>FTFY01000891.1_pt1 | contig 26185 bp, 22 predicted proteins | sample 1640561 | NCBI WGS metagenome assembly FTFY01 (sample SAMEA3914789, study PRJEB12502) | metagenome | biome: forest; material: soil | place: Canada | collected 2011-07-03 | depth 0.3 m | reverse complement strand
GCCGATGATAGTGCTGCAACCAGTGTGAAAGTAGGTCATCGTCAGGCTTTTATTAAAAAACCCTCTGAGCTTACCCTCAGAGGGTTTTTGCTTTGGGGGAACGGTTTGTGCAGATTCATGCAGCAGCATCATTTCCTGCAATTTCAGCTCTACGACAACAAAACCACTGTGTTTTTAACCAGTTGTCCTGTATGATTCATTGATTCACATAAAGGCCAACTGCGATGATAGGTCGTCTTTCCGGAATTCTGCTTGAAAAAAATCCTCCTCAATTATTGATTGATTGCAACGGCGTCGGCTATGAAGTCGGTGTACCGATGAGCACTTTCTATAATCTGCCTGGGCTGGGTGAAAAAGTGGCTTTGCTTACGCATCTGGCGATACGCGAAGATGCGCATGTTTTGTATGGTTTTGGCACCGCTGAAGAGCGTAACGTATTCAAGCAGTTAATCAAGATCAGCGGCGTCGGCGCCCGTACCGCACTGTCTATCCTGTCCGGCATGTCGGTGCAAGATCTGGCGCAGGCGATCACCATGCAGGAAGCCGGCCGGCTCACCAAGGTACCCGGCATCGGTAAGAAAACCGCCGAGCGTCTATTGCTTGAATTAAAAGGCAAGTTAGGCGCCGACCTGGGACCGGTCGGCAGCCATCATGCCAGCGATATCAGTGGCGATATCTTGAATGCCCTGATTGCGCTTGGCTATTCGGACAAGGAAGCCATGTTGGCGCTCAAGCAGTTACCGCCGGATACCACCGTGTCAGATGGGATCAAATTGGCATTGAAAGCGTTATCCAAGCTATAAGTAAGTTGCTGCAGGACAGCACAAAGCTGATCATTATTGCTTTATTGGTGGGGTGGATGTCTTTTTTTATATCTAATCGCTACAGTCTGGCTACAATCCGACCATGAGTATCCAAACCGACGATTTCACCGAACAGCGCATCATCGCTGCCACGCCTGCTTCACCGAACGAAGAGGCGATCGAACGCGCCTTACGGCCCAAGCAACTGGACGAATACGTCGGCCAGGAAAAAATACGCGATCAGTTGCAGATATTCATTACCGCCGCCAGGCAACGGCGCGAAGCATTGGATCACACCTTGCTGTTCGGTCCGCCTGGCTTGGGCAAGACAACGCTGGCACATATTATTGCGCGCGAAATGGGCGTCAATCTGCGCCAGACTTCTGGACCGGTGCTGGAGCGCGCCGGCGATCTGGCTGCATTGCTGACTAATCTCGAAGCCAATGACGTGTTGTTCATTGATGAAATCCATCGTTTGTCGCCAGTGGTGGAAGAAATCTTGTATCCGGCGCTGGAAGATTATCAGATCGATATCATGATCGGCGAAGGCCCGGCTGCGCGCTCGGTGCGCCTGGACCTGCAGCCGTTCACGCTGGTAGGTGCAACCACCAGGGCGGGGATGCTGACCAATCCGCTGCGAGACCGTTTCGGAATCGTCGCTCGCCTCGAATTTTATACGCCGCAACAGTTGAGCAAGATCGTGACCCGTAGCGCTTCCTTGCTGGGTGCGCCGATAGTGGATGATGGCGCCTTTGAAATTGCCAAGCGCAGTCGCGGTACGCCGCGTATCGCCAACCGCCTGTTACGCCGGGTGCGCGATTATGCCGAAGTCAAAGGCAATGGTGAAATCACCAAGGCGATGGCCGATGCGGCGCTGGTCATGCTGGATGTCGATCCGGTGGGCTTCGACGTCATGGATAGAAAATTGCTGGAAGCAGTGCTGTTCAAATTCGGCGGCGGCCCGGTCGGCCTGGACAATCTTGCCGCAGCTATCGGCGAAGAACGCGACACGATTGAAGATGTACTCGAACCGTATCTGATTCAGCAAGGATATTTGCAGCGCACGCCACGCGGCCGTATTGCTACTCCGCTGGCCTATACGCATTTTGGCGTAGCACCGCCACGTACCGGTCCGAATGGTGAGTTATGGGGGCAAAATTAATCCGCCCACAGGTAGCGATGCTGGTGCTGACGTTACACCGCAGCCACCAGCAGCAATGCAAATCTGGGTTGATGCAGATGCATGTCCGAACGTCATCAAGGAAATTCTGTTTAGGGTCGCTGATCGATTGCAAATCGTTGTAGTCCTGGTGGCTAATAAGTTGTTGAGAGTGCCGCCGTCCCGCTTCATCAAGGCAGTTCAGGTACCGTCCGGCTTTGACGTTGCCGACCGTGAAATTGTTCGATTGCTGCAAGCAGGCGATCTGGTGATCACTGCTGATATTCCACTTGCCGCCGATGTACTTGAAAAGGGTGGCAAGGCATTGAATCCGCGTGGTGAGTTTTATACCAATGACAACATCCAGCAGCATCTGACGATGCGTAATTTCATGGATGAGTTACGTGGTAGCGGTGTGGAAACCGGTGGTCCGGCAGCATTTAGCCAGAGCGACCGGCATTTATTCGCATCGCAGCTCGATCAGTTTTTACAAAAATCGTGTATGCGATGAATGTTTCTAATCAACGAAGAACCGCGGGCCTAGTGTCGTCCCGCAATATAAGTGTCAGAATGTTAATATTTCTGCGCTTGTGTAAAAATTAAACGTCACAGACAATACGATAGCCTTCACTAATAGTGTGCAAGCCAACCATGCTTATGTCTACCAAAGCTAACCGTTACGCCAACCAGCTTCTGGATGCGCGGGCGTGTGCCAAATTGATGCCGCTGTTGTCGGCTACTGACGTCCTGTCGCCGATGGATGGATACGACATCAGCAAACGCATTCTCGACGCCAGTATCGGACAAGGCGCTACGCCGATTGGCCGCAAGGTCGGATTCAGCAATCGCACCATCTGGCCGAAATACGGCATCACCGAAACCATCAACGCTCCTATCTGGGCGCATGTTTTCGACAATACCGTGCGCTACGCCGAAGATAACCGCGGGATTCAAAGCCTGGAGGGCGCGGTGCAGCCGCGCATCGAACCCGAAGTGGTGTTCAGCCTGGGGAAAACGCCGGCGCCAGATGCAGATCTGGAAGAAATCGCCGAGTGTATCGAATGGATGGCGCACGCTTTCGAAATTGTCGTGTGTCCATTCCCGGACTGGAAATTCGAAGCGGTCGATGCCATCGCGGCGTTCGGCCTGCACGGCACGTTGATTGTCGGCGAGCCGCATATGTTGTCGGCCGCTACCCGTCGCAACCTTGCCAGTATGCTGGCCAATGCCAGTGTCTCGTTATCGTGCTGCACCGAAGACTCGGTTACCTTGTGTGGCGCCGGCTTCGGTAGCGATGTGCTGGATAGCCCGGTGCACGCTTTGTGGCATTTGCACCAGCTACTGAATACACAGCAGCAGTTCGCTCCTTTGCAAGCCGGCGAGATTATCACGACCGGTACCTGGACCGACGCCTATCCGGTACAGGCCGGGCAGACCTGGGTCACTGCTTTTTCAGGGATTGCATTACCGGGCCTGACGGTATCGTTCGTTTAGTTTATTCAAACTGTTCACGCGCTATTTGTTAGCGTTAGCAAGAAAAATGCCGTTCAGCTAATAGCTTGAACGGCATTTCTTTTTTACGAAACTATTTGCTTTGCTGGCAAACGAATTATTCTTCGCGTATCCAGGTCTGGGTACGGCCCAGCAAAGGTACGCCGATATAACCGCGCACATTCAATTTCTTGCCATCGTCGACTACTACCATTTTGCTTTTGTAGACCTTGCCGTTATCCGGATCAAGGATGGTGCCGCCATTGTATTCGTTACCGTCTTTTTTCATGCCGTTGATAATGGTCATGCCGAGGATAGGCTGGTCTTTCAGCTCACCTTCGCATTTGAGGCATTTCGGATTTTGATCCTGGCTCGGATCGCGTAACAGCTTCTCGATTTTGCCATGCAGAACGCCGTTGGCTTCGCTAATACGGATCAATGCCTTAGGTTTGCCAGTGTGGTCATCGATATTTTTCCACAGGCCGACTGCTGAAGCCGTATCTTGTGCAAAAGCGCCACCAGCCAGCAAGGCGCTGCTGGCAATTGCCGTCATCAAAAGTCGCATTAAAATTTTATTCATGCTTTGTCTCCTGTTTCTGTCGCGCCAACTGCATCGCTGCAGGCTGGCGCAACATTATTATTAAGAAATCAAGATACTTTTAACTTTGCAAACTGTTCGCGCAACTTCTCAAGGGTACCCGAAAAATTAGCCAGACGTTCCTGCTCCTGTGCAACCACCTGTGCCGGTGCTCTTGCCACAAAGCTTTCATTGCCTAACTTGGCCTGGGCCTTGACTATTTCACCCTCGATACGGGTGATTTCCTTGCCCAGCCGTTCACGTTCAGCTGCAACATCAATTTCTACTTTGAGCAGCAGCTTAGCATCACCGACTATCGATACCGGTGCTGGCGATTCGGGTAGAGTCTCTACTACTTGCACTTCTGACAATTTTGCCAGTGCCTGCAGATACGGTGCAAACGACAACAGCGTGCTTTGCTGTTCTGCCGAACCGGCAATGACCAGCGGCACCCGCAATGCTGGCGACAGTTGCATCTCGCCGCGCAAATTGCGGCAGGCATCCGTCAGCGACTTCAATTGCGTCATCCAGGCTTCAGCGCTTTCGTCGATCTTTTCCAGATTCGCTTCTGGATAAGGCTGCCGCATGATGGAGTCGCCAGCTGCATCGAGTACCTTGCCGGTCAATGGCGCTACGCTTTGCCACAGAGCTTCGGTGACAAACGGGATAACCGGATGGGCCAGGCGCAATACTACTTCCAGCACGCGCAGCAAGGTGCGGCGAGTAGCGCGTTGCTGCGCTTCGTTGCCTTGCTGAATCTGAACCTTGGCGACTTCCAGATACCAGTCGCAATATTCATCCCAGACAAACTTGTAGATGCCCGAGGCGATATTGTCGAAACGGTAGTCGGCGAAACCCTTGGCGACGTCGGCTTCAGTACGTTGCAAGAGCGAAACGATCCAGCGGTCGGCTTGTGAAAACTGCAGGTTTTCCTTGTCGCAGACACCCGGTGTATGGCCGTCGAAACCGCAGTCTTTACCTTCGGTGTTCATCAGCACGAAGCGGGTAGCGTTCCACAATTTGTTGCAGAAATTACGGTAGCCGTCGCAGCGGCCGAGATCGAAATTGATGTTGCGGCCCAGCGTTGCCAGCGAGGCAAAGGTAAAACGCAATGCGTCGGTGCCAAAGGCTGGAATGCCGTCTGCGAATTCCTTGCGGGTCGCTTTGGCGATGCTGTCGGCCTGCTTAGGATTCATCAGGCCGGCGGTACGTTTTTCTACCAGAGCGTCAAGGCTGATGCCGTCGATCAGGTCGATCGGATCGAGCGTGTTGCCCTTCGACTTAGACATTTTCTGGCCGTTGCCATCGCGTACCAGGCCGTGCACGTAGACTGTCTTGAACGGTACCTTGCCGGTAAAGTGGGTAGTCATCATGACCATCCGCGCAACCCAGAAGAAGATGATGTCGAAACCGGTGACCAGCACCGACGATGGCAGGAACATCTTGTAGTCTGGCGTTTCTTCAGGCCAGCCCAGGGTCGAGAACGGCACCAGCGCCGACGAGAACCAGGTATCGAGTACATCGTCGTCACGCTTGAGTTCGCCGGTGTAGCCGGCAGCCGCGGCTTGCGCGCGGGCGGCAGCTTCATCGCGGGCGACAAAGATCTTGCCGTCGTCAGCATACCAGGCCGGGATCTGATGGCCCCACCACAGTTGGCGTGAAATGCACCAGTCCTGGATATTGTTGAGCCACTGGTTATAGGTATTGCTCCAGTTTTCCGGGATCATCTGGATTTCGCCGTTAGCGACTTTTTCCAGCGCTACTTCAGCAATCGATTTGCCAGGGAAGTGCGTTCCTTCCGGAGCCGGCTTGCTCATGGCGACAAACCACTGATCGGTCAGCATCGGCTCGATGACCACACCGGTACGGTCGCCGCGCGGCACTACCAGCTTGTGCGGCTTGACCGATTCCAGCAAGCCTTGTGCATCCAGGTCGGCAACGATTTGCTTGCGGGCCACGAAACGGTCCATGCCTTGATATTGGGCAGGGCCGTTTTCATTAATCTTGGCATCCAGCGTCAGTATCGTAATCTGCGCCAGTTGATGGCGTTGGCCAACTGCATAGTCGTTGAAATCATGGGCCGGCGTAATCTTCACGCAGCCGGTACCGAATTCCTTGTCGACATAGCTGTCGGCGATGACCGGGATTTCGCGATCGGTCAGCGGTAGCTTGAGCATCTTGCCGACCAGGTGGATATAACGTTCATCAGTCGGATCGACCGCAACCGCAACGTCGCCCAGCAAAGTTTCCGGGCGAGTGGTTGCAACCGTCAAATGGCCGCTGCCATCGGCGAACGGATAACGGATATGCCACATCGAGCCGTCTTCTTCTTCCGACGCCACTTCCAGGTCCGACACCGCGGTGCCCAGAACCGGGTCCCAGTTCACCAGGCGCTTGCCGCGATAGATCAGGCCTTGTTCGAACAGGCGCACGAAAACTTCGGTGACGGTGCCCGACAGTTTGTCGTCCATCGTGAAATATTCACGGCTCCAGTCGGTCGAAGCGCCCATGCGGCGCATCTGGCCGGTGATGGTCGAGCCCGACTGTTCTTTCCACTCCCAGACTTTTTCGACGAATTTTTCACGACCCAAATCATGGCGCGAGATTTTTTGTGCATCAAGTTGCCGTTCGACCACAATTTGTGTGGCGATGCCGGCGTGATCGGTGCCTGGAATCCATGCCGTGTTAAAACCGCGCATACGGTGATAACGGGTCAAGCCATCCATGATGGTTTGATTGAAGGCGTGGCCCATGTGTAGCGTGCCAGTCACGTTGGGCGGCGGCAACTGAATGCTGAAGGATGGTTTGTCGGCGTCGGTGGTAGCAGTGTAGTACCCGCGTTTTTCCCATTCCGTACGCCAGAATTGTTCAATCTCGGCAGGGTCGAAAGACTTGGCTAATTCCATGATTTGTTGGGGTTCTTTGCTAAAGCGATCTAAAACGATGATTATAAAGTACGCAGCCGACTCGCTCCTAACAATGCTGGCCGGGGTGTATGGTTTTTTGACGTAAACACAAATCGTGTAGACGAAATTGCCACGAATGCGGCTTCAATTCGGTTTCAATGCGACTTCTATACTTGACCTGAGATAAGGAAGCCCACATTTTCGATATACCGCGGGGCGATTGCGGGTGTAAAATCTTTTCCGTTGTCTCGAGCTTTGAACGTCGGGGCAGCAAACGCTAGGGGTCCTGATTGCTGAAATACAAATGCAATCGGGTGAGAAATACCCTCGAACCTGATCTGGGTAATGCCAGCGAAGGGAAGCTGTCGAGAATGTTGTTGGCCGATTCACAAGATTGTTCCGTGCTGTTTCGTGAACCCTCCGCGCCACTAAACTCGAAAACTCCTTTGCTGGCTCCAAGCCATATGAAATACAAGCAAAGGAGCCAAAATTGAACGCCAACCCAAAATTCCTGTCCGCCACTGCTACGGTGGATGAAGCCGCAATCCATCCTCTGCCGAATTCGCGCAAGATCTATATCACCGGCTCGCGTCCCGACATTCGCGTACCGATGCGCCAGATCAGCCAGTCGGATACGCCGGCTTCGTTCGGCGCCGAAAAGAATCCACCAATCTACGTCTACGACACTTCGGGACCGTACAGCGATCCTGATGTAAAGATCGATATCCGCTCCGGCCTAGCGACCCCGCGCCTGCCATGGATCATGGAACGCGACGACACTGAAGAATTGCCAGGCCCTAGCTCGGAATACGGCATCGAACGCCTGAACGATCCTAAGCTGGCGGAATTGCGCTTTAACCTGCACCGCAAGCCGCGCCGCGCCAAGGCCGGCAAGAACGTCTCGCAAATGCATTACGCCCGCCAGGGCATTGTCACGCCGGAAATGGAATTCGTTGCGATCCGCGAAAACATGCGCCGCAAGGAATACCTGGAAGAGCTGAAAGCCTCCGGCCCGATGGGCAACAAGCTGGCCGACCTGATGGGTCGCCAGCATCCGGGTCAATCGTTCGGCGCCTCGTTGCCGGCAGAAATCACGCCGGAATTCGTGCGCGACGAAATCGCTCGCGGCCGTGCGATCATCCCCGCCAACATCAATCACCCTGAAATCGAACCGATGATCATCGGCCGTAATTTCCTGGTCAAGATCAACGCCAACATCGGCAACTCCGCAGTGACATCCTCGATCGGCGAAGAAGTCGAAAAGATGACCTGGGCGATCCGCTGGGGCGGCGACAACGTCATGGACCTGTCGACCGGCAAGCACATTCACGAAACACGTGAATGGATCATCCGCAATTCGCCAGTGCCGATCGGTACCGTGCCAATTTACCAGGCGCTGGAAAAGGTCAACGGCAAAGCCGAAGACCTGACCTGGGAAATTTTCCGCGACACACTGATCGAACAAGCCGAGCAGGGCGTCGATTACTTCACCATCCATGCCGGCGTCCGCCTGCAATACGTGCCGATGACTGCCAAGCGCCTGACCGGTATCGTCAGCCGTGGCGGTTCCATCATGGCAAAATGGTGCCTGGCGCATCATCGCGAATCGTTCCTTTACGACCATTTCGAAGACATCTGCGAAATCATGAAAGCCTATGACGTCAGCTTCAGCCTCGGTGATGGCTTGCGTCCGGGTTCGATCTATGATGCCAACGATGAAGCGCAACTGGGCGAACTGAAGACCCTGGGTGAACTGACCCAGATCGCCTGGAAGCACGACGTGCAGGTGATGATCGAAGGCCCGGGCCATGTGCCTATGCACCTGATCAAGGAAAACATGGACCTGCAACTGGAGCAGTGCCACGAAGCGCCGTTCTACACGCTCGGACCATTGACTACCGACATCGCACCGGGCTACGACCACATCACTTCCGGTATCGGCGCCGCCACCATCGGCTGGTACGGTACCGCGATGCTGTGCTACGTCACGCCGAAGGAACATCTCGGCTTGCCGAACAAGGTCGACGTCAAGGACGGCATCATCACCTACAAGATAGCAGCGCATGCAGCCGATCTGGCCAAGGGGCATCCCGGCGCGCAGATTCGCGATAACGCCTTGTCGAAAGCACGTTTCGAATTCCGTTGGGAAGACCAGTTCAATATCGGTCTCGATCCAGACAAGGCGCGTGAATTCCATGACGAAACCTTGCCTAAGGATTCCGCCAAGGTGGCGCATTTCTGCTCGATGTGCGGGCCGCATTTCTGTTCCATGAAGATCACGCAGGAAGTGCGCGAATACGCTGCCGCGCAAGGCATTTCCGAAATCGCCGCGATCAAGCAAGGGATGGAAGTCAAGGCTATCGAGTTCGTCAAGAACGGCGCGGAAATTTACAGCAAGCAATGAGGTGGTTGATGGAAATTGTACTAAATGGGGCATCGCATCCGCTGACAGACGGAGAGAGCCTGCAGCAGCTGATCGTGACGCTGGAACTGGCCGGCAAGGCAGTGGCGGTAGCGGTCAACCGGCAGGTCGTGCCAACCAGCTTGTGGTCGCAATGGATTTTGCAAGCGGAAGACATGGTCGATATCGTGCGTGCGATAGGCGGCGGCTGACATCGTAGGGCGGGCACAAGTGCCCACGCGGATGCCAACGATGCGTTAACGCATGGGCATTGCATGCCTACCCTACAATTTTATTAAAGGATTTGTCATGAATCTGAATTCATCCCCCGAAACGGGGCAAGCAGATACCGGCCTGACCATCGCCGGCAAGACCTATAACTCACGGCTGCTGGTCGGCAGTGGCAAGTATCGCGACCTGGAGCAAACGCGTGCCGCCACCGAAGCCAGTGGCGCCGCGATCATCACGGTGGCGATACGGAGAGTCAACATCGGCCAGGATCCGAAGGCGCCCAATTTGCTGGATGTGGTGCCGCCATCGCGTTACACCATATTGCCCAACACCGCGGGCTGCTATACCGCGGCCGATGCGGTTTATACGCTGCAACTCGGGCGTGAATTGCTGAACGGGCACAAGCTGGCCAAGCTCGAAGTACTGGGCGATGAGCGTACGCTGTTTCCCAATATGCCGGAGACATTGAAAGCGGCCGAGGCCTTGGTCAAAGACGGTTTCGACGTCATGGTGTACTGCAGCGACGATCCGATCCAGGCGCGCATACTGGAAGAGATCGGTTGCGTGGCGGTGATGCCGCTGGCGTCGCTGATCGGTTCCGGCATGGGTATTTTGAATCCGTGGAATCTGTCGCTGATCATCGAACAGGCCAAAGTGCCGGTGCTGGTCGATGCCGGCGTCGGCACCGCGTCTGATGCGGCGATTGCGATGGAGCTGGGCTGCGACGGCGTGTTGATGAATACCGCGATTGCCGGCGCACAGGACCCGATCCGCATGGCCAGGGCGATGCGGCTGGCGATCGAAGCCGGGCGCGAGGCCTTTCTAGCCGGCCGGATTCCGAAGCGCTTTGCGGCATCGCCATCTTCCCCCATGGCCGGACGAGTCAAGTGAACCACTTGGCGAACATCGACACGGCCGGTGCAGCAGCGCCGGCCTGCGTGCTGGTGTTTTCCGGTTCCGACCCGAGTGGCGGCGCCGGCATGCAAGCCGACATCACCGCGATTGCAACGCTCGGGGCGCATCCGTTGTCGGTAGTGACAGTGCTGACGGTGCAGGACAACGAGCGGGTGTCCGGCGTCTTCCCGGTCGCTGCGGATCTGGTGCGGCAGCAGGCGCAGGTATTGGTCGACCGTATCGATATCTCCGCAGTCAAACTGGGCATCGTCGGCAATCGCGCCAATGCCGAGGCGATTGCTGCAATCATCCGTAATCTGCGTGCACGGCAACCGGATTTGCCGGTGGTGTTTGATCCGGTGCTGGCGAATGGCCATGGCGATAGCCTTGCCAGCGAAGATCCGGTTGCAGCACTCGCTCCTTTGTTTGAACTTGCCACGGTGATTACGCCGAATCGGGTCGAGGCGGATCGCCTGTGCGGCGCCCAGGCAAGTCCGGAACAACAAGCCGCGATGCTGCTTGAACGCGGTTGCCAACATGTGTTGCTGAAGGGCGGCCATGGTCCGGAACGAGATGAGGTATTGAACCGCTGGATCAACAGGATACAGCATCGCAACTGGAGCTGGCCGCGCTTGCCGGGCGAGTTTCATGGCAGCGGCTGCACGCTGGCGGCGGCATTGTCAGCGCTGCTGGCGCAAGGCATGGATATCGAGCATGCGATCGATGCCGCACAAATTTATTGCCAGCAGACTTTGGCCGAATCCTATGCGATTGCTGCCGGTCAGCGCATACCGAGCCGGACTCTGCCATTTCTAAAATTACGAGGATAAAGCGATGAAGGGTCTATACATCGTCACGCCCGATTGGGATGACACCGAGAAGCTGCTACGCGTAACCGAGCAAGCCTTGCAAGGCGGCGCGGCGCTGCTGCAATATCGCCACAAAACCGCCGATGCAGCCTTGCGGCAGCAACAGGCAGAAGCGTTGCTGAGCCTGTGCCGTCGTTACCAGCGGCCGTTCATCATCAACGATTACGTGGATCTGTGCCTGGCGCTGGACGCGGATGGAATTCACGTCGGCGGCACCGATGCCAGTGTGGCGGAGGTGCGGGCTATGGTCGGTGCGGACAAGATCGTCGGCGCTTCCTGCTATGGCGATCTGGAACTGGCGCATGCCGCGTATCGTGCCGGCGCCAGCTATGTGGCGTTCGGCGGATTCTATCCATCGCGCGTCAAGAAATATCCGGTAACTACGTCGCCCGATATAGTCACGCGGGCCAAGGCGGAAATCGCTGTGCCGAACGTGGTTATTGGCGGCATGACGCAAGAGAATGCAGTGCCGTTGATTGCTGCCGGCGCTGATATGGTTGCGGCTATCAGCAGTGTTTATCTGGCAGATGATCCGACTGCCGCCGCGCGCAGCTTTGTAGCCCTGTTCGCAAACAAATAGGTGCCCATGACCGCGGTTACATAACCGCGGTCACTGGTGCTGAGGTCAATCAGGTTTCTAGCAGACTACGCAACATCCACGCATTTTTCTCATGCAGCTGCATGCGCTGTGTCAGCAAGTCCGCAGTCGGCTCATCGGCTGCAGCATCTACCACCGGGAAAATCGAACGTGCGGTGCGGGTCACGGCTTCCTGTCCCTGCACCAGTTGCTGGATCATGGCAGTCGCGGTCGGTACGCCTTCTTCCTCCGAAATCGAAGTCAGCTTGGCAAAGGCCTTGTAGGTAGCCGGTGCAGGATAGCCGAGCGCGCGTATCCGTTCCGCAATCAAGTCCACCGCAAGCCAGAGTTCGTTGTACTGGGTTTCAAACATCAGGTGCAACGTATTGAACATCGGCCCGGTCACGTTCCAGTGGAAGTTATGGGTTTTCAGGTACAGGGTGTAGGTATCGGCCAGCAGCTTGCTAAGCCCGTCGGCGATTTTCTTGCGATCCTTGTCGCTGATGCCGATGTCGATGACTGCGACGCTTTTCTTTACCATTGCGCTACTCCTTCTAACAGTGATGTATGAAGATATGCAGCTCGATTCTATGTCAATTTACAAGAGACAAAGAAATGCGTGTGTTTTAGTGTCGCAGCAACAAGTTTCCTAGCCGGCGACAGGTGTGCCTGACGGCCGCTGCGAGTTCCGATACATGTTGACCGTCAACGCCACCGCTGCCAGCGACGCCACTGCGGCAAACAGGAATACCTCTGGATAGCCGAACTCGCTCACGATCAATCCAGCCAGCGGACCGGTGACGCCCAGCGCCAGATCCAGGAACACCGAGTAAGCACCCAAGGCGCTGCCGCGGTTATTGGCTGGCACCAGATTCACCGCTTCCACTCCGAGCGCAGGGAAGATCAACGCAAAACCGAAGCCGGTCAGCGCCGCGCCAACCAGCGCCAACGTCGGCGATCCTGCTTGCCATAGCAACAGCAACCCGAGCGCTTCCACCGAAAAACAGATGATCGCGACCCGGAAGCCGCCGAAGCGCGAGATGGTGTGGGCAAACAACAGGCGTGCACCGACAAAGAAGGTGCCGAACATGGTCAGTGCAAATGCTGCATTCGGCCACTGGTGGCTGGCATAAAACAAGGTGATGAAAGTGGCGATGGAACCGAAGCCGATCGAGCCCAATGCGAGCCCCATGCCATGCGGAAATACTTTGCGTAATACATGTTGAAACGGCAAGTGCTCACCGCGCACCACGGCTGTCGCAGCCTTTATGCGGGCCAGGAAGAAACCGCCTAAGGACAACACTGTCACCGTAGCGCCGACTGCCGCCAAACCCCAGGTATGGGCGATCACCACGCCCAGCGGCGCGCCGATCGCCAATGCGCCGTAGGTGGCGATGCCGTTCCAGGAAATCATGCGAGCCGTGTGCTGGGCGCCAACCCGGCCTATCCCCCAGGTAATGGCGCCGGTGCCTACCATGCTCTCGCCGCAGCCAAGCACCAGGCGGCCTATCAGCAGGATGGCGAGGCTAAGTGCCGGTATATGGGTAAAAAATGCCGCTATCAGCAGGAAGGCGCCGCTGAGGCTGCAACCGATCAAGCCACGTAACACGGCGGTTTTGGGGCCGACCGAATCGGCCATGCGGCCAGCCAGCGGGCGGCTCAGCAAAGTTGCCAGATACTGCATGCTGATCGCCAGGCCAGCCAGCACTGAGCTGTAGCCGAGGTCGGTGTGGACGTAGCCGGGCAGTACTGCCAGCGGAATGCCGATGGCAAGATAGCAAATGAAAGTAAAAAATGCCGTAGAGACAATGTGGAAAGTAACTGCAGTCTCGGGGATTGCGGCGGTTACTACGGTCTCGGATGGCGACTGGCTGGCGCGATCGAGACGAACTTCTTCTGACATGATGGACGACTTGGTAGATGGGGGTTGATTGTTACGAAGGTGTAGACAATGATGCAATGCGGTATTTTACGCTTCTAGCCTGGATATTGCTGGCGTGGGCAGTTTTTGCCATAAGTTTAGGCCGAGTTCAATTGAGTTAAGCCAAGATCGATCATGATCTGGTCATCAGGCAGGCGCGCCCGCAGCTTATAATACGGAGATGCAAAATCTTCTTCACAACCTCAATCCAGAACAACTCGCGGCAGTTACCTTGCCTGCGCAATCGGCACTTATCCTGGCGGGCGCCGGCTCCGGCAAAACGCGTGTGCTGACCACCCGCATCGCCTGGCTGATCCAGACCGGCCAGGTATCGCCGGCCGGCGTGCTGGCGGTGACGTTTACCAATAAAGCCTCGAAAGAAATGATGACGCGCTTGTCGGCGATGTTGCCGATCAACACGCGCGGCATGTGGATCGGCACTTTCCACGGCTTGTGCAATCGGTTGCTGCGCGCGCATTATCGCGATGCAGGATTGCCGCAGACCTTCCAGATCCTGGATTCGCAAGACCAGTTGTCGGCGATCAAGCGCTTGCTGAAAGCGATGAACGTCGATGATGAAAAATATCCGCCGCGGAATCTGATGTACTTCATCAACGGCGCCAAGGATCAAGGCCTGCGCGCCAACGAAGTCGAAGCTAACGACGATTACAACCGCAAGTTCGTCGAGCTGTACGATTTGTACGACCAGCAATGCCAGCGCGAAGGCGTGGTCGATTTTGCCGAGCTGCTGTTGCGCACCTATGAACTGCTGAGCCGCAACCAGCCGTTGCGCGAGCACTATCAATCGCGTTTCCAGCACATCCTGGTGGACGAGTTCCAGGATACCAACGATCTGCAATACAAATGGCTCAAGCTGATGGCTGGCCAGCGCGGTGCGGTGTTTGCGGTCGGCGATGACGACCAGAGCATCTACGCGTTCCGTGGCGCCAACGTAGGCAACATGACCGCGTTCGAGCACGAATTCCGGGTCGAAAACGTCATCAAGCTGGAGCAGAATTATCGTTCGCACGGCCATATCCTGGATAGCGCCAACACTCTGATTGCCAACAACACCAAACGTCTCGGCAAGAATTTGCGCACCGATGCCGGTCATGGCGAACCAGTCAGAATCTACGAATCCACCAGCGATTTGCAGGAAGCGCAGTGGATTATCGAAGAGACCAAGAGCTTGATCAACGAGGGCGCCACACGCAGCGAAATCGCCGTGCTGTACCGCTCCAATGCGCAATCGCGGGTGATTGAACATGCGTTGGTGGCGTCCGGTATCCCGTATCGCGTCTACGGCGGCCAGCGTTATTTCGAGCGTGCCGAGGTCAAGCATGCGGTCGCTTATTTGCAGCTGATGGATAATCCGCACAATGATTCGGCGTTCTTGCGTGTGGTGAATTTTCCCGCACGCGGGATTGGCGCGCGCTCCCTGGAACAACTGCAGGACGCGGCCAAACAATATGGTATCTCCCTCTATGCAGCGGTGCCGTATGTTGCCGGCAAGGCTGGCGCCACGTTGGGTTCCTTCCTGAAACTGGTCGAAGGCGGGCGCTTTGAAACCCAACATCTGCCGTTGCCGGAAATGGTGCAGATCGTGCTCGACATGAGCGGATTGATGCAGCACTACCGCAACGAACGGGAAGGCGCCGATCGTATCGAGAATCTGGAGCAGCTGGTCAATGCTGCCGCCTTGTTTGTCTCGGAAGAAGGATTTGGCGCCGATGCGCCGGCTCTGCTCGGCCCCAAGGCCCAGGCAGTGTCAGGTGCTGCCATCACGACGGCCGACGGCATTGAAATTTTCGATGCCGACGCACCGTTGGCGGCGGTGATGTCGCCGTTATCGGCATTCCTCTCGCATGCTTCGCTGGAGGCTGGGAATAATCAGGCCCAGGCAGGGGAGGACGCCTTGCAACTGATGACCGTGCACTCGGCCAAAGGCCTGGAGTTTGATGCGGTATTCATCACCGGCCTGGAAGAGGGCTTGTTCCCGCACGAGAATTCACAGAAAGAAGATGCCGGTGTAGAAGAAGAACGACGTTTGATGTACGTCGCCATCACGCGTGCCAAGAAGCGTCTTTACATGAGTTTTTCACAAACCCGGATGCTGCACGGCCAGACCCGTTACAACATGCGTTCACGCTTTTTCGACGAGTTGCCGGAAGATGCCTTGAAATGGCTGTCGCCGAAAGTGCAGCAGCATAGCTGGTTCGCGAATTCGAAATCGGCGTGGGATGAGGCGCCCGAGAAGGCCGCCAACAGCATCGCCAAGAATTTCGGCAAGCGCGATATCGGCTGGCGCATTGGTGAAAATGTGGAGCACCTGAAATTCGGTGAAGGCGTGATCGTCAATATCGAAGGCAGCGGCGGTAACGCCCGCGCCCATATCAATTTCGGCAAGCACGGCATGAAGCTGCTGGATCTGAGTGTGGCGAAGCTGGAGAAGGTCGCCTAGGAAAGTAGGGTGGGCACAAGTGCCCACCGTGCGTTTACTCTTGCACAGGAGGGGCGTCCTGCGACGGCGACAAGTCGGCTCCCGGCTTGCCGAAGATGTGGGTATATGTCGGGTAGAAAGAGCAATACATCACTACTGTCAACGCAATCGATAGCGGTAACAGGATCATGAGCGTGACAGCCTGGTTACCGACCAGCACCGCAATCAATACGCTGATGATCGCCGGCAGCACAACGCCGATGGCGGCCCACGCCAGCCCGTAGACGGTAAAGGCTTTCATCTCGCGCGATACCGCGAAAAAGCTGTAGAAAACGGCTTTCATTACTCCCATTTTTTGCCACATGATGAGCGGCGCCGCATACCAGAATGCCATTGCCGCCGGGACGTAGACCGCGGCAGAAAAAAGCATCGCCAACGACATGTTGGACTGTTGGATATCTTTGGCGTCGAGCGCGGCCTGGCCGGTTACCGCGGTCCAGAACACGCCGCCGTCAATCAGGGTCGAGGCGGCAAGCGCGATGACCGCCGCCACCAGGTAGAGGGCGCCCAGTGTCAGCAGGTTCTTCAAGGCCGGTGAGCGAAAGCCGATCAGCAACAGATTGGGATAGACGCGTTTGCCTTGTTCGATATTCACGCAAGCTTGCATGAAGGACATGGCAAATACCGGGACCAGGACCAGCGGCAGCACCTGCCCCAACAGCGGGACGATATTGAGCGCCAGCATCAAGAACATATAGGCCAGGAATAGCGTGGAGATTTCGGCCGGTTGTTTGCGGAACAGCGCAAACCCTTCCTTTATCCATATCCATCCGGTTTTTGCAGGCAATTTTTCCATTATTTCAATCAAGAATTTCGTTTAAGAATTTCACTTAATACAGCGCCGGTGCCGGATGAGAGACACGTTGCTGCAAAATCCGTTCGAAGTGAGTCGGATCGTGCGGCGTCAACATTTCTGCCTCGCGCGGTAAATAAAAATCGTAGAGTCGTGACAACCAGAAGCGCAGCGCACCGGCGCGTAATGTTGCTTGCCAGGCATCTTGCTCTGCAGCGCTGAACGGCCGCACCGCATGGTATGCATCCAGCATCGCTCTCACCCGGATAACGTCAAGCTGGCCGTCAGCCAGGTTGATGCACCAGTCATTCACCGTCACTGCCAGGTCAAACAGCCAGGTATCGCAACCGGCGAAGTAAAAATCAAAAAATCCTGTCAGCCGGTCGCCGTCAAACATCACATTGTTGCGGAACAGGTCGGCATGGACCGGGCCGTTCGGCAACTGGCGATACGTCTCCGAGGCGGCGAATGTCTCCTGGAACGCCATCTCGCTGCGCAACAACTGTTGCCCGTCTTCTGGCAGGTACGGCAATACCACAGGAGTGGTTTCGCGCCACCAGGGCAGACCGCGCAAATTGGGTTGGCGAATTGGAAAGTCTTGCGCCGCCAGATGCATTTTTGCCAGCATCGCGCCCACTTCAGCGCAATGTACCGCTGCCGGGGCCAGTTGGCAATCGCCCTCCAGCTTGGTGACGATGGCAGCCGGCTTGCCGTGCAGGGGATTAAGGATCCGGCCCTGCAGGTTGGCGATAGGCTCGGGCACCAGTACGCCGCGCTGCGCCAGATGGCGCATCAATTCCAGGTAAAACGGCAATTGTTCGAAACTCAGTTTTTCAAACACCGTCAGCACATATTCTCCGCGCTCGGTATTGATGAAAAAATTACTGTTTTCGATGCCGGAGGAGATCCCCCTGATTGCCAGTGCCTTGCCTAAGGAAAAGGGAGGGATCCACTGTGTAAGATCGTCTAGCGTGACGGGGGTAAATACTGCCATGGGAAAAATCGGAGATCGAAGAAAGGACAGGGGCAATGCCGTGTCGGGATAATGTCGGAATAAATACGCGGCGCAAAGGCGGTGGTTACCGCTCGCGCCGCGTGGCTACGGTTGCTTTTTGCTTAATTAGTTCTTGGGTGTCGCCACGGTCGGTGGCGGCAAGCCGGCATCGGCGTCAGCCTGTGCCGCCTCGCCTTCCTTGCGTTGCTTGTGGCCCATATCGAATTCCTTGATCTGCCATTGCGCCCCGCGTACAGGCCCGTCGCCCGCCTGCAACGTGCCCGCCGTCGACTGCGGCTTCACGTAGTACGTACTGCTGCCGCTATTGACCTTGATCTCGGTAACCCGGCCTTGCTCAGTCTTTTGCGTGATGTCGCCTGGCGCTTCACCCGGCTTGCGCACGGTGACGGCCGGCGCTTCGCCTTCCTCCAGCTTTTGCAACTCAGGCGGCGGCGGTGCGACGGTCTTGGGCGGCTGACTTGATTGCTGTGCAGCAACAATTAATGGCGTTGCCAATGAGGCAACACATACGGTCAGCAACTGCCAGACTTTAGATTTATTCATGAGAATTTGGCTACCTTGAGTAAAGCAAGATGGAAGTCTTCATTGTAACAAACCACCGGCCCCGATAGGCGATAAGGAAGCCGGTAATCTGTTTGACGGCGCTGTTTTGCTGTACTACAACAACACGCTCGCCTGACGGTCCGATTCCGCCATGACGGTTTCGCCCGCCTCGTAGAATTCCACCACGGCAGCGAGAATCTCGGCCGGATCATCCAGCACCTGGATCAGGTCCATGTCCTTGGCTGCGATCATGCCGTCGGTTACCAGCTGGGTGCGGAACCAGTCCAGCAAGCCGCTCCAGAAACTGCTGCCGACCAGGATGATAGGGATATGGCGGCACTTGCCGGTCTGGATCAGCGTCAATACCTCGGTCAGCTCGTCCAGCGTGCCAAAACCGCCGGGCAGCACGATGTAGGCATCGGCGTAGCGTACGAAGGCAACCTTGCGGGCAAAGAAATGACGGAAACTGAGGGAGATGTCCTGCCATTTATTTCCGCTCTGTTCATGCGGCAATTCGATATTCAAGCCGACCGAAGGTGATTTACCTTCGAAAGCGCCTTTGTTGGCCGCTTCCATCAAGCCCGGGCCGCCGCCTGAAATCACCGCAAAACCTTCGTCGGAAAAGCGTCGTGCGATATCCATGCACAAGGGATAATAAGGATTGTCTGGCTTGATCCGCGCCGAGCCGAAGATCGATACTGCGGGATGCAACTCGGAAAGGCGTTCGGTCGACTCGATAAATTCTGCCATAATCGTGAACATATGCCACGATTCGCGTGCCTTCTTGGAAGTTGCGCGTTCGACGTCCGTCACTTGCCGCAAACGCGGCACATTTTTTCCGTTCAATTCCATATGCAAAAAACCCTGCTGTTAGTTGATGGTTCCAGTTATCTCTATCGCGCCTTTCATGCATTGCCTGATATGCGCAATGCTGCCAATGAGCCGACCGGCGCGATGTATGGAATCATAAATATGTTACGCCGTTTGCGTACCGATTACCCTGCAGCTTACCTTGCCTGCGTGTTCGATGCAAAAGGTAAAACTTTTCGCGACGACATGTACGCCGACTATAAGGCCACCCGGGCATCGATGCCGGAAGACCTAGTTAAACAGATTACGCCAATTCACGCCGCCGTGCGCGCCATGGGCTGGCCGATCCTGATGGTCGAAGGAGTAGAGGCCGACGATGTGATCGGTACACTTACAGTGGAAGCGGTGCGCCATGGCTTGCAAGCCGTGGTCTCGACCGGCGATAAAGATCTGGCGCAACTGGTCAACGAACATGTGACGCTGATCAACACCATGAGCAACGAGACCCTGGATCCTGCCGGTGTGGTCGCTAAATTCGGCGTGCCGCCGGAGCGCATCGTCGATTACCTGACATTGATCGGCGACACCGTCGACAACATCCCCGGCGTCGCCAAAGTCGGACCGAAGACTGCGGTTAAATGGCTGTCGCAATATGACACGGTCGACCAGGTGATGGCAAATGCTGCCAATATCGGTGGCGCCGTCGGTGAGAACCTGCGGGCGGTGCTGGACTGGCTGCCCAAGGCCAAGGAACTGGTGACGGTGAAGACCGATTGCGATCTGAGCGTGCACATGGGGGCGTTCCCGGAATCCCTGCGGCCGCCGGAGCAAGACAACGAGACGCTGATCGAGCTGTACACACGCTATAACTTCAAGACCTGGCTGCGCGATCTGAGTGGTGCCGGCAACGCTGCTAGTGCCGCGGATAGTGCAGGGAAAGCCGACGCAGGGAAAACCGCCCCGGCAGAGAGTGTCGCAGATCACAAACCAGGTGCCGCCGAACCGGCGCAGAGCAGCCTGTTTGCTGCGGTAGAACGGCATTACGAAACGGTGCTGACTGAAGCTCAGCTGGATGTGTGGCTGCAACGTATCGACAAGGCGACATTGACGGCAGTCGATACCGAGACTACCTCGCTTGATCCGATGACCGCTCAGCTGGTCGGGATCTCGCTGTGTTGCGAGGTCGGCGTTGCCTGCTATATTCCGGTCGCCCATCGTTACCAGGATGTGCCAGCGCAATTGTCGCGTGAGTTCGTACTCGAAAAAATGCGCACCTGGCTTGAGGATGACAGCAAGCCAAAGGTCGGCCAGAACCTGAAATACGACAGCCACATATTTGCCAACCAGGGCGTCAGCCTGCGTGGCATCGTGCACGACACCTTGCTCGAATCCTATGTGTTCGAATCGCATCGCAGCCATGATATGGATAGCCTGGCCATGCGTCACCTGAATCACCAGACCATCACGTTCCAGGAAGTGTGCGGTAAAGGAGCTTCGCAGATCGGTTTCGACGAGGTCGAGATCGGACGCGCTACCGAATATGCAGCCGAGGACGCCGACATCACCCTGCAATTGCATCTGACCATGTGGCCGCATATTGCCGACGACGCCAAGCTCCGGTTCATCTACGAAAAAATCGAAGTGCCGACTTCGGTTGTGCTGCAAAAGATCGAACGCAACGGCGTGCTGATCGATGCCAGCCGTCTGGCCACCCAATCGAATGAATTGGGCAAGCGCATGCTGGAGATCGAGCAACAGGCTTATGAGTTGGCCGGCCAGCCTTTCAACCTGAGTTCACCCAAACAATTGGGCGAAATCCTGTTCGATAAACTCAAGCTGCCGGTGGTCAAGAAAACGCCATCCGGATCGCCGTCGACCGATGAAGAAGTGCTGCAGAAACTGGCGGAAGATTATCCGCTGCCAAAGGTGCTGCTCGATTACCGCAGCCTGTCCAAGTTGAAATCGACCTACACCGACAAACTGCCGAAGATGGTCAATGCGGAAACCGGTCGCGTGCATACCAATTATGCACAGGCGGTTGCCGTTACCGGACGGCTGGCGTCGAACGATCCGAACTTGCAGAATATCCCGATTCGCACCGCCGAAGGCCGGCGTATCCGCGAAGCGTTTGTAGCGCCCGAAGATAGCGTGATTGTTTCCGCCGACTATTCGCAAATCGAATTGCGCATCATGGCCCACATCTCTGGCGATGAGAACATGCTGCGCGCATTTGCCGAAGGCGTGGATATTCATCGTGCCACTGCTGCTGAAATTTTCGGCACAACGGCAGCGGAAGTCACCAGCGAGCAGCGTCGTTATGCCAAGGTGATCAACTTCGGCCTGATTTACGGCATGAGCGCGTTCGGCCTGGCCGGCAACCTCGGCATCGAGCGCGCCGCCGCGCAAATGTATATTGAAAAATATTTCATGCGCTTTGCCGGCGTCAAGCAGTTCATGGACATGACGCGGGTGCAAGCCAAGGCGCAGGGCTATGTCGAGACTGTGTTCGGGCGTCGTTTGTGGCTGCCGGAAATCAATTCGTCCAACGGCCAGCGCCGCCAGGGTGCAGAGCGGGCGGCGATCAATGCGCCGATGCAGGGTACCGCCGCCGATTTGATCAAGTTATCGATGATCGCAGTGCAAGACTGGATTGAAACAGAAAAGTTAAAATCCAAGATGGTGATGCAGGTGCACGATGAACTGGTGCTGGAAGTACCGCAAGACGAACTGGCGCTGGTACGGGAAAAGCTGCCGCAGCTGATGGCCGGCGTGGCTGAACTAAAAGTGCCGCTGATTGCCGAAGTCGGAGTGGGCAAGAATTGGGACGAGGCGCACTGAGTGTATTGACCGCATGGGATATAACGGCGGCTGGTTTGTGTCGGTCAATGTAAATAGATAGTTGAAGATCAACCTTGGAGGAGAACTTTAATGTCGAATTTGAAACAGGATTTCGATAGCCTGGTGGGAAAAACCAGTTTGTCAGATGATGTTGACCGGCGTACCTTTTTGAAGGCAGCCCTGGGCACAGGGTTTGCCGCCGCAGTGATGCCGGTCATGGCGCAGACCGTGATCACCACCGATACCGTTGGCCTCACCGCCGGCCCGCTGGAAATCCAGGCGAATGGCTTGAGTGTGCCGATCTACCGTTCGCAGCCCGAAGGTAAAACCAATTTGCCGGTGGTGCTGGTGGTGTCGGAAATCTTCGGGGTGCACGAACACATTGCCGATATCACGCGGCGTTTCGCCAAGCTAGGCTACCTGGCGATTGCGCCGGACCTGTTCATACGCGAAGGCAATCCGGCGGCTTTCGCATCGATTCCAGAGTTGTACAAGAACGTGATTTCAAAAGTGCCGGATGACCAGGTGCTGGGCGATCTGGATGCCTGCGTCGCCTGGGCCAAGGCAAACGGCGGCAATGTCGACAAGCTGGCGATTACCGGCTTCTGCTGGGGCGGCCGCATTACCTGGCTGTATGCCAGCCATAATCCCAAGGTAAAGGCTGCCGCAGCGTGGTATGGCGGCCTGGTAGGGGATAAGAACGAGTTGATGCCGAAGCAGCCGGTCGACATTGCATCGACCTTGAAAGTACCGGTGCTGGGTTTGTATGGCGGCAAGGACCAGGGTATTACCCAGGATCACGTGGCGCAGATGAAAGCGGCGCTCGCCAAAGGCAGCAGCAAATCGGAAATCGTGGTGTTTCCGAACTCCGGTCATGCGTTTAATGCCGACTATCGCCCTAGTTACGTGGAAGCGGATGCCAAGGACGGTTGGAAGCGTACCCTGGCCTGGTTTAAAGAGCATGGGGTGAGTTGAATCCAACTTAGGCGTCGAGGCCTGGCAATTAATAGTAGCCAACAGTTAAATTTGCTGAAATGCAGCAGCTGTGTTCTAATTTGCAACCATGTTGCATTTAACCTCTGATTGCCGGAGCCAAAAATTAATTCCACACTCGTTTCAATTCTCCTGGCGACCACGATCGCCGGGCTTTTCAGCATAACCGCCGCGGCTATTTTTTCGTTCGCGCTGCTGTCGAAGGTGGTCGAGCGCATGGTCAGCCTGTCGGTCGGCATCATGCTGGCGACTTCCTTGCTGCACGCGCTGCCGGAAGCTTTCGAATCGCAGGCTGACAGTCACACGCTGTTTGCCGTGTTGTTAGGCGGGCTGCTGGCATTCTTCGTGCTGGAAAAATTTGCCATCCTGCGCCATTCGCATCATCACGAAGACGACGGCCATGGACATCATCACGGGCATGACAAGAAAGAGGCGGGCAAAGCCGGCTGGATGATCCTGGTCGGTGATGGCTTGCACAACTTTACCGACGGCATCCTGATTGCCGCCGCTTTCCTGGCAGATCCGCATCTCGGCCTGATCACTGGCCTGGCCATCATCGTGCATGAGATTCCGCAGGAAATCGGCGATTTCATCGTGTTGCTCAACGCCGGCTTTTCACGGACCCGAGCTTATGTGTACAACCTGATCTGCAGCCTGATGGCGGTGCTTGGCGGTTTGCTGGGTTACTTTACCCTCGAGCGCGGCATGGAATGGATTCCTTACGTACTGGTATTTGCTTCTTCGGGATTTATCTATATCGCCGTCAGCGATTTGATGCCGCAAATGCAGCGCCGGGCCACACTGCGTGAAACGATTCCGCAGATCCTGCTGATCGGCGCCGGCGTAGCCATCGTTCTATTCCTGACCCGTCACGCCCATCATCATTAAACAGTAGGGTGGGCACGCATTTGCGCCCACCCTACTGCTGCGACTTATACGCCCTTGGCCATCGGCCGTGTTGCGTCGGAACACCACTCGCTCCACGATCCCGGATACAAGGCAGCGCCATGCAAGCCGGCGATTTCCAGCGCCAGCAAATTATGGCAGGCGGTGACGCCTGAGCCGCACTGCATCACGGCCGTCTTGGGTTCACTGATCAATGCGCCGAATTCCTCATGCAATTGATGGCCTGGCTTGAAACGGCCATCGCCTTGCAGATTGTCCTTGAAGAAACGATTCTTGGCGCCGGGAATATGGCCGCCGACCGGATCTATCGTTTCATTTTCCCCGCGGAAGCGATCCGGTGCGCGCGCATCGACGATGGTGCGCCTCTGGTTGGTCAGGTTGACCAGCACGTCGTGGGCGTTGACGCTGTTGGTCAGCGGCGGCTTGGCGCTGATGTTGCCGCTAGCCGGCACCGGCTCCGCAGTCGATAAGCCTCCGCCTGCAGCTTGCCAGGCTGCCAGTCCGCCGTCCAGTACTACCACCGAGTTATGGCCGATAGAGCGCAACAGCCACCACAGGCGGGCAGCATACATGCCACCCTGGGCGTCGTACGCGACGACCTGAGTGTCGTCATTGACGCCCCACGCCCGCAGCGTGGCAAGCAACGCATCTTTTTCCGGCAGGGGGTGGCGGCCTTTGAAGCTGCCGTCGGCCGCTTGTTTGGCGCCGGAAAGATCGCGGTCCAGATTGGCGAAGCGGGCTTCAGGAATGTGGCCTGCATCGTAAGCCGTCCTGCCGGCCGCGGCATCCATCAAATCGTGGCGGCAGTCGACAATGACCCAGTTGGGATTTTGCGCATTCTGCAACAAGTTAGAGGCAGAAATCAGCGTCGTATAAGGATGGGCGTGAGACATGGCATTCCTTCTATCTAAGTGTGTACCAGGTGATGCGGGGCAACCTCACAAGCTGCGAGTTTCGGTCGTCTGGTTGATTTTGTTATCCAGCGGCTTTTCCGAATGCAACGGCTTGAGCGGACGTGCCTTCTTTTGATTATAAAACGTTGCCAGCAAACCGCCGATAAGGATTACCGCAGTACCAAGCCAGCCACGCCAGCCTAGCTGGTCGTTCCAGATCAAAATGCCCCAGACGCTGGAAAACACGATGCCGGTGTATTGCAGGTTTGCAGTCAGCAGCGGATTGCCAAGACGGTAGGCGCGCGTCATGGCCATCTGGGCGATGGTGGCCGACAGACTCAGTGTAATCAATAAGGCCACACCTTGCACATTATGCGCATGCCAGAACGGGATGCCGCCGCCGGGTAGCAAGGTGCTGCCGGCCAGGCCGGCGATAGCGCTGGTCATCGAAAAATAAAAGACCACGCGATATTCCGGTTCGCCCATCGTGCCCAGGCGCCGTACCTGGAGATAGGCGACGGCAGAAATCAGGCCGGATGCCAGGGCGATCATGCCGCCCATCGTCTGATTGCTGTCGAGCGACGGTTTCAGCAGCAGCATCACGCCGATGAAGCTGATCATGATGGTCGCTGCCATGCCCCATTCAAAGCGCGTATTGCCGCGCCACCAGGCGCTGGCGAACAATATCGCGGCAAGCCATATCGAGGAGGTGTAGTTGAGAGTGGTGGCGGTAGCGACCGGCAGCAGGCTGAAAGAATAGAACCACATCGACAAGGCAATCACGCCGATCACGCCGCGCCACATGTGTTGGCGCGGCATGGGTGTCTTCAGGGTGCCGCCCTTCAGCAGAATCAGGACGACAATGAACAGCATGCCGATCAAGCCGCGGCTCAGCACGACTTCAGCGATCGAGTAGTGATCGGAAGCAAGCTTGACGCAAACTCCCATGATCGAAAACATGAGGCTAGCGAACAACATCCAGAGTGATTGCATGGGAAAGGGGCGAAGGAAGCGAAGGGAGATTGTTGCTATTTTGACTGATTCCGGCGGCAGCGCATGCTTACT
>FTFY01000708.1_pt1 | contig 26215 bp, 25 predicted proteins | sample 1640561 | NCBI WGS metagenome assembly FTFY01 (sample SAMEA3914789, study PRJEB12502) | metagenome | biome: forest; material: soil | place: Canada | collected 2011-07-03 | depth 0.3 m | reverse complement strand
TGCACCTGCAATATAAAGAATCGCTAGTGCGCTTGGTGGATTTCGTAATTGTGAAGCGCCAGCTGCCGTTGCTAGTATGGCCCACATCAATGGCCTGCATCAATCGTTCGTACCAAGGCCGCCACCGCCAGACAGGAGAGCAGCAATGAGTTATTTCCCTTCCGTTACACCGATCCGCTTCGAGGGCAAGCAGGCGCAATCGCCACTGGCGTTCCGCCATTACGATGCGGACAAGCTGGTGCTGGGCAAGCCCATGCGCGAACACTTGCGCATGGCGGCCTGTTACTGGCACAGCTTCGTCTGGCCGGGTTCTGACGTGTTCGGCGCCGGCACCTTCCGCCGCCCGTGGCATGAAGGCGGCGACGCCATGGAGCTGGCGCACAAGAAAGCCGACGCCGCTTTCGAATTCTTCAGCAAGCTGGGGGTCGACTATTACACCTTCCATGACACCGATGTAGCGCCGGAGGGGGCCAGCCTGGCCGAGTATCGCAATAACTTTGCACAGATGCTGGACGTGCTGGAACGCAAACAAGAGCAAACCGGCGTGCGCCTGCTGTGGGGTACCGCCAATTGTTTCAGCAATCCGCGTTTTGCCTCCGGCGCCGCCAGCAATCCCAATCCGGAACTGTTCGCCTACGCCGCCGCGCAGGTCTGCACCGCCATGAACGCCACCCAGCGCCTGGGTGGCGCCAATTACGTATTGTGGGGCGGCCGGGAAGGTTACGAAACCCTGCTCAATACCGATCTCAAACGTGAACGCGAACAACTGGGGCGTTTCATGCGCCTGGTGGTGGAACATAAACACAAGATCGGTTTCAAGGGCACGCTGCTGATAGAACCGAAACCGCAGGAGCCGACCAAACATCAATACGATTACGACAGCGCCACGGTCCACGGATTTCTCACCCAATACGGGCTGGAGCACGAGATCAAGGTGAACATAGAAGCCAACCACGCCACCTTGGCCGGGCATAGTTTTCAGCATGAGATTGCGACCGCCGCCTCGCTAGGCATCCTGGGCAGCATCGACGCCAATCGCGGCGATCCGCAAAATGGCTGGGATACCGACCAGTTTCCCAACAGCGTCGAGGAAATGACGTTGGCCACCTATGAAATACTGAAAGCCGGCGGCTTCACCACCGGCGGCTATAACTTCGATTCCAAGGTGCGACGCCAGAGCCTGGATGAAGTCGATCTGTTCCATGGCCACGTTGGCGCCATGGATGTGCTGGCGCTGTCGCTGGAACGCGCCGCGGGCATGATCGAAAACGATTTGCTGGCGAATTTCAAGGCCGAGCGCTACGCCGGGTGGGATAGCGCTTTCGGACAGGAAGTATTGGCCGGAAAGCTCAGCCTGAGCGACATCGCCGAACATGCTTTTGCCAAGCAGCTGAATCCACAAGCCGTCAGCGGCCGCCAGGAAATGTTGGAGAACCTGGTTAACCGCGCCGTTTATGGCTGATGCGCGGTTGATGCGGGAGTTGTCGTAGTCGAATACGGTTAAACCATAAGCAGTTAAATCAAAACCAATGACAGGAGACGCAGCAATGAACAAGATCATGAGAAAGAGCATATTGGCAGTGATGTCGTTAGCTGTATTTGCATTGAGCAGCACGGCAGCCATGGCAGATTCCAAGAATCCCAAGATCGGCTTTTCGATTGACGATCTGCGGGTAGAGCGGTGGGCCAGGGACCGCGATTTTTTTGTTGCTGCGGCCGATAAACTGGGGGCCAAGGTATTTGTGCAGTCGGCCGATGCCAGCGAACAGCGGCAGATCGCCCAGATTGAGAACTTGATTTCGCGTGGGGTCGACGTCATCGTCATCGTGCCGTTCAACGCCACCGTGCTGACCAACACCGTCAAGGAAGCCAAGAAAGCCGGCATCAAAGTGGTTTCCTACGATCGCTTGATTTTGAATGCCGATATCGATGCTTACATTTCATTCGACAATGAAAAGGTCGGCGAGATGCAAGCCGAAGGAGTACTCAAGGCCCAACCTAAGGGTAATTATTATCTGTTGGGCGGTTCACCCACAGATAACAACGCCAAGATGCTGCGCGAGGGGCAGCTGAAAATATTGCAGCCATCCATCGACAAGGGCGATATCAAGATCGTCGGCCAGCAATGGGTCAAAGACTGGAGCGCCACCGAAGCGTTGTCCATCATGGAAAATGCGCTGACCGCCAACAATAACAAGATCGACGCCATCGTCGCCTCCAACGACGGTACTGCCGGCGGTGCGATTCAGGCGCTGGCATCGCAAAAAATGGCCGGCAAGGTGCCTGTGTCCGGGCAGGACGCGGACCTGGCTGCGGTCAAGCGCGTAATCGCCGGTACCCAGTCCATGACGGTCTACAAGCCGCTCAAGCTGATTGCATCCGAGGCGGCCAAGTTGTCAGTGCAACTCGCGCGCAACGAGAAGCCAAGCTACAACGCGCAGTATGAAAACGGCGTCAAGAAGGTCGACACCATATTGCTCAAACCGACGCCGCTGACCAGCGCCAACGTCAACATCCTGGTCGCTGACGGCTTCTATACGTCGGCCCAGATCGGCAGCAAATAAGCCCGGCCGCATGAACTGAAACGACCGCCGGCGGCACGGACCTGAATCCGTCCGCCGGCGAGCCGTTATCCATTCAACTATTGCGAGGGCCAACATGTCCGACTATTTGCTGGAAATGCAAGGCATCGTCAAGGAATTCGGCGCTGTCCGAGCACTCGACGGCATAGACATCAAGATCAAGGCTGGTGAATGCCTCGGCCTGTGCGGCGAAAACGGCGCGGGTAAATCGACGCTGATGAAAGTGCTGTCTGGCGTTTATCCGCGCGGCACCTGGCAGGGTGAAATCCTGTGGCAAGGGCAGCCGCTGAAATCGCAATCCATGCGCGACACCGAAGCTGCCGGCATCATCATCATCCATCAGGAGCTGATGCTGGTGCAGGAGTTGTCGGTAGCCGAGAACATTTTCATGGGACACGAGCTGACGTTGCCGGGCGGGCGCATGAACTATCCTACGATGTACCGGCGCGCGGCGGAACTTATGCGTGAGCTGAAAATGCCCGACATTAATGTCGCGCTGCCGGTGATGAATTACGGTGGCGGCCATCAGCAGCTGGTGGAAATCGCCAAGGCGCTCAACAAACAAGCCAGGCTGCTGATTCTGGATGAACCATCGTCGTCGCTGACGGCATCCGAGATCGCGGTATTGCTGGATATTATTCGCGACCTGAAAGCCAAGGGTGTGGCTTGTGTGTACATCTCGCACAAGCTGGACGAAGTGGCGGCCGTGTGCGATACGGTGGCCGTCATCCGCGATGGCAAGCACATTGCTACAACACCTATGCGGGATATGAATGTCGACCAGATCATCACGCAGATGGTGGGTCGCGAAATCAGCGCCATGTATCCGGATCAGGAACACGAGATCGGCGAGGTGATGTTCGAGGTAAAACACGTCACTTGCCACGATGCCGATAATCCGCAACGTAAGCGGGTCGACGATATTTCATTTTCATTGCGGCGCGGCGAGATTCTCGGCGTCGCCGGCCTGGTTGGCGCCGGCCGCACCGAACTGGTATCGGCTTTGTTTGGCGCCTATCCGGGGCGCAGCCAGGCTGAAGTCTGGCTTGAAGGTGTCAAGGTCGATACCAGTACGCCGCTGAAAGCGATCCGGCTGGGATTGTGCATGGTGCCGGAAGATCGCAAGCAGCATGGCATCGTACCGGATCTTAACGTCGGCCAGAACATCACCTTGACGGTACTCAAGGATTTTTCACGGCATACCCGTATCGACGCCGAGGCTGAGCTGAAAACCGTGCAAGCTGAAATTAGCCGCCTCCAGCTCAAGACCTCCAGTCCGTTTTTGCCCATCACCTCTCTGTCCGGCGGTAACCAGCAAAAGGCGGTGCTGGCGAAAATGCTGCTGGCGCGGCCCAAGGTCTTGATCCTGGACGAGCCGACCCGCGGCGTCGATGTCGGCGCCAAGGCGGAGATCTACAGGCTGATGGCGGACCTGGCGCGGCAGGGCGTGGCCATCATCATGGTCTCGTCCGAGCTGGCGGAAGTGCTGGGCGTGTCCGACCGCGTGCTGGTCATCGGTGAAGGCAAGCTGCGCGGCAATTTCATCAATCGCGGCCTGACCCAGGAAACCGTGCTGGCGGCCGCCATCGACCAGTCATCGCAATATCAGGTTTCACAGCGGCTCGCCACGGCGGCATCGGCAACCATCGAGGAAATAATATGAATTCGAACATGAATTCGACTGTGCGTTCTATCAATACGAGTTCGATCAATATCAAGCAGCTGTTCCGGCAATACAAGATCATGGCCTTGCTGATTGCGATTGCCATCATCTGGGCATTCTTCAGCTGGAAAACCGAAGGCGGATTCGTCACGCCGCGCAATCTCTCCAACCTGCTGCGCCAAATGTCGATCACCGGCATCCTGGCCTGCGGCATGGTGCTGGTGATTATCGGCGGCGAAATCGATCTCTCGGTCGGCTCGATGCTCGGCTTGCTGGGCGGTGTCGCCGCAGTGCTTAACGTCACCCATCACTTGCCGCTGCCGCTGAACCTGTTGCTGGTGTTGCTGCTGGGTTTGGCGCTGGGCTTGTTTAACGGCTACCTGACGGCGTACATGCGGATTCCGTCATTCATCGTCGGTCTCGGCGGCATGCTGGCGTTTCGCGGGATTCTGCTGGGTGTCACCGGTGGCCTGACGATTGCCCCGGTATCCAGCGACCTGGTGTATCTGGGCCAAGGTTATCTGCCGCCGCAGCTCGGCATCGTGTTAGGTATTGGCTTGTTCGGACTGGCGCTGATGCTGACCTGGCGCCAGCGTCGCAACCGCCTGTCGCATGCGTTACCGGTGCCGCCGCTGTGGCGCGATGCGCTACGCGTGCTGCTGATCGGCTTGATCTTGCTGGCATTCGTGTCTACCCTCAACACGTACGATGGCATTCCGGTGCCGGTGTTGCTGCTGCTGGCATTGCTGGGATTGTTCAGCTACATCACCACGCAGACTGTGTTCGGCCGCCGGATCTACTCGGTTGGCAGCAATATGGAAGCAACCCGCTTATCCGGCGTGAATGTGCAAGCGGTGAAACTTTGGATCTTCGGCATCATGGGCGTAATGTGCGCACTGGCAGGCCTGGTCAATACCGCGCGCCTGGCGGCAGGTTCGCCATCGGCCGGCAACATGGGGGAGCTCGATGCAATTGCAGCGTGTTTCATCGGCGGCACCTCCATGCGCGGCGGTTCCGGCACGGTCTATGGCGCGCTGATCGGCGCGCTGGTGATGGCCAGCCTGGATAACGGCATGTCGATGCAGGACGTCGACACTTACTGGCAAATGATCGTCAAGGGCAGCATCTTGATGCTGGCGGTGTGGGTTGATGTCAGTACGCGTTCCAGCCGGTGATATCGATAAATTGCAAACTACGGTTCGATGATTTCAAATTTGTAGCCGACACCGTAAATGGCGTGGATCACATTGCGGCCGTCAAAGAACGGTTCAAGCTTGCGCCGCAGATTCTTGATATGGCTGTCGACCGCGCGATCGGTAACAGGGCGGTAATCGTCGTGCAATTTATCCAGCAGCTGGTCGCGCGAGAATACCCGGCCTGGCGTCGCCGCCAGTGCTTTCAGCAGCCGGTATTCCTGCGGCGTCAGGTTGAGCGTCACGCCGTCCACGCTGGCGCAATGCAAGTCTTCATCGATACTCAACGCTGACGGCAATGCGCTGACGGAACGCTGGCGGCGCAGCATCGCTTTCACCCTGGCCACGATTTCGCGCGGGCTGAACGGCGTCTTGCAGATGTAGTCGTCCGCGCCCAGTTCCAAACCTTGCAGGCGGTCTTCCTCGCCTATCCTGGCGCTCAGCATCAGGATAGGGACGTCGCTGAACTCCCTGAGTTCGCGGCAAATCTGCCAGCCGTCGCAGCCTGGCAGCATGATGTCGAGCAAAATCAGGTCTGGCATCCGGCCGCGTACCTGCGGCAAGGCTTCGCGGCCATCGCTGATCCAGCGCGATGCATATCCCGCGGCGGTCAGGTATGTTTTCAGCAATTCGGCCATCTTCGGCTCGTCCTCGACAATCAGTATGTCGGCGGTAACGGGGGCGGAGAACTTGAAGGTATCTGTCGACATAGGAAATATTTAACTCAGGCGGGGCTGGCAGGAAGCCATATGCTCAGGCGCAGGCCACCAAGAGCGGAAGCGTCGGCGCTGATGCTGCCTTCGTGCGCTTCGACGATGTGCTGGCAAATCGCCAGTCCGAGGCCGGCGCCGCCTTTGGCCCTGTTGCGTGACGCGTCGGCGCGGAAGAAGCGCTCGAACAGACGTGGCAGCGCTTCCGGAGTGGTGCCCGGGGTGCTGTCGTCGAACTGCAGGAGCCAACGATGCTGTTCGCGGCGGCAGGCGACTTGCAGGCGGCCGCCGCTGTCGGTGTAGCGCAAGGTGTTTTCCAGGATATTCTTGAATAATTGCTGCAGGCGGCCGGCGTCGGCATGTACCAGCATTGCTTGCTGCGGCAGATCGAGGGTCACCGCCAGGCCGTGTTCGCGATAGGTTTCCTCATAGGATTGCAAGCTACTGCGCAGCAACGAGCCGATATCGATATCAGCCTTGCGGTAAGTCAGCGCGCCGACATCTGCCAGCGACAAATCGTACAAATCATTCACCAGTTTGTTTAGCGTCGCAACCTCCGATTGCAAGGATTTGACGGTATCCATGCTGGGTTCCAGCAAACCGTCTTCTATCGCCTCCAGCTGGCCGTTCAATATTCCCAAAGGAGTGCGTAGTTCATGTGACACATCGGCCATGAAGTTACGTCGCATCCGTTCATTACGTTCCAGTGTCAATGCCAGCTGATTGAAATCGGCGGACAGGCGGCCAACTTCATCTTGCGTCGCCACCTCGACCCGGGTTGTATAGTCGCCGCCGGCTAGACGGTGGGTAGCTTTGGCCAAGCGGGTCAGCGGCGACAGCAAGACGTTGGCGATCTTGATGGCGATGAAACCGGTAAACAGAATTGACACCAGGCCGATCAGCAAATGGGCCAGCCACTGCTTGTGCTGGAAACGCTGATCGATCGCGGTGATCACGCTTTCGAACGGCGTCAGCGCCACCCAGCCGATGATGGTGCCGTCGCGCATTATCGGGCGCGGTATGGCATCCGCCTGCATGTCGCGGAAGCCGATCACGTATTTACGGTCGGCATCAAGCAGGGTAAAGCGCAGGTGAGCGCCGGTCAGGTCGGAACCTGACGGCGAAGACTTGGATGACGGCGTGTCCGGATCGAGCTCAGGGCGGGTGCTGCGCAGCAAGGAATACCAGATGCCGGGATTTTCTTTTATAAAATCCCAGCCGCCGTGTTCGCGATAGGATTGCTCCAGGCGCGGCATCAGTTCTTCCATTCGTCCTTGCGCCTGTTCATTCAGGTAGCCGAGGAAATCATGGGTAAAACTGACGCGCGCAACTACACTCATGGCGAGAATCACCGCTACCGCCGTGGCTAGCATGGCATAGAAAAGCTTCAGTCTGATGCTGGTTCCGGGCAGGGTGAGGCGCACGGGAAGGTCCTTGGTGGCGAGTCGATCTGCGGTGTAGGGTAGCAAGGAAGTCGGATCTTGGGAAGATTTTCGGGATTATGCGCTCCCTCAATATTCCTCCACATTTTGTTTTTATCATGCAGACTCGATAAATTCCAAGATCGTAGCCATGCCCCCGCGCAAGTTGAGAGGCAGCTGCGACTGCCGCCATGCTACAAAGAAAATCCTTGCCAAGACTGATGCTGATCCCGCTGTTGGTCACATTCGTGCTGGGCGCTTGCTCAAGATCAGCAGATGTACCCGCGCCAAAAGCGGCGGCCGAGGTCGGTACCGTGACCGTGAAACCGGAGCCACAGTCGGTATCGACGGAATTGCCAGGACGAACTGTCGCATATCTGACGGCTGATATCCGGCCGCAGATCAGCGGCATCATTCAGCGCCGTTTGTTTACAGAAGGTGCGAACGTCAAGCAAGGGCAAGCCTTGTATCAGATCGACCCGGCAACCTACCAGGCCGCCTACGATAGCGCCAAGGCTTCGCTGTCGAAAGCGGAAGCGACATTGCGCGCTTCAAAGTTGAAGGCGGAACGTTATGTCGAGCTGAACAAGATAGATGCGGTCAGCAAGCAGGACAATGACGATGCGCAAAGCGTGCTGAGCGAAAACCAGGCTGCGGTGGAGGTCGCACGGGCCGCACTGAAGACAGCTGCGATCAACCTCGGCTTTACCCGCATTGCGGCGCCGATCTCCGGCCGTATCGAAACCTCGACTGTCACGCCAGGCGCATTAGTGGTTGCGCAGCAAAGCGTAGCGCTGACGACCATACAGAAGATAGATCCGATCTATGTCGACGTGACGCAATCAAGCGTTGATGTGTTGCGCATGCGGCGCGAACTTGCCAGCGGCAATATCAAAGCGGTCGGCCGCGACGAAGCGCCGGTCAGGCTGGTGCTGGAAGACGGCAGTGTTTATCCGAATCCGGGAAAGCTGAAATTCAGCGGCCTGAGCGTCAATACCGGCACTGGCATGATTACGCTGCGGGCCGAATTCCCGAATCCTGATGGCATTCTGCTCCCTGGCATGTATGTGCGGGCCCAGTTAGAGGAAGCGGTCGATGAGACAGCCATCCTGGTGCCGCAAAAGGCCGTGACCCGTGATGCTACAGGTGCAGCGACGGTGTTGATTCTGAATGAGGCCGGCAAAGTCGAACGGCGTGCATTGACGGTCGGCCGCGCTGTCGGCAACCGCTGGTGGGTGAGTAGCGGTTTGCAGTCGGGCGACAAGATAATCGTCGACGGCCTGCAAAAAATCAGGGCAGGCGACAGCGTACGCGCGGTCGACATGAGCGCCGGATCGTCGAAACCGTCGAAATCGTTGCAATCGTCGCAATCGTTGCAGATCACCGAGCGCTAAAGGGCAATTATCATGGCGCACTTCTTTATAAACCGGCCCATTTTTGCTTGGGTCCTGGCAATCGCCATCATGCTGGCAGGCGCGATTTCCATCGTTACGCTATCGCTGGAGCAGTACCCGGACATCGCTCCGCCGAAGATCAATATCCGGGCAAACTACGCCGGCGCGTCCGCCAAGACGCTGGAAGATTCAGTCACGCAAGTGATCGAGCAGCAACTGAAAGGCCTGGATAACCTGGAATACATGTCGGCCTCCAGCAGTTCTGCCGGCAGAACCAACATTACCTTGAATTTCAAGGCCGGAACCAATCCGGATGTGGCGCAGATGCAAGTGCAGAATAAATTGCAGCTAGCCACTTCCAGGTTGCCGCAGGCGGTGCAAAGCACCGGCGTGACGGTGACCAAGGCAGCCAGCGATACCTTGATGATTGTTTCACTGGTCTCGGGCGATCCCAAGGTTACCGGGTTCGATATCGGCGATTTCATCGGCAGTACCCTGGTCGACCAGATTAGCCGGGTTGATGGCGTCGGCGACGTCACCACGTACGGCACCAATTACGCGATGCGCATCTGGCTGGATCCAGGGAAATTGCAAAAATACTCCTTGATGCCATCCGATATCAACCGCGCGCTGGAAGCGCAGAATGCCGAAATTTCGGCAGGGCAACTGGGCGGCCTGCCGCCAGTCCCGGGGCAGCAATTGAATGCCACCATCACTGCCCGGAGCAAGCTGAGCACACCGGAGCAGTTTCGCCAGATCATCGTGAAATCGTCCAGCGACGGTGCGGTGGTGCGGCTGCAGGATGTGGCGCGGGTAGAAATCGGCGCTGAAAGCTACGACGTCAAGGCCCAGCAAAACGGCCGGCATTCGGCGGCGCTGGCGATACAGCTGGCGTCGGGCGCCAATGCCCTGGCGACGTCGAAGGCCGTGCTGGCGAAGATGACGGAACTGGAGCCGTATTTTCCGCCCGCGATGAAACTCACCAGTGTCGTCAGTTACGACACTACGCCATTTGTCCGCGTATCCATCGAGGAGGTGGTCAAGACCTTGCTAGAGGCCATTGTGCTGGTGGTTCTCATCATGTATCTGTTCTTGCAGAACGTGCGTGCCACGTTTATTCCGGCGATCACGGTGCCGGTAGTTCTGCTCGGTACATTCGGAGTGCTCTCGCTATTCGGTTATTCGATCAATACCCTGACCATGTTCGGCATGGTGCTGGCCATCGGCCTGCTGGTCGATGATGCGATCGTGGTGGTGGAAAATGTCGAGCGCCTGATGGCAGAGCAGTTGCTGAGCGCGAAGGAAGCGACGCGCAAAGCCATGTCCGAGGTAAGCGGTGCGCTGGTCGGCATCGCGCTGGTGCTGTCCGGCGTATTTGTGCCGATGGCCTTCTTCGGTGGTTCCACCGGTGTTATTTACCGCCAGTTTTCGATTACGATCGTATCGGCCATGGTCTTGTCAGTGCTGGTTGCATTGACGCTGACGCCAGCCCTGTGCGCAACTATGCTGAAGCCGCATGCGCATGGCCAGGCCGCGCAGAAGGGTTTCTTCGGCTGGTTCAACCGCACGTTTGAACGCAATGCCCGGCGTTACCAATCCGGCGTGGCCGGGGTGCTGGGGCGCGGCCGCCGTAGCCTGTTGACTTACGTGTTGATTGTCGCTGCGATGGCGGTATGTCTGATGCGTTTGCCTACTTCGTTCTTGCCGGATGAAGACCAGGGTATTCTGAACGCCCAGATCCAGCTGCCGGTGGGGGCGACTGAGGAGCAGACTACGCAGGTCATGCGCACAGTGCAGCAATATTTCCTGAAGCAGCCGGAAGTCATCGATGCTTTGTTGTCTGTCACAGGCTCCGGTTCTGGCGGTAATAGCCAGAATGTCGGGCGCGCGTTCATCAAGCTGCAGGATTGGGACAAGCGCAAGGATAAATCCCAGGGAGCGGCGCAGATTGCCCGGAGGGCGAACCAGGATCTGGCAAAAATACGCGACGCCAGGATTTTCGTGACGTTACCGCCCGCGGTACGTGGCCTGGGGCAAAGTTCCGGCTTCGATCTCCAGATGAAGGATGTCGGCGGGGTTGGACATGAGGCGCTGGTGAAAGCGCGCGACGCATTCATTGCGCTGGCGAGCAAGAGCGAAAAGCTGGCAAACGTGCGCACCACCGGTCTCGACGATACGCCGCAGTTCCGGATCGATATCGACGACAGCAAGGCCGGCGCGCTAAGCTTGAGTACGGCAGATATCAACGCCACCATGTCGACTGCGATGGGCGGATCTTACGTCAACGATTTTCTGAATAATGGCCGCGTCAAACGCGTCTATGTGCAGGGCGATGCGCCGTTCAGGATGCAGGCGGAGGATCTGAATCAATGGCATGTGCGTAATTCCGCGGGCCAGATGGTACCGTTTTCCGCCTTTACCAGCTCCACCTGGACCTACGGGCCATCCTTGCTGGAACGTTACAACGGCGTGTCGTCGTTTGGCATCGTCGGCGAACCGGCTCCAGGTGTCAGCTCCGGCGTGGCAATGCAAGAAGTGGAGCGCATCATGTCGGAGATGCCGGTCGGAATCGGCTATGAATGGACAGGCCAGTCGTACCAGGAGCGCTTGTCAGGTTCACAAGCGCCCTTGCTGTACGCAGCGTCCATCCTGTTTGTGTTCCTGTGCCTGGCGGCCTTGTACGAAAGCTGGTCGGTGCCTTTTGCGGTGATCCTGATCGTACCGCTGGGGATCATCGGCACCGTGCTGCTGACCTCTGCCAGCGGCCTGTCCAACGATGTGTATTTCCAGGTCGGTTTGCTGACCACCGTGGGGCTGTCATGCAAGAACGCGATCCTGATCGTCGAATTTGCCAAGCAGTTGCACGAATCGGGGAAATCCTTGCTGGACGCAACTCTGGAAGCGGTACTTCTGCGGTTGCGGCCTATCTTGATGACGTCGCTAGCGTTCATGTTCGGCGTGCTACCGCTGGCGCTTGCCAGCGGCGCCGGATCGGCCAGCCGGCGCGCTATCGGCACCGGTGTGCTGGGCGGCACCATTTCCGCAACGCTGCTGGGGATTTTCTTTACGCCTCTGTTTTATTATTTGATCTGTCGGGTGATGCAGCGGCGCAAAGCCGCCACGCCGCCGATGGCAGAACCGCAAAAGGCAGGTGAGTGATGCGCAATTGTTTATTGATACCTGGCCTGGCGATATTGCTTGGCGGCTGCGTCAATCTGGCGCCCGACTATATGCAGCCGATCGCGCCGGTACCGGCCAGCTGGCAAGGTACGACCGGCACGGAGGGCGCAATGGCGGAAGCCGCCGATGCGATCGACTGGCGCAGCTTCTTCATGGATGCCCGCCTGCGCGAAGTGATAGCGCTGACGCTGGCAAATAATCGAGACTTGCGGGTAGCCGCCCTGAACATAGAAAAGGCACGCGCACAGTACCGGATTCAGGATGCTTCCAGATATCCGGCGCTTGGTGTAGTTGCCGGCGGCAGCGTCACGCGTACGCCTGCCGACCAGGCGAGTGGCAACGCGGCAGTGATAGCGCGTAACCAGAGCGTGCAGCTGGGCTTCAGTTCATATGAGCTGGATTTTTTCGGGCGTTTGAAAAATCTCAGCGCAGCAGCACTTGCGTCTTATCAGTTCAACGTCGAGACGCAGCGCAGCGTGCAGATCAGCCTGGTGGCAGAAGTCGCCGGCGCCTGGTTGACGCTGGCTGCCGATAATGAGCGCCTGCAGCTGGCCGCCAATACCTTGAAGAGCCAGCAGATTTCTTACGAGCTGAGCCAGCGCAGTCATGCTATTGGTTCTACCTCGGGTCTCGATTTATCGACCGCGCAGGCAAGCGTCGAATTGGCACAGGTAGACCTTGGCACTTTCACCAGCCAGGTGCAGCAGGATATCAACGCGCTCAACCTGCTGGCCGGCATTACGGTGCCGGCGCATTTGCTGCCCGATCGCATCCCCGATGCGTCCACGCCATTGCTGGCGGCGCCGGCAGAACTTTCCTCCGCGTTGTTGCTGAAGCGGCCCGATGTGCTGGCCGCGGAACAGACGCTTATCGCCGCCAATGCCGATGTCGGCGCGGCGCGAGCGGCATTTTTCCCACGTATTACGCTCACGGCACAGGGCGGGACCGCCAGCAGCAGCCTGTCCGGCTTGTTCAAGGCAGGGAGCGGCGCATGGAGTTTCCTGCCGTCGATCAGTGTTCCGATTTTCAACGCCGGCAGCAATCGTGCAAGCCTCGATGCCGCGAAAATAACCAAGGACATCGATATCGCCAATTATGAAAAGACGATCCAGGTTGCGTTCAGGGAAGTCGCCGATGCCTTGGCCCAGCGTGCCACGCTCGATCAGCGCCTGAGCGCGCAGCAGCGCCTGGTCGATGCCTCGGGCAAAAGCTATCGTCTGTCGGAGGCGCGTTATCGCAGCGGCATCGACAGCTATCTCAATTCGCTGGTGGCGGAACGCAGCTGGTACGGCGCCCAGCAAAACCTGATCTCCTTGCGTCTGGTCGAGCAGAATAACCGGATCAATTTATACAAGGCGATGGGCGGCGGCTTGAGTAGCTCCTGATGTTTGATGAAGCGTCCGGCGCCAGTCAATAATTTGATAAATTGACTTTATGTCATTGAATTTGCGTGGCGCCAGCGGTGTGGCATGTACAGTTGAGGTCGATTCCACCGGGCCAGTTTGTGCACTGGAGCTCTGTCGAACCGGATGAGATCGTGATAGCCTTTCATGGGTCCAGACCCGAAAGCCCGCGATGAATACCCAGACTGTCCTCACCTTTACCGCATTCGCCGCATTGTCGATCCTTAGCCCCGGGCCGTCTATCTTGCTGTCCCTGCGAAATGGCGCTACCTATGGTCCGCGTTCGGTGATGTGGTCTGGGCTGGGCAATATTTCAGGTGTATTCTGCCTCTCCACCGCAGCAATCCTCGGGTTGGGTGTCTTGCTAAAAACGTCTGCCATGCTGTTTTTTGCAGTCAAGATTTGCGGCGCACTCTATTTGTTTTATATCGGCATCCGGCATTTGTTCGCCGGCTCGAGCGGGCTTGCTTATGAATCCGAAACAGGTCAGGCCGGAATTGCTCCACCTCCGCGCAAACTGTATGGCGAAGCCTTCCTGACGGCTGCAACCAATCCCAAGGCTGTGCTGTTTTTTACCGCGCTTTTCCCACAGTTCATCAACGCCCAGGCACCTTTGCTTTCCCAGTTTCTTATCCTCATGGCCATCTTCATGAGTTTGTCTTATACGACGCACCTGAGCTACGCGTTTATTGCTTCCCGCGCCAGGAACCTGCTGTTGAAGCCGGTATTTGCAAAGTGGGTAAATCGTGTGGTTGGGGCAGCCTTCATTGCATTCGGCTCCCTGTTGCTGGCGTTACGACGCCAGGCTTCCTGATTCGTTTTGATCGCGCGTAACAAAGATTTTCCGAATTGTAATCGTTTGTAAGGGCGGTCAACAGCATCCGCCGGGCAGTCGTTTATTGCTCAAGCCCTCGGGAAAATACCCGAGGTAACCCGGAAAATTTTAAAGGTGCAAAAAATGAACAAATTAATCGCTGCTCTGATCGCTGGCCTGTTCGCTACTTCCGTTTTCGCACAAGCTTCGGCTCCTGCCGCGCCTGTAGCGCCGGCAGCTGCCGCAACTACAACCCAAGCCGCCAAGGCAGATGTGAAAGCAAGCAAGGTTGAAACTAAAGCCACTGCAAAGACCGGCGCCAAAGTAGCAACGACTGAAACCAAGGCGAAGGCCAAGAGCAAGAAGGTGAAGACCCATCACGCCGTGGTAAAGACCGAGGCGAAAGCGCAACCAGCTGTAGCCAAGGCAGACGTCAAGGAAGCCGCACCTAAGTAATCAAGGCGGCACACCTCACAAGAGACAGGGTAGCCTGTCTCTTTTATTTTTAATGCTTTAAGGAGTAGCTGATGGGTATTCTGGAAGAAGTAATTGGTGCAGTAGTGGCGGTTGAAGGCGTTAAGAAGCTGGATCCGAACGCTTCGATATTTACCGAAGGCATAGCGGCGATTGCCGGCTACAAGGGTGTGGAAGCAATCACCGAACATCTGGAAAACAAAGAAGGCGATAACAAAGACGGCGATAGCGAAGAGGGTAATAACCCGCAACAACCTGCCTGAAGTCTTAAGCAAGTCAAAATAAGAGGAATCTTCTCAATCGGGAAGATTCCTTTTTTTTGTTTTGAATTTTGACGCGGCATGACTTCACTTCCGATACTACTTCCAGTGATGAAGTTAAAAGACAAATCGCAGAAAATATGTCACTGTAAGACCTGATGGCGGTTTCGTGTCGGGACAGGGGGAAAAATGAAAATGACTTATTGGATTGCTGAAAGTGTAGAGGGCGACAAGACAGACGCAATCATTGCCAGAACCAAGCATGATTGCGAACAGAAAGTCCTGGCTTATGCAAGCCCGTCAGAATACCGCCAGCCGGTAAAGAAATCCTTCCTCTACGACGATGTATTCGATTTGTTTGAAATGGCAACGGCTAAAGATGGCGGGCGTGGAATGGGGTAGAGCGGTTGCATTTTTTGCTTCCATGTGCCGTTAGTTGTAGTAGCCGCAGTGGACGGATCCCGTCCTGCAATTTAACGGCATGAATGCTAGCCTCCAAATTTGACCGGTTCCGTCCCCCTGTTTTTCCGCCGCACCACAACGGTTCCGGCAAGTTTGTCATGCCATCCCTGTTTGCGTTTATCGATTCCCACCCAGATGAGTCCAAGACAAAAGGGAATTGTCGAAACGAAGTAGCCTGCATAGCGGATCGCATTCTGCTGGAAGCTCGGCTTCCCGCCGGTTTTCGCGTCGACGATGGAAGCACCTATCGCCATCTTCCCCGGAGTTGCCTGTCTTGCGTACCAGAATGCGATGACAACGATTGCCGGTAACACGTAAGAAATCAAGATATTTGCTGAACCGCTAAGCGTCACGCCGGATGCCAGATTCTCACTCCCATAAATGGCGAACAAGATCGGGAAAATCACGATCAGCATCAAGACAGTATCAATCAAGCTGGCCCAGACTCTTAGCCAAAATCCGACATATTCGAATTCGGTCGATTCATTCATTTTTTTTCCTGTCTTTATTCTGTAGCGCCGGAATTCACCGGATGCGTTTTTTTGATAGATAGCGCATCCTCCGGCCCAATTGTAATGGAATGTAAGGGTGGTCAACAGCTTCCTTGCACCACGCGTTTATAGCACAAGGCCTCAGGAATCTCTTGAGGAAATCTAGATAACGTAAAGGTGCACAAATGAATAAGTTACTCGCTACTCTGATCGCCGGTTTGTTCGCTACTTCTGTTTTTGCTCAAGCGGCTGCTCCAGCTGCACCGGCCGCTCCAGCCGTCGCGGCCTCAGCCGCAGTATCCACGCCAGCGGCAAAGGCTGACGCAAAAGAAATGAAAGCTGACGTTAAGGCCAATGTAAAGGAACAAAAAACAGACGCCACAGCCAATGCAAAGGCAGCGGATGCCAAAGTCGATGCTACTGCAACCAAGGCGAAGGCTCACCATGCAGCTGTAAAGGCCAAGGCCAAAGCCAAAGCAAGCTCGACAGAAGCCAAGGCAGATGCGAAAGAAGCCGCACCTAAATAATTAATCAATTCAATGCGGTTTCAAAGAGGCAGGCTCGTCCTGCCTCTTCTGTTTTAGGAGAATCACAATGAAAAAAATTCTAGCCCTCGCGGCAGGACTGATTACAGGCGTTGCTCTGATGAGCGCGGCGGCACCGGCTTCGGCTCAGGTTGATGTCGGCGTTAATGTCCGCCTGCCCGGCGTGTATGTGGCGCCAGCGCCAGTCTATGTTCAACCGCGCCCGGTGTATGTGCAGCCGCGTCCTGTGTATGTCGATCCGCGCCCGGTGTACATAGAGCCGGAACGTGAAGGGGAATGGCATGAGCGTCGTGTGCGGGCACGCGAATGGCGAGAAAACGAAGCACGCCGCGAGCATTACGACCATGAGGATCATCGCGACCATCGCTACGATGATCATGGCGACCGCCGTGGCCGCGACAACTAATTGCGCGCGTTGCGCGGTAATGGCCGGTTACAGTTGATTACGACAGAAACATTTTGTATTGTAGGCGCGGCGACGCGGGCTGGCGTTAATCAAGGGCAGCAACAGCCATTTCGGCATTCGGAACCACATATATAAAAAGGGGATACATCATGTTCAATCGCTCAGGAAAAGCAGTCGTTCTCACGGCGTTGGTCGCCGTCTTTGCCAGTGCCGCCGGTAGTGCAATGGCAGACACAACATGGCAAAAGGATCATCCACGCCGTGAACAAGTCAACAATCGCCTGAATAACCAGAATAAACGCATCCACAATGAAGTCAAAGAAGGCGAAATAAGCAAGGCCCAGGCCAAAACCCTGCACAAAGACGATCATGCAATCCGACAGGAAGAACGCGATATGGCCAAACAAAACGGTGGCCACATCACAAAGTCGGAACAAACAGTATTGAATCAACAGGAAAATGGCGTCAGCAGGCAGATCGGCAAGTAGCAGGAATGAACGGCGGCAGAGGATAGAACCTGATTGCCGTTCTATCCGCCGTCAAACGCCAATGCCAGCGCCAGGTTGATGTGTTTTTACAACAAGAGAAAGATGGCGCTGGCTACTTTGCATTTGTCATTCTTTTGTCACATGGCTTGTGGAAAATTCGAATTAGCAGAGTTTCAGGGATGAACAATGCGATTGAATCGCAAATTTTATGACAAGAGTGCTGACATGAGAACATTTATAAATTTGTATCGTTACTACCGAAAAGGTGGTTACCGCGTATTTCCGGCAGTGAAAAGAGCTAATCGCGCCTGGAATCACGGATTTTAAAATCCGTCATAAGTGCGCCTTAAATTCCGTATGGAAATTGTCATTGCCAAAAATCCAATCCGATTGCCTGTCAGTTCGCCCGCACATCTGGATAACTCGCTAACACATCGCGAATACATTTGAGACTGATCGCGGACAGTGCTAGGATAACTGTCTAGCTGATCCTGTCTGGAGTAATCGCCATGGATAGTCCCGCGCTGAAAGTCACTGAAGCCAGCCGTTTGCACGATCTCGCAAAAAATAAATATCTCATCGAAATATCCCGGGAACGACGGGATCCTGCCGTCATCGAAAAATTGAGATTTGAAATGGATGCCGCGCTCAAGAATTTTGTCGATTCGACGAATGAGGTTGATCTGGATCATCCCGCAACGCCTCGGGCCAACGGCGCCAGTTGAAAGAATCCGCAGCCATGTCTAAACTCCGAGTTCACGCCTTCTCCCTATCACTTGACGGCTTCGGTGCCGGCCCCGATCAGAGTCTCGATAATCCGCTCGGTGTCGGTGGCAAAGCGTTGCACGAGTGGGTCTTCACCACGCGAACCTTTCAGCAGATGTTTGGCAATGAGGACGGCACGACTGGCGTAGATGACAGTTTTGCAGCGCGCGGTTTCAACAACATCGGTGCGTGGATTTTGGGGCGCAACATGTTCGGGCCAGTCAGAGGCGCGTGGCCTGACGATACGTGGAAGGGATGGTGGGGCGATAATCCACCGTACCACACGCAAGTCTTTGTGCTGACCCATCACGCCCGGCCATCGATCACCATGGATGGCGGCACCGTATTCCACTTCGTTACCGACGATATCCGCGCTGCACTTCGGCTCGCCACCGATGCTGCCGGCGGCAAGGATATCCGGCTCGGCGGCGGTGTCGCCACGATTCGACAATACCTTCGCGCAGGACTCATCGACGAATTGCACCTTGCTATCTCCCCGATCCTGCTCGGCTCCGGAGAGCATCTTCTTACCGGCATCGACTTGCCAGGACTCGGTTATCAATGCACCGAATATGTTCCGACACAGCATGCCGCACATGTCGTCCTGACGAAGACTCGATGAGGCACCATGCCTGGAGCTTTTGAAACGCTCGTTTCAGCTTGAATCATTTCATTTTCAAATCGCACGGCGAATTCCATCCGGCAACCTCCAAAGAGACGATGCAATTAATAAAATCTATGCGTAGCATCTTCGTCAATAACAAATATGTAAACGGAGATACACATGGAAAAAAGCCAGGAATTTCCCGGGGGCGTCGCGCTGGTGATTGGCGGTAGCGGTGGCAATGGCGAAGCCATCTGCCATCGTTTTGCCGAGAGTGGCAGCGATGTAATTCTAACCTACCATCGCAATGCGCAGCGCGCAACAGGTGGTGGCGCAGGTGCATGCGCTGGGTCGGCATGCCGAGGCGCGTCAGCTGGCGATCGGCGATGAAGCTGCAGTGCAGTCGCTGATTGACGGCATCGCGGCGCGACAGCGTATCCACACAGTGGTGATCGCGGCAGGGTCTGATATTTCTCAGCCATTGATTCGCGATCTGACACCGGGCGACTGGAAAAAAGTGATTGATGCAGACCTGAACGGTTTCTTCAATGTGGTACATGCCAGCCTGCCACATCTCAAAGCGCAGGGCGGCGGCTCCTATGTGCATATCAGTTCGGCCGGCCTGCATCGATGGCCGGAAGGCGATGTGCTGTCGGTCGCGCCGAAAGCCGCGATCGAATCGCTGATCAAGGGCATCGCAAAGGAAGAAGGGCGCTTCGGCATCCGCGCCAACAGTGTGGCGATCGGCGTAATTGAGGCCGGCATTTTCCTGCGTCTGTGGGAAGACGGCACCTTCGACGAAAAATGGGCGCAGGCGGTGCAAAAGAACCTGTGCGTCAAACGCTGGGGCAAGCCGCAGGAAGTCGCAAATGCAGCGGTGTTCCTGGCTTCCAACCGTGCGCTGTACACCACCGGGCAAATCATTTCGGTTGATGGCGGCTACGGCGTTTAGTGATGACCGAAGCAGCACCTACTGGGCGACCGGCGTGGCGAGAATTTGCGGGATAAGACTTAGCCGGTACAAACGGCGCGTCCAGCTGTTGCGGACGCACCAGTCCAGCAACAGCCGCAAATACCAATCACCAGTCCAATCGACGATTCTTATTTACCCGGATCTTTTTGATCGGTAAATTTGTCGAACTCGACGTTGTACGGTTCACCGTTGATCTTTTCCACCTTGCGCACATACACTGTCTGAATCACGTCACGCGTATTCGGATCGATGGCAATCGGACCGCGCGGGCTGTTCAGCTTTATGTTCTTCAGGATGGCCATGGCCTGGTCGCCGTCGATCTTGCCGTTCAGCTTGCGTACAACTTCATAAATCGCTGCCATGCCGTCGTAAGCAGCGACCGCCATGAAGTTGGGGCGTCCGCTCTTTGGATTGGCTTCTGCAAAACTCTTCAGGAAGGCTTGGTTTTCCGGTGACTTGTGTGCCGCCGAATAGTGGAAAGTGGTGATCACGCCCAGCGTGGCATCGCCCATTGCCGGCAGCACGTGGTCGTCAGTCAGGTCGCCGGTAGCGATTACCTTGATGCCCGCTTCGGCCAGGCCGCGCTCGCGGTAGCCTTTCATGAAGGCGATGCTCTGTTCACCGGCCGGCACGAAGATAAACACGGCGTCCGGCTTGGCGTTCTTGATGCGCTGGATGTAAGGCGAGAAATCAGGATTGCGCAGCGGGACGCGGATTGCTTCGACCACGGCGCCGCCACCCTTGACCAACTCCGTCTTGAATGCGGCCTCGGCATCGATGCCCGGGCCGTAGTCAGCTACCAGAGTCACTACTTTCTTGATGTTGTTCTTCACCGCCCAGGTTGCCATCGGCGCAGAAATCTGCGGCAGGGTCATCGAGAAGCGAACAATGTAGTTGGATTTGGTGGTGATGGCAGAGGTAGCCGCGTTCATGATGATCATCGGCTTTTTCGCCTGCTCTGCGATCGGAGCGACGGCCAGCGCTTCCGGCGTCAGGCCAAAGCCGGCCAGGAAATCAACCTTGTCGCGCACTACCAGTTCCTGCGCCAGGCGCTTGGCTATTTCCGGTGAAGGACCGGTGGTGTCCTTGATGATGATCTCGATTTTCTTGCCGGCCACGCTGTCGCCGTGCTGCGCCATGTAGGCTTTGATGCCGCCTTCCATCTGCTTGCCGTAATCCGCGAAGGGGCCGGAAAACGCTGCAATGACGCCGATTTTAATGCTGTCCTGCGCATATGCCGGCGACACCGCGACGGTGTTTATGGCCGACAGTGTTGCTAACGCAAAAAATTTTTTCATCATCATTTTTGTCTCCTGTCTGTTGTTGGTTTTGTCTATGAAAGATGGATTGTCGCAATCACTGCGTCGCACGCATTGTCGCAAATACGGATGAGCGGCGTTTGTTGACAACGCCACGTGACATCCATATTATCCAATTTATGTGCGATTAACAACCCATTGTTCGATTATCGCACATTCAAAAATATTCAATAAAACTACAACAGGAGACAGTAATGAAAAACAGCATCCGTTGCGCAATCGCGCTACTGGGCGGCATGAGCGCATCTGTAGCAATGGCGCAAAGTTCTGTGACGGTTTATGGCCTTATCGACACCGGGCTGGTCTACACGACCAACGCCAACGCTGCCGGCAATTCGGTGGTCAAGATGCCTTCGCTGACGGGTTCCTTTCCGTCGCGGCTGGGCTTCCGAGGGGCTGAGGATCTCGGTGGCGGCTTGCAGGCGATCTTCACGCTGGAAGCCGGATTGGCGGTGGACACGGGCGCCATGGGACAGGGCAATCGCTTGTTTGGCCGCCAGGCTTTGGTTGGCCTGAAAGGCGGGTTCGGTACCGTATCGCTGGGTCGCCAGATCAACATGACCTATATCGCCACGCTGAAATCGGATGTGCTGGGACCTAACCTGTTCTCGATCGGTAGTATCGACAGTTACTTGCCGAATGCTCGCAGCGATAATTCCATCAGCTATCTGGGAAATTTCAACGATGTAGTGGTCGGCGCCACCTACAGTACCGGTCGCGACGCTTCGGCAACCGGCGGCCCGGCAGCCACCAACTGCCCTGGAGAAGTGGCTGGCAACGCCAAGGCTTGCCGCCAGATCACGGGCTTGATTGGTTACGAGACCAAGCCCTTTGGCCTGAATGCTTCCTACGACATCCTGTACGGTAACACTGGCGCGGCAGGCGGACTGACCAGCAGCGGCAATAGCGACCGGCGCGTTACCGTCAATGGCTATGTGATGGTGGGCGAGGGTAAGATAGGCGGCGGCGTGGTCGATCGCACTACGCGCGCCGTGACCGGGCTGACGGAATCGGACCTGTACTATCTGGGTGTGAGTTATCCAGTGACGCCGCTAACCACGCTTGACGTTCAGGCATCGCATCTCGACGTCAAGCATCGCGATGCCGACGCCACGCTGCTGGTAGCGCGTTTGACCTACTACCTGTCGAAACGCATCGCCATCTATGGCGCATTGGGTCGCATGCAAAATTCCGGCACATCGGCATTGGCGCTGGATGCAGGCGGAACGGTCGGGGTGGGTAAATCGCAGAATGGCCTGATGACCGGCTTGCGTCATACGTTCTAAGGTGCTATTCGAAATCTATTTGCAATGCCGAAGTTTTTTTACGGTATATGCGACGAGCAGCAGCAAGAACTAACCGGGGTCAGAGTGAACTTTCGGTATGCTTTACCGCCGAAACTTCACTCTGACTCCGCTTAGTGGATTGCGGAGTAGAGGTAGTAAAACGAAAAAAAAACCGGCGACAAGTGACTTGTGCAGATACATATGCCCTACGGGAGGCCCTGTCGTTTGCGTTGCCGCTCAAGGTAACAGGATGGACAACTCCTGGGCGCCGCGCAACAGCACGGGCAGGAACTCCTGCTCCAACTGCTTGACGCTGACACGCGCTGCCTGCGCGCCCACGTTCAACGCCGCCAGGACGGTGCCCGATGCACCGCGCACCGGCACTGCTATGGAGCGCAAGCCAAGTTCCAGTTCCTCATCGTTGATCGCGTAACCTGCCTGGCGCACGTCAGCCAGGATCGCACGCAGCCGCTTCACGCTGGTTACCGTGTTCTCGGTCATCGGCCGCAATTTGGTGCGGGCGAGGTACTGGTCCAGCTCGGCTGGCGGCATATGCGCCAGCATTACGCGTCCCAGGGACGTGCAATAGGCGGGCAGGCGGCTGCCGGTATTAAGCGCAACCGACATTATGCGCGAGGTGGCGGAACGGGCCACGTACAGTATTTCGTCATCGTCCATCACGGCCAGTGAACTCGATTCATTCAACGTGCGGCTGATGTTGTTCAGACAAGGTTGGGCCGATACCGTCAACGGCGTCGACGACAAATAGGAGTAGCCTAACGTCAGCACCTTGGGGCGCAGCGAGAAATTGTTCAGCTCCGCATCGACATAACCCAACTCTCGCAGCGTATGCAGGCAACGACGCACGGCTGCGCGCGGGATGCCGGTTTTCTGGCTGATGTTGGCGATGGTTTGCGGCTTGCGCGAATCGCTGAAGGCTTGCACCACGGCGAGGCCGCGTGCCAGCGAGGTCATGAAGCTGGGATCGGCCAGCGCGTCGATCTGTTCGGCGATACTGGGTTCGTGCTCATCCAATGTCTCGGCGGCAGGGCTGGCTTTGGTGGTCGTGGTCTTGGGCATGGCTTGATTTTAATGCAGGAGTTAGGGCCTGTTAACAATTAATTTGGGAGTGCGAACGCGCGGCAGGCGTTACAGGCCTAGGCGCGACGTAGCGGTGCTACGACAAGGAGGAGTAACAACGGCATGTGACGCCTGCAGCCGTTCCCGGAGGGTTCAAACCAAAACGTGCGCTGGCCGCGTTGCATGGCTTGCTGGGGCGCCAGCTCCAGCTACGCCACGCGCCTTGCCACCACACGTTTTGGTTTGAACGCATCTCCCAAATTAATTGTTAACAGGCCCTAGGTTCGAAAGGTGTTTTTTTTCTTGACCTGGGCAGTCACTGCTAGATACACTAAACGTTCGGTAATCAATCATTAGTTCGATTATCGCACAAAATTGTATGTTTGGCTAAGGCAGCCGGCAGCGTACGACGACACGACAGCGCCGTGCGCATCACCGAGACGGAATATGATCGACAAAACATTTGAATCAATCGAGCGCGCCGTGGCCGATATTCATGACGGCGCAACCGTCATGATTGGCGGTTTTGGCAATGCCGGCATGCCGGCGGCGCTGATCGATGGACTGATCGAGCAGGGCGCGCGCGAACTCACCATCGTCAACAACAATGCCGGCAACGGCGACACCGGGCTGGCCGCATTGCTGGCGGCGGGGCGGGTACGCAAGATCATCTGCTCCTTTCCACGCCAGGCTGATTCCCAACATTTCGACGCGCTCTACCGCGCCGGCAAGATCGAGCTGGAACTGACCCCGCAAGGCAACCTGGCCGAACGCATCCGCGCCGCCGGCGCCGGCATCGGCGGTTTCTTTACGCCGACAGGTTATGGCACGCTGTTGGCCGCCGGCAAGGAAACGCGCGAGATCGATGGCCGTATGTACGTGCTGGAGTCGCCGATCCACGCCGACTTTGCGCTGATCAAGGCGTTGCACGGCGACCGCTGGGGCAACCTCGTGTACCGCAAGACCGCGCGCAATTTCGGCCCCATCATGGCGATGGCGGCAAAAGTTACCGTGGCTCAGGTGCAGAAAGTAGTCGCCCTGGGAGAGCTCGATCCGGAGGCGATCATAACGCCCGGCATCTTTATCCAACGCGTGGTACAGGAGGCCGTATGACGAACCCGAGCCGTTACACCCGTGAACAAATCGCCGCCCGCGTGGCGCAAGATATTCCCGAAGGCGCTTACGTCAACCTGGGCATCGGCTTGCCGACCAAGGTCGCCAACTACCTGCCGGCCGAACGCGAAGTATTCCTGCATAGCGAAAACGGCCTGCTCGGCATGGGGCCGGCGCCGGCGCCCGGCGAGGAAGACGACGACTTGATCAACGCCGGCAAACAGCCGGTGACGCTGCTGGTCGGCGGCGCCTATTTCCACCACGGCGATTCGTTCGCCATGATGCGCGGCGGTCATCTGGATATCTGCGTATTGGGCGCCTTCCAGGTAGCCGCCAACGGCGACCTGGCCAACTGGCATACCGGTGCGCCGGATGCGATTCCGGCTGTCGGTGGCGCGATGGACCTGGCCATCGGGGCCAAGCAAGTGTTTGTGATGATGGATCACCAGACCAAGACCGGCGAAAGCAAGATCGTGGAACAGTGCAGTTATCCGCTGACCGGTGTGGCATGTGTCAACCGTATCTATACCGACCTGGCCGTGCTGGATGTTACGCCGGCCGGACTTGCGGTGCGGGAAATGGCGCCCGGACTGACCTTTGAAGAATTGCAGGCCGCGACCGCAGCAACCTTGCTGCCGCCGGTGAAGTGAGCGAGGACAATATGAAAGAATCCAAAGAAGCATTTATTTGCGATGCAATCCGCACGCCCATCGGCCGTTACGGCGGAGCGCTGAAGGATATGCGCGCCGACGACCTTGGGGCGGTGCCGCTGCGCGAACTGATGCGTCGCAATGCCGGCGTCGACTGGAAAGAAGTCGATGACGTGATCTACGGTTGCGCCAACCAGGCCGGCGAAGACAACCGCAACGTGGCGCGCATGTCGGCGCTGTTGGCGGGTCTGCCGCAGGAAGTTCCCGGCTCCACCGTCAACCGCCTGTGCGGTTCCGGCATGGATGCGGTTGGCACGGCGGCGCGGGCGATCCAGTCCGGCGACGCCAGCCTGATGATCGCCGGCGGAGTGGAGTCGATGACACGCGCACCTTTTGTCATGGGCAAGGCAGACGCAGCGTTTTCGCGCAGCGCGGCCATCTACGACACCACCATCGGCTGGCGCTTTCCGAACAAGCTGATGAAAGAACTGTACGGCGTCGACGCAATGCCGGAGACGGCCGAAAACGTCGCTGACGACTACAAGATAAACCGTGCCGACCAGGATAAGTTTGCCTTGGCTAGCCAGCAAAAGACCGCTCGTGCCCAGCGCGATGGTCTGTTCACCGACGAGATCGTGCCGGTGTCGCTGGCGCAGAAGAAGGGAGATCCCATCGTCTTCGCGCAGGACGAACATCCGCGCGAAACCACCGCCGAAGCACTTGCCAGGCTGAAAGGCGTGGTGCGTGCTGATGGCAGTGTCACGGCCGGCAATGCCTCAGGTGTCAACGACGGCGCCTGCGCGTTGCTGATCGCCAGCGCCGAAGCGGCGGCACGCCACAGCCTGACGCCGCGCGCGCGCATTGTCGGCATGGCGACGGCTGGCGTGGCGCCGCGTGTGATGGGCATCGGCCCGGCGCCGGCTACGCAGAAGCTGATGC
>FTFY01000689.1_pt1 | contig 26352 bp, 19 predicted proteins | sample 1640561 | NCBI WGS metagenome assembly FTFY01 (sample SAMEA3914789, study PRJEB12502) | metagenome | biome: forest; material: soil | place: Canada | collected 2011-07-03 | depth 0.3 m | reverse complement strand
GGCCGAGGTCAGCAAGGAAGAGTGGAACCAGCCGCGATGCTGGTCCGAACCTTCCAGATACAGGTCGGCCGGGAATTGCAGCTGGCTCGCATGCGAGCCGCGCAATACGGTCTGATGAGTGGAACCGGAGTCGAACCAGACATCCAGGGTGTCCTTGTTCTTGATGTAATTGACGGCATCGTCACCCAGCAATTCCTTCGGATCCAGCGCCTGCCAGGCTTCGATCCCGCTTTTCTCAACGCGCTGCGCGATCTGTTCCAGCAGTTCGGGCGTACGTGGATGCAGCTGGCCGGTTTCCTTGTGGACGAAAAACGCCATCGGCACACCCCATTGGCGCTGGCGCGACAGTGTCCAGTCGGGACGGTTGGCGATCATGCCATGCAGGCGCGCCTTGCCCCAGCCAGGGAAGAACGCGGTATCTTCAATCGCTTGCAGGGCGGTAGCGCGCAGGCTTGGATGGCCGTCCTTCGGCAGGTTGTCCATGCTGGCGAACCACTGCGAAGTGGCGCGGTAGATGATCGGCGTTTTATGGCGCCAGCAATGCATGTAGCTGTGATCGAACATCACCAGCTTGAACAGCGCACCGACTTCTTCCAGCTTGCCGCAGATCGGCTTGGAAGCTTCCCAGATAGTCATGCCGGCAAAGAACGGCAGCCAGGACGCGAACTTGCCATCGCCCATGACCGGGCTGATGATGTCGTCGTCTTTCATGCCATGCGCTTTGCATGAGATAAAGTCTTCGATGCCGTAGGCTGGCGCAGAGTGGACAATGCCGGTACCGCTGTCGGTGGTGACGTAGTCGCCCAGGTAGATCGGCGACAGGCGGTCGTAGCCGGCATCTGCTGCGGCCAGCGGGTGTTTGAAATTGATCAGCGACAGCGCCTCGCCTTTGCAGGTAGCGATGGCTTTGCCTTCAAGGCCGAAACGTTGCAGGCAATCTTCGACCAGGTCTTGCGCCAGGATCAGCAGCAAAGGCGCGCCGTTGCGCGTGGTCTGCACCAGCGCGTAGTCGATTTCAGGGTGGACGTTGAGGGCCTGGTTGGACGGGATGGTCCACGGCGTGGTGGTCCAGATCACCACATAACCTTGTTCGGTCGGCAGCGCCGGCAAGCCAAACGCGGCGGCGATCTTTTCCGGCTCGGCAAACGGGAAGCCGACATCGATCGAAGGATCGCGCTTGTCCTGGTATTCGACTTCGGCCTCGGCCAGAGCAGAGCCGCAATCGAAGCACCAGTTGACCGGTTTCAGGCCGCGATAGACATAACCCTTTTCCAGGATGGTGCCCAGCGCGCGCAGTTCGTCGGCTTCGTTACCGAAGGCCATGGTCAGGTATGGGTTGTCCCATTCGCCCAATACGCCGAGGCGGATGAAGTCTTTTCTTTGCAGGTCGATCTGTTCGTTGGCGTAGGCACGCGCCTTGGCTTGCACTTCCGCTACCGGCAAATTCTTGCCGTATTTTTTCTCGATCTGGATTTCGATCGGCATGCCGTGGCAGTCCCAGCCTGGCACGTAAGGCGCATCGAAACCGGCCATGTTGCGGGCCTTGACGATCATGTCCTTGAGGATCTTGTTGACGGCATGACCCAGGTGGATTTCACCGTTGGCATACGGCGGGCCGTCATGCAGGATGAATTTCGGGCGGCCCTTCGAGGCTTTGCGGATCCGTTCGTAGACCTTTTTTTCTTGCCATTGCTTGACCCATTGCGGCTCGCGCTTGGCCAAATCGCCGCGCATCGGGAAAGGCGTCTCGGTCATGTTGACCGGGTATTTGCTTTGCGGCTTACCCTGTGGCTTCGCTGCTTTATTGTTTTCTGGTTTGCTGGTCTGGTCGGACATAATTTTCTTCAATGGAATTCAGTGGTGGTGAGCTGCGCGCAGACAGAGCGCGTCGAGCTAGCATTAACAAGGCAACTGCGAGAGCAGCGTCAAATTCGATCTGTGGCTGAAACGGCAGCCGTATCATGCTGGCGGAAATATGCGCGTGCATTGGTGACATCGCGCGCAATCGCGGCAGTCAGGGTCGGCAAGTCGACATATTTTTCTTCGTCGCGCAGTTTTTGCAAAAATTCGACCTGTATCAGTTTGCCGTAGCAATCACCGTTGAAATCGAGAATATAACTTTCCAGCAGCACCCGGCCGCTATCGTCCACGGTAGGGCGGACGCCGATGCTGGCCACCGCCGGCAGCGGCTGTTCGGCCAAGCCATGTACTTTAACGGTAAAAATGCCGGACAAGGCCGGTAGTTTATGGCTGACGCGCAGGTTCAAAGTGGGGAAACCGATGGTGCGGCCGAGTTTCTTGCCATGCACCACGTGCCCGGAAATCGAATAGGGATGGCCCAGCAGGGCTCGCGCATGGCTGAAATCGCCTGCAGCCAGCGCCGCGCGCACCGCCGACGAGGATACCCGCGCGCCTTCGTTCATCACGGTTGACAAGGTTTCGACATGGAAGCCGTATTTCTTGCCGGCTTCGATCAAGGTGGCGATATTGCCTGCGCGGCGGGAGCCGAAGCAGAAATCTTCACCCACCATCAGCCACTTCACGTGCAAGCCTTCAACCAGCACCTTTTCAATAAAATCCTGGGGCGACATGGCCGCAAAGCTGGCGTTGAAATGTTCGACAATCACGCGATCTATGCCTGCCTGCGACAGCGACTGCAGCTTGTCGCGGAGGTTGGCGACGCGGGTCGGCATATTGCCCGGCTGGCCCGACCGTTGCGCAAAAAATTCGCGCGGGTGCGGCTCGAACGTCATCACCGCAGCATCCAGCCCCAGTTCGGTGGCGGCTTTGCGGACGTGCGCGAGCAATACCTGATGGCCGCGATGTACGCCATCAAAGTTGCCGATAGTGAGCGCGCAAGGCGCGCGCGATTCGGCGTTGGGAAGTCCGCGAAATACCTTCATTGAAGTGACCGGAATATTTATTGCAAAAACCTTGGATTATAAATGCTTTCGACGTTTTCCCCCTGCTAAGAAGTCGAACTGCGACGGATTGCACGATTTTTAATTGGTAAAACAGCTATTTTATTGAGTTTTGGATATTAATCGGCGCTTTGAAGATTCGCTTTGAAGATTATTATCGCCAAAAAAAATCGCCCCTGAGGGCGATTTTTGTCCAACGGCTAATTGGTCAATAAGCGTTAGCCAACTCAGGCTTGTTTGTTGCCGCCCAGCAGGCCACCCAGCAGGCTGCCCAGGTCCAGGCCGCCAGGAGCTGCAGTCGCTTCGCCGTGCGGTGTCAGCTTGTCCACCAGGCCTGGCAAGATTTCCGACAGGTGGCCGGCAGCTTCAGTAGGTGAAATACCTGCTGCTTGCGCCAATTCCTGCAATTTGTCGCCGCCCAGCGCCTGTTGCACCTGATCTGGCGAAATCGCCTGGTTCTGGCCATTGCCGATCCACGACTGGGCAAGCTGGCCCAGGCCGGCGCCTTCAAATGCGCTGAGCAAGCCACCCAGGCCACCGGCAGCACCAGCGCCGCCTTGTTTTGTCAGCATGCCGATCGCAGCCTGGATCAACAGGGCTTTCGGATCGTTCGCTTGCTGTTGGCCGCCACCGATTGCGCCAAGTACCGAATCCAGTAGTCCCATAATATTCTCCTGAGTAAAAAACGTCAGCCATCAAGGCAGGTTGTTACTTTGCAAATAAAGACAAAGTATTAAGAAGATTAATATTACAACGCAGCAAGAACTTTGAGTAGTTGTGCAACTGAAAATGATTGTGTCTTGAGACCGTTTCTTAAGTCCACCAACCATTTTAGCCAGCGTTTTTATTTTTGCTTAGAACAAATTGTAGGATCGATATAGGCAGGTTACGCTGGTTATATTTCGCCTCTGTTACATCTCACCCCAAATCGCGTTGATCGCCGCCAGCGCTGCCAGGCCGGCGGTTTCGGTACGCAGAATCCGTGGCCCCATCGACAACATCAGCGCGCCCTGGCTACAGGCCAGATTCTCTTCGGCTTCAGTGAAACCGCCTTCCGGGCCGATCAGCAACGCCAGCGCTTGCGGCGGTTGATGGCGCGCCCAGTCCGACAGCGATTGCTCGCCGCGCGGCGACAGCAGGATACGTTTATGCAGGTCCTGCTGCTGGACCCAGTCGGTGAAGGGGCTGAGCGTAGACAGGGTGGGCATGCGGTTGCGCCCGCTTTGTTCGGCGGCGGCGACGATCACGGCTTGCCAATGGCTTTGCTTTTTCTCGGCGCGCTCACTGTTGAGGCGCACCACGCAGCGTTGCGCCGCCAATGGCTGGATCGCTGCGACGCCAAGCTCGACAGCCTTTTCGATTATCCAGTCAAGCTTCGACGATTCCGGCAAAGCCTGGGCCAGCGTGATGGCGTAAGGCAGTTCAACCTCGCGTGGCGAAAAGGTCTTGATCTCGGCGCTGACCCTTTTTTTTTCGATACTGCTGATGGTGGCGGTGTATTCACCGCCGGTGCCGTTGAACAAGGTAATCGGCGCAGCCAACCCCAGGCGCAGCACTAGCAGGTGGTGGGCGACTGCATCCGGCAAGACCAGCACCTGGCCGATTTCGAGCGGGGTAGAAACGTAGAAACGAGGCATGAAATGTATAAATTCCTTAACAGTATCAATAGGTCATGCAGGCAGCGCTCAACAATCCGAGGCCAAGACTGACTGTACCAAGAAAGATGCCGGATGCGATCTTGTTTTCAGGAATATCTTCCAGCAATGTCGGCAACACTAGCCTGACGATCAGAAACGCCAGTAACTGCACTACCAGGGCTACTATGCCCCATATCAGCATGTCGAGCAGGTTGACGCTGTTCGAAATGGCGGAAGCCAGGGCCACGACATAACCCAGCAAAGCGCCGGCCAGGCTGGCAGTGGCAGCGTGATTGCCGGCACGGATCAAGCGTAGTTCGTGGTAGGGCGTGATGAAAATGTAGATCACAAAAAACGCTGCCGCCAACAGCAGCGCTAGTCCGAAGTGGGATAAAAAGGCCGGCAGGCCGACGGGTAGAAAGCTCATAGGGTCCATGCTCCCAGGGTACTTGGTTCAGGTTTTCTGGTTAATAATCAGTCAACAAAATAATGCGGTACAAAGCGGCTGGTATCTTTGGTGATCAGCGATACGTCTTCACGAATGCCGATGCCGGCCGGCGCATCGCCTATCACCCACGATCCGACTGAGGTGTAGGCAGGCGTGACGCCGTCGTCGAATTTCGGCTGTGGTGCGAAGGCTTGGTAGATATATCCTTCGGCGCCGTATTGCCCTGGCTGATGATGCACTTCGCCGCCGGTATATATGGTGATGTTTTCGCCTTCGCGCGAATACAACGGCTTTTTGACAAAATCACCGCCGACGCGCCAGGCATCAAAAAATGCCGGCAACAGATTCGGATGGCCGGGAAATAATTCCCACAGCACCGGCAGGATAGCCTTGTTGGACAACACCATTTTCCAGGCCGGTTCGATCAGGCGCAGCGGACGCGCCAGCAGATGTTCGGCAAACGCTTCACGGCACAACCATTCCCACGGATAGAGCTTGAACAGATTGTCGATCTTCAGATCGAAGTCGTCGACAAATTCGGCGTGCTGTTCATCCCAGCCGATATTTTCGATCGCCAGTTGCTTGGTGGCGAAACCGGCCTGGATCGCGGTATCGCGCAAGTAAGCCAGATTGCCTTCGTCTTCTTCGTGGCCGCCGATACAGGCAAAGTGCAGTAAGCCCTTGCTGCGGTGGTGGCTGCTCAGGGTTTGCCACTGGGCGATCAGTTTTTCATGGATCGAGTTGAACTGGTCGGCCTTAGGGAACACGTCTTGCAGCCAATACCATTGCGCGACGCTGGATTCAACCAGGCCGGTCGGCGTATCGGCGTTGTACTCCAGCATTTTGGGCGGATTGTATCCATCCCAGGAAAGATCGAAGCGCCCATACAGGGAAAATTCTTTTTCGCGCCAGCTTTCTTCAACCAACGCCCAGAAAGGCTGAGGAATGGCGAACTGTTCCAGCCGTTCGTGAGCGATCACATGCTCGACCGCCTGCAAGGCCATCTGATGCAGTTCGGTGGTGGCGTCTTCGACCGCATCGATTTGCGCCGCAGTGAAGCGATAGGCATAGCGCTCATCCCAATACAGATCGTCAATCGAGTGATAGCTAAAGCCGAGTGATTCGAACTGCGCTTGCCAGCCGCTGCGCGGCGTCAGGTTTTCGCGGATCATCTAGCCGCCGGCAGAAGAAATGTGCGCGCCGCCGAAGCCGCCGCGCGATATGCTGCGACCGACCGAGTGATTGCTGCTTTCGCCACCCGTCAGGCCGAAACTGTTGCCGCCGGTACGTGCGCTGCGCTGCGCGCTTTCGCGGGCGCCCTCGTCGTAGCTGGGGCCGTAGTAGCGGCCATAATAACCGGTGTGCCCGCCACCGGAACTACTGCCCGATGCGGGCTGGCAAAGCTCGGGACGCGCCCAGTCTTTCTTGCAATCTGCCTGGCTGGCGTATTCATCGCGTGCTTGCCTGGGGCTGCAACCTGCCAGCAATGTCGAAGCAGCCAGCATCAGTGGCACGGCGCGGCTCTTTCTGAGCGATGGCGCGACAGATTCCGGGATTTGCTTCAAAAGACTGATGGTTGGCAAGACGCTCTCCATATCTGGCAATGATGAATTTGCAGCAACAAACTAAGCGCCCAGATTCTGCACGAAATTAGGCAGGGCGAATAGTGCCGGATGGATATTTTCGTTGTAATACTGAAGTCCGTTCAATGCTCTTTCTCGCAAGCGCGTAGTCAGCGTAGGGTTATCCAGCTGGCGCGGATCGAGGCTGTCGCTGGCAACGGCCATGCCCCACAACGCACCATAGAGCGGCACATAAACCGTGTAGGGCTGAACCAGGCTGAACACGTTATTGAGGCGCTGGCGCAGCAAGCTGAATCGTTGCGGATGGTGGAACGGGCTGCCCAGGTGCATCACCAGTGCGCCACCCGGGTTCAGCAAAGTGCGGCAGGCTTGCAGGAATTCCTGCGTGTAGCAATCGGCTGCCAGCGCACTGCCATCCGCGGCTTGCGGATCGGTCAGGTCGAGCAAAATCAAATCGTAACGCTGATGAGCGGCGGCGTGAGCTGCGTTCAGTACGTAGGCAAAGCCGTCCTGAGCCACATGGCGCACACGTGGATCGTCCAGTGCTCCCCGATGAATTTGTTGCAGGTGTATACGGGCCAGCTGGATCACCATGGGATCGATTTCGCACAGAGTGATCTGTTCGATCGACGGGTGCTTAAGCAGTTCTTCGCTGCTGCCGCCATCGCCGCCGCCGATGATCAGGGCGCGGCGCGGCTGCGGATGGGCGAGGGCAGCCGGATGGACCAGGCATTCGTGATAGAAAAATTCATCGCGCTCCGAGGTCATAAAGGCCCCGTCGAGCCGCATCACTTTACCGAATTCCGCGGAATCGGCAATTTCTATGCGTTGGAAAGGCGATTGCATCTGTACCAGCGGCGGCGCCAGTTGTGTGCCGTATGCAGTGTAGGGCGTGAGCTGCTCCAGCGCCAAAGTCTGGCCGGTGGCGCCGCTGCCGCGCTGTAAGCGATTGGTTTGCCATTGCAGCGGCGCAAAACTCGCGATCAGGGCATCCAGCAAGCTGCTAGCCTTGGCGCTGTTGTCTTCGGTGAAATTGCAGACATACACATCCAGGGTTACCGCCTGGCGTTCGGGCCATGTATGGATCGCCAGATGCGATTCGGCTAGCAGCAGGGCGCAGGTAACGCCGGCGGCACTGCCATCAGCGGCCTGGAACGGGTGGAATTTTTCACCGACGATTGTCAGTCCTGAGCGCAGGGTTTGTTCCAGTACAAACTGACGCAGCTGGGCCGGATCGAGCAATAAGCCCGGAGCGCAGCGGCAGTCGTAGCAGTCGGCCGTCAGATGTATGCCTTGCATGGTGGGAGGAGTGGAAAATAAGTGGAAAAGTGCCGGGGGCAGATAAATCGATATCGGAAACGCAATAAAATCATGTATTCCAGCTTCGATGCGATTGCACGTTTTATGCGGTGCGGCAGCATTTTACTGCCCCTTTACCGTCTTAACACAGGAGGGATAACCGGATTTGAACCGGAATCGGCCGCATTTTGGTAAAATATCGGCCTTTGTGGGCTGTTCCGACGCTGCGCGCCCACCAACCAATTTTCAATCGTTGCCTACCTGCTCACACCATGACTTCCACTCTCCCGACTACCAAGATGGCCAATGCAATCCGTGCGCTGGCAATGGACGCTGTACAAAAAGCTAACTCCGGCCATCCCGGCATGCCAATGGGCATGGCCGAAATCGCAGTCGCATTGTGGGCCAAGCACTACCGTCACAACCCAGCCAATCCGCATTGGGCTAACCGCGACCGGTTTGTATTGTCAAACGGACATGGTTCGATGTTGCAGTACGCCTTGCTGCACCTGACTGGCTACGATCTGTCGATGGACGAGATCCGCAATTTCCGTCAAATGCATTCGAAGACCCCGGGCCACCCTGAAGTCGACGTCACGCCAGGGATTGAAACCACTACTGGCCCACTCGGGCAGGGTTTGACCAATGCAGTCGGCATGGCGCTGGCTGAGAAACTGCTGGCGGCGGAATTCAACCGCGCCAATTTCCCGGTAGTGGATCATCACACTTACACTTTCGTCGGCGACGGCTGCCTGATGGAAGGCATTTCGCACGAAGCATGCTCGCTGGCCGGTACACTGCGCTTGTCGAAACTGGTCGTGCTCTACGATGATAACGGTATCTCGATCGACGGCCATGTCGAAGGCTGGTTCAAGGACGATACCCCGAAGCGTTTCGAAGCTTATGGCTGGAACGTGATTCGCGCTGTCGACGGCCACAGTGTGGAAGCTGTCAACGCCGCCATCCATCAAGCCAAATTGGCCTACAAGCCAACCCTGATCTGCTGCAAGACAGTCATCGGCAAAGGTTCGCCAAACCTGGCCGGCACCGACAAGGTGCACGGCGCGGCTTTGGGCGACAAGGAAATCGCCGCAGTGCGCGAAGCCCTGGGCTGGAATTACCCGCCGTTTGAAATCCCTGCCGACGTTTATGAAGCGTGGGATGCCAAACCGCAAGGCAAGCAATTTGAAGGCGACTGGAATGCGTTGTTCGCCGCTTACGCTGCCGAGTATCCGCAGCTGGCCAGCGAACTCACGCGCCGCATGAAGGGTGAACTACCAGGTAATTTCGAAAAGACCGTGAGCGACTATATCGCCAGCTGCGTCGAAAAGAAAGAAACCATCGCCACCCGCAAAGCCAGCCAGAACGCGATCCAGGCACTGGCGCAGGTGCTGCCGGAGTTCCTCGGCGGTTCGGCCGACCTGACCGGTTCTAACCTGACCAACTGGAAAGAATCCGTGGCAGTACGCGCCGACCAGCCGGGCAATCACATCAATTACGGCGTGCGCGAATTCGGCATGAGCGCGATGATGAACGGTATCGCCCTGCATGGCGGCTACATCCCGTTTGGCGCGACTTTCCTGACCTTCTCCGATTACAGCCGCAATGCCTTGCGCATGGCAGCGCTGATGAAGATTCGTTCGATCTTCGTCTTCACCCATGACTCTATCGGCCTGGGCGAAGATGGCCCGACTCATCAATCGGTGGAACATGTATCGAGCCTGCGTTTGATTCCGCAACTGGACAATTGGCGTCCATGCGACACGGTTGAATCGGCGGTGGCATGGCAGCAGGCAGTGCAGCGCAAGAACGGCCCGAGCACACTGATTTTCTCGCGTCAGAATTTGCAATACCAAGAGCGCGATGCGGCGCAAATCGCCGGCATCCAGCGCGGTGCTTATATCCTGAAAGATGCGCCTGACGCCAAGGCAATCCTGATCGCTACCGGTTCCGAAGTGGAACTGGCCATGCAGGCTGCAGCAGCGCTGGCGCAAGAAGGTATTGCAGTACGCGTGGTGTCGATGCCTTGCGCCGATGTGTTCGACCGCCAGGAAGCTTCCTACAAAGCCAGCGTCCTGCAACGCGGTTTGCCACGCGTGGCGATCGAAGCAGGCGTGACGGCGTTCTGGCACAAGTATGTCGGCCTGGAAGGCGCTGTGGTTGGTATCGATACTTTCGGCGAATCGGCTCCGGCTCCTGTGCTGTTCAAGCATTTCGGCTTCACTGTTGAAAACGTCGTGGCCAAGACCAAACTGGTACTGGCATGAATCTGAGAGCTGCCCGGGCTATCGGCAAGATGGACATCACCAACATCGTCGGTGATGTCGTCATCCGTCGCGCCACCATCGCCGATGCGGGGGTGATCGCGGCGGTACGTATCGATAGCTGGCGCACCACTTACCGCGGCATCATTCCGGACGACTACCTGGACGGCATGAAGATCGAAGAAAGCACGGCCATCTGGAGCCGCATCCTGTCGGCGACCTCGAATGCAGCCAATGTCTTCGTGGCCGAGGTGGATGGCGAGGTGCTGGGTTTTGCGGCTGGCATGACGCTCAAGGAAGCCAAGCTCGGCTTCGATTCCGAACTGACGGCGATCTACCTGGAGCCATCGGTGCAGCGCGCGGGCATCGGCCGCAAGCTGGTGGCGCACGTAGCTGCCGCCCTGGCCAGCGCCGGCGCCAACAACATGCTGGTATGGGTGCTGGCTGACAACCGCCCGGCACGACAGTTTTACGAAATGTTGGGCGCCGAGCTGCTGGCCGAGCAACCTTTCAGCTGGGATGGACTCGAATTGCAGGAGGCCGGCTACGGCTGGCGTACTATCAGGGTCAATTGAAACGTTAGTGATGAAGTTGCAACATATTTATTATTGTTAATACCTTAGGAGAAAACCATGACTATCCGCGTCGCCATCAATGGCTATGGCCGTATCGGCCGCAACATCCTTCGCGCCCATTATGAAGGCGGCAAAAAGCATGACATCGAGATCGTTGCCATCAATGACCTCGGCGATCCAAAAACCAATGCGCACCTGACCCAGTACGATACTGCCCACGGCAAGTTTCCAGGTACCGTGACAGTCGACGGCGACTTCATCGTCGTCAATGGCGATCGCATCAAGGTATTGGCGCAACGTAATCCGGCCGAACTGCCATGGGGCGAGCTGGGCGTTGACGTCGTGCTGGAATGCACCGGTTTCTTCACCACCAAGGAAAAAGCCAGCGCCCACATCAAAGGCGGCGCCAAGAAAGTCATCATCTCCGCACCTGGCGGCAAAGATGTCGACGCGACAGTCGTTTTCGGCGTCAACCACGGCGTACTGAAAGCCAGCGACACCGTGATTTCCAACGCTTCTTGCACCACCAACTGCCTGGCGCCGCTGGTCAAGCCGCTGAACGACAAGATCGGCGTGTTGAACGGCCTGATGACCACCATCCACTCCTACACCAACGACCAGGTGCTGACCGACGTTTATCACGAAGATCTGCGCCGCGCCCGTTCCGCTACCATGAGCATGATCCCGGCCAAGACCGGCGCTGCTGCAGCGGTTGGCCTGGTGTTGCCTGAGCTGAACGGCAAGCTGGACGGTTTCGCGATTCGCGTTCCTACCATCAACGTTTCGCTGGTCGACCTGTCGTTCGTTGCTGCACGCGACACTACTGTCGACGAAGTCAACGCGATCATGAAAGACGCTTCGGACAACGGCGTGTTGAAGGGCATCTTGACGTATAACGTAGAGCCGCTGGTTTCGGTCGATTTCAACCACAATCCGGCTTCGTCGAACTTTGACGCTACCCTGACCAAGGTTTCCGGTCGTCTGGTGAAAGTATCGAGCTGGTATGACAATGAGTGGGGTTTCTCGAACCGCATGCTGGATACCACGATCGCACTGATGAGCGCGAAGTAAGAGCGCATCCTTAGAGCTTTCCTTGCTTGCGTGACAAAACGCCCCGTTTATCGGGGCGTTTTGCTTTGGTGGGCACGATGCGGCCATTCAGCGCGACTGAGGTATAGTGACCTATGTTGTGAATAACTTAACTTGGTCCGGGAGCCGGCATGACAATCATCACTGATAGCCAAGGCGATTTCGAAACTATTGCGCGTTCAATGACGCCTTCTGACCTGGAAGTCATGAGAGCCTTGCTGGAGTCAGAGAGAATACCGGCGTTTGTCCTCGATGGTGGCATCACTCAGATGTATTCCCTGATTGCGGTCGCCACCGGCGGGGCGCGCTTGCAGGTTGCGTCCGAGCACGTAGCGGCCGCCAGGCAGATCCTGACGGCTTTCGAGACCGGTCAGCTGACGCTGGACGATGAAATCATTGGCGAAGTGCGCGAAGCGGCCCCGGATAAGCGCCGAGGCCGTGCTCTTGCCATCGTGATCATGAAATTTTTTGGGATTGTTTGAATCCCTCTCGCCAGGGTGTGGCCGCCCTAAGCGACTGTAAAAATTTCAGCCCATAATTGTTTCACCACCGATATTTCGGCTGCGATGCGGGTTGCCACCACCCGCGCCCGTTCTTCTCCCTGCAAACGGCCCTGATGCTGCAATTTACGGAAGGTCCGGTAAGCGTCGGCCACCGCGTTGGCCAGTCCCGCATCAATCAAGCCTAGCTCGCCACACAGTTTCAATAAGGCGATATTGCCGATGTCCGCGGTCAGTTGCGGATAATCTGCTGCATGGCGCAAGATCAGGAATTGAACCAGGAATTCTATATCGATCATGCCGCCGGCGTCGTGCTTGAGGTCGAAACGATCGCTGCGGTTCGGATGGGCATCGCGCATTTTCTGGCGCATATCCTGTACTTCACTTTGCAGCAGTTTGGCATCGCGCGTCTGGCGTAATACTTCCACCCGCAGGGTTTCGAAACGTTCGCCTATCGCCGCATCGCCGGCACAGAAACGGGCCCGGGTCAGGGCCTGGTGTTCCCACAGCCAGGCCGACTGACGCTGGTATTTTTCAAATTTGCCAAACGAAGACACCAGCAATCCGCTGGCGCCGTCGGGGCGTAATGCGATATCGATATCGAACAGGATACCGGCCGGCGTATGGCTGGTCATCCAGGTAATGAAACGCTGCGCCAGCTTCGCGTAGAGGGCCGGGCCGTCCTGATCATCATCGTCGTAGAGGAATACTACGTCCAGGTCGGAGACATAGCCGAGTTCCTTGCCGCCCAGCTTGCCGTAGGCGATGACAGTGAACAGCGGTTTCTCGCGATGGCGGCCTGGCATCATGTTCCAGATGGCTTGCACGGTAGCGGCCACCAGGATGTCGGCCAGGATCGATAGATGATCGGCCAGCGCCTCGACGCTGAGCATGCCTTCCAGATCCTGCGCCAGCAGGCGGAACTGCTGGGCGTGGTGCATTTCGCGCAGGATATCCATCTGCCGTTCGATGTCGCCGGGCGCTGTTTCGAGCTGGCGCCGGCATTCCTGGGCAAACACCGGCCAGTCGGGCGCTGCATTCAGGCTACGCGGATCGAGCAGTTCATCCAGCAGGATAGGGTGCTGGGTCAGGTATTTGGCGGCCCAGTCGCTGGCGCTGATCATGCGGATCACGCGGTGCAGGGTGGCGGGGTATTCAGTCAGCAACGCCAGATAGGCGGCGCGGCGCGCAATCGCTTCCAGGAAATCCAGCAGGCGGCTAAGGGTAGGCAGATGGCGCTCGGGTTCGGGGATCGCTGCCACCACAGGCAAGGCCGCATTGACCAGAGCCAGCAGGCGCGTACGGCTGGCGACCGGCAGGTTCTGCACGCGCGTCGATTGCCAGGTCGTGACCAGTCGCTGTGCCGCCGCCGATGCGTCGGAGAATCCACAATGGGTCAATACCAGAGCGATCGTTTCGCGACTATCGGTTTCGCTCAGGGTATGCAGCACATTTTCGCTGTCATCCCAGTCTTTCTGGCTGGCGCGGCCCTGCTGTTTGTCTTTGAGCTTGTCCTTGAATATGTCCCCGAACTGGGTGTCGACCAGGGTTCGGTGCTGCTCGAGCACCGGCATCAACGACGCCACATCGGCAAAACCCATGGCCTGCGCGATGATCTGGCAATCCGCCTCGTTGGTGGGGAAGGTATGGGTTTGTGCATCGTCCAGGTATTGCAGCCGGTGTTCCAGGTTGCGCAGGAAATCGTAGGCAGCCAGCAGTTTATCGACAACCTCGGCATCCAGCAGGTTTTTGGCGGCCAGGGTACGCAGCGTGGCGCGGGTGGAGCGGTCACGCAAGTCGCAATCGCGGCCACCGCGGATGAGCTGGAATACCTGCGCCAGGAACTCGATTTCGCGAATCCCGCCACGCCCCAGCTTGACGTTGTTGCTGCGCTCCGGATGCAATGCTTCCAGGCGCTGTACTTCCGTGCGGATTTGCGCGTGCATGGAGCGCATGGCGTCGATCGAACCGTAATCCAGGTAGCGCCGGAACACGAACGGGCGGCTGATGTTCTCCAATGTGGCGATATCTTCCGGCCGGCCTGTCAGCGCGCGGGCTTTGCACCAGGCATAGCGCTCCCATTCCCGGCCCTGGGTCACCAGGTATGCCTCTACCATGTTGAAGCTGGCGACCAGCGGCCCCGAGGCGCCATTCGGCCGCAGCGCCATGTCAACCCGGAAAGTGAAGCCGTCTTCGGTGATTTCAGACAGCGCGCCAATCAGTTTTTTGCCGAGCCGGGTAAAGAACTCGTGATTCGACAGTGAGCGCTGTTCAGCGCTGGTGGTCTGGGTGTCGCCATCTTCTGCATAGGTGAAAATCAGGTCGATATCGGAAGAAACATTGAGTTCGCAGCCGCCCAGCTTGCCCATGCCTAAGACGATCAGCTCCTGCGGCTGGCCCGATTCTTCGCCAACCGGGGCGCCATGCAACGCCACCATGTCGACAGTCAATGCCGCCAGGTGGGTTTGTACCGCAAATTCGGCAAATGTGGTGACCGCGCTCACCACCTCATCCAGATCGGCGACGCCGCGCAAATCGCGTTCGATCAGGGTACAGACCAGCAGGTTGCGCAGACGGCGCATGGCGCGCGGTAACGGCATGCCGGAATCTGTTTCTCTTTGTAACAGTTGATTAAGCAGCATCGGGCTGACGGTTAATCTTGTTACCGGCTTGGCCAATTCAGCGATCTGTGCGGCGCGTCCGGCTTCGGCATTGACCCAGCGGGAAAAATAACGAGAGGCGGCGGTGCTGCTTAATAAGGATGGAGTCACAGGAAGAGAGTCGCAGATTTAAAGGGTAGATGGCGCAAAATTCAAAAAAATCGGGCAGCGGTCATTAGCTGGATTTGCGGTTTGTTTTCAGTTTGTTTTACAGCTGATCCACGGCCAGATTTCGGCCTTTCTGATTTTTTATCTATATGCAGGCTGATCCATGCGAACATATAGGCTGGCAGCTTGTCGAACATCAATAACTTGCCAATCTGGAATCGATCAGATGCAGCCGATTTATTTTACTTCCTATCCCCGGTCAGTTGGGGGACAGTGTGTAGGGTGACTCGCCGCAAGTTCCTGGCGGCTCTGTTATCTGTGCCTTACCCTGCCTCACAATGATTAATTTTACCCATTCTGATTGATGTTGGAAGAACAAGCAAAAATTCCGCCGCCGGCTAGCAAGATTGCCATCTGCTGGCGCGCCGGAATTGCCACCTACAAACACATTAACCTGGTGACCCATCATCTGCTGGGCGCCTTGTTGACGTTGTTGATCGTGGCGTATTTCGTGTTTTGCGGACTGTTCCTGAGTTTGCGTTATGTAGTGTTGCCGAATGTCGGCTACTACAAGGCGGAGGTCGAGCATATCGTCAGTAAAACGGTAGGCAATCCGATTACGATAGGCGCGATCCAGGCATCCTGGCATGGTTTGCAGCCGCGTCTGGTGCTGGACAACGTCGTGGTTCACGATAAAGAGGGCCAGTCTGCGCTGACCTTGCCGCAGGTGGCTGCCACCATTTCCTGGCGTTCCGCGCTGGTGGGCGGGGTCCGGCTGGCTTCACTGGAAATCAATAAGCCCGATCTGCAGGTTGAACGCGATGCACAGGGCAACCTGTTCGTCGCCGGCATTCTGGTCAACTCGAAACAGGAAAACGATGGTGCGGGAGCCGAATGGCTGCTGGCCCAACGCAAGATCGTGATTCGCGACGGCCAGGTGCGCTGGCGCGACGATCTGCGCAAGGCGCCGGACCTGATCCTGACCAATATCGATCTGGTGCTGCAAAATCGCTGGCGCCGCCATCAGTTCTCGGCGCGAGCAACACCGCCTGCTTCTTTTGCGGCACCACTGGATCTACGGGCCAATTTTGTCCATCCTGCATTTGCCGAAAAGACCGCCGACTTTAAACGCTGGACCGGCACTCTCTACGCCAATCTGCACGATGCCGACGTGACAGCGTGGAAACCATATTTCGATTATCCCTTCGAGATCAGTCAAGGCAAGGGCGCGGTACAAGCCTGGCTTGACCTGGATCACGCCAAGGTGACCAACTTTACCGCCGATCTTGAATTGAATGACCTGGCCATGCAACTGCGGCCAGACTTGCAGCCTCTGGCTTTGGCAAATGTCAGCGGACGCGTTTCCGCGCATGAAGAATTAGGGCCGGAGCCGCAAGATGGCAAGCCGACCTTCGGTGCCAACGGCCATGCGGTAACGCTCACTGATTTTTCATTAAAAACCGCGGATGGCCTGAGTTTGCCGCGTACCTCCATCAGCGAATCTTATGTGCCGGCGCAAGGCAAGCAAGCAGAGAAATACAGCTTGCAGGCCAAGCTGCTGGATTTACAAACCATAGCAAGTTTTGTCCAGCGTTTGCCCCTGAGTGCCGCGCAGATCAAGATGATCGACGATTTCGCGCCGCGCGGCCAGTTGCGGGATTTTTCCGCGCAATGGCAAGGCGCTTATCCGGCGATTTCGACATACGGCGCAAAAGGCAGCTTTGTAGGTTTGACCATCAATGCCCAGGCGCCGCGTGCAGCGCTACCGAAGACGGCCAGCCAGCCGGCGCAAGCGGCGGTGCCCGGGATTCCCGGCGTCGACAATCTGACCGGCAGCATCAACGCCAGCCAGGATGGCGGCAGCCTGACCCTGAAATCGGAAAAGGCGCAGCTGGATCTGCCAGGTTTTTTCGGAGCGCCGCTGCAGGTCTTCGACAAACTCGATATGCAGGCGCGTTGGAATTTTCAGCAAAATAATATGTTGTTGCAAATCGATAGCATGAGTTTTGTGCAGGACGGTTTGATTGGATCGCTGTCTGGCAGTCACTTGCTGCCTTTGCAAGACCGGCATGGTGCGGCGCTGGGAGTGATTGACATGACCGGCAGCATCAGCGAATTCGACGTTAAGAAAATCGGCAACTATCTGCCGCTGCATACTCCTGAACATTTACGCAACTGGCTGGTTGGCGGGCTCAAAGATGGCAAGGCAAAAGATGTCACGATCCGGCTCAAGGGCGATCTTGCCGATTTCCCGTTCCGTACCGATCCAGCCAACCCCAAGGCCAACCCTAAAGCGCAAGGTGAATTCAGCATTGCCGGGAAAATAGAAAACGGCACACTCGAATACGATCCCGGTCATTTCGGCCAGGATGGTAAACAACCCTTGTGGCCGTTGCTGGAAAAGATAGACGGCACCATCGCGCTAGACCGCACGCGTTTGCAGATCAAGGCCGCCAGTGCGCAAACCTCAGGTGTGACGGTGAGCGACGTGACGGCGACGATTCCTGATCTGTCATCGCACGACGAGATGTTGCTGATCGATGGCAGTGCAGCGGGTGCTTTGCAGAATTTTGTGCAGTTCACCAAGAATAGTCCGGTGCAGCACTGGATCGGTGGGTTTACCGACGAATCGCAAGCGAAAGGCAACGCCAAGCTGGAATTGAACCTTCAATTACCGCTGGCCCATCTTATCGATAGCAAGGTCACCGGCGCATTGCAGTTCCAGAACAATGACGTAATCCTGCAAAAAGCCATTCCGCCTATCGCCAATGCCACCGGCCAGCTTGAGTTCAATGAAAAGGGCTTCAACCTGAACGGCATCAAAGGCAATATGCTGGGCGGCCCGGCGCAGGTCAGCGGCGGCACCCAGGCCGATCATCAGACCCTGGTCAAAGTGGAAGGCAGCGCTGCCATTGACGGTTTGCGCGCCATGTTTCCAACCGCGTCGATGCAAAAGCTGCTGTCGCATGCAAGCGGCAGCAGCCGTTACACCGCCAACATCGCGATCCACGATCATCATACCGAGCTGGTGGTCGAGTCCAGCCTGCAGGGCATGGGCCTGGATTTTCCGGAACCCTTGCGCAAGAGCGCCAGTGAGACCATGCCGCTCAAATTCGAATGGCTGGGCGTGGCTTCCGACGATGCGGCAATGTTGCGCGATGAACTCAAGCTGACGTTGGGGGCGGCCATCGTCGCCCGCTATCAGCGGCAGAAACCTCTCAACAGTCCTGGCGGCGCCAATAAGGAGGCTGACTGGAAAATACTGCGCGGCGGCATCGGTATCAATGCACCGGTGCCTGAGCCGGATAGCGGTGTGGCGGTCAACCTGAATGCCAAGTCCTTGAATATCGATGCCTGGAACAGTCTGACCGGCGCCTTGAACGACCAGGCCACTGCCAAAGCAGGGGATGAATCAGCGTTGTCTGGCCTGGCGCAGTACGCAGAGCCGAATCTGGTTTCGGTCAGGGCTAACCAGTTGATCTTGCTCGGCAAGACGCTGGACAACGTGGTGCTTGGCGCTTCGTATCAAAAGAACGTATGGCAAGTCAACGTTGATTCCAAGCAGGCGTCGGGTTATGTCACCTGGAACGCATCGCCGTCCGGACGCGGCCTCGGCAAAGTCACCGCGCGCCTGTCTTCGCTGATCATTCCGCAGGGCGGCGAGTCGGACGTTGGCGAGGTGCTTGAAGGCAAAGGAAGTTCCACCCAGATCCCGGGGCTGGATATTATTGCCGAGGATTTCCAGTTGCTCGGCAAGAAGCTGGGACGCCTCGAACTGAGCGCCAACAATGTACGCGCCAATGTCGGTAACGAGTGGCGTATTCATAAATTATCGATCAAGAATCCTGATGCAGAATTGAAGGCAGACGGCAAATGGACCACTGTCAACGGTGACAACACCACCAGCCTGACCTATGCCATGGATATCACCGACGCCGGCAAGCTGCTGGACCGCTTCGGTTTTGCGCATGTGTTGCGTGCCACCAAAGGGCGCATGGACGGCGCGGTCAGCTGGAAGGGGTTACCATTCACCATGGATATTCCGTCGCTGTCCGGCGAAGTGAATCTGGATATGGCGTCAGGCCAGTTTCTGAAGGTCGATCCGGGCGCCGCTAAGCTGCTCGGGGTGCTGAGCCTGCAATCCTTGCCGCGCCGCCTGACCCTGGATTTCCGCGATATTTTTTCTGAAGGTTTCGCCTTCGATAGCGTGGTCGGCACTGCTTCGATCGCGCAGGGCAAGGCGCATACCGATAATTTCAAGATGCGCGGCGTGAGCGCCACGGTATTGATGGATGGCGTCGCCGATATCGCCCATGAAACCCAGGACTTGCATGTGGCGGTGCTGCCGGAAATCAGTGCCGGCACAGCCTCGGTGGCGCTGCTGGCTATCAACCCGGTGATCGGCATCGGCACTTTCCTGGCGCAGTTGTTCTTGCGCGATCCGCTGATGCGCGCCTTCACCTTTGAATATAATATTACCGGCGCCTGGACTGATCCGGTGGTCACCAAACTGGACCACAAGACCGACGCGCCGGCAGCGACTACGCCAGACCTGTCGTCCGGCCGCTGATTCAACTTGTTGTCAACTTATTGTCGATTCATCTCACCAGCACAGGAGTTCAGCACCATGAGCCAGGCACCATTGCAGCAAGACAGCTCGGCCAGTTTCAAAGTTGCCGCGATCCAGATGGTGTCGACGCCGGTGCTGGAAGAGAACTTCAATACGGCGCGGCGCCTGGTGGCCGATGCTGCCGGGCAGGGCGTGCAACTGGTGTTGTTACCCGAATATTGGCCGATCATGGGCATGCATGAAGCCGACAAGCTGACCTGCGCCGAAGCCCTTGATCAAGGGCCGATCCAGACTCTCATGGCGCAACTGGCAAGAGAACATGCCATCTGGCTGATCGGCGGCACCCTGCCGATGATTGCCGACGAGGCCGGTAAGGTACTCAACACCACCCTGGTCTACGGCCCCGACGGCCAGCGCGTCAGCCGCTATGACAAGATCCATCTGTTCAGTTTCAGTCAAGGCGAAGAATCCTACGACGAGGCGCGTACCATTGTTTACGGCAAGGAAGTGGGTAGTTTCGAGGCGCCGTTTGGCAGGGTGGGTTTGTCGGTCTGTTACGACCTGCGTTTTCCCGAGTTGTACCGGGCACTTGGCGATTGCAGCTTGATCGTGGTGCCGGCCGCTTTTACCTACACCACCGGCAAAGCCCATTGGGAAACCCTGCTGCGCGCCCGCGCCATCGAAAACCAGTGTTATGTGCTGGCGGCGGCACAAGGCGGCAAGCATCCGAACGGCCGCCGTACCTGGGGTCACAGCATGCTGATCGACCCCTGGGGTGAAATTAAATCGGTGCTGACGGAGGGCGAGGGCCTTGTCAGCGGCACTATCGACCCCCATTTCCTTAAGGGAGTGCGGGCCAGTTTGCCGGCATTGCTGCACCGCAAGTTATAGGGTTAATGGCAATACAATATTACTATTAAGTATTGATATAAGTATTGCTATTTTTACCGCTTCGGCCAGCCCAGCCCGGGATGCTCTACAATCCCACCTAACATCACAGTAAAACCGGAATTACCAATGAAACCATTTGAACCAAACCTGAGCACTTTAGCCGTTGCGCGCGATATCCTGTTGACTCCGTTCGGCCTCGACGAATCGAGCTTGCTGAAGGCGCTGGGGACCATGTTCACGCACAAGGTCGATTACGCCGACCTGTACTTCCAGTTCACCAAGAGTGAAGGCTGGAGCCTGGAAGAAGGCATCGTCAAGACCGGTAGTTTTTCTATCGATCAGGGAGTAGGCGTGCGCGCCATTTCCGGCGACAAGACCGCTTTTTCGTATTCCGATGAAATCTCCGAACGCGCCTTGCACGATGCCGCGGTAGCAACCCGCACCATCGCCCGCCAAGGCGCTGGCAAGATCAAGATTGCCGGCGGCATGCAACAAAACGGCGGTCGTTCCTTGTATTTGCCGCACGATCCGCTGGTGTCGCTGGACGCCACCGAAAAGGTCAAACTGCTGGAACGGGTAGAGCGCATGGCGCGCGCCAAGGATCCGCGTGTGGTGCAAGTGATGGCCGGCCTGGCCGGAGAATACGATGTGGTGCTGGTGGCCCGTAGCGATGGTGTGATTGCCGCCGATATCCGGCCTCTGGTACGACTCTCGGTAACAGTCATCGTCGAACAGAACGGCCGCCGCGAAACTGGCAGCAGCGGTGGCGGTGGACGTTATAGCTACGCCTATTTCACTGATGCCTTGCTGGAGGAATATGCGACTGACGCGGTGGCTTCGGCGTTGGTGAACCTGGACGCACGGCCAGCCCCGGCCGGCCCGATGACCGTGGTGCTTGGACCTGGCTGGCCAGGCATCCTGCTGCACGAAGCGATCGGCCACGGCCTGGAAGGCGATTTCAATCGCAAAGGCTCCAGCACATTTTCCGGCCGCATCGGCGAGCGCGTGGCAGCCAAAGGCGTCACCGTGGTCGATGACGGCACCATCGCCGATCGCCGCGGCTCGTTGAATATCGACGATGAAGGCAATCCAAGCCAATGCACTACGCTGATTGAAGACGGTATCCTGAAAGGTTACATCCAGGACACCATGAACGCGCGCCTGATGAAGATGCCGGTGACCGGCAATGCGCGGCGCGAATCGTTCGCCCATCTGCCGATGCCGCGTATGACCAACACCTATATGTTGGCCGGCGACAAGGATCCGGCGGAGATCCTGGCTTCGGTGAAAAACGGATTGTACGCAGTCAATTTCGGCGGCGGCCAGGTTGATATCACCAACGGCAAGTTCGTGTTCTCGGCGAGCGAAGCCTACATGATCGAAAACGGCAAGGTCACTTATCCGGTCAAGGGCGCAACCCTGATCGGCAACGGTCCGGACGTCTTGCACCGGGTCTCCATGATCGGTAACGACATGCAGCTTGATCCCGGTGTCGGCGTCTGCGGCAAGGAAGGCCAAAACGTACCGGTCGGTGTGGGTCAGCCAACCTTGCGCATCGACGGCGTGACTGTCGGCGGCACGGCTTAACAGCGTGGCGGAACCAACGATGATGGAATGGCACTGGCTGCCATTCCAGGAGCTGAGTACTGTCCAATTGTATGCAGCGATGCAATTGCGGCAGCGCGTGTTCGTGTTGGAGCAAACCTGCGTGTTCCAGGATGCCGACGGCATCGACCTGTATTCCTGGCACGGTTTGGGTTACCTGCCGAACGGCGAACTGGGCGCGTACGCGCGCATCGTACCGCCGGGTAAGGCGTTTCACCTGCCGTCGATCGGGCGGGTGGTGACAGCGCCTGAATTGCGCGGCAAGGGCGCCGGCAACGAGTTGGTGCGGCAAGCGCTGGCGCAAACCGCAAAACTATTTCCAGGACATGACATCAAGATTGGCGCGCAAGCGCATCTGCAGCGGTTTTATGGCAGCTTCGGTTTTGAGCCGGTTGGTGAACTGTATGACGAAGATGGTATTTCACACGTCCATATGATTGCACCATCATTCGCGTTGTAATCCCTCATGGAACCACGCGCTTGATTGACGACATTGCTGCAACTTTCTTTTGCAAAAAATCTGCAGCAGCGATTAACTCAGCAAGCAATTGATCACTAACTTCAAGATGGCCTTCGTATTCGGTGACGTTGCGTCGCTGATGGCACAGCGCCAGCACGCGCCAGGTTTCTGGCTTTATGTTCAGTGTGTGCTCTAAGCATTGGAAAACGATATAGCGATTATCAGAGCGATAGCCATGCCAGCGCAGAGCCGCCAGAGCACGTGCATGCGATGCGTTATAAGCCAGGTCGAAACGGCTTTCAACGGCAAGATCCGGATTGGCTGAGTCAGTTAACCGAGCTTTTGCGGAACGCAGTTATCCATCGAATTCATCTTGGCTGGCTAGTTCAGGTTTCAAATTTCCGGTCTTCACCAGATTTTCAAGATTTTGGGAGAGCATCGGTAGAGCCTAGCAGAAAAATCTTAGGTTGCTCCAATACACGCAACACGAAAGTATTTTTCTCCATTAGCTTACGTTCCAATTCCTTCATTGAATAAATCGAGGGGTTCACAGGTCGGCCAAGTTTCGCTTCGCTGGTGCTTAACAAGTTGTACAAATCAGCATAGGCCAAATTATCGCCAATGATGAATACATCAATGTCACTTTTTACCGTGTCGTTGCCTTTAGCGACAGAGCCATAAACGAAGGCTGCGTGAATTTTATCGGATAGCGGCAATAGCGCCGCACGTAAAATATCGGCCAGGCCGACGGTTTTCAGCATGATGCCGCGCAACTCCTCAAAAATAGGTATGTCGCGATTGGCTTGATAGTGCTTCTGGTTTCCAATTTTTCGGGTCGTGACTAATCCTGATGCAGCCAGTTTTTCCAATTCGCGTTGCACAACGCCTATTCCTGAATCAATAAAACGTACAATCTCGTTCGTATAAAAGCTGCGGTCTGCATTGACGAACAGCAGCCCTAGTACCCGTTGCTGTACTTTGGAGAAAAGTGCATCTGCCAACCCAATAGAATTAATACCCATAAAGAGTATGTTAATACCCTATCTGGGTATTGTAAAGTTGTGTGGCATTCTGGCCCATCCACGCAAACCGAGTTATCCTGCTCAGGCAAATTGATAGCCGTCTTTTACCAGGATGCCGAATGAGCCCGAGCTTGCCCGCGATTGCCGAACGATACGATGTCGACGATCGCATCTTCAAAGAACAGATTGCCACCCAATACCAGCCGGTAGTCCTGCGCGGTTACGTCAAACACTGGCCGGTGGTGCAACTGGCCAAAACCTCGACTGAAGCCGTCTGTGCCTACCTGAGAAAACTGGATAACGGCAGCAACGTCGATGCGATCATGACGCCGCCGGAGGCCAAGGGCCGCATCTTCTACGATGACGCCATGAACGGTTTCAATTATTTGCGCAACCGGCTTCCTGTCTCCGCCATCCTCGATCAGTTGCTGCGCTATCGGCAGTTTGCCAATCCGCCAGCGGTTGCGGCGCAGAGCGCATTGATCGCGAATTGCCTGCCAGGTTTTCTGGATGATAATAAATTATCGGTTCTTGGCCCCGAGGTCATCCCCAGGATATGGATAGGCAACGCCGTCACCACACCAGCGCATTTTGACGATGCCCATAATATCGCCTGCGTGGTCAGCGGCAAGCGACGGTTTACCTTGTTTCCGCCGGAGCAGATCGGCAATCTCTATATCGGCCCTTTGGATTTCGCGCCGACTGGCGCGCCGATCAGCATGGTGTCGCTGAAGGAGCCGGATTTCGAGAGGTTTCCCAAGTTTAAGGATGCCCTGAAGGCGGCTCAAACGGCTGAACTGGAGCCGGGCGATGCGCTCTACATACCGCCGTTGTGGTGGCATCATGTCGAGTCGCTGCAGGCATGCAATATCCTGGTCAATTATTGGTGGGGCGGTGCGGTCGGCACTGCAGATTCGATCCATTCCGGGTTTGACAGCCTGATGCTGGCGCTGATTAATCTGAAGCGGCGTGCGCCGGCTTATCGGCAAGCCTGGGCCACCGTCTTCCAGCATTATGTATTCGACGAAAACGAGGATTTGACGGCGCATATCCCGCCACATCGGCATGGCGTCCTGGGTGACATGTCAGCCGAGCAGGAGCAGCAGGTACGGAATTACCTGGCCAATAAATTGAAAAGCCAGTGAACACCCGCTGCACTCACTTCGTGCTTTCTCGCGCCAGCAATGCCTGCTTGCGTTCCACTCCCCAACGATAACCCGAAGCGCTGCCGTCGCTGCGTATCACGCGATGGCAGGGAATCGCCACCGCCAGGCTGTTGGCAGCGCAAGCCTGGGCCACGGCGCGCACCGCTTTCGGTGAACCGATACGGGCTGCAATTTCAGCGTAGCTGGTGGTGCTGCCTGCCGGAATATCGCGCAGCGCTTGCCATACGCGCTGCTGGAAAGCGGTGCCGCGTACATCCAGCGGCAAATCCAGGCCGAGTGCAGGGGCTTCGATGAAACCTACCACTTGCGCCACCAGTTGTTCAAAATCGCGGTCTGCGCCGATCAGATGGGCGCGCGGGAATTTATCCTGCAAGTCGTGCGCCAGGGCATTCGGATCATCGCCCAGAAAGATCGCGCATACGCCGCGGTCGCTTTGCGCCACCAGGATCGCACCTAGCGAACATTCGCCAATCGCAAAACGGATATCGGTATTGGCGCCGCCGGCGCGATAGTCGGTCGGCGTCATGCCCAGCACCTTGCCCGAGGCTTCGTAGAAGCGGCTGTTCGAATTGAAGCCGGCGTCGTAGATCGCCTCGGTAACCGAATGGCTATGGCTGAGGTGATCGCGTACTTTTTTTGCCCGATGCGCATTGGCATACGCCTTGGGCGTGAGTCCGGTGACAGCCTTGAACACCCGGTGAAAATGAAACAGGCTGAGACCGGCATCGGCGGCCAGCATCTCCAGGCTGGGCAACTCCAGCGCACTCTCGATGCTGCGGCAGGCAGCGGCTACCAGCCCGGCGTGATGGGCTGCCACCGAGGTTTGATCGGCGCCGCGTTTGCTGGGCCGGTAGCCCGCCGCCTCGGCTGCTGCAGGGGTGTCGAAAAATTCGACGTTCTCCGGGCGCGGCAGGCGTGTCGGGCTACTCGGGCGGCAATACACGCCGGTGGTTTTGACGGCATAGACAAACTGCTTGTCTGCTGCAGGATCTCTTGCCAGTACCGCAGCCCAGCGCGGATCGCGTTCGGCGCTTTGCCTGGCAGTGTGTTGATGTTGTGTCAGCGTTCGCATATCGGCTCCAATGGCATATCGTAGCTGTACTTTAGCAATGCACCGGACGCCTGGCACTCCGAGTCTTGCTTTCAAATTCAGACAATATCAGACAGTATCGTTAGCCGCAGGATTCTTCGGCAGGCGCCAAAGATACCAGGCGGCCACGGTCCGATAAGGACTCCAGGCCAGGCCGATGTCGCCGATCTGTTTTTTGGTCGGTGTCTGTTCCAGGTTTTTCAGGCGTCGATAGCCTTCGCGCACACCGAAATCATCTGCCGGCAAAATGTCAGAGCGTTCCAATGTATAGATCAGCAGCATCTCGACGGTCCAGCGGCCGACGCCGCGCAGGCTTGTCAGTCGCTCGATGAGCGCGTCGTCGCTGATTGCCAGCGCTTCTGCACGTAGTGGAACGGTGCCATCCAGAGCAGCTTGTGCAATGCCCTGGATGGTCGCGATTTTGCTGGCGGAGAAACCGCAGCCACGCAATATATCGGCGGGTG
>FTFY01000980.1_pt1 | contig 27198 bp, 21 predicted proteins | sample 1640561 | NCBI WGS metagenome assembly FTFY01 (sample SAMEA3914789, study PRJEB12502) | metagenome | biome: forest; material: soil | place: Canada | collected 2011-07-03 | depth 0.3 m | reverse complement strand
TTGATCAGCTTCAGTACTTCTCGAAATTTTGGATGGTCACTGTCGCCCATCCATTCGAACATCAGCATTTCGCTGCTGACGATTTCAGCGCCGGCGCTGCGGGCACGGTCTATCGCGGCGATCTTGTCGCCGCTCCGGCGTGAGCCGATTGCATCGCTCACCAGCGTTACCCGCCGGTGCCGATACAGCAAACCCAGCGCCGTTTGCAAAACGCAGACGTGGGCTTCACAGCCAAGCACAATCAGATCGTTCCTGCCGCTCTCATCACTGTCTATCAGAGACTCCATGAATTCGGCCTGAGCGCATGCATCGAAACTGGATTTTTCTATGGTTCGATCCAGCAGCGCATGAATCGGGGCGACGGTAGGTCCCAGTCGTAACGGCTGCTGTGCAGTGCCTATTACGGGAATGCCTAGCAATCTCGCTGCCTGCGCCAATATCATCGCGCGCTGCAGGACTTGTGCGCCGTCGAGAATCACCGGCATCAGTTTTTCCTGCAGATCGACGATGATCAGCGTTGCACACGAGGCGTCACTTAGATAGGTCATTGGGGTACCTGTTGAATGGTTGGAGCATGTCTGGTTTTATACCACGCCCGCCATGCGCTATGATTCCGAGCTAATAAGCCACGGTGAAACGCTGGCGCAGATGCTTAGGCTGTTCGATTTCGTCCAGTAAAGCGATCGCATAATCTTCCATCGAAATCTGGCTTTGTCCATCTTCATCCGCCAACAGTTGATTCTGGCCGACGCGAAACTTGCCAGGAGCGAAAGTGTCAAATTCACCGACCAAGCCACAAGCCATCAACGGACGTGGCTGACATGGGAGGGAGGTACGTACGCACAACGGGCTCGAATTATCCAGGGTCACGATACTAACCATGAACGAGAACGACGAAAGCGTCGAGATCAGTATCGACCATCGCCCTTTACCCATGGCCTTGAAATTCTCTGCAGAACTGGGAGATCATGTAAAGGGAAAGATTGATCGCAGTTATTTCTATCAACCTACCTGATGAAAATCTGACACCCGTCACAAGTACCGACACACCGTGGCGCCGATTTTTTTCTGTCACAATCCTTCACCGGAGATCGCTAATGTTTTACACTAAATCGGCGGCAGGTTTGCTGCTGTGTGCTTTGCTGCTACCTCCGAGCATCGGCATGGCAGCACCGATTCTAGCCATACCCTCGTCAGCGCAGGACATGGCGGCCAGCAACGCTTGGTTGGAAATCGATACAACAGCATTCGCGCAAAACATTCGTACATTACGAAAACAATTGGCAGGATCTTCCGAGATTTGCGCCGTCCTCAAGGCCGACGCATATGGGCACGGCCTTTCCATATTAATGCCAGTTGTGATTGCAGAAGGCATCACCTGCGTCGGCGTAACCGGCAACGAGGAATTGCGTACGGTAAGAGCGAGTGGTTTCAAAGGGCGCCTGATGCGCTTGCGTACAGCCACGGCTGGCGAAATTGAGGCCGCCATGCAGTATGACGTTGAAGAGTTGGTCGGCAACTTGCCGCTGGCCAAAACAATGAATGAAATGGCTCAACGGCATGGTAAAACATTGAAAGTACATCTTGCGCTCAATTCGGCTGGCATGAGTCGCAACGGCCTGGAATTGGCAAGCACTCAGGGGATGCACGATGCGCTAGCCGTAGTGGCGCTGCCGATGCTGAAAGTGGAGGGCATCATGACGCATTTTCCGGTTGAGGATCGCGACGACGTTACCGCCGGCTTAGCACACTTCAATCGACAGGCAGCGCAATTGATCGCTCTTGCAGGCCTGGATAGAACAAAGCTGATTTTGCACAGCGCGAACTCGTTCGCCACACTTGAGGTTCCCGCATCCCGCCTTGATGCAGTACGCCCAGGTGGGTTGTTATTCGGCGATGTGCCGGACGGTCATGACGGCTATCGCCGCGTCATGCAGTTCAAATCACGCGTGGCCGCGGTGAGCTATTTCCCTAAAGGAAATACAGTAGGCTACAACCGTACATTGATACTGCAGCGAGATTCTCTGCTGGCCAATATCCCGGTCGGCTATTCGGATGGCTATGCGGTATCGTTAAGCAACAAGGCGTATGTACTGATTCGAGGCCGCAAGGTGCCTGTGCTCGGACGCGTTTCAATGAACACCATCATGGTGGATGTCACTGACATTTCCGGAGTCGAGCCTGACGACGAAGTCGTTCTTTTCGGGCAGCAGGGCGGAGTGGAAATTACCCAGAAAGAGCTCGAAGATGCGCATGGCGTATTGTTGGCGGATCTCTACACTGTGTGGGGTAACTCGAACCCCAGGTTGGTGAAGTAAGGTGGCATTGGTGCACTTCGGATTCGAGAAGCGGTTGCTGATACGATGCGGCTCCGCCTTTTCTGAACGCACGCAATGGCAAACAAGCACAACGCCGATCGCCGTCACCATATCCCGAAAATGTTGTTCAAGGTTCAGAACTGGCCGGACTATGAAGCTGGGCTGCGCTGGCGCGGCAGCTTGACGTTATGGATCGAAGAGGACGCGCTAGATCAGCGGCCAAGCATCGGGCCAAATGGCCAAGCTCGCTATCGGAATATCGCCATTGAAACTTGTCTGATGCTGCGCACAGCATTCAAAATGGCCCTTCGACAAACGGAAGGCTTGATGGAGTCGCTGCTGACGTTGATGAACCCGACGATCTCCGCGCCGGATCACACCACGGTCAGCCGGAGAGCGGTGGGACTGACAGCAATGAAGTCAGGGTCAGCCCCAAAAGGACCGTTGCATTTATTGATTGACAGCACTGGCCTGGAGGTCTTCGGCGCAGGACAATGGTTGGAAGCAAAGCATGGTGCGAAGTGGCGTCGCACCTGGTGCAAGCTGCATTGGGCCGTCGATGCGGAGAGTGGCATGATCGTCGCGACGGGCCGACTTGCCTGGCAAACAGCAACCGGTTATGGCCAGCGTGCTCTGATCGAAACGACGATGGGAGGCTATAAATCGCTCATCGGTCCTCGCCTGCGGGCGCGCGGATTTGGCGCTCAACAAACCGAAGCTGCGATTGGGGTGGCTGTTTCGAACCGAATGCTGGCAGCCGGACGCCCTGACTCCGTCCGCTGCAAGCGCCAAGACGCATAATTGATTGGCGTAGAGGCACTTTCGCCGCTAACTTTTAAGTGCACCAGCGCCGAAGCCAACTGAGCGAAGACAACTGAAACTTTCCCGAAGACAGCAGGCCTTCGGGAAGGACCGGCAACGCAGCGTTTACGCTTATCTTCCAAAATCCCAAAAAAACCACCGAAATCAGCCGATAGCAGCAGCCCTGCGCCGGCTGGACGACCAGTCGGCCAGCCCCACTTTGTCACGGATGACCGCGCACCCCCGTAAGATCTGCTGGATTTCTACCTCGGTCAGGCCGGAGTTGAGCGTCAGCCTGACACATGAACGGTTTTTTGGGGTCGCCGGAGCGCAAAAAACCGCACCGAAAATACCCTCCTCCTCCAATGCTTTGCGCAAGATCTGCGTCTTCGGCTCCGTTCCGGCTTCCAGAGCGATAATCTGCTCCGTGCCATCGCTGACGTTGTAGCCCAATGCTCCTAAGCCATCGCGAATGCGCCGTGCATTGCGATGCAGTGCAAGACGCCGGTCGTCTGCCTTCCGGATGAATCCCAGCGCGGCGTCGAACCAGGCGAGTTCGTGCCGCAGCATGCAGGAACTGAAAATGGCGGGGCGAGAGGTGGACAAGAAATACCCTTTGAATTTACTCGAACAGGTAATGAATCCGGCGCGCCCGCCAAACGCCTTGGCCAGCGACGCAGTACGGAAATGGACGCGGTCCGACAAGCCCATCTGCATGACCAGGCCGGCGCCTTCCGGTCCATGCGTGCCGAGCGAATGCGATTCGTCCACCACCAGGATGCTGCCGCTGTCTTCGGCGATGGCCAATACTTCGAGCAGCGGGCATACGCTGCCGCTAACGCTGTAGACCGAGTCGACCACGATGACGCCGGCCCCGTGCTTGAGGACTTGCCGCCGCAGGTGTTCAACGTCGTTATGCAAGAATGGCACCGGTCGCGCCTGCGCCGCTTGCACACCTTCCCACAAAGAAGCGTGTGCCTGCATGTCCAGATAGACCGGCACGCCTGGACCAGCAATGGTTTGCAGCAGGCCGACGTTGGCACTCCAGCCGGATTGCGTGATCAAGCCGTCTTCCGCGCCCATAAAACCTGCCAGCTTTTTTTCCAGGCGCGGCTGAGTGCTGCCTTCCCGTATGAATACCGTCGACATCAGCAGGTCTGCCTCGCCGCTCATGAGGCACGCTGCCTGGGCGTTGATCAACTGCGGTTCCGCAGCGATGCACAGATAATCGTTGCTGGATAAATAAATCGCATTCGGCCCGGGCGAACTCCAGTGAAGTAAATGTTCGCCACCCCACAGTTTTTCCATCCGCTCTATGTAATACTCATCTAGCCGGGTAGAGACAAAGGCCGGCAAGCGTTGCTCCGCTGTCAAGACTAATGGTTCGTGGTAGCTTTCTGTTAATGGCATGGTTTTCTCCCTGTACTTTAGTATGAAATACCAAACAGAGCCGCCATGTCCCTGTCTGGAACGTGGAATCAGTTTATGCAGTCGGCGTTGAAGATCTGCGGCTGATCTTCGCCTCATAATATTGTTATATGAAAATCCGATAGGCCAAATATTTGATTCCCATGACTGAAAACAACAGCAGTTGGAAAAACCCGCCCTGGCGCGCTTGGGAGCGTGCTGCTAACCGCTGGTGGCAAAGTATCAACACCCAATTCAACGACATGACCAATCGCGTGGCTTTCCTCGCGTGGGTTGCTGTGTTTGGCATGCCGTTGTTTTACGTGGTCTGGACCTACTGGTTTCCGCAGCCGTATGAAAGCCTTAGTCTGCGCCTGTTTTGCGTTATCCTCTGCACGCCGATTATTTTTACGCGCCATCTGCCCTACCGAAAGTGGCTGGCAGCTTATTTTTTTGTTTGCCTGACTTACGGACTGCCGTTTTTTTTCACGTTCATGTTCCTCATGAATGACGGTTCATCGGTCTGGGCCCAGTCATTGCTGATCGCCCTGATCCTTCTGTTTCACTTCGACACTACCCTGGCTTTGCTAGCCTATATCATAGGAACCGCGCTGGCTTATCTGGCTTATGATGCGTTCCACGGCAGACTCATGCCGTTGAGCTATCAGGTGCTGGAGCAATTGCCGATCCAGCTATTTGCTGTCTTTACCGTATCGCTGGCCAAGGTCGGCAGAAAAGTCCTGGCGCAGGAAAAACTGGCCGGCATGGCCACCGCGTTGTCGACTGTGTCGCACGAACTGCGCACTCCCTTGCGTAGCATCAACGCCAATGCGCGTGGCTTGAATCGTCTGTTGCAAGAAAGTACGGACCGCACGTCGCCCAACCAGATCCCGATGGAAAAGGCGCTGGCGCGGATCGAACTCGAAGTCCGGCACATGAACAACGTGATCGACCTGTTCCTGTTGAGCGCCTCTACGGGCAGGGAGAACCTGATACCAAAAGATATCGTGTCGATGGCGGCGGTAGTAGAACTGATGATGCAACGCTACCCGTTCGTCAACCAGGAGCAGCGCGATCTCGTCGCCATCACGGTCCGCTCCGATTTTCGTTTGCTGGGGCAAGGCGAGCTGTGCTCGATGGTCCTGATCAATTTGCTGCGCAATGCGCTCACATCGATCCAGCGCGTCGGTAAAGGCCGCGTACGGATCGTGCTGGACGGCGCCCGGGCCCGGCCCAGGTTGTTGTTCATCGATACCGGCTGCGGCATCGAGGCAGGCCGCGCATCACAGATTTTCGAGCGCTTTTACGCTTACCCGGAATCCAGCGGCACCGGCATCGGACTGGCTTTTTGCAAAGACGTACTGGAGGCCTGGGGCGCCCATATCCGCGTGGTTTCGCGGCCGCTTGGCTACACTATTTTTGTGCTGGAATTTCCGCCTATAGTGCAACAAAAAGCAGCAGACATGCGCTCTCTGTTAAATTAACACTCTTTCCGTGCCTTTTGTACTGAGCGCTTTACACCGCTCCTTGCGCCTGCAGCGCTTCAATATGAATATTTGATTACCTGTTTATCAACATCCGACCCTGACTATCCTGATCGACGATAGCCAGAGTTTCCTGGATAGCCTGGCTTTCCAGCTGCCGCCGAACATGGTGCGTAAAGTGTTTCACGATACGCAGCTGGCCCTCGAGTGGCTGCGCGACGCCTACCGGCATTCGCCCAGCAAGAGCCAGTCGATCCGGGTCAACTATGATGAACAGTCATTTTCGTTCGACCGGCGCACGGTAGCAGTCGATATCGATCAGATTTACCGGCAATCCATGAACCGCCGGCGTTTCTTGTTGCCATCGGTGCTGGTAATCGACTACGCGATGCCGCAAATGAACGGCTTGGCATTTTGCGAGGCGGTGCGCGACCTGCCCTGCAAGAAAATCCTGTTCACCGGCCAGGCCGACGAAAAAATCGCCATCGATGCCTTCAATCGCGGCCTGATCGATCGTTTCATTAAAAAGAGCGACCACGACGCGCTGGATCATCTGGAGTTGGAGATTCATAGCCTCCAGAAGGAATTCTTCCACACCCGGTCACTGACGTTGAAAGATCTGCTGTCGCGCCATTCATATACCTTCCTGTCGGATCCGGCGATGGCGACGCTGGTCGAACAACTATGCAAACGGCATGGCTTTGTCGAGTACTACCTGTTCCCTAACCCGACCGGCATCCTGTTCTTCGATATGCAGGGCAAGGCGACGCTGATGGTAGTGGAAACCGAAGCTAGCCTGATGTCGCAGCTGGAGGTTGCGCAGGATTACGCAGCGCCGTTGGAATTACTGACTGGTTTGCGCGAAATGCGCCTGGTGCCGTTCTTTTCCGACAGCGACGGCATGTTTACCGACGCCATACGCCACGATTGGCTATCATACTGTCTGCCGGCCCAGATTTGTTTCGGTACACAAGAGTATTACTGGGCCCTGTTCGATTTTCCTAAACATTATTCACGTGAACCTTTTTATTCATTGGCCGATTTTTTACGCGACCAATCTGCCGATATAAAATCATAGAGCTCGAAAAAAATCCATGTTGCGAAGCGAAACCGCTCCCCGAATATCTGCTCCCGACCTGCTGCAAATAGTGCAGGCCTCTGATTGGGACCAGTTGCGCGCATGCGTGCAGCGCCAGCTGGCGCAACTCGGGATGTGCGACTTCATGTTGCAGACGGAAATCGCGAGTGCCAACGGCGCTTCACAGATGCAGTTGTTCGGCAGTTTGCCCGATGCCGTGCTGCAGCAGTTCAACCTGCCGGCCGAGGACACCATGGATCCGGTCCTGCAGCATCTTGCGCGCTCCTCCTTGCCGCTGCACTGGCAGGTCGAACAATTGTGCTTGCTGCATACCGGCCAGATCTACCCTTTGTTGAAGAGCATGGGTGTGACACAGGGCATGAGCCTGGCAGTTCACAGCAAACATGCAGCAAGCCGCCTCGACTTCTATAGCAATACGGTGCGCCAGGAAGCACCGTCGACCAACGTCCAGGCCAATGCCTTGCTGCTCGGCGTGTATTTGCAGGAAGCGGCTGAATTCTTGTGGCGCAAGGCGGCGCCGGATCAGGGCCCGGTGCTTTCAGCACGCGAGCTCGAGTGCCTGCGCTGGAGTGCAGACGGCAAAACCAGCTCCGAAATCGGGCTGATCCTGGGCATATCCCAACGTACGGTGTATTTCCACATGAAGAATGTGGCGATGAAACTGGGTGTCTACAGCACCCGCCATGCCATTAGCAGAGCGGTCATGATGGGTATCATCAAACCCAATACCTGATGCTTCGGCTAAGCTGCGGAAGTAGTTGACTACCCGACTCACTTTCCGCCGCAACCGGCGCAACCCTTCACGCAACAGAAATCTGCCATGGATCGTCGTATCTGCCTGCTGGCGCTGGTGGCTTTCATCGCCGGTCTCGACGAAATCGTGATTGCCTTGCAATCGCTGGCAGTCACACCTTGGTTCGGTGCGGTGTTATCTGCCGCGGCTTTGCTGTGCGCCGTTTTTTCTTTGTACGTTAGCCGCGCCTCAGGGCGCCATGCCGTAGCAGGATGAGAGTACCGCCACCAGTTCGGATTGATGGCTGGCATCGTGCGTCAACTGCTGAGTTGTAATGCCGTAGTCCGCAGCATGTGCCGCGACACAAATATCCTGATCGCCTGGCAGACTTGATTCCCCATAGAGGCACGCGCTTATTCCAAGCGCCGCGGCTACTATGGCAAACACGATCAGTGCCGTGCGACGGCCTGTGGCTTTCTGCAAATCCTGTGTGGTAGCTGACATGGCGATTCCTTATACAAAGAAGTTAGCTAAACAACTAAATGGCTAAAAAAAACAAATTCGACATTTCTCCGCGTAGGGCGGGCGGATTCTGCCGACCCTACGGTTGTCTAGCCGGCTTATTGCATGGCATTTAGCCGATGCTTTCCCTGACGCCGCGCAGGGCGCTGATCGATTCATCAAAGTGATCGCCACCGATCTGCCCGCGCAAGCGCCGCTCCAGTTCAGCACTGACGGCGTTGATCGGTCCATCCAGTTCCAGCGCTGCCGCCGTCGGGAAAATATTCCATTCACGACCGTCTGCGGCGGAGGGCCGGCGTTCAATCAGTTTTTTAGTATCCAGTGCATCCAGCAGACGCGTCGCAGTTGGCCGCGCGATACCGAAGATGGCCGCCAGTTCGCTATTGAGCAGGCCGGGCTGTCTTAGCACTGCGCGCAAGACAAAGCCCTGCGGCGCGGTCAGGTCAAACGGCTGGTACGCAGCATTCCACTCGCGCTCCACGATACGCGCCAGCGCGGTGGTGTTGAAATAAAGGCAGTGATCGAACATGGTTTTATTCTATGCAAATATAATTAGCTAGGCAACTATTATCGCATGAACGTCAGTTGCAAGATACGAATCGGTGAATTTGCGCGCTGGCCCTTGCTGTTTTACTATTCGGCCACTACATTGATAACAACGAACATTCGGTACAACCATCCGGAACAAAATCATGCCCGTAGCCACCCTTACCAGAGACGAAGTCGTCGAACGCATCCTGGCCGCCTTTCGCCGCTATGGCTACGAGGGCAGCAGCCTGTCGCGCTTGTCGGAAGCCACAGGCCTGGGCCGTTCCAGCCTCTATCATTATTTTCCAAACGGCAAGGAAGATATGGCGAGCGCCGCGATGGGCGCGGTCGGGACCTGGTTTACCCATCATGTGCTATCGACACTGGACAGCCACGAGACCTCGGCCATCCGTTTGCAGCGTTTCGCCGGCAAGTTGACGGAATATTACGCTAACGGCATGGCGCCTTGCCTGATGGATGTATTCACCATCGGCGAAGCCGGCTCGCTGTTCCAGCAACACCTGGGCGGCCGCATGCGGGCGCTGATGGCCTTGCTGGCGGCGGTGGCTGAAGAGGCTGGCATCGATAAGGTAGAGGCCGCGGTGAGGGCGGAGAATGCCGTGGTGGCGATTCAGGGATCGCTGATCGTATCGCGCGCTTTAGATAGCAACGGTCCGTTCTTGCGGATGATAGAAAACTTCCCTGCCATCCTGCTTGGCCCTCAGTTAGCCGAGTAATTGTTCTGAATTTCCTGGTTTTACTTGACAGGGCAACTTTGCTTTTGTATTGTACCGATTGTTCGGTACAGAGATAGCCAATTTCTTCATGCATCGTTTGCGGTGCATCTTATTCAAGCCATAGGTTCACACCAACCAGGAGATCCACCATGCCAGCCGCCCGCCCAGCCCAACCGATCCGTCTTTACCGCGCCGCGTTATCCGGCCATGCCCACAGGGTGCAGCTGTTTTTGTCCTTACTGGATTTGCCGTTTGAAATGATCGATATCGATCTGCGCGCAGGCGAACACAAGCAACCCGGATTCCTGGCCAAAAACCCGTTCGGCCAGGTGCCGGTGATTGAAGATGGTGAGGTTACGCTCGCCGATTCGACTGCAATCCTGGTTTATCTGGCAAGCAAGTATGGCGACGCCAGCTGGCTGCCGCGCGATCCATTGGGAGCCGCAACCGTGCAACGCTTTCTATCGTTGGCATCCGGTGAGATCTACAGAGGTCCGGCCAGCGCCCGCCTGATCACTTTATTCGGCGTGCCGCTAGATCATGATGCGGCCTGCGCCACCGCCAGGCAACTGTTCACGATTCTGGAACAGCATCTGGCCAGCCATGTGTTCCTGGCCGGTCCACAGGTGACCATCGCAGATGTCGCCGCCTACGGTTATATAGCGCATGCTCCGGAAGGCGGCGTCGCGCTGGATAGCTATCCCAATATCCGCGCATGGCTAGGCCGGATTGAAGCGTTGCCGCGCTTTGTCGCCATGCAGACAACCCGGCCGCCGCTGGCAGCCTGAGCCTGTACAAGGATGTACACAAGGAGGTGAACCATGTCTCACTCTGAAATGGCGGCAGCCGAAACTACCGCTTTCCACAGCGGCGAACGCGCAGTGCAGCAGCGCGTCGGCGTATTGGAAAAGATGGCGTCCCGCAGCCAGGTAATCCGCAGCTTTATGCCGGACCAGCATCGGGAATTCTTTCAGCAATTGCCATTCCTGATCGTCGGCAGTATTGATGGGCAGCAGCAGCCGTGGGCGTCGATAGTGATCGGCGCACCCGGTTTCGTGACCTCGCCGGACTCGGAACATCTGGCGATTCATGCGCAGGTTTTGCCGGCCGATCCGCTACAGTTGAACCTGGCCGCCAATGCCACGCTCGGCTTGCTGGGAATCGAACCGCACACGCGCCGCCGTAATCGCATGAACGGCAAGGTCGAGAAATTGGGCGCGGCGGGATGGACGGTGAAGGTAGACCAAAGCTTCGGCAACTGTCCGAAATATATCCAGGCGCGCCGGCCCGGCTTGATCGAGAACGCCAACGCAGCCGCAGCCACCCCCGTGGTGCATCGCGCGCAGCAACTCGACGCTGCGATGCAAACGCTAATCACGACCGCAGACACCTTCTTCATTGCCACGGCGTATTTGGGTAAGTCCGCGGGTGAATCAACGACCGCTTCCGGCTTCGCAGACCGGCGGCACGGCGTTGACGTTTCACACCGTGGCGGCAAACCCGGCTTTGTTCGCATCGATGACGCGAGGACGCTGACGGTGCCTGATTTCGTCGGCAATTTTTTCTTCAACACGCTCGGCAACCTGGTCGAGCATCCGCGCGCTGGCCTGCTGTTTATTGATTTCATCAGCGGCGACCTGTTATATCTGGCGGTCACCGCCGAGCTGATCTGGGATGGTGCAGAAGTCGCGGCCTTCAAAGGCGCCGAGCGCTTGCTGCGCTTTCATGTGGAGCAGGCGATACGGGTTGAAGCATCCTTGCCGTTGCGCTGGAGCGAGGCGGAAATATCGCCGGCGCTGGCACCGATGGGGGCTTGGTAAACAAATAAAAACCATGTAAAAAGCCGGCTGCCTTTTCCAAGGCAGCCGGCTTTCTTCGTTGCTGGCAGATTACTCGAATTACTCTTGAGGTACCGGCGTCAATGCCCCGGTCAAATCACCCATCGGCTTGCCGCCGTTCGCCACCAGTGCTTTGTCGCGCGCGGTGATGCCTGGCAGTACAGGCAACGCATAGCGATTGGTGATGAAACGCAGGATGGAAGCGGTATCGTACTGGGTGTGATCGACGAAACCTTTCTTAGCATACGGCGAGACCAGGAGAGTCGGCAAGCGTGTGCCAGGACCCCAGCGATCACCTTTCGGTGGCGCGACGTGATCCCAGAAGCCACCGTTTTCATCGTATGTCACGACGATCAGCATGTGTTTCCATTGAGGGCTGGCTTGCAGCTTGGTGATCACATCGGCGATATGGGCATCGCCGTCGGCAACATTGGCATAACCGGGGTGCTGGTTCAGGTTACCCTGCGGTTTGTAAAACGCCACTGCGGGCAACTTGCCGGCTGCAGCATCCTGCAAGAACGAGGCGTCGAAATCCTTCAGATGGCTGGCACGTTCGGTAGCGCCGGTTGCAGTAGCCGGGTCGAAGCGGCTATAGTAGTTGAACGGCTGGTGATGCGGTTGGAACTGGATCTTGCCGCCATAGATGACGCTACGGGTGGCATTCGGCGCATCAGCCAGTGCGGCATTCCAGGCGCCCGCATACCAGGCCCAGTCGATACCCTTGATTGTCAGCTGATCGCCGATGGTGGTCTGGGTCTGGATTGGCAGGGTGGTGGCCTTGCTTGGATCGGCGTACGCAGCCACGGCAGCAGCGTTATTGCCGCTAGGCTGATACGGCGGCTGCATGGTGTTGACCGCATAGAACATGCCGGAAGAATCTTTCGGCGTGATGGTGCTGTCCTTGAGGTACACCGCTGCGCCGTTCAATACCGAAGTCGGCATGCCGGTGCCTGGAGTCAGGCCGATCAGATTGCCGCTGGCGTCCACATTGACGGCCGAGATACTGTTCTTCGCAGGTGAAGTAGCGGCATCGGCGTTCGGATAAGTCGGAGCGCAGGCGCAGATCAGGTATTGATGCGTGAGGAACGAACCGCCGAAGGTGCCCATGAAAAAATTATCGGCCAGCGTGTATTGCTTGGCGATGTTCCACAGCTTCATCTTGCTGCCGTCGTAATAACCCATGCTGAGGCCGCCGGCATCGGAGTAAGCGGTGAATTTATCATTCTTGCCGCCGTTGATCTGCATCTGGTTATTGTAGAAACGGTGCACCAGATCGCGGGTAATCACTGCCGAAGACATATAGATCGGACTGTTGACATCATCAATCTGGAACGGCTTGTTCGGCAGATTGGCCGATTGCGCCTGGGTGATGACCGTGCTCTGGCCAGCCAGGGTCATGCCGCCCCAGGTTGGTGGCAAGACGGGCAGGGTGCTGCCATCGAAGTCTTTTTGCGGAACGTAGCTGGAAGTAGAAGTCGGATTGACGCCGGGGATACCGTTAGCGCCCGGGAACAGGCCATACAAATTGTCGAAGCCGCGGTTTTCAGCAAAGATCACCACCACGTTCTGGATTTTTTTCCTCGCCAACGCACTGTTCAAGGCCCGGCCGAAATCGTCGCTGTCGCCTTTGCCCACAGCATCTGCAATGGCGTCGTTGACTTCCGCCGCTTCAGCCTTCAGCTTGGCCAGGTCATCTGCGCCGAGCTTGTTGATATCTGCCAGCAGGTTGGCTTCAGCGGTACCGATCTTGGCGGCCAGCTTCTTGCTTGCGTCGGCGAAATCGCCACCGTTGGCGTCCATCGCCGCGGCCAGCTCAGTCGAGATCGCGCTGACAAATGCACTGCGTCCGGCAGGTGCGCGGAACACCAGTTTTTGCGTTACGGGGCTGCCTTTGTCACCCAGGACTTCATGGCGCGTAACGCTGGTGTCGATAGTCGCCACCACTGCGCCCTGGCCTTTAAGTGAATACGAACCGTCGGCCGCAGTCTTGACCACCGGCGAGGTGACATCGCATGTGGCTTTCTTGATCTTGTCTTCAAAACACACTTGGGCATTTTCGTAATAACTGCCGGTCACCTGGCCGCTCGTTACCGCGCCGCCATCACCTACCGAGCCGCCACCGCCGCCACCGCACGCACTCAAGCCTGCCGACAACGTCACTGTCGCTACCGTTACCGGCAACCATTTCATGGTCCGCTTCATAAGCCCTCCCTGGGCGATAAAAAGCGCAATCCTATGCCTTGAATATTTCAGCTGTATGAAATTTGCCATCCATCATCATTTATTTTTTGCAAGAGAGTACGTCATCGTTCTGTCATACAACGCTGCTAGTCTTGCCTCCCATTCGACGCAGCACCTCGCTCGTCACCCGGGACTCCGCCATTTCTATGAAACCTGCTGTCATTGCACTCCTCGGCGCTATAACCGCGCTTACCGCGCTTCTCCTGAACGGCTGCGGCCAGCAGCGGGCAGAAGCCGAAGTGGCGGCATCCGCCAAATCGACAATCCCGGCAACCCCGGCCTACCTCGGCGCGACCTATGCACCGACGTTGAAAAAGCAGCCCACAGTAGCTGCCATGGCTGCGCTGGGCCGCACCATGTTTTCCGATCCGTCGCTTTCGGCCTCGGGCAAGATGTCTTGCGCTACCTGCCATAGCCCCGAGCATGCGTTCGGACCGCCGAACAACCTGGCCGTGCAACTCGGCGGCAAGGAAATGAAAACGCTGGGCACACGCGCGGTGCCTTCATTGCGTTACATACAGAATGTGCCGGCTTTCACCGAGCATTTCTTCGATGACGACGGCAACGACAGCATCGACGCCGGCCCTACCGGCGGCCACAACTGGGACGGCCGTGCGCCATCTACCCACGATCAGGCGCGGATTCCGCTGTTGTCGATGCACGAGATGGGTAACGCAGATGCGGCCGAGGTTGTGGCAAAACTGAAAAAAGCCAGTTACGCAGCGCAGTTCCGCGCAACCTTTGGCGAGGATATCTTCGACAATCAGGAACAGGCCTTCAAATGGGCGCTGATGGCACTTGAAGTATTCCAGGAAAGCCCGACCGAGTTTTATCCGTACAACAGCAAGTACGATGCCTTCTTGCGCCAGCAAACCCAGCTCAGCAAACAAGAGTTGAACGGCTTGCGCCTGTTTAACGATCCGGCCAAAGGCAATTGCGCCTCATGCCATATCAGCGAAATCACGGCTAGCGGCGCATTTCCGCAATTTACCGATTACGGCCTGATCGCCATCGGCGTGCCGCGCAACCCGCATATCCCTGCCAACGCCGATCCGAAGTATTTCGATATGGGCCTGTGCGGCCCGGATCGTACCGATCTCAAGGACAAGACAGAGTATTGCGGCATGTTCAAGACACCATCCTTGCGCAACGTCGCCACGCGCCAGGTGTTTTTCCATAACGGCGCGTTCACCAGCCTGGAACAGGTGATGAAATTCTACGTGCAGCGCGATACCCAGCCGCAGAAATGGTATCCACGCGATAAGGATGGCACGGTGCACAAATACGACGACCTGCCCGAGGAATATCGTGGCAACGTCAATGTCGAAGCGCCGTTCGATCGCAAACCCGGCGACCGGCCGGCGCTGACGGATGGTGAAATCAAGGATGTCATCGCTTTCCTGAAAACCCTGAACGACGGATATCGCCCGTAACCGAACTCGTAGGGTGGGCACGCCTTTGTGCCCACCCTACGCGACTATTTTTTGGCTTTCTTTCCGGCCTTCGTTACCTTCGGTTTTCCACCCGCAGCTTTCTCGAACTGCGTATGGAATTCCAACGCCAGCTTGCGGATCGATTTGCCGATATTGGTATAGTCGTATTCGTTCAGGTTGGCTAGCGACACCCGCGCCGAAGCGTGTGCCGTGCCGAAGCCGCGGCCTGGCAGCAAAATGACGCCGGTTTCTTCCGCCAGCCGGAACAGCGCTTCGTTCGGCTTCAGCCGCTTCACCATCCACTTGGCGAAATCGGCGCTGTACATTGCCGTGGCCAGCGTTTCCAGATCGAGCAGATGGTAATAGTGGACCGAATCGGGATCAACCGGCAACGGCAAGGCTAAGGCCTGGTACAAGGCTTCCTTGCGACGCAGGACGATGCGCTTCATCGATTTCTTGTAATTCTGCGGTTCATCCAGCAACGAATACAGGGAGAACAACGTCATCTGCGCCTGCACCGGGGTCGACAAGCCGGCGGTGTGGTTGAGCGCCACGGTGCGGCTGTCGGCCACCAGACGGTCTATGAATTTCAGTGCGCGCGGTTCGGTGGTGATCGAGTTGTAGCGCTGGTCCAGTTCCTTGCGCCGCGCCTCTGGCAGCTTCGCGATCTTGTCGTCCAGGATATTTTTTTCATGGGTTGCAACCACCCCCATGCGCCAGCCGGTGGCGCCGAAATACTTGGAGAAGGAATACACCAGAATAGTGTTGTAGGGACAGATCGCAAACAGCGATACGAAGTTATCGGCGAAAGTACCGTACACATCGTCGGTGAGAATGATCAGGTCGGGGCGCTTCCTGACAATCTCGGCAATATAGGCCAGCGTCTCGTCATTGATCCTGACCGAAGGCGGGTTGCTGGGATTGACCAGGAAAAACGCCTTGACCTTGGGGTCGAGCAGTTTATCCAGTTCTTTCCTGGTGAACTGCCAGTTGTTCTCTGACGGCGCATCGATCAGCAGCTCGACCAGCTGGTAGTCGTTAAGGTGCGGGATTTCGATATATGGCGTGAAGATCGGCATGCCGAGAGCGATGGTGTCGCCCGCTTCGATAATATGGTTTTCGCGCAGGCTGTTGAAGATGTAGGTCATGGCGGCGGTGCCGCCTTCTACCGCGTACATGTCGAAATTGCCGATGAACGGATGTTCGCCGATCATCTCCTGGCGAATGTACTGGCCGACAATCTTCTCGCTCAGGCTCAGCATGCGATCCGGCACCGGATAGTTACAGCCGAGGATGGCTACGCACATCTCATAGAGGAAATCGCCGGCCGACAGACCCAGCTGGTCGCGTACATAGGACACGGCGGCTTCAATGAAACGAACGCCGTCGATGCCGGCATGGGCCTTGATGAAAATATCGAAACGCGCCTCGATGCCGTCGCGTTTCGGAAAACCGCCGACGCCATCCATGTAGACATAGGATCGCTCGGCTTCGCTCATGGCAAACAGGCCGAACTGGAAGAAGCCGTGGCGCGGCGTGGTTGCCAGGAAATTCGGATTGCCGCGACCGGCGTTGAGCATCGAGCGATCGCTTTTCGCCGCTACCTGGATCAATGCATCCTTCAATTCAAACGGGCTTAACAGGGCTAGCTTGTCTGGGTTACTAAAATCCATTTCGAAACTCCTTATTGAGTGGTTTCAGTCCGTCGCAACGGACCGGGGACGATCTATCTGGAATTCGTTTTACAGCTGGCATCAAACCAAGGCCACGATCAACGGCCCAAGCAAAGTCAGGAATACATTGGCCAATGCATAGGTGATGGCGAAAGGCACGGTGGGAATCGCATTCTCAGCCTTGTCGAGCACCTCGCCGAACGCCGGATTGGCGCTGCGCGAGCCGCTGAGAGCGCCGGCGAACACAGCCGTATTGTCGTAACGCAGTATGTAACGTCCGATCAGCATGGTCAGGATCATCGGCACGATGGTCACCACCACGCCGACGCCGAAGATGGTGAACCCCTGCTGCCGCACGGTCTGCACCGCCTGCAAGCCCGAAGACAGGCCGACCGCCACCACGAAACCAGCCAGACCAAGGTCTTTCAGTATCTGCACCGCGGCGACAGGCATGGCGCCGAAGGATTGGTGTTTGGAGCGAAACCAGCCAAACAGCAAACCGGATAGCAGGGCGCCGCCGCCGCTGCCCAGCGTCAGGGGAATCGAGCCGACCTTAGCCACCAGCAAGCCGACCAGCAAACCGACCACCAAGCCTGCTCCCAGATAGACGAAGTCGGTTTTGGCGCTCGGCACGATCACATAACCGACGATATCGGCGACCCGTTTTACGTCTTGTTCGGCACCGTAGATTGACACCACGTCACCCACTTGCACGACGGTTTCAGGCAGGATCGTCAGCGGCTGTCCCATGCGGCTGATCTGCACCACGAAAATGCCATGGCGTACCGCACCCGCAGTCTGGGTGCGGATTTCTGCCACGCTTTTATTATGGAATTCCTTGTTGGTCAGCACCACTTCCCGATGCTGCATGGTCAGTTCCATGCCCTCGACCGCGTACACTTCCTTGCCCAGGAAACCGGAAGTGCTGACCACGGCTTCGCGGCGGCCAACCACCAGCACGATATCGTGCGGCTGCAGCATCAGCTGCGGGCTCACCTCGATCACCTGGCCGGCGCGCTTGACTCGTTCGATGGTAATTGCGGTGGCGGGATCCAGGTTTTCCACCTCGTCGACCGAGATCTTGCCTTGCGTTACCTCATATAGCCGCCCCACCAGTTCCGGCAGTGCCGCATGCTGCTCCGGGCCCAGCACCTTGACTCCGGCTTGCATTGCGGTCTCGGCCTTGATCGCATCCTCGCGGATACTGCGCCCCATCAGCTTCGGCAGGATATTCACGCAGACGATGATCGCGCCGAAAGAGCCGAACACATAAGTCACCGCGTAACCCACTGCGACATTGCCCTGCAGGCGCGCTACTTCGGCGGCGTCCAGCCCCAGCTTGGTAATGGCGTCGCCGGCGGTGCCGATGATCGCCGACTGCGTCAGGCCGCCGGCGGCGACACCTGCCGCCAGCCCCTTGTCGAGGCCGAACAGCTTGGCCATCACCACTACCGTCGCCAGCCCGGTCAACGCCAGTATCGCCGCCAGGATGATTTCCCGGATCGACTGCTTACCCAGCGAATTGAAAAATTGCGGACCGCTCTCATAACCGACCGCATAAATGAACAAGGCAAACAACACCGCCTTGACACCCGGATCGATGTGTACCCCGACCTGGCTGACCAGCACCGCCACCAGCAGGGAACCGGCAACGCCGCCCAGCTGGAACTTGCCGAACTTGATCTTGCCGATGGCATAACCGACTGCCAGCGATAAAAACAGTGCGATCTCGGGGGATCTCTTGAATATGTCGTGCAGCCATTCCATAAAGGACATCCTTTCATGATGAGGAATACAGATTGCTCAACAAATTAGTGTCGCTGGCAGAGCGCTTGAGAGCGGAGGCTTACAGATGAAATTCTGGCAAGTTGCCAAAAAGTACTTTCATAATAGCAGAATCGCTATTTCCGGAAAGGAATAACGATTACCTGGCGGGCAAGGGAACGGGAGCGGCGGCTGACCTGAAGCGTCAAAGCCTGTTGACCTAAGCGGATGCAGCAGAGGTTATTTTGTCATTCTCAATGACGCTCAGTCATTTTTCTGCCTTATCCGCCTGAACCTGGCCGCAGGGGAAGTTCAGCAGCAGCCGGGGCAAGAAAATCTGCAGTCGTGCAATTCAGAAACTGCTGGTCTATCCAAGATTGGTTAATTAGTCCGGCATTGAAAAACACGTGCAGCAACCGAAGTGCTTCGTGGCGTAGCGCACGTACCAACGTCTGGTGTTCCGAACCCAACCCTGGCTTATTGTCACTCGCACATACGCGGGCCAGAGTATCAAGAAGGTTGGCAGCAAAATTCACGTCGGAAGGCCACATATGTGCGTAGAGCTCTGTCACGGTTTGCACATTTTCATAGGTGCATTTTGCAAATAAGCTAGATAGCAGAAGCGCGCGCGACCTCATCGACTGTGCTGCGACTTGCTCAGGCTTGTGTCCTGCGCCGATCTTCTCGCGACCAAGGTTGTGCAGCACTTCGGGAACCACGGCGAAGCGAGCGCCGGCAGTGGCGCATCGGCACAGAAATTGCAGGCTGTCTCCGAATGTGAATTCAGGATCATAGCGAACGCCGGCTCGCGCAATGAAGTTGCGCCGAAACATGAAGGCCGACAAGGGCAATGGTCGCGTTCCAAGCAGATCCGCCAAAAACTGGTGGTGCAGTTCGCCAAAGCGCACAGGCTCCGGGTCTGATCCGTTTCGGATCCAGGACCCTGCTATGTCAATATTGGAATTCGCCTCTAGGAGAGTGGTCTGCCGCAGTAATCTGCCAGGCAGGTCGACGTCGCCGGGATTACAAAATACGATGTAATCGCCGGTGCATAGCTCAAGAGCGATGTTGCGCGCAACTGGCTTGGTATATGAAATGGGCAGGGCAACAATACGAAATTTTCTCAGCCCGGCACCAGAAATGATCGCCTCCACATCGGTCAAGGATTCAGGCATCACAACGATCAATTCGACCGCGTGCTCGCTCTGGATTGCAATTGCGGCCAATGTTTCACCAAGCCCGTCAAAAGAATCTTCAATGACAATGCAGACACTGACCAGTTTTCTTGATGCGGCTTGCGCCGATGCCGCGGTACGATCGGGCTGCTGTGCGCGCCAGGCAAGGAAGTGCTCAAGTGCCGGACCGACGCTTTCCGACTGGCTGCGCCGGGAAAATATTGCCAGGCCAACCCGCTCGATCGATGCGCGACGCGGGGCATCGGCAAGCAACGCCAGCACCGTATCAACCAGCTGGTCATATGGCGCTCCTACAACTGCCGGACGTAGATCCGGATCGATTTCACTATCGGGGTAGAGTTCGCAAACTATGGCCTTGTGATAGCGGAAGAATACGGAAAGTCGGGGCGATTCTACAGTTCGCGAGTTATCGTAAGAGCTGATATTCAGCGCCACTTTGGCACGGCGCAGATAATTGTCGCGCTGTTCTTCCGACCATGAACCCTTATCGGTAAAGCTTACCCGAAGCCCGCGTTGGATCAGGGCATCGAGAATATCTCTGCGCCGCTGTGTGATAGCGCCGAAGAAGACCACATCAATATCCTGCTGCGCATCCGGTAAAACTTCAGTGAACGGGATGACAGGCCCGGCCCCCGCTTCGTAGGAGAAAGGAACATAGTCCGCAATTTTCAGGCCAAGTTCTTTCTCGCTCTGCAAATTACTCCGGCTATAGTCCCAGAGATAACATTGTTTTAGCGTATAGAGATAATTGTCTTGCCATGCGCTGAATCCAGGCAGCATCACCTCAAAATTTACGACGATACAATCCGGGTGGAGCAACGCGAGTTCCTCCCACTGCAAATCCCGGACGAAGAAAATAATATTGATGACGCCGGGCTGTACGCAGGCGTGCGTATAACTGGTCGGATACCCTAGATTTTCAGCGGCAATCCGATAAGTTTCCACAATGTCCGACATCACGTGAGTAGCGAGAGATGTGAAGTGAAGATGCGGCAGTTGGAATTGAGTCATCGGAAAAATCGGTGGATTGAATCAAGCTGGCTTAAAACGGATAACCGACTTCGCGCTTGATCTGCTCCAGCGGCGTCGCCGCTATCCAGTGTGCGTAGTGATTGATCTTGGTGCGGTCAAGGGTTCTCAGGTCCGTATCCTGATACGCGCCTTGCCGATACCGGCTCTTTGAAAAATGTTCGTCGGTAGGTACTGCATGGATGTGCATCACCAGGTTATCGATCGGATAGGGCAGCATGCTTTCCATATCCAGGATGCGGTGATAGGCATAGCGCAGATAGGTATCGTAATTTTCGTTGGCGGCAATTTCGGCCGCATACATCGTGATCACGCCGGAAAACCAGCCGGGCCAGGTTCCCGGGCCGTACTCTTTGAAGTGATCCAGCAGTTTCTCGCTCCAGAATAGCTGGCGTCGAAGCAGATCCAGCACCAGCTCGGATTTTCCCATGAGCGAACTGCCGCAGCCGAAGACGCCGCCGTGCCGGACACCGTTGGCAGCACAAAACTCCGCCATTTTCGTCCATACTTCAGACCCTTCCGGATGGGCATAATTGCCTCGTCCCTGCACTACCATCGATGGCCGGAAATTGACCAGGTTGGAGGTCAGGAAAACATCGGCATCGCTTCGCAACAGCCAGGTGTATTTGCCGACCAAGGCATCGGTATGCGGGCCGGACAGGCAGCCGATTGAATTGATGAACTTATATCCGTCCCAGCGGCTGCCGGGCACAGCCATTGGCTCGGCCACCATTTTGATGACGCCGGGATCGTTCGAGGGGAGTTTGTCGACCGCATTCGGATGGCAAACTGCAATCAAGTCCGAAGTGCGCCAGTTACCCGAATAAATCCAGCTTTTGTAAATCCAGTCGAACTCTTCGTACATGGTTGGATTGTCATCAATATAGATCAGTATGCCGAGGTCTATCATAGACTGATATCTTTCTTATTTGGTCAGCGTCAGCAAGGTTTGCTGGCCGTTCCTGAAGGTATAGATCGACAACGTACCGTTCTTGATATCACCTTTGTCGTCAAAGGCGATCTTACCCGTCACACCGGTGTACTGGATCTTGCCGAGTGCCGGCAGATATTTCTTTGGATCGACCGAATTGGCTTGTTGCATGGCCTTGGCGATGATCATCACGGCGTCGTAGGTGTACGGCGCATACTGGACGATGTCGGCATTGTATTTTTTCTTGTAAGCGGCCTTGAAAGCGTCAAGCGGCGCCGGATTTTCGACTCCGCCTGCGATCGCGCAATAGACCTTGTCATCGATCAAACCTTCGCCGGCCAGGCGCGGCAGGGCTCCGGTACAGATCGCATCGCCGCCCATGAAGTTGGCGGTGATGCCAAGTTGCCGCATCTGGCGCAACATGGTGCCGGCGCTGGCGTCAATGCCGCCGAAGAAAATCAGGTCTGGCTGCTTGGCCTTGACGGCGGTAAGGATAGCGCTGAAATCGGTAGCTCTGTCGTTCGTGTACTGCGTAGATACAATTTCCACGCCGTTGGCTTTGGCGTCTTTGAGGAACTCGTTGGCCAGCCCCTGGCCGTATGCAGTACGGTCGTCAATCACCGCGATGCGTTTTGCGTGCAAGGTTTTTGCCGCATAACGCCCCATCGCAGCACCGAGCTGGGAGTCGTTGGCGACTACACGGAAAGTCGTGTTGAAACCTTGTTCGGTATATTTGGCGCTGGTTGCGGAAGGCGAAATTTGCGGGATGCCGGCGTCGAAATAGATTTTCGAAGCAGGGATCGAGGTGCCGGATTGCAGATGCCCGACAACCCCCGCAACTTTGGCGTCAACCAGCTTCTGGGCGACGCTGGTAGCTTGTTTCGGATCGCTGCCGTCGTCTTCAGCTTGCAAAACGAACTGTATCTTCTTGCCGCCGATGACGAGATGCCTGGCGTTCAGGTCATCGATCGCCATGCGTGCGCCGTTTTCATTATCCTTGCCGACATGCGCGACCGGGCCGGTGATCGGGCCTACATGGGCAATCTTCACGACTTGCTCCTGGGCCTGCGCGGTGGCGCTTAAGGTCGCAAATAAGGTTGCAGATGAGGTCAAGGCAATGGCGGCGGCCAGCAACTTCGTTTTGGCATGGTTCTGCATGTGTTCTCCCCGTAGTTTGAATTTGGTTGAAGTGCTGCATTATCCCAGCCTCTTGGCAACTGATCCACGCTTAAGTGGATCTATCTTCGAGCTACTGGTACGGCGGCATTTATTCTACACATAAGCCACAGAGCCTATGCGCTATAGCATGTCGCCGGCATTTTCATGACTTACTTTTTTCCGAACGCAACACACTAATTCGTCCGACGCAATGGACGGTCGACTCTACTAAACGGTTTGTTGTTTTTAGAGAACCCGAAATTTCTGACATCAGGAAGTCATATTTCCAAATGACAATAGAACGCTATTTGAACGCATACCGGTCGCACCTGGCGCCCATGCACTTTTAGCCGACTAACCATCATCCCAATCACAGGATAATTCCATGAAACTTCGTTCCCTGGCGCTGGCATGCGCAACGCTGGCCTATCTGAGCGGCTGCAGCGGCGGTGGCAGTAGTTCGTCCAGCGCCGGCGGCGCCACGGTAAGCGGCGTTGCGGCGAGCGGTAAAGCACTGGCTGGCGTGACTGTCACCATCACCGACAACAGCGGCCAGAATGTCCAGACAGCACTCACCGATGCCAACGGCAATTTCACGCTGGCGCTCAAAGGTACGGCACCCTTCATTTTGACGGCGCCATTCAACGATGCCGACGGCAGTGCCGCGACGCTGTCTTCAGTCATCAATCCGAGCTCGACCCAGGCCAGCGCAGGCAATACCGTGCGAGCCAATCTCAACCCGCTGACCTCGCTGATCACCCAGCGCGTACTAGGCCTGATCCCGAACGGCAGCCCGACTGCGGCGCAAATCGGTGCCGCCAACATCAGCGCCACCAGCATATCGCAGGCGGTCAGCGACGTCTCCCTGCCACTGCAACCCTTGTTTACTGCGCTTAACGTCCCTGCCGCTGAAACCGGCGACCCGATAGGCAGCACCGCATCCCAGGCCACCGCCAGCGACCCGCTCGACAATCTGTTCGATCTGGCGCACTTCACCGTACATACCGGCCAGATCGCCGTCGGCGCCGATGCCAATCGGGCGGTCCTGACGATTCCTGCCACCGGCAACGTCGGCAGTGCATTGCCAGCCACCGCGATCCAGTCCGTGGTGGCGCTGAACAACGGGCCGACCATCACGCCGATCCAGAACGTCATCGTAATCGTCGGTGAAAACCAAACCTTCGATGCGGTATTCGGGGCTTATCAACCGCCTCAGGGTCAAACCGTGAAGAATCTGTTATCACAAGGGATTATCAACGTCGACGGCAGCCCCGGCCCGAACTTCAACCTGGCGCTGCAAAACCAGGGCGCAACCCAGACCGCTTATACGCTTAACCCTACCCGCGCCAGCGCTTACGCCACACTGCCGCAGCCGACCGCGATTGGCGAACTCACGCCGCCGACCTTCCAGGATCCGGGCGGCGTACCGGATACCCGCTTCCCGGGGAATCTGCCGAGCGGGCCGTTCCAGCTCACCAAATATGTACCTTACGGCACCGCCAGCACCGCCCAGACCGGCGATCCGGTGCATCGTTTCTTCCAGATGTGGCAGCAAACCGGCGGCGACAATTCCAAGCTGGATCTGTTCACCTGGGTCGCGGCCAGCGTCGGCCAGGGCGGCGACACCAAGGGCATCACTCCAGGCAATCCAGGACAAGGCGGCGAGCTGATGGGTTTCCTTAACATGGCCAGCGGCGACGCCCCTTTCTTCAAATCGCTGGCGCAGCAATATGCCTTGAGCGATAACTACCATCAAGGCATCATGGGCGGCACCGGCGCCAACTTCTTCACCATCGCTACCGGCGACCTGCCGTACTTCAATACCGGCGGCACCGCTGGCGCCCCACCGGCGAATCAGATCGAGAATCCGAATCCATTGGCGCAAACCGCGAATTTCTATGCGCAAGACGGCTACCAGGGCGGTTCCTACGTCAACTGTTCCGATGCGGGCCAGCCTGGCGTCGGCGCCATCCTGAATTTCCTGAGCGGCAAGAAGGTCAAGAGCAATTGCGACGCCGGCAAATACTACCTGGTCAACAATTACAATCCAGGCTACAGCATGAACGGCACCGTGCAGCCTATCGGCCCCAACAATTACAACTACCCGCCGCAAACCGTACCGACCATCGCAGAAGGACTGGCGAAGAAGAACGTTGGCTGGAAGTGGTACACCGGCGGCCGCGACATAGCGGATGTGACCGCCGATGCCGCCGCCTTGGGATTTCCTGTAGCGATTGCGCAAGCTGCTCAATACAACGCCATCGGCGACCCGCTGGTGGCATCCAGCAACGTCATGAACAGCAACCTGAAATCCAGCCTGGCCGGCCTCACGACGTTCTATAACGACGTCGCCAAAGGCACGTTGCCGTCAGTATCGTTCGTGGTGCCGAAGAACCTCGACAGCGGCCATCCCGGCTATTCCGCTCCCGCTCGCTACGAAGCGTTTCTGCAAGACCTGATCGCCAAGGTCAAAGCCAACCCGACGTTGTGGGCCCATACCGCGATCCTCGTCACCACCGATGAAGGCGGCGGTCATTTCGATACCGGCTACATCCAGAACGTCGACTTCTTCGGCGACGGTCCGCGCATTCCGTTCCTGCTGGTATCACCTTACGCCCGCACCGGCTTCATCGATCACACCTATTACGATCACTCCTCGGTATTGAAATTCATCGAACGCAACTGGCGCCTGCCACCGCTTTCACCACGTAGCCGCGACAACCTACCCAATCCAGTCAGCGTCGCCGCCGATCAATACCGTCCGATAAACACCACCGCAATCGGTGACCTGATGGCCATGTTCAATTTCTAAGCCCCATCAATTGGGGTCAGAGTCGAATTAATTACGCAATTAATTCGACTCTGACCCCAATTAATTCTGCTCTGATTAATTTATTAAAATGGATTGAACGATTTGGATAGCAATCATCGTTGGCTTGCCGGTGCAGGGCTGCTGGCTGCCGTGCTGCTGGGCGGCTGTCACGACGCGGAGACGCCGGCGCGGGTTGCGTCTGCACGTGGTGTGGCGCCATCGGCCGGTACAGCTCCGGCCGAGACGAAGCCGTCCTTGAAGATGTGGGTGCGTTACCCCGAGCCGCCGGCTGCCCTGAGCGCGGCGGCGAGTTTGGGCAAGCAAATATTCTTCGACCAGTCATTGTCGACTTCGGGCAAAATGTCTTGCGCCACCTGCCACAGTCCTGATCATGCTTACGGACCGCCTAACGGCCTGGCGGTGCAACTTGGCGGCGCCGACATGCAGCGGCAAGGCACGCGTGCCGTGCCGTCGTTGCGCTATCTGGGCTTCACCCCGAAATTCACGCGCCACTACTATGTGCCAGGTCCGGACGAGACCGAGGACGAAGGCCCTACCGGTGGCTTCACGCGCGATGGCGCGGTCGATTCGCTGCATGAGCAAGCATTGATTCCGCTGCTCAACATCAATGAAATGGCCAACCCGAATCCGGCCGCTGTGGTCGCCAAACTGCAAAACACCAGCTATGTCGAGGATTTCCGGCGCGTCTATGGCGCCGACATTTTCGATCATCCAACGGCAGCGCTGGAAAAGGCGACGCTGGCGCTGGAAGCATTCCAGACCGAAGACCCGAGCTTCCATCCGTACACCAGCAAATTCGATGCGGCAATGGCTGGCAATGCCGATTTCACACCGGCCGAATTGCGCGGTTACGGTTTATTCAATAACCCCGACAAAGGCAATTGCGCCAAGTGTCACGTCGATACCCCCGGACCGGGAGGGCGGCCGGCCCAGTTCACCGATTTCGGCTTCCAGGCGCTGGGGGTGCCGCGCAATCCGGAGATCGCAGCGAATCGCAATGCGAAGTATGTCGATCTCGGTATGTGCGGCCCCGCCCGCAAGGACATGGCGCAGGAAGCCGAGTACTGCGGCATGTTCAAATCACCTACCTTGCGCAATGTGGCGACGCGCGAAGTGTTTTTTCATAACGGCCGCTTCCATACGCTTGACGACATGATGCATTTTTATGTGGAGCGCGATACCGATCCAGGTAAGTGGTATCCCAAGGTAAACGGCAAGATAGTGAAGTATGACGATCTGCCTGCACGTTACCGCAGCAATATCGATACCTTGGATGCCCCGTTGAACCGCAAGGCAGGCGCTGCGCCCGCTCTGAATGACGAGGAAATCGGCGACCTCATCGCTTTCCTTAAAACCCTCGATGACGGCTACTCAGCCAAATCCGGCGCCGCACGCAACAATTAGGAAATTCACGGCGCCAACGGATAGGGTGACGTGCTGTCGCCCGCGCCACGCAGGTTAACAATCACCCGT
>FTFY01000722.1_pt1 | contig 27510 bp, 24 predicted proteins | sample 1640561 | NCBI WGS metagenome assembly FTFY01 (sample SAMEA3914789, study PRJEB12502) | metagenome | biome: forest; material: soil | place: Canada | collected 2011-07-03 | depth 0.3 m | reverse complement strand
TACTAACGGATTCGGCATCCAGGCCGTAAAGACGACGAGCGTGTCTCCATCAAGCTTGTATGATCGTTCCTGCTCGGTGCCGTTCCAGGCTTCATTCCAAGATGAATCAACCTTTGTGATGAACCTGTCCCCATCTATCCGATACCGTCCTGTATAGGCGATCAAAGTACGGAAAAGTGCCAGCAGTTTCTCATCCGTATTCCCTGGCTCCCGCACCTGTGCGGTAATTAACACCATCATTCGCCCGTCAGAGCCGAACATAAGATGCCCATTGGGGGTGGCGCCCCACGGTTGGGTGCGCTCCTTTGAGTCCTGAAGCTCGGTATCAAAAGAAACCAACCGCCAGCAACCGTGGAGCTTAGTGTCGCGCTCAGACATAGTCCCTCCAGTAGTAGTTCGCCTAAATGTACCCACTTGTCCAATTTCGGGTGCGGGCCATCGCACACCTTCTGCAATGACCCCTGCCACCGCCAGCTTATACCTTCTGTGCCGTCAATACACGACGCGAAAATACCCAAGCCACAGCTGCGAATACGATCAGACCGAGCCATTGCGCGGTATTTTCAAACGTACCGCCAACCAGCGCCAATGGCGAATCGGTGCCGGTAAAGCCGATGACGGCTGCCAGCAGCACCCCCACCAGGCTCTCGCCGACGATCAGGCCCGAAGCCAGCAACACACCGCGCCGGTTCGGCGCTTCGGCGTACTGCTCATATGGCACGCCTTGCTTCTGCGCGCGCTTTTTCAAGATGCGTTCGATGCCCCACGCCAGCAATGTGCCCAGCACCAGCGTCGAAGCGACTGTCGGCGGTAGGTAAATGCCGATCCCGACCGCCAGCACCGGCAAACGCGCGACACCGCCGCGACGACGCAATATTTCATCGATCGTTACCAGCACCACGCCCAGCCCGAGGCCGATCAAGATCATGTCCCAGTTCAGTTGATGGGTAAAAATCCCGGTCGCAATGGCGGTCATCAAGGTCGCTTGCGGCGCCGACAAGGCATGCGCCACATCCATCTCCGCGCGCGGCATCGCTCCGGCAAAACCGTAAGCGTTATACAGCAGCTCAAGCACCGGCGGAATTACCACCGCGCCCACCACGCAGCCGATCAGCAACGCCACCTGCTGACGCCAGGGCGTAGCGCCGACCAGCCAGCCGGTTTTCAGATCCTGCAGGTTGTCGTTGGAAATAGTCGCCACTGCAATCACTGCCGAGGTGGTGAAGATGGCCAGCGCAATCCCTAATTTATTTCCACTTTCGGTAGCCAGCAAACCGTCACCGCTGCCCACCAGCAAAATCAGCAAGGAGATCAACACCACGGCAACGATACCGACACCGGAAATCGGGCTGGCGGACGAACCGATCAATCCTGCCATGTAACCGCAGGCAGCGGCAATCAGAAAACCGAAGATAACCGCGAACAAGACGCTGTAGGCAACCAGGCCCCACACCATTCCTGCGGACAAGGGCGCGGCGCTCAGGAAACTGGCAAAGGTAGCCACCAGGATCGCTACCAGCGCCAGCGTGATGGCGATGATCCAGCCCGGCGCCAGATCGCGCTCGGTACGTGGAATATTGATGCGCCCATTGCCGCCGCGCAGCGCCTGGAAGGAAGTCTTGACGCCTTCCAGCATCGGCTTGAACAGTGTAATCAGCGTCCATACCGCCGCCACGCCGATGGTGCCGGCGCCGATGAAACGTACGTCTTTGCTCCACAAACTGGTGGCATATTTGGCCAGCGTCATGCCGTCCGGGATACTGTGCATCGAGGTCAGCACAGGTACTGCCACGCCCCACGCAATCAGCAAACCGATCAACATGGCGATACCGGCGACGATGCCGATCAGGTAACCGGCGCCCAGCAACGCCAGCGAAAATCCGGCAGACAACCGCACTACCGCAGGCCCGGCGGCAAACCACAGGTTGATGCCTTCGCCCAGCACCCGGAAACCGGATGAGAACAAGGTCACGATGGCGGCGGTGAAACCACCGGCCATGATGTCGGCGATGCCGGTTTCGGTCTTGGCTCCGGCCTTGCCGGTAACCGCGTCGAGTTCAACTTCCGCGCTGCCGACGCGCAGGATTTCTGCAGCCGCCACGCCTTCCGGGTAAGGCAGGTCACTTTGCACTACCATCGCGTGCCGCAGCGGAATCGTGAACATCACGCCCAGCATGCCGCCGGCGGCGCAAATCGCCAAGGTTTGCCAGTAAGGGAAGCCTTGCCAGTAACCGATCATGACCAGTCCGGGCAAGATAAAGATAATCGAAGACAAGGTGCCCGCCGCCGAAGCCTGGGTTTGCACCATATTGTTCTCAAGAATATTGGCGCTCTTGAACATACGCAGGACTGCCATCGAGTTCACGGCGGCCGGAATCGCGGAAGAAAAAGTCAGGCCGACTTTCAAGCCCAGGTACACGTTGGAGGCCGTGAATACGACCGTTATCAACGCGCCTAGAATAATGCCCCGCACCGTCAGCTCGGGCAGTGAAACATTGTCGGGAATGCGACCAGTTTTATTAAACAAATCGGACATCGAAACTCCATCACCAAAATTACAATCTGCCAATTATCCCCGAAACAGTTGCCCCTCATCAAAGAATTTGACTTCGGTCTACAATGCCAAGGCACAACTATTCTGATCGAATCATTAGTAATTGCCAGACAACTCACAAAGTTATCAATTAGATTACACTGACTGCAATTTAGCTACGGCGAATTCGTCCTTCAATAGGTTATCAACCCCAAGCTGGAAAGGTAGAACCCACCATGACAAGCCTGAACATCAACGGCAAGCAGCATGACATCGACTTACCGGAAGACACTCCGCTGCTGTGGACCCTGCGCGATCACGTCGGCCTGACCGGCACCAAATTCGGTTGCGGCATGGCCCTTTGCGGCGCCTGCACCGTCCATCTGGATGGTGAGCCGATCCGTTCCTGTATTACTCCGATCAGCGCCGCTGCCGGCAAGAAAGTCACCACCATCGAAGCGATGGCTGAAGACAAGGTTGGCCATGCGGTGCAGGAAGCATGGATTGCACTGGGCGTGCCACAATGCGGTTATTGCCAGGCCGGCCAGATCATGTCCGCCACCGCCCTGCTGAAAACCACCGCCAAGCCGACCGACAAGGAAATCGACGATGCCATGAGCGGCAATATCTGCCGTTGCGGCACCTATACCCGTATCCGCGCTGCGATCAAACAAGTCGCAGCCAAAGGAGTCGCCAAATGAGCGCCGCTTTTGATTTTGAAAAAGATAGCGCTACCACTTCAGGTGAAAAGATTAAAGGCGTTGCATCAGTAAGTCGCCGTACCTGGCTCAAAGGTGTCGGTGCGTTTACCGGGCTGGCGTTGACGGTTGGCGTGAATGGACTGGTGATGGCGGCCGATCCGGCCCCGGCAAAAAAATACGGCGGCGCCGGCATGCCTGGCGGCACCGTCAACGATCCGCTCATCTTCGTTTCGATAGGCGCCGACGGCATCATCACTATCGTTGCCCATCGCTCCGAAATGGGCCAGGGTATCCGCACCAGCCTGCCGCTGGTGGTGGCCGATGAGCTCGACGCCGACTGGAGCCGCGTGCGCGTAGTGCAAGCCAATGCCGACGAAAGCCGCTACGGCAACCAGAATACCGATGGCTCGCGCAGCATGCGCCATTTCTTTACCCCTATGCGCCAGGTGGGCGCCACCGCCCGCCTGATGCTGGTTTCGGCCGCAGCTACACGCTGGAGCGTGCCTGCATCGGAAATCACCACCAAAAACCATGAAGTACTGCACGCCAAGAGCGGCCGCAAACTGGGCTTCGGCGAGCTGGCGGTCGACGCCGCCAAATTGCAGGTGCCGCCTGCAGCCCAGGTGCAGCTGAAGGATCCAGCGCAGTTCCGCTATATCGGCAAAGACGTATTCAATAGCGTCGATTTCCGTGACATTGTCACCGGCAATACCCACTATGGCATCGATACCCGTCTCGACGGCATGCTGTATGCAGTAGTCGCACGGCCGCCGGTGTATGGCGGCAAAGTGGCGAGTTTCGATTCTGCCGAAGCCTTGAAAATCCCGGGCGTGGTGCGCGTGATCGAACTCAAAGGCAGCCCGCCTCCCGCCAAGTTCAATCCTCTCGGCGGCATTGCAGTAATTGCGCGCAACACCTGGGCCGCGATCAAGGGCCGTGAAGCGTTGAAGATCACCTGGGACAATGGTCCGCACGCCGGCTACGATTCGACTGCGTTCAAAACCACTTTGCAGGAAGCTGCACGCAAACCGGCCAAGGTAATGCGCAATAACGGCGACACCATGGCGGTGCTGGCGCAAGGCGGCAAACGTATCGAAGCCGAGTACTACATCCCGCATCTGGCGCACGCCACCATGGAACCGCCGGCGGCCACGGCCCGCACTGCCAACGGCAAATGCGAAGTCTGGGCCTGCGTGCAGGACCCGCAAGCCACACGCGATACGGTGGCGGATCGCCTGGGCTGGAAAACCGACGCCGTGAAAGTCAATGTCACCTTGCTGGGTGGTGGTTTCGGCCGCAAATCCAAGCCTGATTTCGCAGCCGAAGCGGCGCTGCTATCGCAAGCGATGGACGGCGCGCCGGTCAAGGTTACCTGGACCCGCGAAGACGATCTGCGTCACGATTATTTCCACACCGTCTCGCTGGAACACCTGGAAAGTACGCTCGATGCCAAAGGCAAACCGCTAGCCTGGCTGCACCGTAGCGCGGCGCCGACCATCGCCTCCACTTTCGTCGCCGGCGCCAAGGGCGAACAGCCAGGCGAACTCGGCATGGGCGCGATCAACATCCCGTTCGTGATTCCGAATATCCGTATCGAAGCACCGGAAGTGGAAGCGCATACGCGGATCGGCTGGTTCCGCTCGGTCTACAACATTCCGCACGCATTTGCTGTGCAATCATTCGTGGCCGAACTGGCGGCGGCAGCCAAGCGCGATCACAAGGAATTCCTGCTGGAGCTAATCGGCCCGGCGCGCCAGGTCAATCCGCAAGAGATGTCAGACACCACCAACTACGGCGAATCGCCGGTCTTGTATCCGCTCGATACCGGCCGCATGCGGCAAGTAGTGGAGCTGGCGACCAAGGAAGCCGGCTGGGGCCGCAAGGTGCCTAAAGGCCATGGCCTGGGCCTGGCCGTGGCTTACAGCTTCATGTCTTATGTGGCGGCAGTGATTGAAGTGGTGGTTGCCGATGACGGCACGATCAGTATTCCAAGAGTCGACATGGCGATCGATTGCGGCCCGCAGATCACGCCGGACCGGATCCGCTCACAAGTCGAAGGCGCCTGCATCATGGGGCTGAGCCTGGCGCTGACCGGTGAAATCACCTTCAAGAACGGCAGTGCGGAGCAAGGTAACTTCCATGAATACGAAGTGCTGCGCGCCTTCAGCGCCCCGCGTGACCTGCGGGTCCACATGGTGCCGCATAAGTACGACATGCAGCTGGGGGGTGTCGGTGAACCGGGCACGCCACCGATCGCTCCGGCGTTGTGTAATGCTATTTTTGCTGCTACCGGCAAGCGTATCCGCAACCTGCCGATCCGGGATCAACTAAAGAAAAGTTGATCATGTAGGGTGGGCACGCCTTTGTGCCCACCCTACTTTTTACCCTACCAGTTGTACTTCGCCGATGCGACCAGTGTGCGCTGGTTACCGTAGAAGCAGGTGTTTTCCGACTGGCAGCCGCTCACGAAGGGGCGGTTGAACAGGTTGGTGGCATTCAGCGCCAGACGCCAGTTAGGCAAATCGTAGTGGATGCCAGCGTCAAACACCGTATAGCTCGGCACGTACAGTGAGTTGTCGGATGCTCCCGCGCTGCCGCTCTGGTAACGGATGCCTGCGCCTGCTCCGAAACCTGCAAGCGCCCCGGTGCGCCATGTCCAGTCACCCCACAACGACGCCATCTGGCGCGGTCGTGGGATATCAACCGGCCATTTTCCCAGCGAGTCGTCGTTTGCTTTGGTGTTCCTCACATCCTGGTACACATAGGCGGCAATGACGGAGAATTCGCGCGAAACATTACCAACTGCACTGAACTCGATAGCGCGCGAGCGCACTTCACCAGTCTGCACCGAGAGCGATCCGGTGGGATCGGTCGGGTCAGGCGTTGTCACATTGGTTTGATAGATTTGGTACAACGCCCCATTCAACGCCAGGTTCTTGCCGTCCGGTTGCCAGCGCACGCCGGCTTCGATCTGCCGTCCCTTGCTCGGCGCAGCCAGTCCGCCGTCGGCCAACCTGACGCCGATGATCGGATTGAAAGAGGTCGAATAGCTGACGTACGGCGACAAACCGTAGTCGCCCAGGTAGACCAGTCCGATGCGGCCGGAGAATGCATGGTCGTTCTGCTCGAATTGCGTACCGCCGGCGATATCGTTCTGTTTGGTGTTGCTCCAGTCTTGCCGGCCGCCGACCGTCAGCGTCCAACGCCGCCACTTGATCTGGTCCTGCGCATACAGGCCGAGCATGTTCAGCGTAGTCTTGGTGTAGGTGCGCGGAAAGGCATCCGGACCGGCAAGCAGGTCGTTGGTAATCGGCACATACACCGGGTTGTACATGTTCAGGCTCGGCCCGGTCGCCATCCACTCGCTGTCGGTCGTATGCTGGCTGTTGTACTCGGCGCCGAACAGCGCCGTATGCTCGAACGCGCCGGTGTCGAATTTGGCTTGCGCCTGGTTATCGACATCAAAGCGGCTGTAGTTTAGCTGGTACAGCCCGGCGTAGCGCAACAGCGATTGCCGGGAGGGATCGGCCGGATCGAGGCCGCCGCCGAACACTTGGCCCTGGTCGAGGGAGAGATGCATCAGGCGGGTATTCTGGCGGAACGTCCAGACCGGATCGAACTTGTGTTCAAACTGGTAACCGGCCGACCATTGTTTCTTGCGATAGTGCGAGAAAGTCGGATCGCCGGTGTACAGGTTCTCGGAAATCTTGCCGTTCGGGTTGGGCAGGATGGTGCCCTGCGCCGGCAGGAAATTGTTCGAGGCGTCGCCCCAGTCCTGCAAATAGGTCAAGGCTGCGGTCAGCGAAGTGCTCGCGTTCGGCTGCCATTTGATCGATGGCGAAAACGCCACCCGCTGCTCCGCATGTGGCCCGGTAAGCGAATTGCCATCGCGGCCAACGCCGACAAAGCGATATGACAACGTACCGTCCTGGTCAATCTTGTCACCGATATCGACGGAAACCTGTTTTCTTGCATAATCGCCGATCTGCACCTCCAGTTCGCGGATCCGTTCGCCATTGGCCAGCTTGCTCTGGACGTCGATGATAGCGCCGGGATCGCCCTGGCCGTACAGCACCGATGCCGGGCCGCGCAGCACGCTGATGCTTTCGATCATGTACGGATCGACGCGCCAGCTCGCGAGATTCAACGTGGTTGGCACCTGCAGGCCGTTGACGAACACGCTGGGCGTGAAGCCGCGCAGAACGGAATACCAGTCGGAACGTACTTCCGATCCGTATGACGAAAAGCCGGGAACGTAGCGCAGCGCGTCGTTGATGCTGGCCGCACCGGTTTGCTCGATCTGAGCGGCCATGACAACGTTGATCGTCTGCGGAATTTCATTGAGCGGGGTATCGGTTTTTGTGCCGCTGGCGCTGCGTTTGGCGACTAGGCCGACAGTCCCGTTATCGTCGGCACTGCCGTTGACATTGATTACCGGTAGCGTACTGTCTGTGCTTGCTTCTGCTACCGTTCCCGGCTTACAGCTTTTCTGCACGTCGTTTGCCGGCTGTGGTCCCTGCTGTGCCTGCGCACTACCAGCTACCGTTGCGTCCAATAGCAAGCTTGCCGCAACTACTATCGCACGCCGACGTGGCGTTATTGTCCATCCCATCTTCCATTGCTCCCGTTTGCAATGCGGTTTATGAACCGCTTTCTTTGTTAGTCAGATCGACAAATGATTCCGAAAAATATCATGAATACGAATCATTATCAATCTCATTAATAAATAGCCTTGCAGCTTAGGAACTTGTCTAAGTAAAAGGGAGATATCTGGAGCGTTAGAGAAAACGGAAATTTAAATAAGCTAAGCTATGCCATTTTCCAAACCGCAAAGAGGAGGACGAATGAATTTATCGGCAAAATCACTCTTCATTGGAAGTGTTCTGTCCTATTCACTATCTTGGAACGCACTGGCTTCTGCACCACAGAACTTTCTCTATACCAGCTCCGACAACTTAACGCGAATTGAAGCATTGATACAACGCCCGGACATCGGGGGTGTGCAAGTTGTCTACAGTTGGAAGGCGCTGGAAAAAGAGAAAGATCAATACGACTTCTCACAAATCGAAAAGGACTTGAATTACCTTGATGGGTTGAACAAAAAATTGTTTATTCAGATCCAGGATCGTTTTTTCGAGCTAACGCATAAACACGTGCCGCAATATTTGCAGAAGGATCCGATTTATAAAGGTGGCGTTGTCGCACAATACGACAATCCGGGGGAAAATAAACCAATGGGTTATGGCTGGGTTGCCCAGCAATGGAATCCGGCCGTGCAACAACGCTATCAGCTGCTATTGAAAGCGCTGGCAGAAAAATTCGATGGTCGTGTATTTGGCGTCAACCTTCCGGAAACCGCGATCGATCCCGACGTGAAGCACGATAAAACCGGATTCAGCTGTGAAAAATATTTTAATGCGGAAATGGAAAATCTCGATTTTGCCAAAAAGGCATTTAAACAGTCGCATGTGGTGCAATACGTCAATTTCTGGCCATGCGAATGGGATAACGATCATAGATATATGTCGCGCCTGTTTGCTTTTGCCGAACAGAACCACATTGGTCTCGGCGGCCCCGACATCGTACCGAATAAAGCAGCACAGATGAAAAATGCCTATCCGTTTTTCCATCAGTACAAAGGCAAACTCAGCCTGGTAGCAATGGCCGTGCAGGAACCGACGCTAACCTATACCAATCCCAAAACAAAGAAACCGTTTACCCGCGATGAATTTGCCGACTACGCGGAGAATTATCTAGGCGTAGACATTATCTTCTGGAGTACCTCATCTCCATGGTTGAACCAGGGCCAGTCACCGGAATGAGGATTGCAGCGTGTTAACCCAAGCTGCTTTGCTCAAAGCAGCTTTTGGCTAGCCACCAGCACACCGTCGGCGTCGGCATAAATCCATGCGCCCGGAGCGATCGTTACGCCAGCAATAGAGACGCTGATATCGCGCTCCCCTACCCCTTTGCGGACGCTGCGCTGCGGGTGCAACGCCAACGCACGCACGCCGATATCGCAGGCGTTCAGCTCTGCCGAATCGCGCACACAACCATTCACGACAATACCGGCCCACCCGTTCTTTTGCGCCAGCACGCCGAGATTGCCGCCAACCAGGGCGCAACGCAAGCTGCCGCCGCCGTCGATCACCAGCACCTGGCCGTTACCGTCTGTTTCCAGGGTGCTGCGCACCAGAACATTGTCTTCATGCACCTTGACGGTACGCGCCGGACCGCAGAATGCCTGGTGCTTGCCCAAGGAGATAAACACTGGAGGCAGCACCGCCAAGGCAGCAGTACCCAATTTGTCTTCGTTGGCATCGCATAAATCGCAGGTAGAAAAAGTCATTGCATCTCCGTCGCAAGGGGGAAAGAATCAATCGTCCGACGAAAACGTCAGGCCACCGAATTTCTTGACACTATACATCCGCTTGTCGGCGACCTTCAACAAGGTTTCCAGATCGAGGCCGTCGGCGGGATACAGGGCGCCGCCGATGGAGGCGCCGATCTGACAATGCTCGCCGTTACCCATCAGGATCGGCTTGTTCAGCACCGCATAAATCTTTTCCGCAATCGCCAACGCCGACTCTTCATCGGCCACGCCGGGCAGGTAGACGATGAATTCATCGCCGCCGAAACGCGCCACCTCATCTTCCTTGCGCAAGGCGTTTTGCAGGCGCAAGCCGACTTCAATCAACACCCGGTCGCCTTCGTCATGGCCATAGTGATCGTTGACCTGCTTGAACTTGTCCAGATCGACGAACAGCACGGCAAACCGGAACAGCGACGGATCGACATCGGTGCGGCGGCGGAATTCGATTTGCGCGATCAGGGTATCGCGATTGAGCAGGCTGGTAAGGCGGTCGGTGCGCAGATGGCGCTCTATTTCCTGGAAGCTCTTTGCCAGTTCGCCAATTTCATCGGTGCGGTCGATATTCAATTTGGCAAATGGCCGGCCGCTGCCGATGTTGCGTACCGCCAGCGTCAGCTTGCGGATATCGCGCAGGACCCAGCGCAATATCGCGTAGCCGACCAGCAAAGCCAGCAGGATTACCAGCAGCCCCAGATACAAACTCTTATAGACACTGGCATTGACCGCTCCCCAGAAATCCGAACGCGGCAACGCCACCACCGCCACCCATTCCAGCCCGGCGGCATCGCGATGAATCTGTGCCGCCACTTCGATCTGCCCGTACTGGCTGGGAAATGCGCCAATGATCAACTTGCCTGGCGTCGGCGGGCTGGCAGCCGAGGTATCTACCGGATCGGTCACCGGCGTAACCTCACGGTGTTTCTGTAGATAAGTTTGCACCAACTGCCAGCTTTGGTGCATGAAGGGCGAAGCGACATCGTTGAGATTATTTCTTACAGACAGCCTCTGAGCGCCATTGCGCAGGGCGAAAGAACCTTCACCATTCGACGATACCAGCAGGTCGCCGTCGCGCTCAGCCACAAACGCGACGCCATTCTTATCCATCGATAACGTTTGCAAATAGTCGCGTAGCGGACGTAGCGACAATTCCCGCGCCACCACGCCGAACACTTGCTGGCTGGCGTCAACCACCGGTCGCGCCCGCATCAGCACCGGTTCATTGCTGGCGGGATCGATGAAGACTGGCGACCAGGTATCTTTTTTCTGGTTGATAGCATTCAAATACCAGGTCTGCTCGCGCGGCTCGTAGTGTTCCGTTTCCAGGAACGTCATTTCTGTGGCGGGGCCGCGACTGCGGTACATGTGGACCACGCTCTCGCCGGCGCCTCTCAACCTGACCCGGAATTCGTTGGCAGCGCTGCGGCGGATGGAGACATAATGGCCGTCCGTCCCGGCAAAGCTGATCAAGCCGCCCACCACCGGAAACAAGCCGCTGGCAATCCACATGCGCTCTTCCAGGCGGTTCACGCTGACCGGAAAAGGGATGGGAGTCGGGGTTTTATTGGCGGCGTTGGCAATCTGATCAGGCGCGACCACTCGCAACGCCGCTCCGGCGTCGAATAATTGCCTGTTGATGACGCTGTTGATGCCTCCCATCATGTCGGCCAGGACCTTCTGCGATAACGCATCGGTAGCTTCCTGGCCGGTTTGATAGAGCAGCCAGCCGACTGAAACGGCCAGACACAACAGTAGCGCTGCAAACGGCAAAATGAATAAGCGTTGCAGTGACGTTCGCTTCAAAATTGCCTCAAAAAAAACGCAAAAATTGGCAATGCCTGATTACGGATTAGCCAGCATATACCTAGGCACATACGCAGCATAAGCTTAAAAAAAGGCCACACGGCGTAGCCATGCGACCTTTTTTCATAAAGCAACACATTCAAGCCTGCTGCGATTCTACCTGTTTGCGCAGGTAAAATCTGAGCTTACGTTGTCGCCTTGAACACAATCTCACCATTGTTAACATTTATGTGAATCGTGTCCTTTGGCCCGAACTTACCTTCGAGGATCAATTTAGACAATGGATTCTCGATCTGCTGCTGGATCGCTCGTTTCAATGGCCGGGCGCCATAGACCGGATCGAAACCCGCCTCTGCGATCTTCTGCAGAGCGCCTTCCGAAATGTCCATTCCCATATCCATTTTTGCCAAACGCTGTTCGAGAATTTTCAGCTGGATCTTGGCGATCGCGCCGATATTCTTCTCGTCCAAGGCATGGAACACCACGATTTCATCGATACGGTTGATGAATTCAGGACGGAAATGGTTCCTCACTTCAGCCATTACCTCTTGCTTGACCGCTGCCGGATCCGCACCTTCCATCGCCTGGATCCGATGCGAACCGAGGTTTGAAGTCATCACGATCACCGTATTCTTGAAATCGACGGTACGGCCCTGGCCATCGGTCATGCGGCCATCGTCCAGCACTTGCAGCAGCACGTTGAAGACATCCGGATGGGCTTTTTCGATTTCATCCAGCAGGATCACGCTGTACGGCTTGCGACGCACCAGTTCAGTCAGGTAACCGCCCTCTTCATAGCCGACATAACCCGGCGGCGCGCCGATCAGGCGGGCTACCGAATGCTTCTCCATGAACTCGCTCATGTCGATGCGGACCAAGGCATCTGTGCTGTCAAACAAGAAGCCGGCCAAAGCCTTGCACAACTCGGTCTTACCGACACCGGTAGGGCCAAGGAACATGAACGAACCGTAAGGCCGGTCAGGATCGCTCAGGCCGGCGCGCGAACGGCGGATGGCGTCCGACACTGCAACAATCGCTTCATTCTGGCCAACCACGCGTTTATGCAGCTCATCCTCCATCTTGATGAGTTTATCCCGCTCGCCCTGCATCATCTTGGCTACCGGAATGCCGGTAATGCGCGAAACGATCTCGGCAATTTCGTCGGCGCCAACCTGGGTCCGTACCAACTGCGGTTTGCCTTCCGGGTCAGGATGCTCGGCTGCCAGGGCATCCTGTTTGGATTGCGCCTCAAGCGCTTTCTCAAGCTCATTGAGTTTGCCGTACTTCAGCTCGGAAACCTTTTGCCAGTCGCTCTTGCGCGTCGCTTCATCGATTTGCAAACGCAGCTTTTCAATTTCTTCTTTCAGATGCTGGCTGCCTTGGGCGCTGGCCTTTTCCGATTTCCAGATTTCTTCCAGATCGGCATACTCACGCGACAACTTCTCGATTTCCTCTTCGATCAGGGCGAAGCGCTTTTGCGATGCCTCGTCTTTCTCGCGCCGCACGGCTTCACGCTCGATCTTGAGTTGAATCAGTCGACGATCAAGCTTGTCCATCACCTCCGGTTCGGAATCGATTTCAATCTTGATCTTGGCAGCTGCCTCATCGATCAGGTCGATAGCCTTATCCGGCAAGAAGCGATCGGTAATGTAACGATGCGACAACTCCGCCGCCGCAACAATCGCCGGATCGGTAATTTCAACGCCATGATGGACCTCGTATTTTTCCTGCAAGCCGCGCAAGATGGCGATGGTAGCTTCGACGCTAGGTTCGTCGACCAGGATCTTTTGGAAACGCCGTTCCAGCGCGGCATCTTTTTCGATGTACTTGCGGTATTCGTCCAGTGTGGTGGCGCCAACGCAATGCAACTCGCCGCGCGCCAGCGCCGGCTTCAGCATATTGCCGGCATCCATCGCGCCTTCGGCTTTGCCGGCGCCGACCATGGTGTGCAGCTCATCGATGAATACGATGGTCTGGCCTTCATCCTGGGCAATTTCCTTCAGCACGGCTTTCAGCCGTTCTTCGAATTCGCCACGGAATTTGGCTCCGGCCAGCAACGATGCCATGTCCAGCGACAAGACGCGTTTCGATTTCAGGCTGTCAGGGACTTCACCGTTGACGATCCGTTGCGCCAGTCCTTCCACGATCGCGGTCTTGCCAACGCCGGGCTCGCCGATCAGCACCGGATTATTCTTGCTGCGCCGTTGCAAAATCTGGATTGCCCGACGGATTTCATCATCGCGGCCGATCACCGGATCGAGTTTGCCAAGGCGGGCCCGCTCGGTCAGGTCGAGTGTGTACTTTTTCAGTGCCTCGCGCTGCCCCTCGCCATCCTGCGAAGCAACATTGGCGCCGCCGCGCACGGCGGTAATCGCAGCTTCCAGCGCTTTACGGGTCAGCCCGTTTTCGCGCGCCAGGCGCCCCGCATCCGATTTGTCTTCAAGGAGGGCTAGCAACAGCATTTCGCTGGCAATGAATTCATCGCCGCGCTTTTGAGCTTCCTTGTCGGCCAGATTGAGCAACGCCGACAGATCGCGGCCGATTTGTACTTCACCGCCATGGCCGGAAACTTTGGGTAAACGCTCCAGCGCCGCTTTCAAGCCGGCGCCCAGCGCGGCGACGTTGACGCCTGCGCGTTGCAGCAAAGAGGTGGCGCTGCCGTCATCCTGATTCAATAAAGCGATCAAGGCATGGACCGGCTCAATATACTGATTATCATTGCCGACAGCCTGACTCTGGCCATCGGCGATTGCTTCTTGCAACTTTGTGGTTAATTTATCGAAACGCATGGTTCCTCCAAAATATCTAATGGATAGAAAATTGGGACAGGCCGCCGTATTTCAAGCGCCCACGGAGAAACAGCTAAAACCAGATAAATAAGTAGATAAGCAAGCAGAAAAGTTAAAAAGTCACAGCGCGATAGGTCGCGAACCCTGCAATGCACAAGATAATCGAACCGCAGAGATGCAGGAGCGTATGCCCGAGGAACCAACCATACTCGCCCTGCTGCAACAACACCATCGATTCAGCGGAAAAAGTCGAAAAAGTAGTCAAACCGCCAAGAAATCCGGTAATCACCAGCAGCCGCCATTCGATGGGCAGCAATGGGTGCGCCTCAAAAAAGCCGACTGCCAGCCCTGCCAGGTAGCCGCCGGCCAGATTGACCAGCAAGGTACCCAACGGCAGTTGGTTCTGATATGCCCCCAGCAGGGCAGTTACGCCCCAGCGTAGCCAGGCGCCTAGCACGGCGCCGATACCCACCGCCAGCCAGCTCACTTCTTACTTTCGCGCATAGGCAGCGGCAGCGCATCCTGTTCGTCCAGTTCCCATTTGGCCAATGCTTCGTCGTCGGTGCTACGGGCGTCGACCCAGCGCGCTCCTTGGTCCGTGTGTTCTTTTTTCCAAAATGGCGCTTCGGTTTTCAGGTAGTCGATAATGTATTCGCAGGCGGCAAAGGCGTCACCGCGATGCGCTGAGCTCACCGCCACCAGCACGATCTGGTCGAGCGGCAACAAGGGGCCGATACGGTGTATTACCAGGGCATCGAAGATATCCCAGCGCTGTTTGGCCTGGTCGACGATGGCGGCCAGGGCTTTCTCGGTCATGCCGGGATAATGTTCCAGCTCCATCTGGGCGACGCTACTGCCGTCGTTCAAATCGCGCACGGTGCCGAGGAAGCTGACTACGGCGCCGATTTTGGGATTGGATAGCCGCAGTTGTGCAAGTTCGGCGGCGAAATCGAAATCCTCTGTCTGAACACGGATTGGCATAGTCAAGACCTCATGGACAGCGCTGAATCAATATCAACCACCGGTAGTTAGCCACCAGTAACCGGTGGGAAAAATGCCACTTCACCGCCATCAGCCAGGGCGGCATCGGCGCTGACCAGCTCCTGATTGAACGCCATGCGCAAGGCTCGGCCATCCGCCAGCGCCTCAGCCCATACAGGGCCGCGCGCGCGCAAAAAATTGCGCAGCTCGCCAACGGTGGCAATCGAAGCCGGTAACTCCAGCGTCTCCTGAGACACATCAAGCGCCTCGCGGAGGCTGGCAAAAAAGCGCAGCTGGATTTTCATTACATTCTCTTTTTCGATCAATTACAAGGTTGTTTGCTCTGGTTTGCTCTGACTACGATTGCGATCATCTTTACTGCAGTAGAGCAGAAAACGGCAAGAAACGCAGCAAGTCGCCCTTGGCAATAGTTTTTCCAGCCGGATTGTCGACCAGGCCGTCGCCCCAGACGGCTGATGTCAGCACGCCCGAGCCTTGGTGCGGGAATAAATCGAGGCCGCCGGCGGCGTTGATTTTTACACGCAGGAATTCCTGGCGACGATCAGCCTTGGGCCAATCGAAATCGGCGCACATGGAGACCGCCTGTGGCGCCAGCCCGGCAGCCGCCACGCCTTGCTGATGCAAAATGAAGGGCCGCACAAAGATCAGGAAGGTCACAAAACTGGAAACCGGATTACCGGGCAAGCCGATAAAGAAAGCAGTGCCACCGGCGGCGCGGCGGACTTCGCCGAAGGCCAGTGGCTTGCCAGGCTTCATGGCGATTTGCCACATGTTCAAACGCCCTTCCGCTTCAACCGCCGGCTTGACGTGATCTTCTTCGCCGACCGACACGCCGCCGGAAGTAAGAATCAGGTCGTGTTCCTGAGCCGCCACACGGAGCGCCTCGCGGGTCGCCTCACGATTATCCGGCACGATGCCGTAATCGCTGATTTCACAACCGAGGTTTTCCAGCAGGCCGCGCAATACGAACCGGTTCGAGTTGTAAATGGCGCCCGGCTTCAATGGCTGGCCAGGCATGGTCAGTTCATCGCCGGTGAAAAACATGGCCACCCGCAATTTACGCACCACCGGCACAGTTTCCAGGCCAACCGATGCCGCCAGGCCAAGATGTTGCGGCCGCAACCGCGTGCCAGCTGGCAAGATCACACTGCCGCTGCGGATATCCTCACCGGCGCGGCGTACCCATTCACCGGAAGCCGGCGCATGTTTTATCACCACGGCATCGCCGTCGGCCTCGCACATTTCCTGCATTACAACGGCATCCGCACCCTCAGGGATCATGGCGCCGGTAAAAATCCGGGCAGCGGTGCCGGCCTGCAGCGGCGCGCCGACATGTCCGGCCGGGATCCGTTGCGACACTTGCAGTCTGGCAGCACCGCTGGTGCAATCCGCAGCGCGCACGGCGTAACCGTCCATCTGCGTGTTGTCTGCAGGCGGCACGTTGAGTTGGGAAGTCTGTGCGCTTGCCAGTACCCGGCCATTGGCGGCCAGCGTCGGCATCTGTTCGATGACGGCGCTGTCGACCAGCGGGCGCGGCGCGGCCAACAATACGTCGAGAGCCTCGGCAACGGACAACATAGGTGGTTTTTGCATCATCTGATTCTGATCGCAGCCAACTTACAGACCGGTATGGCCGGCTATGAAAGCCTTGACCTGCGCCACATCGGCCGCCATCACTTCAAAGCGCTGCGGCAGCGCTTCTATGTTTTCAAAGCCGGCTGGCCGTTCGGCATCACGTCCCAGCGCTTCGCGGATGGTTTCGTTGAACTTGGCCGGCAAGGCGGTTTCCAGCACGATCATCGGTACGCCCGGGGTCGCGTATTCGCGCGCCACCTTGACGCCATCGGCGGTGTGCGTGTCGATCGTGACGCCGTAACGCTGTTCGATATCGCGGATGGTGTCCAGCCGGTCTTGATGGGTCGATTTGCCGGACTGGAAGCCGAACTGGCCGATCTTGGCAAACTCGTCACCATCGCTGCCGGGGCCGCCCGCCAGGTTGAAGCCGCCTTCGGTTTCCACCTTATGGAACAGAGCGCGCACGCGTTCGCTGTCGCCATCCAGCAAATCGTGGATGAAACGCTCGAAATTCGAGGCTTTGCTGATGTCCATGCTAGGGCTGCTGGTGTGGTAAGTCTCGGCCGATTTGCGCACCCGGTAGATACCGGTGCGGAAAAACTCATCCAGCACGTCGTTCTCGTTAGTGGCTGCCACCAGCTTATCGATCGGCAAGCCCATCATGCGGGCGATATGGCCGGCGCAGATATTGCCGAAATTGCCTGAAGGAACCGTGAACGATACTTTTTGATCATTGCTGGTGGTCGCGCTCAGATAGCCACGGAAGTAATACACCACTTGCGCCACGACACGCGCCCAGTTGATCGAATTGACGGTGCCGATTTTCTGGCTGGCCTTGAACGCATGATCGTTGGATACTGCCTTGACCATATCCTGGCAATCGTCGAATACGCCTTCGACCGCGATGTTGAAGATATTCGGGTCTTGCAGGCTGAACATTTGCGCAGTCTGGAACGCGCTCATTTTCTTGTGCGGCGACAGCATGAATACGCGGATGCCCTTTTTACCGCGCATCGCATACTCCGCTGCGCTGCCGGTATCGCCGGACGTGGCGCCGAAAATGTTCAGCTTGGCGTCGTTCTTGGCCAATGTGTATTCGAACAGGTTACCCAGCAATTGCATCGCCATATCCTTGAAGGCGAGTGTCGGGCCGTTTGACAGTGCCTGCAGCAGCAGCTTGCTGCCGTCCTTTTCTTCCAGCAGATGCAAAGGCGTGATCTGGCTGGCATCGTCACCCGCCCGCGCGTTGCGGTAAACCTCGGCGCTGTAGGTCTTGTGCACAAGTGCCTTCAAATCGGCTTCAGGCACATCGGTCGCAAACTTCTTCAACACTTCAAACGCCAGGTCGGCGTACGACAAGCTACGCCACAGATCCAGCTCGGCGCCAGTGACTTGCGGATATGTCTCTGGCAGGTACAAACCACCATCCGGAGCCAGGCCGCCTAACAGAATTTCGGAAAAATTTTGGGCGGCTGCGTGGCCGCGAGTCGAAACATAATGCATATTGTGGGTGGCGTCGTGTGAAGTTGCAGATAAGGATTAAGTCTGGATAGAGCCAGGATAGAACCGTCTGCCTGCATTATAGCGTCCGTGACCGTGCCACTGTCAGCTTTGGATGCGTGCGGCAGATCCTGGCCGGGTTTATTTTTTCTTCTTCCAGTAATCCTCGGTCTCAGCGTAGCACTCGACCGTCAGATCCGAGACTTTCGCCTCCATGTGCGCCTGCGCGTCGGCAATCGCCTGGTTATAAATGCCGGGGCCGATCACGCGCAAACAGAAATCGAGCAGCATGCCCGCTTTCAGGTCGCCGATCGGCTCTTCCATGTTTTCCTTGAAATAGCGCTGAATCGATCCGATCAGATCTTTCTGCTGACTTTGCTGTAATTTGATCGCCACGGTGGATTTCCTTATATTTTTTACATTATTGAAGCGGATGGTCGGTATTTCCGCTTTTTATGTGCATTTTTTTGAAAACCCATAAATGTACACCATGCAGTGGCAGCCGTTATCACACCACCAATATGATAGATACAAATCCGCACTGCAGCCTTATTGCCGCGCTGATACAATGTCACTCTTATTTTCGGGTATGAATTCAGGTACGTTAGATGCTTGAAAGATTGCACACTACACAATTGTCATGACACCTCCACTCCTCCCTACCTCACCAATTGAACCTGTTTCGGCAATGCCGGACGAACATCCCATGTCGGGCAGCCTGTTCATGGTGGTAGCACCTTCCGGCGCCGGCAAATCGACGCTGGTGAACGCCCTGCTGGCACAGGAAAAAGCTATCAAACTGTCGATTTCCTACACTACGCGGCCACCACGCCCGAGTGAACAGGACGGTCGCGAGTATCATTTCACTACGGTTGAAGACTTCCGTACCCGCCACAAACAGGGCGAATTCCTGGAATGGGCCGAAGTCCATACCAATTATTACGGCACTTCGCGCCTGGCGATTGCCGAACAAATGCAATCCGGCACAGACGTCTTGCTGGAAATCGACTGGCAAGGCGCGCAGCAAGTGAAGAAGCAATTTCCGCATGCAGTCGGCATTTTCATCCTGCCGCCATCGATTGCAGCCTTGGAAGATCGCCTGAAAAAGCGCGGCCAGGACGAGCCGCAGGTCATTACGCGACGGATTCTTGCGGCCGGCGGTGAAATCGCCCACGCCCCCGAGTTTGAATATGTTATTATTAATCAAGAGTTTGCAACCGCTCTGTCGGAATTAACAGCGATCGTCAAAGCTACCCGCTGCCGCTTTTCACAGCAGGCGGTGCGCAACGCGTCTTTGTTTGCCCAATTGGGCATCCACGCCAATTTAAGTTAGTATCGAATCAATAACTGGTATCAACACCTAGCAACACCGTTTTCCGGAGAATATATGGCCCGCATCACCATCGAAGATTGTTTGAAACAAATCCCTAACCGTTTTCAGTTGACGTTGTCCGCGACTTATCGCGCGCGCCAGTTATTGCAAGGCCACACTGCAAAAATCGACGCAAAAGACAAGCCAACCGTGATTGCACTGCGCGAAATCGCTGCGGGCAAGATCGGCATCGAAATGCTGAAAAAGGTACCTGGCTAACATTAGTAAAACTCATGCGGCTGATAGCTACCCAGTATGAACCTGACCTCTCCAGATTCAAGCTTGTCATCAGCCGCAACCACTAAAAAACGGGCGGCCTCCCCCCGCTCAGCCAGAAAACCCGCGAATACTCCTCCCTTGCCAGATCATCCGCCCACGCTCCAACCCGGCGTCGCCTCGATCACGCACCTGGCCAACAAGCTTGCCGAATACCTGACACCAGCCGAGCTGAAGAAAGTCAGAGAAGCGTATCGCTTTTCAGATGAAATGCATCTGGGCCAGATGCGTAAATCCGGCGAACCCTATATTTCACACCCTATTGCCGTCGCCGAAATCTGCGCCGACTGGAAACTTGACGCGCAAGCGATCATGGCTGCCCTGCTGCATGACGTCATGGAAGACCAGGACGTCAAGAAGGATGAGCTCATCGAACGCTTCGGCGCACCGGTGGCGACCTTGGTGGATGGTTTATCGAAACTGGACAAGATCGAATTCCAGAGCCAGATCGAAGCCCAGGCCGAAAATTTCCGCAAGATGCTGCTGGCCATGGCGCGCGATGTGCGCGTGATCCTGGTCAAGCTGGCCGACCGTTTGCACAATATGCGCACGCTGGGCGTGATGGTCCCGGAAAAGAAGCGCCGCATCGCCCGCGAGACGATGGAGGTCTACGTCCCGATCGCGCATCGCCTGGGACTGAACAATATCTACCGCGAGCTGCAGGAACTGGCGTTCTCGCACCTGTACCCGCTGCGCCACCGCACCCTGGCCAAAGCAGTCAAGGCGGCGCGCGGCAACCGGCGTGAAGTGGTCAGCAAGATCCTGGAATCGGTCAGCACTACGCTGGCGGCAACCGGCATCAACGCACAAATCGACGGCCGCGAGAAAAGCCTGTTCGGCATCTACCGCAAGATGCACAACAAGCATCTGTCGTTTTCACAGGTGCTGGATGTGTACGGTTTCCGTATCGTGGTCGACACCTTCGCCAATTGCTACCTCGCGCTCGGCACCCTGCATGCGCTGTACAAGCCGATGCCGGGCAAGTTCAAGGACTACATCGCAATTCCCAAGCTGAATGGCTACCAGTCGCTGCATACGACCCTGATCGGCCCTTACGGGACGCCGGTGGAGTTCCAGATTCGCACCCAGGACATGCATCGGGTCGCCGAGTCAGGCGTGGCCGCGCACTGGCTGTACAAGGATGAAGAAGGCAACCTGAGCGATTTGCAGCAGCGCACCCATGCCTGGCTGCAGTCGCTGCTCGACATTCAAAAACAGACCGGCGATTCGGCCGAATTCCTGGAACACGTCAAGGTCGACCTGTTTCCCGATTCGGTTTATGTGTTCACGCCGAAATCGAAAATCATCGCCTTGCCGCGTGGCGCCACGGCGCTCGATTTCGCTTACACCATCCATACCGATGTCGGCGACCAGACCATCGCCGCCAAAATCAATCACGAAGCCGCGCCGCTGCGCACTGAATTGCACAACGGCGACATCGTCGAAATCATTACCTCGCCAAGTTCGCGCCCCAGCCCCAACTGGCTCAGTTTCGTGCGCACCGGCAAAGCGCGTTCGGCCATCCGCCATCATCTGCGCACCATCAATCTGAGCGAGTCGGTGGAACTCGGCCAGCGGCTGTTGTCGCAGGCGCTGGCGATGCTCAACCTGAATCCGGTGCTGGCGCCGATCGTGGTCGATCGCCTGCTGAATGAATCCAGCGCCAAGTCGATGGACGAAATCTATGCTGACATCGGCGTCGGCAAACGCATGGCGACTTTGGTGGCGCGCCATATCATGGGCTTGCTCGAAAACGAACCGTTGCAGACACCGTTGCTGGATATGGAAGGCGTTGCCGCTCCAGGCAAGATGGACCCGGTAGTGATCTATGGCAGCGAAGGCGTATCGGTGCAGCTGTCACCGTGCTGCCAGCCGATTCCAGGCGACCACATCACTGGCCAGCTCAAGCGCGACCAAGGCCTGGTGGTACACACCGAAGACTGCCATATCGCCAAGCGCCAACGCAACAAGGATCCGGATCGCTGGATTGAAGTGCTGTGGGGTGAAGACCTGAATCGCCGCTTCGATTGCCGCATCAAGGTGCTGGTGCATAACGACAAGGGGATCCTGGCCCGGGTCGCCGCCGAGATCGGCGACTCCGACGCTAACATCATCTACGTCAACATGGATGACGACAAAGACCAGCTGATGACGCAATTGATCTTCACCATCCAGGTCGAAGACCGGGTGCACCTGGCCAGGTTGATGCGCAACGTTCGCCGCATCCGCGGCGTTACACGGATTCTGCGTGACCGCAACGCGTAATTGCCGGACTACTCAGTCGCTGAATTACTGAAGCGACCGCTTCGGCGGCACCGGCAGCGGCAGATGGAAAACATCAATACCTTCCTCTGCCAGCTCTTCGCATTGTTCCGCCGATGCAATGCCGCGTATCCCATGCTCGGGGACTTCCTTGTAATGTATCCGGCGTGCTTCTTCGGTAAAACCTGTGCCTACATCTTCCGTATTTTCCATCACATGACGCGCCACTTCCTGCAGACGCTGCTGGAATTGCGCCACTGCCGATGAGCTCTTGCCCGCATCGCTACCGGCAGGATTTGACTTGGCCGCGGATAAATTCAGATGCGGGGCTGACGGCAACTTGCCGACCTTCATGCTGTCGCATACCGGGCAAATAATCTGCTGCTCCGCTGATTGCGAAAGAAAATCTTCCTCCGAGGCAAACCAGCCCTCAAAGCGATGATTCTGTTCACAGGCTAAGTTGTAGACTTTCATGATCGGCAGCACTTCTTCGACGCGGAAAAGCATGGATCTTACACTAAGCAGCATAGAACTTATTTTCGGCGCCTGCTGATCAAAGCTTGTTTGGCTAAAGCTTACTTGCTGCTTGCAACATCTCGCTGATCCGGCTCGTACTCACCGCCGCCTCGCCGTAAGTAAATGTGCCGTGCTCACGCATCTCTTCAGCCGCACGCAAAAATGCCCCCAATGCCGCGCGCGCCAGTGAGCCGCCGACACTAACCCGTTTGACGCCGATAGCAGCCAGCTCCTGCAAACCAAGTTGCACGCCTTGCAGCCCCATTACCACGTTCACCGGCTTATCCAGCGAACTGACCACCGCGACAATCTCTTCCCTGCTTTTCAAGCCCGGCGCATAGAGCACGTCGGCACCGGCTTCCTGGTAGGCCTGGAGCCGCTTGATGGTGTCTTTCAAATCGGGCCGGCCAACCAGGTAATTTTCCGCGCGCGCGGTGAGCGTAAAAGGAAAATCCAGTCCACGCACCGCCTCGGCGGCTGCACGCACGCGCTCGACTGCCAACTCCAGCGCGTAAATCGGATCGGCGCGATGGCCGCTGGCATCTTCGATGGAACCGCCGACAATGCCGGTAGCCGCAGCAAGCCTGATAGTTTCCACTACCGTTTCCGGCGCCTCGCCAAAACCGTTTTCAAGATCCGCGCTGAGCGGCAGTTCGGTTGCCGCAGCCAGCTCCGTCAAATGCGCCATCATCTGCTCACGCCCGATGCCGCCATCCAGTTGCCCGCGTGAAAATGCGAAGCCAGCACTTGTGCTCGCCAATGCTTCAAACCCGAGTAAAGCCAGCAACCTGGCGCTGCCGATGTCCCATGGATTTGGAATAATGAAAGCCCCGTCACGTGTGTGAAGCTGCTGAAAAGCATGCGCTTTTTGGCTCTGTGATTGCATCAGATATCTCCGTTAGAAAATCATTTCTCGAATGCAAACATTACCACCGGCAACTACTTTGCGCTGCGGATTGCTTGCGATGCTCGCAAAATCGCTCTGCGTAGCAATTCTTTATTAGCGTACCTGCGCTTTGTTTCCTAGAATGAAATCCTGAAAGCACTCGCACGCTTCAAGTTTGAGTCTCAAATTCAAGTCAATAAATCGGGAGGCGATATGGGAAGGATACTACTCGTATTATTGCTGGGCGGCCTTGCCGCAGGGGCGCCGAACCGGGCCGTTGCCGACAACAATAGCCTGGGCCTGGTACACGCCGGAACAGCACCACTTTTTACGCCACCGGCGTTATATGGCGCAGAGCTGCATCCGGCACCGCTGCTCCATCCGCCTTCAGCTGTCACGGCCGCACCCGTTTGGCGTGAACGCAATGAATGGGACAAGCGGCGCACCGACCAATGGGCTGAGATCGAGTGGCGCCGTCAGCAATGGCGGGAAGCGCACGGGGGCGATCCCATCGTCGTTCCGCTCGACAACAGTGTTGCTGGCAACCGGCCATCATCCAGCAATTTTTGATGTCGGCCAAGCAGGCAGGCCGGCATGCTACCAGCGCTGCTTCAGGCGAGGTGTTCGCGTGGGAGAGAAATAAAAGAAGTCGCGTGCCAACGCATGTGCCAATGCATGCGTCACTTCAGCGCGCTAAGCGCTGAAAGATTCAAAGGTTTCATCAAAAACACAAAATTCGTTCTTCCCCGCCGCTTTCGCCCGATACATGGCGATGTCGGCCTGCGACATCAGCTGCGATGCTGAAACCCCGATGCCGGAGTACAGCGCGATACCGATCGAGGTGCTGAGCTGAAATATTTTGCCGCCGACATTGAACGGTATGCTGAGCGACTCCAGCAATTGCTGAGCCACGACAATCGCCCCGTTTCGAGTGTCGTTACGGCTATCGCTGAGATCAGTCAGCAGGATCACAAATTCATCGCCACCCAGGCGCGCCACGGTATCCGTGCTTCTTCTTTCGTCCAGCAATCGCGCGGCGACCTGGCGCAAGACGGCGTCGCCGGCCGCGTGTCCATATTGATCGTTGATCGGCTTGAAATCGTCCAGATCGCAAAACAGCAGCGCAAAATGCGAACCCTCGCGCTGGGCGCGCGCGAGCGCCTGCTGCAAACGATCTTCCAACATGTTCCTGTTGTACAGGCCTGTCAGCGCATCGTGATGCGCCATGAATGCCATGCTCGCCTCGCTCGCCCTGAGCGCGGCTTCTTTTTCATACAACCGTTCCACCAGATAATTAAAACCGAGCACCAGATCGCCTACTTCGTCGCGGCGCTTGACTGGCAGCGGCGCCAACGGCCGCTTGCCATCCGCCATTTCGCGCATCGCCTGCGCCGCACTCGTCAGCGGCCGCAACAAGTGCGGCAACACCAGCATCAATATCGCAATCGTTGCAAACAGTACCGCCAGCGTGTTCTTCAGGAAAAAATTCCGCATGGCTTGAATCGGGTGGAACACTTCCGTAGTGGGGATCCGTGCAACCACAAACCATCCCGTGCTTGGCACCGTCGCCATGGAAGACAATTCCTCCACACCTTTAGCGTTAATCGTTATCCCGGTGCCGCGGAAGCCGGCCATGGCGCGATCGTGCAACAGATTCACGCCGGTTGCCGGCGTCGGCTTTAACACCATCGCAGGGTCGCTGGAGCCGACGAATAATTTGTCGGCCGGCGAAATCAAAAGAAAGCCGCCGCTTGTTCCGAGCCGGACTTCCTGCAGGCGATCGAGAAAACCAGATGAGTTGAGCACCACCACGCCCGCCACCACCGCCACCACCTGCCTGGCGGCGTTGCGTACCGGCGCCGCCATGATCAAGATCGGCTCACCGTTGGCGCGCCCACGCTCCGGCTTGCTCATCACAGGGGCATCGGCATGCAGCGCAGCCTGGAACCAGTCGGTACCTGAATAGACCAGCTTGCTACGCCCCGCTACTGTCGGATATTCGGCCAGCAAGCCAACGCCATCCGGCCGCATCACCAGCAAACCGCTATTAAACAAAGGATTCAACCGCTGCCGTTCCCGCAGCCAGGTCGTCAGCTTCTCCGGTTGCTGCAACAGTTCCGGCGGCAACGCCGTGCTCAGTTCGCTAATCAGTGTGCGCCTCGTCTCGATACTATGATCGATATCACGCGCGACATAAGAAGCAATGGACAATTGCTGGTTTGCAACTTCATCACGCAGCAGTCCTTGCGCGAACGGCAGTGCAAAGAACAAGCGAAGTGAGACACCGGCAACGATAAGCACCACGCCGAGCCCGATAAAGCGGAATTTCATGCTTTGAAATATTCGCATTGGGCAATAATACAGAAAATTGCTAGACGATAGCCTTAAGAAAGGCCCGAGTCAGCTGAAGCGAATGGATGGCAGATTCAATCCGGCTCAAAATCGCGGCAAATCTGCCAGCGTGCGTCCCGACACTTCGGACTCGGCAATGCCGATACCTTCAATCCCGTGCTCGTAAATCACCAGCGCGATGCTGGGGCCGCGCACAATTTTTCCGTCGACTGAAAATGCGGTGGCGACCTCATCGCCGAAATGCAGCGCGTCAACCACCAGGCTGACATCTTGTTCCGAAGTCTTGTGCTCCCATCCGATAGAGCCGTCATCTTTGGGTTTTGCACGTCCCCAACGTACTTCTTCGACCCGATCGCCGGCACCATTAAAACGAACTGCTTCAATCATATGAATGGACATGCATTTCTCCGGGATAGGAAGTTGGAAGAGTTTTCACATCATGGTACGCGCCATGTTAATTGCCAGCAAGATGCCTGGCAAAATTTTGCGGCCACCCTGCTGCTGCAACATGCAAAAAAAACGCTATCCAATTCAAATTGGATAGCGTTTTTGCACGGGCTACGGCTGATTAATATGGCGCCTCGCCTGGCACCACCCGCAACCAGCCGCTCGGGCAACTCGGCACCTCAGGATAATAGCCGGCCGGGGCGTTACAGTAGTAACTGAAATCAGCGCCTGGCGGCACATACATCAATGACGCCGGGCCTGGATAGAAAGCGGGATCGTAGTAAACCGGTGGCCAGAAAAACGGGCCGCCAATGATTATCCTGCTGCGCCCATGGAAATCGTTGAACCGATGAAACCCGTGGCGAGCTTGCATTCCACCGCCGTGAAAGCCGCCGGCGTTGCCATGAAAGCCGCCGCCATGTCCGTGAAACCCCTGATTTTGCGCAAGGGCAGAGCCGCTGGCAGCGCTCAGCATCAACGCGGTTACCGCAAACCATAAAACCGTGAACCTTTTCATAGCGACACCTTTTACTTCCTGCGTTTGCTTCGTTTACCGCCAAGGCAACGCCACAACGACAGTACAAACTGCAATCCCTGTATTCAATATAGATTGGGCCATAAAAAGGGTAACTACAAATCGGTAATGTTTGCAACAACATGTATCAAGGCAGCAAACCGGATCCCGACAGAACGGCGTTGACGGCACATCCATCTCATTGCGTGGTTACGGTATACTTGCCCGTCCCAAACGCAGAAAGAAAGCACCAGAAATGACGACCTACAAAGAGCTGCAAGCACAAATCGAACAATTGAGAAAACAGGCAGAGGAACTGCGTCAAGCCGAAATCGCTGACGTCATCACCGAAATCAAAGCCAAGATGAACGAATATGGCATTACCGGCGCGGACCTGGGCTTGATGGGCAAGAAACGCATCATGAAAACCAGCCCGGCAATGGCGCTGGAAGTTCCTGCACCTGCGCACGTCGACGCGCCAGCCGGCAGCGAAATGTAATCAATCGAGATTAAAGCGCAGCCCCAGCGACAGCACATTGTTACCCAAGCCGCCGCGGTTCAGCTGCGCATCGTAGTTGAGATACCAGCCCCAGCGCTTGTCCACTGCGGTAT
>FTFY01000710.1_pt1 | contig 27723 bp, 29 predicted proteins | sample 1640561 | NCBI WGS metagenome assembly FTFY01 (sample SAMEA3914789, study PRJEB12502) | metagenome | biome: forest; material: soil | place: Canada | collected 2011-07-03 | depth 0.3 m | reverse complement strand
GCGGCTGCCGGGCCGCCCCCGGCATGCATCCACGGAGTAGCTAACGTTTTAAGTAACGTGAACCTTCGTCGCATGCAGCGATGCTTACTCCGTGGCCCGTTAAAAGGGGTCAGAGTAATTTACGACGATAAAGCTGTCGTAAAAAAACTCTGATCCCATTTAACTGTGTGAAGTTGTTTGTGGGGCTGCCGTTAGGTGATACAGACGGCTTCAACGTTATTACCATCCGGATCGATCAGGAACGCGCCGTAGTAAGTCGGACTGTAGTCGGTGCGCAGGCCCGGCTTGCCGTTGTCGCTTCCTCCGGCCTTCAAGCCGGCCGAATGAAAACCATCGACCTGCTTGTGCCCCGCAGCGCGAAAGGCGACATGCGTGGTTCCGGCCGGGGCATCCGCGGACGCATACAGCCAAAGTGCCGGCTGATCCGGTGGCCCAAAGCCGGCATAATCGTCCCCCTGCGACACCAGCACATGCCCCAGGTCTTTCAACGCTGCCTGATAGAAACTCACGCTAGCATCCAAGTTCTTCACTTTCAATCCGATATGGTCGAACATGATGATCTCCTTGTCATTGCATCCACATGGGCGCGGATACTTCAGGTAGCCATCATTTCAGATCGAATCCAACTTTTCTTGGAAAATCTTGCGCTCGCCACGGGCGGCGCGCTGGAAATATTTCGGTGAAATGCCCGCGGCACGGTGGAAGGTACGCACAAAGTTGGACAAATCATTGAAACCGACGTCATATGCGGTATCCGTGACGGAGCGGCCATCAGCCAGCAAGCGGGCGGCATGGCGTAACCGCGAACGCAGCAGGTACTGATGTGGCGTGACGTTTAACGCGCGGCTAAACAACCGCAGGAAATGAAATGGACTCATGCCGGCTTCGATGGCAATCCTGTCGAGGCCGATGTCCTCATGCGCATGCGCGGCGATCCACATTGCCGCATTGACCGCACGGCGGCGGTCTTGGGTTGTCGTTGGCAACGTCGCCGGTTGCTTGCCGGAGGCAAGTGCGACGAAACGGGCTGCCAGCAGCAATCCGATTTCATCCAGTCCGACATCGCTGCGTCCTTCCGCCGCGGCTTGCCCCAGTTCACCCAGCATGCCGAGACCCGCCAGCGGCGGCAAGGCGCCTGTGCGCCACACGGATTCCCGGGCGCCGAGCGATTCGACACATTGCGGCGCAAATTGAAAAGACAAGCATTCGTCACCGCAAACATGGTGTTCATGCGTGCAGCAGAATTCATCGCCTGCACACCCGATCATCACGGATCCAGGCACCAGTTCATGCTGCTTGCCGCGATAGCGCAAGCCAAAGCTGCCACGTCGCACATACGAAACCGAATGGTTGCGATGCAACTCGGCGACCGGCCTGTCGGCCGGACTGGCGTTGCAACGGTAATCGATCACGGTGATCGACGCGCTTTGCGAAAGAATGATGGTATTCACCCGCTCCAGTTTATACCGATTAAAAATTTGGACAACTGATCGCCCGCATTGAATTTATTCCTCCCCCTCGACTTCAAGTTAAGGGGAAGTTTTACACCGGTATCCGGTCATCTATACCCATTCCACAACGTGACTGGAGGTCAGGCTGCAAATCCGCCATCGATAGTCAGGCTGGCGCCGGTGATGTAAGCCGCCTCGGGACCGGCAAGGTAAGCGACAAAGCTGGCGATTTCCTCGTCCGTACCATAACGGCCGACCGGCATCATTGCCTTCAAGCCGGCTGCAAAATCACTGCCGGCCGGATTCATGTCTGTATCGACCGGACCCGGCTGCACATTATTGATGGTGATGCCACGCGGACCCAGGTCACGTGCCAGACCGCGTGTCAGGCCGACGATGGCCGACTTGCTCATGGCGTAGGGGCCGCCGCCGGCAAACGGCATGCGGTCGGCGTTGGTGCTGCCGATGTTGATGATCCGCCCGCCCTCGGTCATGTGCCGCGCCGCTGCTTGCGTTGCCACGAATACGCTGCGTACGTTAATTGCCAGCGTGCGGTCGAAATCTTCCAGGCTGAATTCGGCCAGCGGCGCAATCGCCAGCACGCCAGCATTATTGACCAGGATATCGAGCCGCCCGAAAGCGCTTACGGTTTGTTCGATTGCCGCCTTGATTGCGTTGGCGTCAGCGCTGTCGGCCTTGATCGCAATGGCGCGTCCACCGGCTGTTTCGATTTCCTTGACGACTTGCGCGGCGCGTTCTGCCGAGCTGATGTAGGTGAGTGCGACAGCGGCGCCGTTCCTGGCAAGCCGCTTGGCGATTGCCGCGCCGATGCCGCGTGAACCGCCTTGGACGAAGGCGACTTTGTTGTCCAGCACTGCAGTTTGTTGATTGATAGCCATGATATTTCTCCGTTTGTTAGGCGCTTGCCGAAGTGATAAGCACCGGATTGACAAGTGAAGTATCGACCGTTCATTATGTCGTTACTAGCCATGAATCTTCATATTCACTTCATACAAAAGGTTTAAAGTGAGGTTTAAAATAGAACTATGGAAACCATGATTGGCATGCAGTGTTTCGTGCGTAGCGCCGAAGCTGGCAGTTTTTCCGAGGCAGCCCGGCGGCTTGGCATGACCTCGGCCGCGGTTGGCAAGAACGTGGCGCGGCTGGAGACGGGACTGGGTGTGCGGCTGTTCCATCGAAGCACGCGCAGCCTGACCCTGACCGAGGCCGGTGAAAGCTTTTTGCACGAAGTCAGGGATGGACTGACGTCGATCCAGGCCGCAGTCGACAATCTGGCCAGCGCCGGAGGACAGCCGACTGGCGTGCTCAAGGTCAGCATGGGCACCGGTTTCGGCCGTACCTACATGGTGCCGTTGCTGGCGCCGTTCCTGGCGAAATACCCGGCGATCTCGCCGGACTGGCATTTCGATAATCGTCAGGTCGACCTGATCGCGCAGGGTTTCGATGCCGCTCTCGGCGGCGGCTTCGAACTGCCGCCCGGTGTCGTGGCACGCGAACTTGCGCCGGCGCATCGTGTGCTGGTCGCCGCCCCCGGCTACTTCAACGACCGGCCGGCGCCGGTATCGCCGGCAGATCTAGGCGCGTTCGATGGCATTTTCATTCGCTCGCCGCAGACCGGACGGATACGTCCCTGGCCCTTGCGCAACCGGGCCAATCAGCAGGCACCGGTGACGCTGCGCTTGCGCATGACCATGAGCGATCCCGAAGCCGCTTGCGAAAGCGCGCAGATGGGTCTCGGGATTGCCTTGGTCAGCATGCCGAATGCTCTGCCGTTCCTGCAAAACAAAACCCTGATACGTGTCTTGCCTGACTGGTATGTCGATGGCGGCACCTTGTCGCTATATTTCGCCGCCCAAAAGCTGTTGCCGGCCAAGACCCGGGTGTTTGTCGACTATGTGGTGGAGCATTTCCGGACGCAGGAACTGGCCAGGCATTTTTCGGCGTTTTGAGATATTTCAGTGATCCGCGTTATCCGACAGCTCTGTCAGCACGTCCGCCGCATTCGCAATCTGCGCCCCACGCGCCACCATATCCACCAAAAATTCCCGATACTGCCGCTCGAACCCGCTCACCGGACTCATGCAATCCGTCACCAGCACCAGCTTCGCCATGTGCTGTGGGCCGAGAATATGCTGCGGGCCGAAATAATCGGCGATGTGTTCGGTGGTGGCTTTCACGCAATGGCTGCCGGCTTCGCCGGTGATGTAGATGCGGTCGGCTGTTGCCAGGCTGTCTAGGAAGGCAAGGTTCGATTGTGTCAGCACATCGTCGGGATCAGGCACTTCGGCCTGTACCGCGGAATAGTGCTCGGTCCACGGATTGCTGCCTTTGCTGATCTTGTTGACGCTGCGCAGGGTGTCTTCTTCCCAGCGGTTGTAGGCGCGCCGTACATCGGCGTGGACGTTGTGGCCCCATGAACCGATCTCGCAATGGACCGGCCATATCATCAGTTGATAACGCCCTGCCGCTTCCAGTTGATCCAGGTAGTGCAGCACCCGTGGCAATGCGGCGGGCAGGCGCGGCAGATATCTGCCGGCACGCACGTCGGCTGCCGAAATCTGGGTAAACGGCGCGACCTCGCTACCCGTCGCGCTTATCCAGAAACCGGGGTGGGCGATATCGAGCCGGTGATGCGAATCGAGTGTGATGCTGATGTCGCTGATACCGGCGCCGCCGCGATTGATCAGGTCCGCCACGCGCAGCATGTCGCCGTGGGCGCCAGGCACCGGTAGCGCGGGTGCCGGCTTGCCGCCGTTGGTCGGATCGGCCGAAAGATAGTCGGCGGGCAGATCGCAAAAATCGTTTTGCGGATCGATGATCAACAGGTGTAGATTGCGGCGCATCCGTATCTCCTTGCGGCCTGCTCGATGTCGGGTTTTTGCTTAAAGCGCTGCCAGCATGGTTTTCAGTGCGTCCTGTGTTGCCGGATCGCTCAGGCCCAGATGGCCTTTGGTTTCCAGCAAATGGTCGCGGCTGGCTGCCGGCCAGCCGAAGGCGTCGTCGTCAAGCGCGAGCCAGCTGGTCGGCTGGCGGCGTTCGACATCGCGCAGAATCTGCATGCCGCGCGGCATGGTGTCGAATTCCGCCGGCGTCAGTTTGGGGTGATGGAAAGTGGAGCCGATCACGCGCTCACGCAGGCTCTCGGTGAGTTCCTGCCGGGTGTCGTCGAATCCCAGCGCCCTTACCCAGCTGGTGGAGAGGACGATTTTGACTTCCGGATAGGGCGCCAGCAGCTCTTCCAGGATCGGCATCCATTCAAAGAACGACCGGTCCGGAGTGGCGATGTAGAGCCCGCGCTTGCGGTTGCGGATGACCTTGTCGTCGTGCAGGACGCCGTTGTAGTCCAGATAGAGAATTTTCATAATGTGTCGAACTAAGTGTCGAATTAGGGGGCGTGTTAAGCGTTAATTATCAGGGTTGAATCGGGATTTCGGTCTCGGATCAGGGCAAAAGCTTGCAAATCAGGCATTTGCAGGAGTGGCGCTATTAGACCATCAAGTTTACTCCAAGGGAATCGCGATGCCTGCGAATCGGCAAAATGGCCCGCCTCCAGCAGGCTTAAACCACTGCAGATATACTCGAAAACCGCAAGCTGAACAAGGAAGTCGCTGTGATCCCAATTTCAATTCTGGACCTGGTCCGTATCCGCCAAGGTAGCGATGCGCGCACCGCGCTTGACCATGCGCGCGATCTGGCGTTGCACGCCGAGAGCTGGAACTATCGCCGTTTCTGGATGGCAGAACACCACAACATGCGCGGCATCGCCAGCGCCGCCACTGCCGTGGCGATAGGCCACGTCGCTGCAGGCACCAGCACCATACGGGTTGGCGCCGGCGGCGTCATGTTGCCGAACCACTCGCCGCTGGTGATTGCCGAGCAGTTCGGCACGCTGGCCTCGCTGTTTCCCGGCCGTATCGATCTCGGCCTGGGACGCGCGCCCGGCACCGACCAGATCACCACCCGGGCGCTGCGGCGTGATCCGGCCAGCGCCGAGTCGTTTCCGCAGGACGTGCTGGAACTACAAGCCTTCCTGGCCCCGGCCGGGCCGGACCAGCGCATCGTCGCCGTGCCGGGCCACGGCACCCAGGTGCCGCTGTGGATACTGGGATCGAGTACTTTCGGCTCGCGCCTGGCCGCCGAGCTTGGCTTGCCGTACGCCTTCGCTTCACATTTCGCGCCGGATTCGCTGGACATGGCGCTGCAACTGTATCGTGCCCAATTCAAGCCGTCCGCGCAACAGGCCAAGCCGCATGCGATGGTGGGGATCAACATTATCGCCGCCGATACCGATGCCGAGGCGCGCCGTCTGGCGACTACCCAGCAAATGTCGTTCACCGACATGCACCGCGGCGTGCGCGGCCTGAGCAAGCCACCCATCGACGATATCGAAACCTATTGGTCGCCGTTGGAAAAGGCGCAGGCTTCGCACATGCTGGCGTGTTCGATCATCGGCTCGCCGGAAACCGTGCGTGAAGGATTGGAAAAATTCCTGCTGCGCACCGGCGCCGATGAATTGATGATTGTTTCGGATGTGTTCGAGCACAAGGCGCGGCTGCACTCCTATGAAATCATCGCCGACGTTGCACGCAGCGTGGAGCCGCTGCAGATGTCGATTTAGCGTGCTGTTTTCCTACGCACCTTCACCCTGCCAGCGCTTGGAAAGCACGTCTTTCCTGGGGCGCGATGTCTGGATAAAGCGTGACGATCTGCTGCACGCGGAGGTATCGGGGAATAAATTCCGCAAGCTGAAATACCCGTTGCTTGCCTTGCAAGAGCGGAGGCCGACGTTGGTCACCATGGGCGGCCCGTGGTCCAATCATCTGCATGCTCTTGCCCATGCGGGAGCTTTGGGTGGCTGGCCGACCATAGGATTGGTGCGCGGCGCTGAGGAGCAAGGCAGCGCCACGCTGGACGATTGCCGCCGTCTGGATATGCAAATCCAGTTCGTATCGCGCGATGACTATCGTCAGCTGCGCGACGATCCGCAAGCCTGGCGCCGGCATATAACCGCTGCCGACGACAGCCATGTCTGGCTGCCCGAAGGCGGGAGTGCACTGGCAGCTTTGCGCGGCGTCGCCGAGTTGGTCGATGAGTTGCCTTTCATTCCGGAAGTGATCATGGTCGCATGCGGCACCGGCGCCACCTTGGCCGGCATCTTGGCAGGTTTGCAAGGACACGGCCGCGTGATCGGCATCGCAGTTCTCAAAAACGCCGGTTATTTGCATCAGGAGATTGCCCGCTTGCTGCAAGAGGCGGGTTATCCAGCCTACCAAAATTACGAACTGATCACGGACGCACATCATGGCGGTTACGGCAAAGCCCCACCAGAGTTGCGCCAGTTCTGCCGCGAGTTTTCGCAGGAATTCGAGATTCCGATAGAACCGGTCTACACCGGTAAGCTATTCCACGCTCTCAGAAGCCTGCAACAGGCGCATGCTTTCCATGCAGATGAGCGCGTACTCGCTGTGCATACCGGGGGCATGCAAGGAGCACGCGGCTTTGTTGATTGAAATACAAATACAGCAGGTCGCTTTTGCCATTTTGACGGGTGCTCAATAAGTCTCAATAAACCGTATCCTGGTGTGCACGTTCACGCGGCGGCACGGAATCGATATAGCCGATGTCGCGCAACAGGTGATCGTTCAGTTCGCGCAGATTGAGCGCAAAGCATGGCTCTACCTCTGCGGCCTGTACAGGAACCGGGTGTTGCCGCGCCCCGCCTACAGTGCTTCTGATTACTTGTAATACGCCATCCAGGAAATTTTGCGGACGTGGCAATGTTGCAGCGATTTGATTCGGTGTCGATACGCAGTTCATGGCAACCTCACAAGTTGGTTATCGGGAATATTTGAAGTACTTTCTTTAAAGTACTTTCAATACTGGTCAGAATATCCAACCAAACGCACTTAGGGAAACGACTTGTTCTAACCATATTGGTAAGTTATGCTTACCAGCATGAGCCGACTCCCACTACACACCCTGCCCGTATTTCGTACCGCCGCGCGGCTGCAGAATTTGCGCGCCACGGCGGTCGAAATGCATTTGACCCATAGCGCCGTCAGCCAGCAGATCGGCGTGCTGGAGCAGCAACTTGGTTTCACCTTGTTTGAGCGGCGCGGTCGTCGCATCGTGCTGAATGAAGCGGGCCAGGCGCTACTCTGCAGTGTCGAGTCGGCGCTGGCGCAGCTGGATGTCGGCGTGCTGGCCGCCGCCGCGACGGCGATCGGTACTGCGCAACGGTTACGGCTGACGGTGATGCCGTCCTTTTTGCAACGCTGGCTGCTGCCGCGCATGCAGCGCTGGCGCGAGCGTCATCCCGACATTGCAATCGAGTTGCACGCCTCGCAGCAATTGATCGATCTGCAGCGCGACGGTTTTCACGCGGCGCTGCGGCAAGGGCGTGGTGGCTGGCCCGGGCTGAGCGACGAACGTCTGTTTGACAGCCCGTTGGTGGTGGTAGCTTCGCCGGCCACCGCGCGCCGCTTGCAGGGCGGCGGTGTTGCCGCCCTGGTGCACGAAGCGCTGCTGGGCAGCGCCGATTTATGGGATCGCTGGTTCAGTGAAGCCGGCGTGACGGTAAGGACCAACCCGGTGGCCAGCTTCAACGACGCCGGCCTGATGCTGCAAGCCGCGGAGCACGGCCTGGGGATAGCGCTGGGGCGCGAGTTCATGGTGGCCGATGCCTTGCGCGACGGCCTGCTGGTGCAACTCTCCGAACAACGGCTGGCGCCGGACGCCGATTTCGCTTCTTACTTTCTGGTCTATCCGCCCTCGTTGCACGACTGGGCGCCGCTGCAAGCTTTGCGCAGCTGGCTGCATGACGAAGTGCGCGCGTTGCAGAATCTGCATGCGTCGCCTGCCGCCGTTATTGCACCGGTGGATGCTGCGTCGCCGAAAAAGGCATCGGCGCGTAAAAAAATCGTCAAAGACAATGCCATGGAAGACGCTAAAAACGGTAAACGTTCAGGTTAAAAATCCTATAGCGTTTCAGATGGCAGGAAATCCACGGTCCGCCGCGATACGTTGCCGGTGTTCAGCCATGCCAGCGACTCTGGCCATAGATTCTGACTGAACCGATCATGGAAAAAAGCGAAATGGCCAATCTCGGGCAGCGCGAATTCATCGGGTGTCACCATCACGTGGGTCCTGTCGCTGCCGCGGTAATAACGTAATAACCGCATCACCGCGGCCGGTGTGCCGAAGTCGTCGTCGCTGATGCTATACGCCAGCAGCGGGCAGTGCAATTGCGGGAAATCTGTGCTGCGCTGACCCAGCGTCGCTCCCCGGAACGCCCATTCATAGGCCACGCCGGCCGGCAGATCTTCCAGCCATCCCAGAAAACGCCCGGGGAAGAAGCCAGCCAGCGTGGTTGCCAAAGGCATCAGCACGTGCCATTTCAGCAGCATCCGGTAGCGTGCATGCTCTGCATAATCCTGCCAGTAAGCGAATTGCGCGCCCACTGTCAGCAAGCGGTCTATGCGCCAGTTCAAGGCGCTGAAGCCCGGTAGTACGCCGCCAATGCTGTGGCCGACCACGACGATTTTTGCGTCCGGAAAATTCTTGATCACCCATGACATGACACCTTCGAAATCCTTGCTGCCCCAGTCGAATTTTGTTGCTCGCAGCCGACGTAGCGATGCCGGTCGCGAAGCGCCGATGCCGCGATAGTCGTAAGTGATGGCGAGGTAGCCATGCGCTGCCAGGAATTTTGCGTAACGGGCGTAGTAGGCTGCCTTGACGCCGGTGGCACAATTGATGATCGCCACCGTTTGCGGCAGGTGCAGCGCGTCGGAATAGTGCAGGCAGGCGCCTAAGGGATAGCCGTCCGTGGCTGGAATCTGGATCGGCGATTCGATCGGCGAATTAATCTGCAATTCAGGGGACATTTTTTCATCAAGCCTGCTGGTCTGTGTACAGTCGATTGTAGAGAGCAAAAGGCGCACGCATAAGGTATGCTGCCGGCATATCTTTGTTGAGTGCAGCTCACCAATATGAATAATCTCGATGCCAATTCGCTGATCATTTTTTATCACGTCGCCAGCAGCGGCAGCTTGACGAAGGCGGCCGAAGCGCTGGGCCTGTCGCGCTCTGCGCTCAGCCACCGGATCAAGGCGATTGAAGCCAAGCTCGGTTGCCAGCTGTTGATCCGCACCACCCGCAGCGTCGGCCTGACCGATGCCGGCTACCGGCTGGCCGTCTATGCCAGCCGGATCGCCGATACCCTGGGCGAGGCCAACCTGCTGGCCAACGGCCTCAATCAGGATACCGCCGGGCTGGTGCGCATTTCCGCACCGTCCGGCCTCGGTTCGGTTTGGTTGCGGCCGCTGCTGATGGCCTACATGCAGGCGAATCCCCTGGTCAACATCGATGTGCGTTTGAGTGAATTCGGCGTCGACATTACCAAAGACCCTTTCGACCTGGCGATCCGTGTGACATCTCAGCCGCCCGAAAATGTGGTTGCAAAAAAACTGTTCGACGTCTCCTGGTGGCTGTGCGCCAGCCCGGCACTGGCTTCAAGGTTTGCCGACGACCTGGCCGCACTCGACCTGTCGGCGATACCGATTGCAGGTTTTTCCCGCGCCAGCCAGCTGCATGAAATCGCGCTGACGCGCGGTACGGAGAAGCTGGTTGCAATTCGGCCCCCGGTGCTGGTGTCGAATGAACTTGAAATGGTCCGGGACGCAGTGGCGCGCTCATTGGGCATGGCGGTATTGCCCGACTATTATGCCAAGCAGGAGGTGCAGGCGGGACGTTTGCTGCGCTTGCTGCCTGACTGGCAAGTCAGCGCGGGATTTGGCGACCACGCCTATGCCTTGCATCTGCCAGGGCGCATGCTGCCGTTGCGGGTCAAGCGACTGATCGATTTCCTGAGCCGGCGCAGTTGATATTGTTGAAATCGATTCAACACTGATGCGTTCACCGGCCACCTTATCTAGCCTCTTTGCCGCGCTTACAATTGTGATTTCGATAGCGGCATCCAATGGAGAGTCGTCACATGCTTCACAAAGCGCGCACCAATTGGTTAATGCTGACCTGCTTCGGCATGATCCTGTTTCTTTGTATCGGCCAGCGTCATAGCTTCGGTCTTTACCTGCGGCCGATGACGATGGACCTGGGCTGGGATCGCGCGACTTTTTCCTTTGCCATCGCGTTGCAAAACCTGGTGTGGGGCGTCAGCCAGCCGTTCACCGGGATGTTGGCCGATCGCTACGGCGCCAGGCGGATTTTTATTGTCGGCGGCATCTGTTACGCGCTCGGCTTGTACGGTATGTCGCAAGTCAGCACCGGTATCGGGTTTGCCTCCAGCGCCGGACTGCTGGTTGGCGTTGCCCAGAGCTGCACCGGCTTTGGCATCGTCTATGGCGCTGTCGGCAAGATAGTCAGTGCTGAAAAACGTGGCACGGCGTTGGGAATTGTCGGCGCCTTCGGGTCATTGGGGCAATTTGCGATGCTGCCCGCCAACCAGGCATTGATCGGCCATGTGGGCTGGGCGCACGCCTTGCTGATCGGCGGCGGCGCGTGTCTGCTCATGGTGGCGCTGGCGTTCGGGACTTCGGCGCCGGCAGGCAAGCCAACCGAGGCTGCGGGGCAAAGTATGATGCAGGCGCTCAAACAGGCGTTCCGGCACCAGGGATTTTTGTTGTTGACGCTGGGTTTCTTCGCCTGCGGCTTTCAACTGGCGTTCATAGCTACCCACTTGCCGGCCTATCTGGCGGATAAGGGGCTGAGCCCGACTGTCGGCGTGACGGCGCTGGCAATCGTGGCGTTGGCGAATATCCTGGGGACCTATCTATGCGGTTATTTCGGTGAAAAATTCAGCAAGAAATATCTGCTGGCAGCGATCTACGGCGTACGCGGCATCGCCCTGGCGGTATTTGTCCTGGTGCCGGTGACGCCGCTGACGACCTATATATTTGCCGCCGTCATGGGGCTGATATGGCTGGGTACGGTACCGTTGTCGAACGGCGTGGTCGGCCAGATATTCGGCTATCAGCATATCTCCATGCTGTACGGGTTTGTCTTCCTGAGCCATCAGCTTGGCAGTTTTCTGGGGGTGTGGCTGGGCGGGGTCTTGTTCGACCTGACCGGCAATTACCAGTCGGTCTGGGCGATCGCGATCGGCCTCAGCGCCGTCGCCGCGATCATCAGCCTGCCGATTGACGATCGAGCGGTTCAGGCGAGGCCGGCGCATGTCTGACCGGTCGCCCATGGATTTGAGAAAATTGTTCGCTATTTGTGTCGGCGGGCTTTTGCTCGCCGGTCTGCTGGCCGCCTGCTTCCGGGCTTATTTGCAGCCGGATTTTCTATTGGATCTGATTTCAGGTAACTTATTGTGCTGACATTGTTTTCCCGCATAATGCAGCCACTCATGTAGCCACTTGTGTAGCCGCCCCATGCAGCCAACCCCTATCAAACGCCTTACCTGCCCCAGGTGCCTGCGTCCGCAGCGCACCTGTATTTGCGATTGGATTACGCCGATCGGGAACGCGGTCGAAGTGCTGATCTTGCAGCACCCTCTGGAAGTCGGCAATGCAAAAGGCAGTGTTCGTTTGCTCCAGCTGAGTTTGCCGCGCAGTGAAGTGGTTGTCGGCGAGGTCTTCGCGGAGCAGGCCATGCAAACGCTGCTCCAGCCGGCGCAAGCCAGGTACACCGTCCTGCTTTACCCGGACAGTCCGGAGGACAAAGGCCTGAACCTGGCGACGCCGCAGCAGCTGGACCAGGCGCTTTTGCTCGATCCGTCGCAAGTACGCCTGATCGTGCTGGATGGTACCTGGCGCAAGAGCCGGAAAATGCTCTACCTCAATCCCCGGCTGCAGCAATTACCAAGATTGTCGCTGAACAACACGTCAGCATCGCGCTACCTGATTCGTAAAGCCCACAGCCCCGGGCAGCTATCCACGCTGGAAGCAACTTGTTATGCCTTGATGCAACTTGAGCAAAACGAGGAGAAATATCAGCCCCTGCTGACGGCATTTAGCGGCTTTGTGGGGCAGCAACTTACCTATGAAAAACACTAAAAATCGCGCCTGGGACCGTGGTTTTCCGGCGACGCCCGCCATCGACTTATAGCCGCCATTCGTGTATGATCTTCGGACCCTTCTTAAGCGCTTGTATCTGCTCGGCAACATTCAGTATTGCTCGGCAATAACCGAATAAGCGCTTACCCTGCAAGTATTCATTCCATCTGTAACAAGACGGCGATCGCTGACAAATAGCGCTAATTCGCCAACGCCAACGTGTGAGGACGCATGAAGGATTATTACGCCGTTCTCGGCATAGACAGTGATGCAACGGCTGGCGCGCTGAAAAACGCCTACCGCAAGAAGGCCTCAGAGTTTCACCCCGACAGAAATACCGCGCCGGATGCGCCCGCGCGATTCCGCGACGTCCAGGAAGCCTACGATCTTTTGTCGGATGCGGTGAAACGTCAGGAATACGACGAAAACCGACGCCGCAGCTTGCTGGAAAACCCGCTAGAGACTGCCCGACAAATCTGGACCACTTATATGAACAAGGTTATGCAATGATGCTTTCCGCTTTTTTTGAAGACATGACCAAGGCTTACCAGGCTGAACTGGAAGACTTGCAAAGCGATTCCGAGGGTAACGACATCCTGACGTCGCGCCTGAAAAGCAAGCGCTCGCAGTTTGCATTGATGATGCCGATGATCGAAACCGACCCGGAAATGGTGGCGGTAGCTTTTCACGGCGGCATCGACTTTACCAATCCGCAGACGCTGACGATGCTGCTGGGCGATGAGCCGGATGACTTCCCGTCGTGGACCGATGTCGCCGATGCCGTGCAGTTTGAATCGTGGGCGCAAAAGTTGGCCGATATCGCGTTGCAGGAATCGGGCGGCGAGCGTTTTCTGATCACCACGGTTTGCCTCGAATATCTGTATGAAAAGAGTAATGGCAGTTATCAGGGCGTCTATAACCAATCTGCCCATGGCGAGTCCGACGATGCGGTGGAAGGGGTTGAAAACGACGACGATGACGACGGCCGCGATCTCGAAGTAGAAGGCGCCGACTGGCTCTCCGAGCAAGGCTTCGAGCGCCTGGGCTAACTTTTTATTTAGACATTTTTGATTTAGTGATTCCATGACAAACGCGCTAGTAGTAAAAGCAGCAAATCTGATCCGCAACGGCGATATTGCCGGTGCTGAATTCGCTTTGGTCAGCCTGGCTGAGACTGAGGGCGATTACGCCTTGGTCGCCGCGCTCGACACGCTGCCGCCGAAAGACCTGCTGGCCGTCATCCGCGAATACGACACGTCGAAAGAGTCGGTGGTCAATTTGCTGGTGACGCCGGAGCAATTCGCGCGCGCGGTGGTCATGGAACGACTGTATGGCGATCATAGCCATGTGCGTTTGCGTGGCATGGTGAACGCGGTGCTGTTCCGCGATGATAGCCACACCGGTGAATTCCTCGAAGCGATCGGCGATGTCGACGGCGGCTGTGAAGCGCTGATCGATTACCTGTCGGACCGCGACGAAGAGGTGGTGCATTTCGTCACCTACGATACGTTCAACGTCAATCGCACCGAAGAGGGCGATGCAGTCGACAAATCGGAAGTCAGCGATCGCGACTGGAAAGAATTGACCTGGCTGCTCAAGCACGAGCACGCCGATATGTTCGAACAGATCTGGCCGGTCCTGAAAAAACGGTTGAAGGAACGCTTGCGGCGCGAAGCGGAGCTGGAATTGCAGGAGCAGAAAAACCTCGAGCAGCTGGACCGTCCGGCAACTCGCCCGGCCGCTGCCGTGCAACCTGCACCCGCCGTCGATCCCGGCGAAGAATCCGCGCTTTAATTGCTCAAGATAACCGTTCCAGAAATCCACGCATCCCATGTCCGAAAAACACCGGAATATCGAACTGGTCGACAAGCGTCCTTTCTTTGAAAAGGCGCTTGGTTTCGGCCTCAAGAGCCATATCCTGGATCAGGAAAAATGCCGCGCGATGATAGAGGACGCGGCCAAGGGTACGGTCCAGGTCGCGGCATTCTTCGGCACCAGCCATCTTCATACCGATCTTGAAAATGCACGGCAACGCATCGTCAACCTGATCAGCCTGTATCTGGAACAGACGTACAACGGCGATTTGCAAAAATCGGCGGAATCTCTGCGCGACAATACTTTCCTGTCGCATTCGCGCGGCGGCAATGAAATGCTCAAGGCGCTGCATGCATTGCCTGACTCAACGGTTTTTGGCGATACCAAAGGCCAGGGGCTTAAGGAGTTCCAGGATGAACGCACGCTGAACAAGCCGTTTTCGCTGAACGCCTATCGGAAAGAGCGCAAGGCGCGCGAGGAGTGCGCGGCCGTCGTTGAGGCGGCGCTCTGGTTTGCCGACGACATGGGTCTGGAGCATTCGGCACTCGATTTCACCGGAGCTGAAACGGTCATCCGTACGGCGCTGCTGGTGCGCCTCGGTGGCGGCGGAGAATTCCCTAACCGGCTTGGTTTTGCCAAATTGCTGGCGACGATACGCGGCAATGCGGCTAACAGTACCGCTGCCGGGAAACTGAAGATTCCCAAAAAATTGCTGGACGACGCGCCGTTGGAATATCGCAACGTTGCTGAAAAAATCCGGCGCGAGATCGAAAAGCGCGACGCGCTGACCGACCCTGCGGTGACGCTCGACAGCTTGCTCAACCTGGTCGAACTGCGCTACTTCGTGCAGGAAAGCGGCCTGGAAGATGTGGACGGCTTTGATGCCCTGGTGTCGAAGGAGTGGCACAAGGTTACCAAGGGCAAGGAAGATCCCTACTCGCGCCTGACGATTTTCATGTGCATCGCGGCCGCTGCAAAACCCAAGACGACCGTATCGGAAACCGAGGCGCGCGCCATGATCCGGCAAGTCCGCCAGCATGGCTTCGATAGCGCTGCGGTTGCGGCTTTCATCAACAGCGCGGCGCCGTTCGAGATCAAGGACAATCTGTTGTCGTTGTGGGAGGACGAATTCTTGCCGGAAGCGCAGGAGTATCTGACCGACGATGACGATCTCAAGTACACGCGCGCCCTGAAGTTCTTGAAAGAGAATTGCAATATCAAGGTAAAAGCAGCCGGCAAGGCGCAAGACTAGCCGACTGTCTTACCGCAGCAGTCTCACAAACTCGCAGCCAGTTCCGCACCTTCGCGTATCGCCCGCTTGGCATCCAGTTCACTGGCAAACGAAGCCCCGCCGATCAGGTGATAACGCAAACCGGCTTGCTGCGTTTTGGTTTTGACCGGCTCGTCCGGCTTACCCGGCGCAATGGCGGCGGCTGGGATCAATTCGTGCAAGGACTCTTGCCCGGCACAGATCACCACGTTATCCACTTCCAGCACGCGGCTGTCGCCACCCACGCTGATATGCAAGCCCTGATCATCGATCCGTTGATAATCGACACCAGCCAGCATCTGCACACCGCTACGCTGCATCACGCTGCGGTGAACCCAGCCTGAGGTTTTCCCAAGCCCGGCGCCAACCTTGCTCGACTTACGCTGTAGCAGGTGAATTTCCCGCACTGGCGTGATCGTCGCGGCTGGCTTCAAACCGCCTGCCTGTGCGGCCAGCGGATCGACACCCCATTCATCCATCCAGTGCGCAATCGGCACCGGCAAAGGCACATGCGCATCGTGCAACAGGAATTCGCACAGATCGAAACCGATGCCGCCGGCGCCCACCACCGCCACCCGCTTGCCGACCGGGGCCTTGCGTTGCAACACGTCCAGATACGACAGCACCATCGGATGCTCGATGCCAGGAATACGCAAATTACGCGGCGTCACCCCAGTCGCTACAATCACGTCGTCGAAACCCAGCGCCTCCAGTTGCGCCCGGTTGACGCGTTGATTCAACTGTAGCTCGACACCGGTGCGCTTGATCCGATGCTGGAAGTAGCGGATGGTTTCGCTGAACTCTTCCTTGCCGGGAATCTGCATGGCGATATTGAACTGGCCGCCGATCTGCGCGGCTGCCTCGAACAGCGTCACCCGGTGGCCGCGCTCGGCTGCCACGGTTGCGGCCGACAAGCCGGCCGGACCGGCGCCGATCACCGCTACCCGCCGCGTCTTCACGGTGCGGCGATAGACCAGTTCGGTTTCATGACAAGCTTGCGGATTAACCAGGCAACTGGCGCGCTGGTTCTTGAAAGTATGATCAAGACAAGCCTGGTTGCAGGCGATGCAGGTATTGATTTCATCGGCGCGATTCTCCTGCGCCTTGAGCACGAATTCGGGATCGGCCAGGAATGGCCGCGCCATCGACACCATGTCAGCGTCACCCTCGGCCAGGATCTGTTCCGCCACTTCCGGCGTATTGATACGGTTCGAGGCAATCACCGGGATCTTGATGGCGCGCTTGAGCCTCGCCGTCGCTTCACGGAACGCGCCGCGCGGCACTGAGGTAACGATGGTCGGTATCCGTGCCTCATGCCAGCCGACCCCGGTATTGATCAAGGTCACGCCCGCCTGTTCCAGCGCCTGGGCCACGGCGACTATCTCGGCGCCGGTATTGCCGCCTTCTACCAGGTCCAGCAACGACAGGCGGTACATGATGATAAAACGCTCGCCCACCGCGGCGCGCATGCGCTGCACGATTTCCACCGCCAGCCGCATCCGGTTTTCAATGCTGCCGCCCCAGCGATCCTGCCGATGATTGGTGCGCGGCGACAGGAACTGGTTGAGCAGATAACCTTCGCTGCCCATGATTTCGACGCCGTCGTAGTTGGCGCGTTGCGCCAGCGTGGCACTGCGCACATAGGCTGCGATGGTGGACTGGATACCGCGCTCGGTCAATGCGCGCGGTTTGAACGGGGAAATCGGCGACTTGATGGCCGAAGCCGACACCACGAACGGCTGGTAGCCGTAGCGTCCCGCATGCAGGATCTGCATCACGATCTTGCCGTCTTCTTCATGCACGGCGCTGGTCAGACGCTTGTGGTTGTGAATATCGCCGACGCTGTTCATGGTGCCGCCGAACGGCAGCAGCCAACCTTGCCTGCTCGGCGAAATACCGCCCGTCACGATCAGCCCGACACCGCCCTTGGCGCGCGCCCGGAAATATTCCGCCAGCTTGGCATAGTGAAAGAAGCGATCTTCTAGGCCGGTGTGCATGGAACCCATCACCACGCGATTTTTCAGCGTGGTGAAACCGAGGTCGAGTGGCGCGAGCAGATGTGGGTAGACAGGATGGGACATGTTTTTTCCAAGAGGCCGTAGTGCCGAAAAGTCAGCGCAAAAATCAGTTACAGGCCGGAATCTACCTGAAAAGCGTCGTCAGATCGTTGAAATGGCCTTGTTTTGGCGGCGATTAGAGCCACTAACCTATTTCGCCCCTGTCCTTGTCGATCGGCTTGAGTCCAATAATGTGTCCAGATCGATCGCATCCGCCATAGCATGGTAGCCGCGGTCGCCGGGGTGCAGATGATCGCCGGAATCGTAGGCTGGCAAGAAGCGTCGCGGATGCCCGGGATCCCTTACCGCAGCATCGAAATCGATCACCGCATCGAATTCGCCGCTGCTGCGTATCCACTGATTTACCGTCTGCCGGGTCTGTTCCTTGGCCTCGGAATAATAGCCTTTCAGGGCAGTGTCCTGCAGTGCGCCCTCGAATGGCGTCAACGTAGCACCGACGATACGCACATGACGCATGTGTGCACGCGCTATCAATTGCCGATAGGCGGCGATCAGCCGATCCGCGGGCAAAGCCGGATCATCAGGCGTGAAACTGCTGCTTGGCCAGCCGATGTCATTGATGCCCATCAGCAGGATCACAGTATCTACACCGGGTTGATTCAGCACATCGCGGTCGAAGCGGGCCATGGCATTGACGCCCATCTTGTCGCTCAACACCCTGGCGCCAGAGATGCCGGCGTTGATCACGGCGATCCGTTGCTTGGCTAGCCGCTGCGCCAGCAGATCGGGCCAGCGCTGATTGCTGTTCGATGTGGAGCCGGCGCCGTCGGTGATCGAATCGCCAAAGGCCGCCACCGCGCGTGATGCCGGCGGCGTGTCGACCAAAATCGTGCTGAGTAACAGGCGTGCCTCCACGGTCTGGTCGGTTTTGATCAAAGGCGCCGCTGTCAGGTTGCCGGGTGCGATGTATGCGGTCTGCTTGCCTTCCCAGTGGAAGGTGGCGAGTGGTGTCGTCTGCGGCAGGAAGATGCTGACTGCGACCTGGGCTAGCGGCATCAGCGCCAGGTCAATCGGATCGCTGACGGCCGGTGCGCCCGGTGCAATCGTTACTTCGCCGCGGCCGCCGAAGGTAAGGACACGATCCGAGCCGGCGACGATTTCCGAGCTACTACCGGACGATGCGGCCAGCGCAATATGCGCCGCGCCTATCGTCAGCGGCGTGGTGCCGTATTCGTTGGATAACACCACCCGGGCATGTTTGCCGCCGATGCTGAGGCGGACGATCTGGCGCACGGTCTGGTTCGACAAGGTCGCCGGGATGTTGGTCGGCAAGGCGAAACCGTCCTCCCACGCCGGTTGCGGGCTGGCTGTCCAACTGGCGCTCCAGTGCCGCGTAGCACGGCCGGTTTCAGCCGCTTGGGTTGTCACGGACGACATAGTCAGGAGCGACAGCAGGGTTAGTGCCGCGGCGATTTTCGGATAACTCATAGGAAAGCGCATGAAGTAACTCCTTTGGTTGATTAAGTATGCAGTACAAGCAAACGCAAGCAACTACAAACAAGGAAACAAGGCATCGATGCAAACAAGATATATTCTTCCTAATGTGCATGGTAGAGGTCATAATTGACTATCACTTATTCCAAAATCGAATGATATGGATCAAATCAGGGCAATCCGCAGCTTCGTGCGAGCAGTCGAGCTCGGCAGCCTGTCGGCGGTAGCGCGCGAAGAGCACAGCACGCAACCGACCGTCAGCAAAACCATCGCTGCGCTAGAGAAGGATATGGGAGTGCGTTTGCTGGAGCGCAGCACTACCAGCCTGACCACCACTGAACAGGGCAAGCGGTTTTACGCACGCGCCAAACGAGTGCTGGAGGAATTCAACGAAGCGGTGAGCGATGCTCGCGGCTTGACCGAGAAACCCACCGGCCTGCTGCGCGTCAATGCGCCGCTCGGTCTCGGCCAATTGCGGCTCAACGGGCTGGTGCTGGAATTCCTGGCGTTGTATCCGGAGATCGAGGTAGAGCTGATATTGAATGACCGCTTTGTCGACCTGGTGGAAGACGGTGTCGACGTGGCTTTACGGCTAGCGGGCGAGCTGCCGCCAAACATGATCGCACGCAAGATCGCCAGCGCCGAGCGCTATCTGGTGGCAGCGCCGGCTTATCTGGCGCGCCATCCGGCGATCCGGTGTCCCGAGGATCTGGCAAGTCATCGCTACATCGGTTTCGCGCGGCCGGCGAATGGTGAGGTGACACAGATAAACGGTCCCGCCGGCGTTGGCGACACGATTCAAATCGCCACCCGCAGCCGCTATCAGGTCAACAGTTCGCTAGCGATACGCGAGAGTTTCCTGATGGGCGCCGGTCTTGGCATCTGTCCATCCTGGCTGGTCCACGACCTGCTCGAATCGGGCCAGTTGCAGCGTATTCTTCCGGAATGGAGCGCATCGGGGCAGGAAGCCTCGTTGCTGTATCCATCGCGCCGCTATCAATCCCTGCGCGCCACGGTTTTCATGCAATTCATGGCGGAGCGGATTCCAAAGCTGCCAGGATTTTCCGCCCCGGTATTTGGCCGCTAACCGGAAAGCTGATCCCGGATCTTATTTCCTGGCGCTGGTTGCCACCGAGCGCTTGGCTTGCTTGAATACAGGACCCCACAGTGGATGACCTTGTTCGCCGGGCGCCAGGTCGAAGTTGGGGTCGAGCGTCAGCGCTTTTTCAAATTGCTGTTTGCACAGCTTCTTCCGAGACGTCACGCAATAACTGAAAGCCATCGTTTTCAGGGCTTCAGTCTGGAACGAGATATCTGCCGACCAGATTTCCGGGGCGTTGGCAAGGCGCTTGATGGCGGCGCTGTAACTGCCCTTGTTGTACAAGGCGATGCCGTCGGTCAAGGCGGCTGGCGGCGCCGGCGGTTCAGGAGCAACCGCCGCCACCGGCGCAGGTGCGCTGGGTGTCGGATTGGCCGCCACCGGCTTTTGCCCGGGATTGAGGCTGTCGCAGCCGCCGAGCATAAAGGTTGCAGCCAGCATGGCGGCGCTGCCGATACGGTAGAAAGAGTGAGTCATGACGGATTCTTGGCTAAGCTACATTTATTGGGACGAAAAATCATAGTCGATATTCCGTGATTTCTTTGGCGAGACGTCGATATCGAAAACGCGATCCGGAAAACTCGGATTAATCACTTTGACCTGATGTTTGCCTTCCGGCAGAACCAGTTTTTTCAGTGGCGGACTGACACCCTTCATGCTGCCGTCAACCAGCACCTTGCCCCAAGGTTTAATGGTCAGCATGACGACGCCGGTCGACTCGACGGCTTTTACCTCAGTGACTTTAGCGTTAACCGCTTTGGCTGCAACTGCCGCGTTGGCCTCGGTGACCGTGCCTTTACCATCCGGCACCGCCACTTTGACGTGTACCTGTTCGGCCGGAGCGGTTGCAAGCTTCGGTGCCGCCAACACGGCTGGCGCGACTTTGGCCGGCGCCACAGGTGCGCGTGTCGAAGCCGAAGCTGCAGCAGTGGCGGTGGTCGGCATCCGCGCCGGCTTGAGCCATAGGAATGCGCCCAATCCAAGCACAGCTACCGCGGCCACCAGCCACCAGCCCGGCGCTCGCAGCGGCGTATCCAGCAGGCTGGCCTGCGGGGCCGGAGATCTGTTGCGCCTGCGTTTGCCGCTGGTAACTACCGGCGCTTCGCCCGGTTTGCGACTTGGCGGGCGGAATGCGACCGGGCTGCCGGTATCGTTGTCGGGCATCGGCATCGGCACCGACAGTTCCAGGTCCAGCAGCTTGCGGAATTCTTCTATCGATTGCGGCCGGTCTTCCGGCTTCACCGCCAGGCCCTTGTCGATGGCGGCCAGGAATTCTTTGCTGAATCCACTGTGCTGGCCATCCTGCAAAGGTGTGATCGGGTCCTTGATCATGCGCGCGACCGAAGTCGGCGGCGCGGTCTTGACGATCGCAAAATAGATGACCGCCGACAGCGAATAGATATCGGTCCACGGCCCCTGCTTCATCATGGCGTCGTCTGCATACTGCTCGATCGGCGCGTACCCGGGCTTGAGGATGACCGTCAGCGAATGCGTCATGTCGCCGATAATCTGGCGCGCGGCACCGAAATCCAGCAAGACCGCTTCACCGCTCTTCTGGATCATGATGTTGTCAGGCGAGATGTCTCGATGCAGTATCTGTACCCGGTACATGGCGTCGAGCGCTTCCAGCATCGGCTTCAGCATGCTCTTCAGCCACGCTTCGGTAACCTGTGCGGGCGAGTTCTGGACCACGCTTTTGAGCGTCCGTCCTTCGTAATAACGCATCGCCATGTAGGCAGTATTATTCTGCTCCCAGAACCGGTACACCTTGATCAGCGCGGGGTGATCGAATTGCGCCAGCAGGCGCGCTTCCTTGATGAAACTCTTGAGGCCGATGGCGAAAGTCTCGCGGTGCCGCTGCGCGCGCACCACGACCTTCTTGTCCGGCCCGCGTCCGGCAAAGGCGCCCGGCATGTATTCCTTGATGGCCACCATGCGGCGCAGCGATCTGTCGAAGGCGAAGTAGACGATGCCGAAACCGCCTTCGCCAATCACGCCGATGATTTCAAAATCGGCCAGGCGGGTGCCCTTAGGCAAGCAGTTCTCGACAGCTGTTGCTGATATTTCTTGCTGATCAATCGGCTTGACGTTTGGCATAGGCAGTTGGGTCGACTTTAGTAATATTATTCTGGACAGCGATCAACACTGGTTGTTCGTTGAAGGTGCTGAAGACGCTGATGGTCGAGGATCGGCTACACGGATTGTAAACGCAGTACAGTTATCAAGTGGGGCGTTGGATGCCTTACCGTTCTTTTCTACCAGCGCATGCATGCTGTCGAGCCAGTCTTGCGCAGAATCGGCCTGGATTGCCGCCTGCTCCATTTCTGCTTCGCTGATCCATTCCCAGAAACCGTCGGTACAGATCAGGAATGCGTCGTCGCCCTGCAATTCGGTTACGTTCTGGGTCACCGTGGCGGGCGCACTGCCCTCCACACCGACTGCGGCCGACAGAATGCTGCGCCGTGGATGCCGGCGCAACTGGTCGGCTGAACAATGGCCGGCATCGACGAATTGCTGGATCAGGCTGTGATCCCTGGTGGCACTCAGCAGTTTGCCCTGGCGGAACAGATAAAGGCGAGTATCGCCCATATGGGCCCATAGCGCGCAACGATTTTTTTGATCGATCAGCAACACCGCTACTGTCGAGCTCATGTCTTTCAAACGCGGTATTTGCGCTTGACGCCGCTGCAGCTGCTCCACGGCATGCTCGATATAAGACTGCAAAGCACGCGGACCGAAAGAAGCTTCTTCCACGAACATTTCCATGATCGAATGGACAACGACGTTCGAGGCGATCTCACCACCGTACTCGCCGCCGACACCGTCGGCGACAATTATGCAGGCCAGGTCGTCCTGCAGGACGCTGCCCCAGGAATCCTGATTGACCTGCCGTCCGCCCGCATGACTTAGTTGCGCCAAACTCAGGACAACCGGAATTGCCGTGTCGCTGAGTATTGACGGTTCAGGCATGCTGCGTCTCTTTCCTCAGCTTCTCGACTTTTCGTTCGTAAGCCTGCAAAAACGCTTTGCCAAACAAAACCTGGAAATCGTCCTGCGTGGCTTCCGCAATAATCCGTTGGAAGCGCTCGTTATAGGCATCCCATAACTTCGCCTTGCGCGTCGCCGGCAGCAATGCATCCAGCATGCCGCCCTTTTTCTGGCGTTTCTCCATCACTTCGGGATTGAAGCGCTGCAGCATCTCGTTCATGGTCGCGCGCATGCCGGAAACCACACCCGCCTGATGCGCTTGCAAATCCTGGTAAGCGTCTTGCATGGCTTCGGTGGCGCCCATGAAGCCCGGCATTTTCTTGCGCAGCATCTGGATCAGCACGGTCTGGCTGTCGGCAAAAAATTTCAAGGGATTATTGTTGCGCACCACAACCTTGGTTACATCCGCGTGCGCTTCGCGTTTCACCAGCGCGCGGGTGGCGTTCAGGTCGATCGTGCCTTGCACGGCAGTCGCCAGTAACTTGCCGACGGTTTCCATCAACTCTGGCGTCAATTCGTGCGTAAACGTCTCAAGCGGCAGGCCTGCACCTTTCATGAAGGCTTGCACCAATGCTTCGCTGGATACGGATGGCTCGATAGGCTGACTGGCGGCATCGCTGGCGCTAACCGTAGCAGAGGCAGAGGGAGAAGCGGGTGCAGGCGCAGAACTCGCGGCTGGCCGTTGCACCGTACTCACGGGGCGCAATGGCGCGGCCGATGACTGCGAAGATGTCGACAACGAGGCACTTGCGGTAGCCGCCAATTCCAGGTTCAACTGCGCCAGCGCCGCCAGGCGCGTCTCGGAAACGCTCAACAGAGGCTTGTTGCCGCCGGTTTTACCGCCGCTTGCGCGGGGCGCTGGATTGGTTGATGGCTGTCCTGGCTGATTAATCATGTCAGGGGTATCTTTCATTAAGTTGAGCTGCGCTTCGGCGCGCAATAAATACAGGCCGATCTGGATTTCATCGCCAATCTGCAAATCGTATTCGCGCTCGGCATCGATCTCATGTCCATTCAACAAGATCGGATTGGCGCGGCTGAGATTGGTGATCGTTTGGCGGACGCCGTCGCTTTTGATTGCAGCCTGGGTCCGCGATACAAAATTCCTGGGATCGGCCAGGACGAAATAATTCTCATCGCTGCGACCGAGAGTTTTTGGCTCACGGCCGAATACAGCTGACAAAGGCGCTTCAGGTGCGACGTTGTTGTAAGAAACAACACTAATTTTTATCATTGGATGGGTTTCCAGCAACGCAATAATTTGCGCAAATTACCTGAGGGAATCATTGCATGCTTGGCAGCAAGTTCCATGCCCAAGAAATACCAGCTGAAAATCGGTCCGGGAAGCGCGAAAAACCTGTTAATTCTGCGAGGTACGATCGAAAAAACTGCCCTCTCTTGTCATTCGTGGTGACATTTTGTGTCAGCTGGAGAGCGGATCGGCGAGTTGCATGTAATTTTGGAAATGGCGGGGAGAACTAACGGAGAAAATAATGCGGGGAACCACAGGATGCCGCGACGCCCCGTCTAGGGGGGCGTCGCTCTATTCCGCTCAGGGTTGGCGCAACATGGTCTTGATGCCACGAATCGCCTGGCGGATCCGGGCTTCGTTTTCGATCAAGGCAAAGCGCACGTACTCATCGCCGTATTCACCGAAGCCTATCCCCGGCGAGACGCAAACCTTGGCTTTTTCCAGCAACTGCTTGGAAAACTCCAGCGATCCCAGATGGCGGTACGCTTCCGGGATGTGGGCCCAGATATACATCGACGCCTTCGGAATATCCACCATCCAGCCGGCTTCGTGCAAGCCTTTCACCAGCACGTCGCGCCGGCTCTGGTATTTTTTGCAGATATCCTCGACGCATTGCTGATCGCCCTCCAGCGCTGCAATCGCCGCCACCTGCACCGGCGTGAAACTGCCATAGTCGTGGTAGCTCTTGATACGCGCCAGCGCCGCCACCAACTCCTTGTTGCCGACCATGAAGCCGATGCGCCAGCCGGCCATGTTATAGCTTTTGGACAAGGTGAAGAACTCCACCGCCACATCGCGCGCGCCGGGCACTTGCATGATCGATGGCGCCTGCCAGCCGTCGAATACGATATCGGCGTAGGCCAGGTCGTGCACCACCAGGATGTTGTGTTCCTTCGCCAGCTTGACCACCCGCTCGAAAAATTCCAGCTCGACGCATTGCGCAGTCGGGTTGGACGGGAAGCCTAGCACCATCATTTTCGGCTTCGGATAACTTTCTCGTATCGCCCGCTCCAGCTCGGCAAAGAAATCCACCCCCGGGCTCATCCGTACCGAACGGATATCGGCGCCGGCAATCACTGCGCCGTAGATGTGAATCGGATAGCTGGGATTCGGCACCAGCACTGTATCGCCGCGATCCAGCGTCGCCAGCATCAGATGCGCCAGGCCCTCCTTGGAACCGATGGTGACGATCGCTTCGGTATCCGGATTGAATTCAACGTCGTAGCGCTTCTTGTACCAATGCGTAATCGCCCGCCGTAGCCGGGGAATACCTTTGGAAGCGGAATAGCCGTGGGTGTCGGGACGCTGCGATACTTCGATCAGCTTTTCGACAATGTGCGGCGGCGTGGCGCCGTCGGGATTACCCATCGACATGTCGACAATATCTTCGCCACGGCGGCGCGCCGCCATCTTCAGTTCGGCGGTGATATTGAAAACGTAGGGAGGCAGGCGATCGATGCGCGAAAATCTGCGCGGAGTTGGGGATTCAGACATGTTTTTCTTTCACGTTAGCGCCCGGAACCGTCCGAGCGACGTTGGAACGGTTTTGCCATTTGCATGGTATGTTCCAGTACCGATTCTAGTGAACATCGGGCGAGTGCGCAATGGCCGCCGAGCCACCCGCTGGACGTCGTCGCGATACTTGCTTATGATCTTTGTTCCCTCCCGACTCCCACAAGGAAACGATTCCATGACAACCAGCCAACCCGCTGCGCAGCAAACCGACATCCCGCAATTACTGGGCCTGTACCCGCCGCTGGAACCCTATAAATCCGGCTTGCTGGACGTGGGCGACGGTCACCAGGTGTATTGGGAATTGTGCGGCAATCCGGACGGCAAGCCTGCGGTGTTCCTGCATGGCGGCCCGGGCGGCGGTTGCAACGCCGATCATCGGCGGCTGTTCAATCCGGAAAAATATTGCATCATGCTGTTCGACCAGCGCGGTTGCGGGCGTTCGACGCCGCATGCCAACCTGGAGGCCAACACTACCTGGCATCTGGTGGCCGATATCGAGCGGCTGCGCGAAATGGCCGGCGTTGAAAAATGGCTGGTGTTCGGCGGTTCCTGGGGCAGTACCCTGGCCCTGGCGTATGCCGAGAAACATCCGCAGCATGTCAGCGAGCTGGTGCTGCGCGGCATATTTACCGGGACGCATGAAGAAATTCAGTGGTATTACCAGGACGGCGCCTCGCGCCAGTTTCCAGACATGTGGGAAGATTTCCTGGCGCCGATTCCACCGGCGGAGCGCGACGACCTGGTTGCCGCCTACAGCCGGCGCCTGACCGGCACAGATGAAGTCGCCAAGTTGGCGGCGGCAAAGGCATGGAGCGTGTGGGAAGGCAGCACCGTCAAACTGATACCGGATCCGGCATTGGCACAAGCGCACGACGAACCGGAATTTGCGATTGCCTTTGCCCGCATTGAAAATCACTATTTCACCCACGGCTGCTTTTTTGAAGACGGCCAGTTGCTGCGCGATGTACAACAGCTGCGGGATATACCCGGCGTCATCGTGCAAGGCCGCTACGACGTCTGCTGCACGCCGAAAACCGCATGGGCGCTGCATAAGGCCTGGCCTGAAGCGGAACTGCACATCGTTGCGGATGCCGGGCATGCGTATAGCGAACCGGGAATCTTGCATCAACTGATCAGCGCCACGGACAAGTTCGCCGGCTGACGGGAAAAGATGGCCTGACCGGAGGGTGCGCAGCCTTCCGGATGAGTGCGCTGCGTTTACTGACTATTCAAGAGGTTCGGTATGCCACGACCGCTTTGTTTGTTGTCTGTATTCATTGCTCTGACTGCATCAGGAGTGATAGCGCCGGCCTGTGGTGAAACCCTGAAAAACTGGTTCAACGACCCTTTCATCCAGGTGCGCAGCGCCGTGCCGGATTGTCCTGTGCCGCTAGGGCCGTTGACCAGCGAGCAGGAAATGCGCAAAGAGACCCATTGGCGCAGTGAACGCGGCACCAGTTGCTGGCTTGCCGGCCAGTGCGACAAGCCAAACTCTTATCTTTACGATGCCCCCATTTCCCGCTCGGTACAGGCGCATTTCGCTGCCGAGCCCGGTTTCGCCCGCAACAGCAGCCTGTGGCTGACGTTTCAACGGCGCTTTGTATGGGTCGAGGGTTGCAGCGCCGATGCGGCCACCACTGCCGCTGCCTTGGAAGCATTCGTGCGCGCCGAACCGGATGTTGAACGGGTGATTGTTAACCTGCGTGGCGCGGGCGACAGCACGTCACCCTATCCGTTGGCGCCGTGAATTTCCTAATTGTTGCGTGCGGCGCCGGATTTGGC
>FTFY01000753.1_pt1 | contig 27866 bp, 24 predicted proteins | sample 1640561 | NCBI WGS metagenome assembly FTFY01 (sample SAMEA3914789, study PRJEB12502) | metagenome | biome: forest; material: soil | place: Canada | collected 2011-07-03 | depth 0.3 m | reverse complement strand
GTGATGGCGGCGGCGGCGGTGGTTTCGGCGGCGGTCGCTCCATCGGGCTTGGCACTATCGCCATTGCGCTGGTGGCGTCCTATTTCTTCGGCATCAGCCCGACTACCGTCATCAGCCTGCTAAGCGGCGGCCCGGTAAGCCAGCCGCAGACGCAATCGCAGCAGGCTCCCGGCGGAGCCCCCGGACCTAACCGCGCGGCGCCGGCGGAAGACCGGCAGACCAAATTCGTGCGTACCGTGCTGGCTGATACCGAAGATGTCTGGACCCAGATTTTCCGCGCCAACGGCAAAACTTACGCACCGCCGACCCTGGTGCTGTTTTCCGGCGCCACCCGCACTGCGTGCGGCACTGGCCAAACCGCTTCCGGCCCCTTTTACTGCCCCGGCGACCGCAAGGTCTACATCGACCTCAGCTTTTATCAATTGATGCAGCAGCGCTTTCATGTATCCGGGGAATTTGCGCAGGCTTACGTGATCGCCCATGAAGTCGGCCATCATGTGCAAAACATGATGGGCATCATAGACAAGGTCCACAGCGCCGAGCGCCAGATGTCGAAAGCACAGGCCAACGCCATGTCGGTACGGCTGGAACTGCAAGCCGATTGCCTGGCCGGAGTCTGGGCCTTCCACGCCAACCAGGCGCGCAGCATCCTGGAGCAAGGCGATGTTGAAGGCGCTTTGAACGCCGCCACGGCCATCGGTGACGATGCCTTGCAAAAACAGGAGCAAGGTTACGTCGTGCCGGACTCGTTCACCCACGGCACTTCGGCGCAACGGGTACGCTGGTTCAAGCAGGGTGTCAGCAGCGGTGAAGTCAAATCCTGCAATACATTTGAAGTAAAGACACTCTAATCGGAGTGTCTGGTTAACCGGAAAGACCTATGACAATTGCTTATTGGTGCGTACTGATAGCTGGATTGATGCCGTTATTTACAATCGTGATCGCCAAGCGTGGCCGCCCCGACTTTGACAACGCCGAACCGCGCGCCTGGCTGGAGAAGCAATCGGGCATACGGCGTCGTGCCGACTATGCGCATCGCAATCATTTCGAGGCGTTCCCGTTTTTTGCCGCCGGCGTAATCATTGCGCAGCAGGTACATGCCACACAAAGCATCTTGAATTTGCTAGCGGTGATTTTCATCATCGCCCGCATCGTCTATACGGTCTTGTATCTGAAAGATCTGCCCAGCATGCGCTCGGCCGTGTGGGGTATCGCTTTCGCGGCCGCGATCGGCTTGTTTGTATTGGCGGGACTCGCCCACTAAACTAGATAACCACAACATAGATAATTGCAACATGCAGCACCAAGACACCATTCAACTACTCCGCGACGCCGTAAGCGCGTTGCAGAATAACGCCGGCAGCGTAGCCACCTTGTGCCAGACCTGGCGTGCGCAGGCCGCGCTGCTGTCGTCTTTACCGCCTCGCTTTACTGAAGTTGCGGAAAATTTCCTTGGACGGCTGGAAGCCGGCAGCCTGTTCACTGAAGAGAGCTGCTCGTTCAGCCAGCAGGATCTGCTGGACCATCTGCACGCCTGGCTGGACCAGGCGCAACTGGCGTTGAACTGCACAGCCAACACGTAACATTTATTTATCTCATCGGACTACTATGCAACAACTGGAATTACGCCTCAACAGCGATTACGTCGAACTCAATCAACTGCTCAAGCTAACCGGCGTGTGCGACAGCGGCGGCGCCGGCAAGGCGCTGGTTGCCAGCGGCGTGGTGGCAGTCGACGGCAAAATCGAACTGCGCAAGACTTGCAAGATTCAAGCTGGTCAAAAAGTGACCATTGGCGACCTTCTTATCTATGTGCTGCCTCGGCGCAACGCAGGCTGATCGTTAGCCGGCGCCAGGCAGATACAAAAGATGGAAAATATTCTGGCGATCACAGAATTCTGGTTCGGCGACGATCCGGACGACGTCGCTACCGCCAGACAGCAAGGCAAGCTCTGGTGGAGTAAAAATCCTGATCTCGATTTGCGCATCAGGCAGCGGTTTGAAACAACCTTGCTTGCCGCTGAGAAAAACCAGTTGCCGGATTGGGAAAACACACCTCAAGGCGTGATGGCCCTGGTTCTGCTGACTGATCAGTTTCCGCGCAATATGTACCGCAAAACGCCACGTTCATTTGCATTCGATACGCTGGCGCGCCGTTTTTGCCGTAGCGGCCTGCAGCCGGATTTCTATGCCGCATTGCGCCCGATCGAACGGACCTTCCTGCACTTGCCGCTGACGCATTCAGAATTGCTGCCAGACCAGGAGCAGGCGGTGGCGCTGTGCGCTGCACTGGTCGAACAAGTTGCGCCAAGTCAGAAGGGGTGTTTTTCCGGCTACCTCTCATTCGCCATCCGGCACCGCGACATCATCGCTCGCTTCGGCCGCTTTCCGCATCGCAACCGTATTTTGCAACGCCTGTCGACACCTGAAGAGCTGGACTTCCTGCAGCAGCCTGGCTCGTCTTTTTAGGCGTCCTTTTGAGCTGCCTTACAAGACAACATTCAGCGGAATCTTCAGATAACTCACGCCATTCTCTTCTGCTGCCGGCATTACACCGGCGCAGATATTGAGCTGGATCGAAGGTAGCATCAAAGTTGGCAAACCCAGCGTGGCATCGCGCCGGTTACGCATGGCGATGAATTCACTCTCGCTGATACCGTCGCGCACGTGGATGTTTTTTGCGCGTTGCTCGGCAACTGTCGCCTCGCAAGCGGGAGCCCGGCCATCAGGCGGATAATCGTGGCACACGAACAACCGGGTCGACTGCGGCAGACTCAACAACCTGCTCACCGACCGATACAGGCTGCTGGCGCTGCCACCGGGAAAATCGCAGCGGGCTGAACCCAGGTCCGGCATGAACAGCGTATCGCCGACAAACGCCACGTCCTGCTCCACCAGATAAGCCATGTCGGCCGGCGTATGCCCCGGAACATGCAACGCTTGCGCTCGCAGGCTGCCGATGTGGAAAACCTCGTCAGGCGCGAACAAATAATCGAACTGGGTACCATCCAGCAAAAAATCCGATTGCAGGTTGAAGATTTTTTTGAATACGCCCTGAACCACACTGATCTGATTGCCAATGGCGATTGCGCCGCCCAAATGCTGGCGCAGGTAAGGTGCAGCCGAAATGTGATCGGCGTGGGCGTGGGTTTCCAACAACCATTGCACCTTCAAGTCCTTGCTGCGCACGAACTCAATCACGCGATCAGCCGATGTGGTGGAAGTGTGGCCGGCAATCGGATCGTAACCAAGCACCGAATCAATAACCGCGCACTCGCTACCCGCCGCGGTATACACCACATAGGTAAACGTGGAGGTATCCTGATCGAAAATGACTTCTATTTGTGGGCTTGCCATTTGACCGCATCCTGAATTCAACTACAAATGACTATATATGAATAGGCATCAAGTACGCAATGCGCGCACCAGTCTTAATCCGTTAAACACCACCAGCAAGCTCGCGCCCATGTCGGCGAACACCGCCATCCACAGCGTCGCTTCGCCAGTCAGGGCCAGGACCAGGAAGATCGCTTTGATACCCAGCGCCAAGGTGATATTTTGCATCAGCACCGTGCGTGTCTTTTTACTTAAACGAATGAAATCCGTGATCTTGCGCAGGTCATCATCCATCAACGCGACATCGGCCGTTTCCAGCGCAGTATCGCTACCCGCCGCCGCCATCGCAAATCCGATATTGGCCTGCGCCAACGCCGGTGCATCGTTGATGCCGTCACCCACCATGCCGACGTAGCCAAAGCGCTGGCGCAATTCATTGACGGCATTGCGTTTGTCTTGCGGCAACTGATCGCCACGGACGTCGCAGATGCCAACCTGGGCGGCGATGGCTTGCGCGGTATGCGTATTGTCGCCGGTCAGCATGACAACTTCGACACCTATCGCATGCAACCTGGCTACCGCTTCCGCAGCAGTGTCGCGCACCGTATCGGCGACCGCCAGAATCAACAACGGCTGCGTGGCTGAGCACAGCACCACCGTGGTTTTCCCTTCGCTCTCCAGCGCCGACAAGCGTGCTTCCAGCGCAGGATTGCAAATATTCATTTCATGCACCAACCGATGGTTGCCCAGATAAAATTGCCGGCCATCGATCTCGCCCTGCACGCCACGACCGGTCAACGCTTCGAAAGCACCGACTTCGAACAAATTTTCTGCATTACCCGATATTTGCCAATGCGCAACGACCGCGCCCGATACCGGATGATCGGAACGGCTGGCCAGACTTGCCGCCTGACGCCGCAATTGCAATAACCCGCGGTCATCTGCATCAGCTGGCGGCTGCACCAGCTGTATATCGGTGACACGCGGCTTGCCCTGGGTCAGCGTGCCGGTTTTGTCCAATGCCAGTGCCTTGATCTTGCGCCCCATCTCCAGGTAGACGCCGCCCTTTATCAACACCCCGTTCCTGGCCGCAGCCGCAAGCCCGCTAACCACCGTCACCGGCGTAGAAATCACCAGCGCGCAAGGACAGGCGATCACCAGCAACACCAGCGCCTTGTACAGCCATGGATAAAACGCCATGCCCATCAGCAATGGCGGCAAGGTGGCGACCAGTACCGCGGCCAATACCACCACCGGAATGTAATAGCGCGCAAACTGATCGACAAAGCGCTGCGTCGGTGCCCGCTCGCCCTGCGCTTGCTGCACGCTCTTGATGATGCGCGCCAGGGTCGAATTGGCTTGCAGCGCAGTCACCCGATAGATGAAGGAGCCACGCTCGTTGATCGTACCGGCGAACACTTGATCGCCGGCCTGCTTCTCCACCGGCATGCTCTCGCCGGTGATGGCCGCCTGGTTGATGGTGGTTTGCCCTTCTGTCACGAGCCCGTCCAGCGGCACGCGCGCGCCCGGCTTCACCCGGATCAGCGCAGCCAGCGCCACGTTGCCGGTGGCGACTTCCCGCCACTCGCCGTCAGCATCTTGCACAGTCGCCAGATCCGGCGCCATCGCCATCAGCCCTTTGATCGCATTGCGGGCGCGATCAAGCGACAACGCCTCTATCATTTCCGCCAGCGCGAACAGGAAGATCACGACTGCCGCTTCCGGCCATTGGCCGATGACGGCAGCACCGATCACCGCCAGCGACATCAGGAAATTCATGTTGAGAGAGAAATTCCGTAGCGCTATCCAACCCTTTTTCAAGGTATCCAGGCCGCCGCTCAGGATCGCAACCAGCGCCAGGCCGATCACCAGCCACGAATTGTCCTGGCCACCGGTCCAAACTACGACTTCAGCCCCGACAGCAGTCATACCGGAGATTGCCATCAGCAGCCATTTTTTCCGGGATATCTTGAAACCACCATCGCCCATGCTCTCAGTCAGATCAACCGCGCCGGTCAGCGTATCCGATTTGAGCGCCGGCTCCATGTCCAGTGCTTTCAAGGTGGCGATGATCGCGGCCACCGACGGCAAACGATGCTGGACCGTCAGCTCGCGCTGGATCAGGTTGAATTGCATGGCGTCGATACCGGCCATGCCTCGGAGCTTATCCCTGATCAATTTTTCTTCAGTCGGGCAATCCATCTTCTGGATCAGGAACACGGCCTGCTCGGCGCCGGCAATCAATGGCGCATGGCTGACGGTCGGCGCGCCAGCATGTGCGTGCGCATGCTCATGCGAGTGATCATGCTTATGTTGATGATCGTGATGGTCGTGTTCGCAACGGCCCATGGTTTTGTTCTCCTTGACTCAGGTTTCAATGATGCAATCAATTACTCTTGCATATTTAAAACCCTGTAGCTACTATAAGGTCAAGGATTTAGTTTGAAGTAACAGGAAAAACAACCATGAGCACAACTTCACTCAAAATCGGCGAGCTGGCCAGTCACGCCGGCTGCCCGGTCGAAACCATCCGCTATTACGAGCGCGAAGGCTTGCTGCCGCTGGCGGCGCGCTCCCAAAGCAATTACCGGCTATACGGACAGGCGCATATCGAACGCCTGCAATTCATCCGCCATTGCCGCTCGCTGGACATGACCTTGGATGAAGTACGCAAACTGTTGCAGTTTCGCGACTTGCCGGAAGACAACTGTGCCGAAGTCAATACCTTGCTGGATCACCATATCGAGCATGTCGCCGACCGCATCAGCGAATTGAAAGCGCTGCAAACGCAACTGAAGCAATTGCGCAAGCAATGCCAGAAAACTCAGGCCGCCAAGGATTGCGGCATCCTGCAAGGCCTGGCCAGCATGGAAGACGACGCGCCTGCCAATCTTGGCAGTCATGGCGGCGGCGTTCACTAGGGCCATGCACCCCACTGACACTCAACGATGAATATTCACTCAGACGATCTCCGGATTTTTATCGCCGTGGTTGACAACGGCACACTCAGCGCCGCCGCCGAGCAGCTCGGCCAGACCACATCCGGTTTGAGCCGCGCATTGTCGCGGCTGGAACAGAAACTGGCCACCACGCTCCTGACCCGCACCACGCGCCGCATGGAACTGACCGAAGAGGGTCATCTCTTCCTGGAAAAGGCACGCACGATCATTGCGGCGATGGAGGAAGCGGAAGAAGCCATCCAGGTGCGCCATCAGAGACCATCGGGACGCCTGCGGGTAGATGCCTCGCCGCCTTTCATGCTGCACTGCATAGTGCCGCACATAGCCGAATTTCGGAGTACCTATCCAGACATCACGCTTGAGTTGACCAGCAACGACCAGAATATCGATTTGCTGCAGCAACGCACCGATATCGCCATCCGCCACGGCGCGTTGCAAGATTCGATGCTGCATGCGCGCCGGCTGGGAGCAAGCCTGCTGCACATCGTCGCCAGCCCCGATTATCTGCACGCGCATGGCACGCCAGCCAGCGCGGAAGAGTTGAAGCGACATCAGCTGATTGGCTTCACGCAGCCGGAATCGCTCAACAGCTGGCCGTTACGGCAGCAACAGGAAGAACAGCTGACGATCACTCCGACGCTATCGGCATCCGGCGGCGAAACAATACGTCAGCTGGCGCTACATGGGCTCGGGATAGCGTGCCTGTCGGCTTTCATGGTGCGCGAGGATATCGCTCGGGGGACGCTGGTCGATATCCTGGCGGAACATAACAATGGTTACCGGCAGCAAATCCATGCGGTGTATTACAGGAATACCCAGCTGGCCCGGCGCATCACCTGCTTTCTGGATTTCCTGCAACTAAAGCTTTAGTGCCCAGGTTTCGCAGAAATAAAACTCAGCTGGTGTGGCGCAGTTCGCTATCGAGATGGGCCATCATTACCGGCGCATAACGTTCACCGGCGATTGCACCGGCTGGCACGGCTACCTCGATCCGCGCCAGATCATCGGCACTCAATTGAATATTCAATGCTCCCAACGATTCAGCCAACCGATCGCGACGACGCGCGCCGACCAGCGGCACGATATCCGCGCCACGCGATATTACCCAGGCGATCGCAATCTGCGCCACGGTCGCCTGCTTGTCGGCGGCGATGACCTGCAAGGCATCCAGCAAAGCCAGGTTGTGCGCCAGATTGTCGCCAGTGAAACGTGGATTGCGGCCACGAAAATCGCCTGGCGCCAACACCTTGTCCGTGCCCCAGTGTCCGCTGATCAAACCGCGCGACAACACGCCGTAGGCGGTAATGCCGATGCCGAGTTCACGGCAAACCGGCAGGATCTCGGCTTCGATACCGCGCGACACCAGCGAATACTCGATTTGCAGATCCGAAATCGGATGTACAGCCTGCGCCCGGCGCAAGGTTTGCGCGCCGACTTCCGACAAACCGATGTGACGCACGTACCCTGCTTTCACCATGTCGGCGATGGCGCCCACCGTTTCTTCAATCGGCACGGCCGGATCGAGCCGTGCCGGCCGATAGATATCGATATGATCTGTGCCCAGGCGACGCAAAGTGTAGGCAAGGAAATTCTTCACCGCCTCAGGCCGGCCGTCGATACCGCTCCAATTGCCGGCCGGATCGCGCATGGCGCCGAATTTAACGCTAAGCAGCACTTGATCGCGATTGCGGGTACGCAACGCTTCCCGGATCAGCATTTCGTTATGACCCATGCCGTAAAAATCGCCGGTATCCAGCAGGGTGATGCCGGCATCGATTGCTGCATGCAGCGTGGCGATACTTTCAGTTTCATCGGCTGGCCCGTACAAGTCGGACATACCCATGCAGCCAAGGCCGATGATGGAGGATTGCGGACCGGCATTACCTAATTTTTGCATTCTCATAACGACATCCTTCATGTATTCGATGGGAAGGGCGAAACCAGATATGGCCGCCTTGAACACATTATTGTCCGTGCCCAAAGATTAATAAATGCGCATAAAATGATTTCTTTATTCGAAAATCGCTAACAATAGAAAATAAAGGGAGCCCATGGATCGGATTCAGGCAATGGAAGTCTTCTCTCGCGTCGCCGAACTGGGCAGCTTCAGCCGTGCGGCCGAGCAGTTGAATTTACCGGCAGCCACCGTCACCAATGCGGTTCAGGCGCTTGAGAAACACCTCGGGGTCCGCTTGCTACAGCGCACCACACGCAAGGTAACGCTGACCGATGAAGGCATCACCTACCTTGATCGCTGCACTCGATTATTAGCTGAATTCGAAGATGTCGATACCCTGTTCCAGCAGGACCAGTTGCAGCCTCGCGGGATGATCCGGGTTGACTTGCCGGAACGCCTGGCGCACACGGTGGTGATTCCAGCGTTGCCGGATTTTTTTGCGCAGTATCCGAACCTGCGAATCAAATTGAGCGCCACCGACCGCTTCGTCGACCTCATCGGCGAAGCGGTCGACTGCGTGGTACGTGCCGGACCTCTCGGCGATTCCAGCCTGATCGCGCGCCGCATCGGCAACATGGAACAGATCAACTGCGCAGCCAAGTCTTACCTGGATCGCCACGGCAGGCCGCAAACCTTGGGCGATTTGCAGCATCACATGGTGGTCAATTATTTTTCCAGCCGCACCGGGCGCGACCTTGGCTGGGAATATCTGGAGGATGGCGAACCGCGTTTTCTGAAACTTCCCGGCCAGATCTCGGTGGCCAGCTCGGAGGCTTACCTGGCCGCCTGCATCGCCGGACTAGGATTGATACAAGCGCCGCGCTTCGGTCTGGAAGAGTTACTGGAGAGCGGCGCCGTTGAAGAGGTGCTGCCGGATTTCAAGCCGGCGCCATTACCGGTATCCGTGGTGTACGCCCATAACAAGCACCTGTCGCCGCGCGTGCGGGTGTTTGTCGACTGGGTCGCCAAATTGCTGGCGGCCCGCTACACCTGAGCGTGCTTGAACCGTCGCAAAGCCGGTTCAGGCACGGAACAACTAGGTGGCAGCCGCTTGTTGTTGCGCAATCCAATTGTTGATTTGCGTTTCCAGCATCTCCAGCGGCAAGGCGCCATTGTCGATGACGGCGTTGTTAAAGCGCCGCAGGTCGAACTTGCTGCCCAGTTCCTGCTGTGCTTTTTCGCGCAAGGCCTTGATCTTCAGCTGACCGATCTTGTAACCCAATGCTTGACCCGGATCGACGATGTAACGGTCGATTTCAACCTGATTGTCGTGCGGCGGATTGGCGGTATTCACGTTCATGTAATCAATCGCCTGCTGCCGCGTCCAGCCCAGTGCATGCATCCCGGTATCGACCACCAGGCGGGCAGCCCGGAACAACTCATCGTTGAGATGCCCGAACTTCGAATAGGGATCGGTATAGAAACCCATTTCTCCACCCAGGCTTTCGGCATACAACGCCCAGCCTTCGCCGAAAGCAACGTACCAGCCGAAGCGCCGGAACTCAGGCAAGCCTTTTATTTCCTGGGCGCGCGCGGTTTGCAAATGGTGGCCCGGCACCGACTCATGCAAGGTGAGGGTTTCCATTTCCCACTTAGGACGCGAATCCAGCTTCGACAGGTTGGCGACGAAATAACCCGGCCGCGAACCATCCGGCGTTCCAGGTTCATAGTAAGCGCCGGCCTGGTTCTCCGCCCCCACTTCCGGCACCGGTTTCACATCGACCGCGGCGCGGGGAATATCGGCAAAAAAAAGCGGCAACTGCGCGGATGATTTCTTGATGATGTCCTTGTAGCCGGCCAGCAGATCTTCCGGTTTGGTGTAATAGAAACGCGGATCCGTATTCAGGAAAGTGATGAATTCTGCAAACGTGCCCTTGAATCCGGTCTGCTGCATCACCAGTTTCATTTCCGCTTGAATCCGCGCCACTTCCTGCAGCCCGACTGCGTGGATCTCTTGCGGCGTCATGTTGGTGGTGGTGTTTTCCTTGACCTTGTAGGCGTAATAAGCGGCGCCGCCGGGCAAACTTGACGCCGCTATGCTGTCGCGGCAAGCCGGCAGATAGGTGTCGCTGATATAGGCATCCAGTTTGCGGAACGCCGGCGCCACGCCTTGCTGCAGCAGACGCTCGCCTTCACGCGCCAGGCTGGTGCGCTGCGCCGCCGGAATCGAAGCAGGCATGTCTTTGAACGGGGCCGCCAACGGGCTGCTATCGAGTTTGGCGACAAATTCCTGAAGCTGCCCCGGCACCACGCTCATCGTGACTTTGGGCGCCACCCAACCGGATTTGACGCCTTGCTGCAATTGCTCGATCACACCATCGACGTACTTCGGCAATGCCCGCAGGCGCCCCAGGTAATTACGATAATCCTTGGCGGTATTGAATGGCGTTTGCGCAACCAGTTGCGGAAACTCGAACTGGACACCGTTCAGTTGCGAGATCGGTTCCGGATTGTACGGGTAGAATTTGGCGGCCTGGATGTTCTTCTGTTTTTCATAAACGAACAGATCGTAGGAAACCAGATCCTGGCTGCTTAATTTGTTACGATCAATGCGCTTGGCTTGAGCCAGCATCTGCTCCTGGTGGAGATTGCCTGTCAGGCTGGCTGCCAACGAAACATCCGACAACCGGTCGTTAAAGCGATTGTCGCCAACGGCCGTGGCAAACTCCGGTGCGTTGCGCATGCTCCACTGCCAGTCGCTGTCAAAGAGTGTATTGAGTTGCTGATGTGGCGTTGCGGCGTAGCTGAACGGCGCCAATAGAAGACTGAAAAGCAGCGTAAAAATAAAAAGGAATTTGTTCATCCATGTCTCCGAAGATTAGCCCGCCATTCTAGCAAATCACGTCGGAAAATTTCTAAACAGAAATTTCTTTCTCACCATCGGGCTCCCCCTAGGGGCACTATCTCAAACCGGAACATCAGATGACGGAAACGATTCGTCCAATTTGCGCTGAGGCGATGCCACTACCCTGTTGCGGCCACCATGCTTGGCTTGATACAAGGCCTGGTCGGCGCGTTCGATCACGCTTTCAAGACTCTTGTCGTAATCAACGGCCTCGCAATCAAAAGCCGCCACGCCAAAGCTGGCGGTGACATTGACGATCTGGCCATCGTCCAGCCGCAGATGGCAGGCATCGATGGCGCTGCGCAATTTCTCCGCAACAGCAAGTCCTTGAGACAAGTCGATTTCCGGCAACAGCACGATAAACTCTTCGCCGCCGTAGCGTGCCAGCAGATCTACGTTGCGACGATGTCGCCGACACAGATCCGCCACGCCACGCAGCACCTGATCGCCCCCCGGATGCCCGTACTGGTCATTGACGGCCTTGAAATGATCAACGTCCATCACGATCAGCACCAACTGCCGCCGATAGCGCTGGGCGATGCCGAATTGCTGCTCGCCTTGCGAAAAGAATGCTCGGCGATTCATCAGCCCTGTCAGGAAATCCGTGTCGGACAAGGTCTGCAATTGGGCAATCAGCTCCTCGCGCTGTTTTTCGAGGTCGACTTTGACCAGGCTATGGGCCTTCAATACATGTATCGCGCGCATCATGGCGCCAATCTCATCGTCGTGACTTGGTATCGGAATAGCCGTACTCAAACGCTCCTCTGCCAGCGATGTGAAGAGATCGGTAGCATCAAGAATCGGGCGCAGGACGCGCTGTCGTATCACCCGCATGAGCAGCATGAAAATACCCAACGCAATAACCGCCAGGCCGGTTGCTGCCCACAGGACATAGGCGGCCTGCCTGTTTTTATAGTCGGCTTGCTTGAGCATCTCGGCCAGAACCAGATCGCGCAGATGCGGAATCGCCGCCATTTTCGGGACATAGCGTGCGCTCACATCATGGGCGCTCAAACCGTAGTTTCCCGTACTGCGCCCGATGACGAACAATTCATCCAGGAAACCCAGGCCGGCGCCGAGGTATTGATCACGCACCGTATTCAGGGCAACTTCCACGGCTGGATTGCCGCTGTACGCGTGCAGTTGTAGTTCAATCACCGAATACAACTGTTCAATCTGTCCCGACAATTTGGAGAATGCGTAGATTTCCTGAGAGGTAAAAGGCCGCTGAGCGGCTACCGGAGCGATAGGGACAGATCCTATCTGTCCCGCAATATTGCGCAAACTGGACGTTAGTTGAGCGCCTTGCAAACCGTCGCTAAGCTGTGCATCCGACTTGACCGCAATACCGGACAAGGTGGTAATCGCCGGCGCAAAAACACCGATCGCATGGGCCATCATTTCCAGTGCGGTACCGACGGCGGCCACGTCGCGCTGCGGTTTTGGCCCGGCTAGTAAAGGATCGGCTTCCTTACGTGCCGCCGCCAGCGCTTGCTGGGTCGATTCCACCTGCGCAAGCACCGGCTCCAGCGCCGGGTCAGCTTGTACTTGCAGAGCATGGTGCAAGGTTGCCAGCGACTGATCGCTGGCGGCACGCGCCCGCTCCAGCCGTGGAACCACCTCTGCGGCATCGGCCGATTCCTGCGTCAACATCGAATTGACAGGCCCGCGCTCGGCCGCCAACGTTTCTTCCACCAGTAATGCCAGCTGCAAATTCTTAATGGCAGGCATGCTCTTTGTACTGCGTTCGTATACGGACCATTCGCTGCTGACGATCCGGCCGGTCAAGGTCAGAAAAAGCAGCATCAGCAAGATCGAAATCAGCCAAAACAGGCGATTGAGCGACATACGAAATAACATGCGTACAGATTAAGTCAAAGAATGTAGTTGATTGTTTATAATAGTTACAATCTATTTATATTTAAACTTCAATAGATTATTGTTTCAGCGATCCTATCACAATCCGCCACTGTCTCAACCTGTCCGACTGCTCAGGTCCCCAGGCTCACCTGTGTTTCCGTCTGCCCGTGCATTGCCAGCACATCACGATATAGCGTGGCATAGCTCTCCCCCATCAACCGTGCCGTGAACAATTTCTGGTAACGCGCTTGGGCGCGCGCGCCCATTGCCTGCGCCTGCCCGGGGTTATCCCACAGTTGCTGCATCGCCTGCCGGAAGGCCTCCGGATCGCTGGGGGGAACCACCAGTCCGGTTTCACCGTGGTTGTTGATATAACTGGTGCCGGTGCCGATCTCGCTAGAAATCATCGGCTTGCCGTACATCGCCCCTTCCAGCAGGGAGATGCCAAATGCTTCCGAACGCAAATGCGACGGAAATACGATTGCGTAAGACAACTGCAACAATGCAACCTTGTCTTCATCGCTCACCGTGCCCAGGAAAATCACATTGCGCAGTTCTTGCTCATCGGCGCGCCTTTTCAGCTCCTGCTCAATCGGCCCCGCACCAACGATCACAACCGGATAATCGGTTCCGCGTGCCGCATCCAGCAGAATGTGCAAACCTTTGTAATAGCGGATAACGCCTACAAACAAGAAAAAACGCGGACCGATCCGCTTTCTCCACTCTCCCATCCGCGCCGCAGACGGCGGTGGATAGTTGTCCTTGTCGAGACCGATGGGAATTACCTGCGTCTTGTCTCTGTATTCGGCCAGTACCGAACTGGTTTGCAGATAATTAGGGGAAGTGGCGACGACCGCGTCGACGCTGTCGAGGAAGCGATGCATCAACGGCCGGTACAACTGCAACAGTGTTTTGTAACGCACGATGTCGGAGTGATAGGTAACCACGCACGGCTTGTTCATGCGCGTAACGAAATGCGCCAGATCCATGAATGGCCACGGAAAATGGTAATGCACGACATCGACCTCGGCCGCGAGCTGCGCAAAACGCTTAAGCGCAGCAAACGAAAATCCGGTCGACGCAATTTGCAGGTCGAGTTTGACCCGATGGACCTTATGGCCTTCGTACATCAACTCCGCCGGATCGGGATTATCGCTAAGAGTCAGTACCTCGCTCTCGATGCCGCTGGCAGACGAGCATTTACATAACTGATAAATGGTTTGTTCTATTCCGCCATACGATTCCGACTGATAAGTCTTGTAGAAATGAAGAACCCGCATTGCATACTCCTCTCGTCATCTGCCCCATCTTCCGATACAACATGAAGTGAAAGGCTATTTTTCTATTTATACGGACTGCCTACAGCAACAACAAATAACGTTACACAACTTATTACTTAACTTATTACTTAACTTCAATCATTAACGACCTGCCGATACACCTCGGCAGTGATCGCGGCGCATTTTTCCCATGAAAACTGCGCAGACCGCTCCAAACCGGCGATACGCTGCGCCGTCCAGGCGCTGTCATCCTCGATCAGGCGGCGCATCTGCTCCGTCAGTCCGACCTCATCATGCGGATCGACATAAGTGCCGGCCGCGCCGGCCACTTCTGGCAGACTGGCACAGGCAGAGGCAATCACCGGTGTGCCGCTAGCCATCGCTTCCAGCACCGGCAAGCCAAAGCCCTCATACAAGGAAGGAAACACCATGATCCTGGCCGCCGCCATGACGCAAGCCAGGTCCGCCTGATCCAGGTAACCCGCCAAACGCACATGGCCGGTACTGATCGCTTGTGACAACGCAGCGTTCAATTCCCCGGCCTGCCATCCAGGCATGCCGACTACCAACAAAGGGAAACGCTCCCGCAACGGTAATGGCAAACGCACGTGCGCCTTCAGCGTCAGCAACAGATTCTTGCGTGGCTCCAGCGTCCCGACCGACAGGATGAAACCGCGATAGGCCAGGCCAAGTTTTTGGAGACGCGCTGCCAGCTGCTGTTCATCCCTGGGGTGGAATATGCTGGAACAGGCCAAAGGCGCCACCACAACTTTTTGTTCCGGCAAGCCGAAATATTTCTTGATTTCTTGCCCGATAAATTCGGAATCCACCAAGATCCGGCTGACACGCGCCAGGGCCGATGGCAACCTGCGCTCAATTTCCTTCAGGCGATCTTTAGGCTGTGTTTGCGGATAATGAATATGCGTCAGGTCATGCACCGTCATCACCGTCCGGCCGGAAAAATTGAACGGCCATAAACTGGGTTCGTGATACACATCCGGACGTAGCTTATTTGCCCCGCGGTTAAAACATTGCTGCTCAAGCGTCCGCCGCAAGACGTAGGCACCCGGCAAACGCCTGGCAGTATCGGCCCAACGCGAATAACCTGGCATCTGCGCACTGGCGAGCGTATCTTGCCAACCCGAGCCTGAGAAATAGTGCATCCCCAGCCCCGGAATTTGCTGCAAGGCCTGCCCCAGCTCAGCAACATAGTTGCCGATACCGGTGCGCGGCGCGCGCAGGATCTTGCTATTCAGAGCAATGTTCAGTTTCATGACATTCACTCCGCCCCTGCTGCTGAATTTGTACCTGACGCCCGACCCGCTTTATCAGCTGGCGCGTCGAATCTTTCCAGCTCAGGCAAGACCAGTCTGCCACATCTCGCGTCGCTGGAAAAATACCGCTGTCTTCATATTGCTGTACCTGCCGAGATAATGATTCCGGCTGATGCAAATCAAAATAGCTGATAAATTCGCCACCTATCTCATGAAATACAGGAATGTCGCTCGCCATCACCGGCAAACCACGTTGCATCGCCTCTACCAGCGGCAGGCCGAAACCCTCCACGAAGGAAGGGAAGACCAGCGCTTTCGCGTGACTGTAACAATACTCCAGCTCGACGTCGCTAAGATCGTTGAACATGAACAGGCGCCGCTTTAGTTCAGGGTGATTTTGCACGCGCTCGATTAGACGTTCATTCTTCCATCCTATGCGTCCGATGAAACACAATACGACGTCGCTGCCGTCCCGCCACAAATGTTCGAAGGCATCCATCAGGTAGGCGTGATTCTTACGCGGCTCGATGGTGCTGACCATCAGATAGACGGCACGACCGGATGTAAACAACTTCTCCACCACGGGACGTACCGACCGGTTTGGACCAATCTGATCGAGCTCGGAACCAAGATGGAAGAAATCGAACCAGAGCGCGTCGGCTCGTTCCGTGCCCAGGCGTCGCTGCACTTCCCCTTGGACCTCGTCACGAATGGTGCTCGAGATGGCAATAAATCCGTCTGCCGTGTTGGTCGTCCATTCAAACCAGCGGTCGAACATATGCACCAGCAGATCGTCGCAAAACTGAGGATGAGTCAATGGAATCAGGTCGTAGATTACCGAGACGATAGTCACTCCCTGCTGTTTCAGTTTCTCCGCCACAGGAAAGGAATCGCCTTGCCATGATGAATCCAGCAATACCAGGACATCGTCGGTACTACAGGTCATTTCGGCAATGCGGGGCTTCTGTTCGATTTTGCCAAGAGCCCGTTCCGTCAGGTACAAGGGTAGCATGAACGAAAAACTCGCCAACCGACACAGCACATAGGTCACGCGCCGTACGGTATGAGATGATTTCCACGGCCAGAACCGTAACAAGCGCGAGTGAATCAACCAGTAACGGTTACGTATCTGTACCAGTCTTCGCGCCAGCTTTTCCAGCTTCGATTGCAACCGACCTTGCGAATTGTCTGGGTGCTCAGGGGCCAGCTGCCTGACTTCAAATATCGTTCCCTCCCTGAGTATGACTGGAATGCAGACCGCTTCGCCCTGCACTGACGGCAGATTATTGACGACATTTCGAACGACGCGTTGTATGCCTGAGTTAATTTCCGGGTGATGAAATACATAGGTACATTCAATCAGAAATCTGGTCATGCCGTTACTCCATTCGTGCTCACAGTTTCACTAACACTCGCGCCGCTTCGCGAGCGCTCCACTGCCATCTCGGCATCCAGAAACGTACAACCGACAAAATCGGGATGCCGGGTATTAATCACATGGAAAATAACGCTGTAGTCGCGCCATTCATAATTCGTATCAAGATGGGAATCCAGTCGCGACAGGGAAATCGCAACCGAATAATTACCCTTGCCGAGATTCATCGGAAAGCTACAGCGATACACCAGATCTTCGCCTGGCAGCAGATCGGTCAGCGGCATGTCGAGCCGGTGGCTATTGATGCCAAAGATCGACTGTCCCAACTTGTCTTTGATCATATATCCCATGACCAGTCGCGGCACGGGTGCGTTGATGGCAACCCGGACCTCTAACGTGACCCGCGCGCCAACTTCAACCACGTCCAGCTGCTTGCCGTCATCGTCCAGCAACTTCACCGACACTATGCCGGCTTCGCCGGTGCCGGAAATCGTTCTCAATCTACCGTCAGCCATACGTTCTTGCCTGACCGTCTGTTGTTCCCGTTCGGCCAGCATGCCGTTATAAAAATCCATCACCTCCACCGGATCACCTTGCATTTCCAGACGTCCCCGGTTGAGCAGGATCGCGCGATCGCAAATGGTCTGTATCGCATAACGGTCGTGCGAGACAATCAACAAGGTGGTGCCGGCGCGACGAAACTCCCTGATGCGTTCAAAACTCTTATGCTGGAAATAAGCATCGCCGACGGACAAGGCTTCGTCGACAATCAATACGTCCGGCCGGCTGGCGGTTGCCACGCTAAAGGCCAATCGCATCTGCATGCCGCTGGAGTAGGTTCTTACCGGCTGGTCTATGTAATCTCCAATTTCGGCGAATGCCTCGATCGCCGGCATCAGCGCCTCGATCTGCTGTCCCGTCAAACCCTGCAACTGGCCGGCCATGATGGCGTTTTGCCTGCCCGTAAAATCAGGATGAAATCCCATGCCAAGTTCCAGCAACGCCGCGACTCGTCCCTGAATATCGACAGTACCAGTGGTAGCCTGGGTAGTACCCGCTATCAGTTTCAGAAGCGTGCTTTTGCCGGCGCCGTTGATACCGACAATACCGATCGCTTCTCCTGCCACCAGCTGGAAATCAATATCATGCAATACCCAATGAAGCTGATGCCTTTGCCTGGCGAACGGCGACACCCATTCGGCAAGGCGAGCCCAGCGCCCGCTATATGTCTTGTAGGCTTTGCCTAAGCCTTTAATCGTTACGGTACCCATCAGAGCTCATCCACCATTTCACCTGCATGCTTGCGAAACAACAGTAATCCAAAAACACACAATGCGACGCTCACTAACGTCACGGCCCACAAATCGTTCCAGTGCGGCCACACGCCGCTAACGAAAATACCTTGATAGGCAGTCACCAGTGCTGTCATAGGATTAAATTTGAGCAAGGTTTGAACGTCGGCGGGCAGGGTCGAAACCGTATACACAATAGGTGTAAACCAAAACCAGAATTGCAAGACGATGCCAAACAGCTGGCCGACATCACGGAAAAATACGTTCAATACACCTAACACGATTCCAAGACCGGTGGAAAACAACACCTGTATCAATAACAGCGGTAGCACTCCAAGAAATACCCAGCCGGGGAAATTACCGGTGATGAGCAAAAAGCCTAGAAACAATCCGAAGATGATGGAAAAATTCAGGCCCGCGTTCATGACCGTAATGACAGGCAAGCAGATGCGCGGGAAATTCAGCTTCTTGATCAGATTGCCGTTTTCCAGAAATACGTTCTGCAGGCGCGATACCGTTTCGGTAAAAAACCCCCAGGTCAGCAAACCGGCGCACAGATAAATGCCATACCCGAACTGGCTGCTGGCATTGGGCAGCCGTGCATGCATCAGTTGCGAGAAAATTACGGTGTAGACGACAATCATTGCCAGCGGATTCAATACCATCCAGGCAGCCCCCAGCATCGAATTGCGATAGCGCGTCTGAAACTCGCGCCTGACGCTGCCGACCATGAAGCCGCGGTAATGCCACAATGAGCGCAACAGTAAGCCAAAATTAGTGCCCACCTTTGTCTGCATCATTGCTTGCACCTGCCGTACTTGTCGTCAAACCGCACGATGTCGTCTTCGCCCAGATAGGCGCCGCTCTGCACTTCAATCATGACCAATTCCAGCAGGCCCGGGTTCTCAAGACGATGCCTGCACCCCGCCGGAATATACGTCGATTCGTTCGTATTGACGTATAGTTCCCGGTCGCCGTTGACGACCTTGGCCATGCCTTGCACCACTACCCAATGTTCGCTGCGATGATGATGCATCTGTAACGACAGCGATGCGCCTTGCTTGACGACGATGCGCTTGATCTTGAAGTTGGATCCCTGTTCCAGCAAGGTGTAGCTGCCCCAAGGCCGGAATACGGTCCGATGCAATTTATAAGTATCGTGCTCGGTACTTTTCAGTTGCTGTACAACCTTCTTCACATTTTGCACGTGATCCGGATGGGCGATCAGCAAGGCGTCAGGCGTATCCACCACTATCAGGTTGTTGACGCCGACGGTAGCTACCAGGCGCTGCTCAGAGTAGATGTAATTGTTTCTGCTGTCGATCAGCACAGCTTCACCCAGTACACGATTGTCTTGCTCGTCAGGTTCAACCAGTTGCCGTAGCGCGCCCCAGGAACCAATATCGTTCCAGTCAAAACTGGCTGGTATTACCGCAACCCGGTCAGAGCGCTCCAATACGGCATAGTCGATAGAAATATCCTGCATCGCCATGAAACTTTCGCCTTCCAGCTCCTGCAACAGGACACCAGCTGACGGACTGGCCGGGCTGGCTTCGATGCAAGAAGACGCCAGCGACAGAATTTCAGGCGAGTGCTTTTCCAGTTCACTGATAAAAGTCGAGACTGAAAAACAGAAGATTCCGGCATTCCATAAATGCTGGCCGCTTGTCACAAAGGCTGCGGCCCGTTGTGCATCCGGCTTCTCGATGAAACGCTTTACCGTGGCGGCTCCGAATGTATCGATCCCGGCACCGCATTCGATATAACCATAGCCGGTTTCCGGCGTCAGCGGCCGCACCCCGAAGGTCACCAGATAACCTTGTTTAGCGATTTCCACCGCGTGATGCACTGCTTCGGAAAAGCGCTCGACATCCTTGATCAGATGATCTGCAGGCATCACCACCATGATGGTGTTGTCGCCATGTAGCGCGCGCAATGACAATGCGGCGACCGCTATCGCTGGCGCGGTATTGCGGCCCGACGGCTCAAGAATGAAATGCCCGCGATGATGAATTCCCAGGTCGGCCGAAGTGAATTCGTCTTTGCTCTGGAAGTAGTAATCCCGATTGGTCACGCTCAGAATATCGCCACGGATGCCGAGCTGGGCAACCCGCTGATAGGTTTTCTGCAGCAAACTCTTGCCATCCGGGAGCTTGATGAACGGCTTCGGGTGTCCTTCGCGCGACACCGGCCACAAGCGCGCGCCGGCGCCGCCAGAAAGAACTACAGGAACAATCACTGCGGTTGCCGTCAATGGAATACCAGGTTCTGGAGTGCGCATTTTTTTCTGCCTTTATTCTTTACCAACGCGACGCAGGTCTGCCTCAACCATCTGCTGTATCAATTGTTCAAGGCCGGTTTTCGGTTTCCAGCCCAATTTCCGCTGAGCTTTGGCCGGGTTACCCAGCAATACATCCACTTCAGCCGGCCGGAACAGTTGCGGATCGATCACCAGGTAATTTTCATAATTCAGATCGAGGTGAGAGAAAGCGATGCGGCACATATCGCGCACGCTGGTAGTGACGCCGGTGGCAATCACATAATCATCAGCCTGTTCTTGCTGCAGCATCAGCCACATTGCTTCCACGTAGTCACCGGCAAAGCCCCAATCGCGCTTGGCGTCGATGTTGCCAAGCCGTAGTTCCTTTTGCTTGCCGAGCTTGATGCGTGCCGCCCCATCAGTCACCTTACGCGTGACGAACTCTATGCCGCGCAAAGGGGATTCATGATTAAACAGGATGCCGCTAGACGCATGCAAACCAAAGCTCTCCCGATAATTGACGGTGATCCAATGTCCATAAAGCTTGGCCACGCCATAGGGGCTGCGCGGATAGAACGGCGTGCTTTCATCCTGGTGTTCGGCCTGGATCAAGCCGAACATCTCGCTGGTAGAGGCTTGATAGAAACGCGACTCGGGACTGAACTGGCGAATCGCTTCCAGCATATGCGTTACTCCTAGGCCATCGACCATGCCGGTTACCACAGGCTGGTTCCAGGAAGTACCGACAAAACTTTGCGCACCCAGGTTGTAGATTTCGTCAGGACGTGCCTGGCACACTGCTCTTATTGCAGATGTCGCATCTGCCAGATCACCTTCAATGAATTGCAGTCTTTCCACAATTCCGAGTTCGCGCAAACGCCACAAGGTGTCGCTGCTGCGCCTCGCCAGCAAACCGTATACTTTATAGCCCCTATCAAGCAACAACTTGGCAAGATAGGCGCCGTCTTGACCGGTTATGCCGGTAATCAATGCAGTTCTTGTCATCGCGTGAATCTCCGTTTTATTTCTATTTTTTTTACTCTTGCATTACTTTTATCCGTGGCGCCATGACCGACAGTCACTGCGTGACGCTCTCTGCCGCCACCCTGGTATCCCAGTCCGACAAAACGCTTAGCAAGGTCTGCTGCATCGGAATGCGCGGCGTCCATGCCGTTGCCTGTTCGATTTTTTTATTGCAACCTTTCACTCGACGCAGGTCCGACGGCCGCAAACGCTCCGGATCCTGTTCGATCGCAGCATCTGTTTCAGTCAGGTAAAGCATGCTGGCAATCATGTCGCGGACCAGATACTCCTTGCCCGAGCAAACGTTGTAGATTTCGCCATTTCTCCCCTGTTCCAGCAACGCCAGATAGGCCGAAATGACATCTTCCACGTCAAGGAAATCACGGGTGACATCGACGTCGCCAACCAATACGCTGCGCCCTTGCAGACCCAGCTTGATACGCGCTAATTGCCGTGCAACGCTGGAGATCACAAAATCTTCGCGTTGCCCCGGGCCGATGTGATTAAACGGGCGCGCCACCAGAATGCGCCAAGGGACATTGCAGCTCCACTGGTAGCACAGCAACTCTGCCGCCGCCTTGCTAACTGCATAGGGATTTTGCGGACGCACTGCCTGCTGCTCGTCAATCGGCAATGACTCCGGACTAACCCGGCCGTAGACATCGCCGGAACTGGCGTATAAAAAGGTGCCATTGAAGCCGCTCCGTTGCAGTGCCTGCAGCAGGTTAAGCGTTCCTTTGAGATTGACATCCAGTGTGTGCCCGGGATCGCGAAATGCTGCAGGAATAAAGGTTTGTCCGGCAAGATGGATCACGGCGTCCGGACGCGCCTGCCGTAACACCGGCTCCAGCGAATCCGGGTCCAGCAAATCGTAAGGACTGTCTGCCAGCACCAGCTCCCAACCTTGCGCAGCGATCACATGCGCGCGCAGGCGCGCAAAAGCTAGGCCGACAAACCCTGACTGTCCGGTGATAAATAGTCGTTTCATATGCAGTCAATCCCTCCCCGCAGTTGTTCAGTTACGTTGTTCGGTTAAAGCTATGGCAGATTTTCGTTACGGCTTGCGCGCGATAATGACCTGGCTTTTCGGCATGAAATCATTCAGGACCGTCCTGACCTGTTCGCCGTTTGGACTGTTCATCAAGATTTCCCATGTCTTTGACCAATTTTCCAATAGCTTGTGCTGCGTATTGCCAAGGTCAACGTCGCACACCCAGAAAAACAACCACCATATCGACCAGTAAAAACCGTAATAAGTGTGACTTTCGATAATCAATCCGGCATCCGTTACCATCTTCTCAAACTCGTCGCGCTGAATGATGCGGATGTGATTCGGTTTCTGGAAATAGGAAGCTGGCGCCAATTTCGTCTGCAGTTGTTCCAATATCGGATCAGGAACAGCAAGCAGGTATTGCGCACCGGGTTTGCCAACGCGAACCAGCTCACTCAAAAATTGCGCCGGATCGTCGACATGCTCCAGCACTTCTGTCGAAACAACCTTGGATGCGATACCGTCTTCCAGCAATAGCGGATTCGCATCGCTCACCAATCCTTGCACTTCACGCGCCGGGGTTTGCGCCAGACGCTGCTTGGTATGTTCCACCTTCTCCGCATCGATGTCTGCAACAATCATGTGTGCGCCACGATTTGCGCAAAACAGCGAATTGCCGCCATCGCCGCAACCAACATCAAGCACAACGTCTTCCGCGCTGATCTGAAAACCGCGATAGAGCTCGTTAGTCTCCTGCAGAAACCATCCGCTCGCCCAGGCATCTTTCAATCCGACGTTGAACCACTCGACCGGAGCAGCTGGAGCAACCGGCGCGGCTGGCGCTGCCTCGGCCACCGGTACTATCTGAGCAACAGCTTCTTGTTTCGCGCTGCCGAAAAATTTTCTAATCATGTTTCGCATGCTGGTTCTCGCTTCCACTATTACTGATGGCTAGTCTTCGATGCAATTGGGCTAAGTCTGATATTGGAATTGACGCCGGTTCAAATTGTCGACAATTTTTTTTCCACGTATACGCAAAGGTGTTTCAATAAAACGATAATTGAGTTCACTGAAGATGAGTATCAGCATTGCCGCAGTCAGGATCAGCCTGACATTGTATGTTTCGTCAAAAACCGTTCCTGCAGGCGCGATCCGAAACCAGATTTCGCGCGCCGCGAAATAGGCCGGTATATGCGTCAGATACATTGCATAGGACCTGCTGCCGCACCATAGAAAAATTCGCTTGAACAGACTGCCAGGCATCAGATAGTTTTTGTCATATGAAGCGATGAACACCAAGACGGTCGACAGCATGGCGACCAAGCCAACAGAAAATCGAAATTCGCCGAAGCGATTGGATCCAAGTATGGTCAAACCAATTATTAAACCCATCAGGGCAGCAACACCTAACCATTGATGCCATGCCAGCCAGGTTGGCTCAAAGCGGCGATAGCTTTCTCTTTTGCTCCACATGGCGAGCAATACGCCAGACAGCAAAGCGTCAGATCGAGTTCCCATCAAAAAAATGGAAAAATGTCGATTCGTACAAAACTGCACTAATACAGCAAGCGTCAGCAATACTGCCAGCGCCGGCAACCGACGACGAAAGATGATCACGACAATCGGTAGCAAAAGATAAAATTGTTCTTCCAGCGACAGACTCCAATACGGAAAGCTGGCGCCATATTCGAAATGTCCAAATGCCGATATGAAACGGAAATTTCCATAATTAAAAACACCGGCAAGCGTGGCATCGAGGTTGGCCTGCAGTGATCCGAATGCCCCGGACTTATTGAATACAATCGTTGCAAGCAAAATTAACAGCAACCATAACCAGGCTGACGGCCATAGACGGGTAGCACGTCGGATCCAAAAACCTGTCACCGTGGATAAAGTCGTCTGATTGCCGTCAGCCTCGACCAGTCGGGGAATCAAATCTCTGGCAATCACAAAACCCGAAATCACGAAAAATAAATCAACACCAACCCAGCCACCGAGATTGGCATACAGGGACTCAAGGGTTCGACCTGGATGCACGAGCAAATTGAAATACGAGTGCTGGAACAACACCAACAATATGGCGAATCCACGCAACACTTCGATATCTGCAATCCGTCGATTCATGGTCGGTCCAATTGAATTATTGATTTACTTATCAGCCTGGCTTACGGGCGATAATGATTTGGCTTTTTGGCAAAAAATTATCCAGTACTGCTTTTACCTTGGCGCCCTCCGGTATTGAAATCAACTGATGCCATGTACTCGCCCATTCGTTCAACAGTGGCGGATAAGGTGCTTTTATCTGGTCCAGCGTTGCGCCCTCTTGTTGAGTTTCACAAGCCCAATACAGACACATCCACATCGACCAATAAAAACTATAAGCGTCCCGCCGCTCGATCTGCAGGCCGGCATCAGTAACCATCGCTGCAAACGCATCCCGCTCAAATATATGTATGTGATTAGGTTTTTGAAAATGGCTAGCAGGAGCAAGCTGTTTTTGCAGACCTTCGCTAACCGGATCAGGCACCGTCAACAGATAAAGTGCTCCAGGTTGCCCTACGCGCACCAGTTCGGCCAGCACCTGCGCCGGATCATCAACGTGCTCAAGCATTTCCATCGCAATCACTCGACTCGCAACGTTGTCGGCCAGTTGCAACGGATTGGTATCGCCGACCAATGCCTGAAAGCCGCGCGCCGCGCTGTTCGCAATTTTCTCGGAAAGTCTCGCTACCTGAGCAGCATTGGTATCGGAAAAAATGATATGCGCACCACAGCGTGCCGCGAACCTGGTAGCGCCACCTTCACCACAGCCGACGTCCAGGACCACATCTGCCGCCGTGATTGGAAAGCCTTTCAGTAATTCGCCGCTGTCCTGCAGGAACCAGCCGCTTTGCACACTATCTATCAGGCCGCACATACGCGAATCGACCACACCGTCTGCCGATACGAGCGGCGGCATTTCCTCTTGCTTCGGTATTTTTTTTGTACGCGAACTCAGCAGGCCGCTAAGAAATTTCAGCATGCACGTATCCGTTTTTCTGCCTCAAACATTTGCGTAGCGTTATGCCCGACGCAATTTGCCACTATGCCGGGATGATTTGAAAAAAACGTTTCCAAGCGTTCTTTGACGACAGCACGGGAGCAATGGAGTTGCAATTTTCGTACGGCATGCTCGGCCATTTTCTGATACCTGGCTGGATCGTGTTTGGCAACGCGATAACTTTCTTTGTAGGCGTCAAGCAGTGTTGTCCAGTCTATCCGGTAGCGTAGCGTCCGGTACGCGCGACGCGGATCGTGTGGCCAGTTGCTTGGTTCTGCACTGGAATCCAGGACGAACGCATTGTAGCTATCGATATAATCTGCCATCGCAGTGTTACGCGGCGCGACGGCCGGTTTTCCGCAAGACATGAACTCCATCAATGGCAGGCACTGCCCTTCGCCATGCGAGGTATTCAAGACGTAAGTAGTTACCGACACCAGGCTTTCATAATCAGCGTCGCTGAGATAGCCGTGGATCAGCAGAATCCGGCATTTGAACGGCGTCAGCTTATAGACGTTCTCCAGCAGATTATCGATCCCGACCTGGGGATCATTATGCGTCAGCTTCAATACCAGCGTAGCATCCTCGATATCGCGAAACGCCCAACAAAAAGCACTGATCATGTCGTACCAGTTTTTGCGGCCGTCGAGAGGATTGAACACCGAGGTATAGACTACGCCATCGATATGGACTTTGGCCGGCTCACGCCGGGCAAGCGCCGGTGGCCTGACCAGGACCGGCTTGGGCTCACCGCGCTGCGACGCACCATAGGGCGAAAGATCCACGCTTCGGCTATCAATTACCGTACCCTCGACATTCAGCTCTATACCATCGGGGAAATTAGCAATAGATGATTTTTCGCGTAGTGCAGAAAATCTGTCCCAGACCGGGGCCGGAATAGACGCCACCGGAAATGCCGGCGTCATCGTCTGCCTTACCACATCCGAAGTGAATTCAGAATGTGTAATCGTGCTGCCAAGCCGATCGAAGACATAACGCCAGTCATGGCGAGGTTCACCCAGCCAGGACTCCGTTGGGAGCGTGCTGAACTCCCAGGCAAATACCGGAATGGTAGGACACTCAAGATCGACTTCAGTTTTATGTGGCGGAGAAAAAGAAAGGAAAACACATGACTCGCCGTGCGCTTTGGCATTCCTGTAGATCGTATCCACCTCTAGCGCGGGATTCATGACGGTGAACACGATGCCCAGTTGCTCCAGCACCGGTCGAAACTCCTTCAACACGAAATAGTAACTGTATTCCGGCAAACCCAAATTCGAAACAATCGAACTGGCATTGGTATCGGAGTAAATAACAATAATCATCTGGCACCGGGTTTCAGATAAAACAAAACAAATGTTGCGCTATGCCGTTGGCAAAACGTCAGATAACAGCAGTAATACGCTCGTCTTCCGATTGGAGCAAGAAGCTACGCAATTGCTCTTTCGCAGACGCGCCAGAACAATAAGATTCCTGCCGGGCCATGGCACGCCCACTCATCGCGATATATTTTTCAGGCTGCTGTTTCGCCACGTGATAACTATCTTCAAATGCAGTACAAATGGACGCCCAATCAAGCCGGTACCGCAAGGTACGGAACAGTTCACGCGGGTCCTGCGGCCAGATATCGTGCTCAAGACTGGATTTGACGATGAAAGCGGCGCCCTCATCAATATAGTCTTCCATCGCCGTATGGCGCGGTGCTATCGCCGGCTTTCCGCAGCTCATGAATTCCATCAGCGGTACACAAGCGCCCTCGCACAACGAGGTGTTGACGTAATAGCTGGTGGCGCCAATCAATTCTTCATATTCGGCGTCATCCAGGCAAGCATGCAAGGTCACGACGCGGCATTTGAACGGCGACAGCTGCGACAGGATGGTCAACAACACATTGTGATACAGCTGCAAATCGCGCTCATCCATCTTTATAACCAGTGTTGCATCTTCCACTTCGCGGAAGGTCATGCAGAATGCCGTCAACATGTCGATCCAGTTTTTACGGCCATCCATGGGATTGAAGACAGAGGTATAGATCACCCCCTCCAGATGTACCACCGCTTCAGGTTCCTGGACCGGCGCTGGCGCTGGCGATTCCTCCGGAAGCGGAGCCGATGCTATTGGCAATGCCGGCGGCTCTGCCGGCAACGGTTGAATTTTCTTGCGTGAACTGCCCGCGACGGCACGTCCCAATTCATAACCGCTGCGCCCTCCAACTGCGACCGCCTTGGCCAGCCACAAAGGCAGCAGATCACGCAATGCCTCCCGGTACCAGGCCACCAAATAATGCTTGGTCACTGCCAGGCGATAACGCAGGTTTTTTGACGGCGCCAACGGCTGCGGTTGAGGTTCCGCTGCCGGTTCCGGTTCCGGTTC
>FTFY01000675.1_pt1 | contig 28286 bp, 28 predicted proteins | sample 1640561 | NCBI WGS metagenome assembly FTFY01 (sample SAMEA3914789, study PRJEB12502) | metagenome | biome: forest; material: soil | place: Canada | collected 2011-07-03 | depth 0.3 m | reverse complement strand
GGTCGGTGTAGCGCTAACTGTCTGTGGCTGCGGCTGCCGGGGCGGTTGCATCAATTGCACCGGCTGCGGCTTCACCACTTGCGGCGGCGGGGCTGGCTGCGGCGGCGTGGGTATGGTTATGGGCGGCGCCGGAGGCTCCGGTTCCGTCAACGCGATCTGCACCAGCGAATCGTCGCTGTGCCCCTCGATCTTTGCCGTTTTCTGGATGCCGGCAAAGATCAGGATGGCGAGTATGAGTATCGACGGCAAGGTTGCCAGCGCATCGCGAAAACGGTAGAAGAACGGCATGGTAGTCATTGCTTGCATCACGGCTTGCGAGTGGCAATGGAAATCGATTCGAAACCGTTCTGCTTCAGCGTGTCCATTACTTCCACCAGCCGCTGCACCTCGACTCCGCGATCGCTGTTGACGATGACGTTGAGTTTTTCACCGTTCTTCTTGGCCTGGTTCAAGCGCGCAGGCAGCTCGGTGATTTTGGTGTCGACGCCGTCAACTTGCAATGCGTCATTCAGGCCGAGCGTGACGACCGCCTTGTTTTGCGGTTTCAGCTCCTGTGAACTGCTGGCTGTCGGCAAATGTGTTTTCATGCCGAGCGCAGGAATTACATTGAGGCTGATCAGCACAAAAAACACCAGTAGAAACATCATCACGTCGATCATAGGAATGATTTCCACGCGAGCTTTCCGCTTTTTTGGTTCGTCCCAACTACGCATTGCACTACCCCGATGAAAGATGCGCGGTGATAGCGTGAATTCGCTAACCGCTATAATTTCTATAACCGTCGGCAGAATAGCGAGGAATTATTTCGGCAGTATTACAATCGGAAACATTGTGGTGGTGGTGCCACGCAAAGTCAGGCAGGCGATCGGCAAGATCTTTGGAGATGGGGCGCTGTGTGTGCTGCGTTTACTTGTTTGCTCAATGGCGCGGCAACGGAACGAAAGATAGCAGGATTTTGATCGCATAGACCACAATCAGAGAGCCGGTCAGGTCGCCGATAGACATCACGATCAGGCCAGACCAGAAATGATAGGAGATACCGCGCAATACAAACCACACCAGTTGCAGCAGCGGATTGGCGAGGCCGTACAACAGGATGCAGGCCAGCAGGCGAGTCGTGGTCAGATTGCTCAGCGATCGCTGCAGACGCATCTCCTGCAATGTGAATCTATAGGCAAGATAAGGCGCCAGCGCCGAGATGATGCTGTAACCGATGGTGGAGACCGGATCGCCGGGAAAGAGGTTGTAGAGACTGGACGTCAGCACTGAGCCGATCAGGATGCCGAGCACGCCTGCCTCGGCAAATAGCAAAGTGCAGATAAGCCGTATCCCCGCGGGTAGATAGATCCAGGCAATTCCCTGGGTAAACTCGATGTGCTTGAATAGCCAGTCATTGGCCATGTACACCAGCATGTAGACGATCGCCGTGGCGCTGATTGTCAGCAGGTTGAGGCGTAATTTCTCGGCAGGGGACGGAGTAGTGGTCATGACGCGCGTATATTACCGAAGTATTTGCGCGGGTGCTGGAAGATACTTGCGATTGCGGTGAAATGACGAGTATTATCGATATAAAAATAACAGCGATTTAACTACGTTAACAGAACATCCCTGATATTTCTGGCAACGGCTTACAATAATGCTATGGAAAAAAATAATCGACCTGCAGATATCTATGTGCGTTTTTTGCAATTGGCGAATGCGCTGCGCGGCTTGCCGTCGTTGCCATCGCTGGACCCGCTGGAAGATCGCATTTTGGCTTTTGTTGCGCGCGCGGGACAAGCCAAGGAGCGCTTGTCGGTACGCGACATGATGGCGCAGAGCGAACTCGGTTCGCCGGCCATGCTGCACGCGCGCCTGAAGTCGATGCGGGAAAAAGGCTGGATCGTATTGACGGATACCGACGATACGCGCCGCAAGCAAGTGGAGTTGAGCCAGGCGGCGTGGCTGCATTTCGATAAATTGTCGAAGTGCCTGCTGCAGGCAACGCGGGATGCCAGCAAATAGTCATTTCGTCTGCAGGCCGAAGCTCAGAGCCATGTCAAAAAAATACGCGTTCCGGCGTATTTTTTTATCCATCCGATGTAACGACCAAGTCATATTTTCTTCTTATAATTTGGGGTTGTTCGACATGATGACCTTTGACCTCGGTGAGCTATATGGATGCGACAAACCAACAGCGGGATGTGACAGACCAACTGCGGCGAGGCGCATTTTCATTGGCCGCAACAATGAGCATCGGGCTGACAGTTGCTGGCTGCGGCGGTATCGACAGCAACAGCGTTGACGCTGGCGTAAAGGCGGCCTGGGTCACTGTCGGCAGTAACAGCCAGGCTATTGTGAGGGTCATCACGACCGACGCCAGTTGTCCCGAAATCCGTGACGGCACAGACTATGTTGCGATGACTTTACGCACCGCGCCGGGCACGGCAGCGCTGCGCCCGACCGCCAGCGCGGTTGCCGATTCCAAGCCTTCAGCTTTTCCCGTCACCGCTTGTGAATACAATGTGCCCGCCGACAGCAGCGGCATCACAGTGGGTTCTCGTTCTTTGCCGTTACCCAAGAAGGAGCCGCAGCGCGTGGTGGTGCTGGCCGATACCGGTTGCCGCATGAAAAAAGCAGATAACGCCTGGCAAGCCTGCGCCGATGGCGATGCCTGGCCATTCCCCGAGATCGCCAGCGCTGCTGCCGCGATGCAACCGGATTTGGTACTGCACATAGGTGATTATCACTATCGCGAAAACGCCTGTCCTGCAGATATCGCCGGCTGTAAAGACAGCCCTTGGGGTTATGGCTGGGATGCCTGGCAAGCCGATTTGTTCAAGCCCGCAGCGCCGCTGATGGCTGTCGCGCCGTGGATTATGGTGCGCGGCAATCACGAGGAGTGTGCCCGCGCCGGCCAGGGCTGGTTCCGATTCCTGGATACGCAACCGTTCGAAGCCAAACGATCTTGCGACGATCCTGCCAATGACGGCTTGGGAAATTTTTCCGATCCGTACGCGGTGGCGCTCGGTAGCGATACGCAAGTGATTGTGTTCGATTCGTCGAAAGCGGGCCGGGCAGCGTTGCCGACCAACGATCCGCAATTCATTAAATATCAGGCGCAATTTCAGGCAGTCAAGCAGTTGGCGGCGAAGGCCGGCGTGAACAGCATTTTCACCAACCACCATCCGATTCTGGGTTTCGCGCCATTGGCCGGCGCTGCGCCGGCGCCAGGTAACGCCGCTCTGCTATCGGTGATGCAAAGCGTCAATCCGACCGCCTACTATCCTGCGGGCGTGAAGACTGCGATTCATGGCCACGTCCATGATTTCCAGGCCATCAATTTTTCATCCAACCACCCCGCAACTTTCGTGTCCGGCAACGGTGGCGATAATCTGGACGTGAATTTTGCCGATCCGTTTCCCACCAACATCAGTCCCGCTCCTGGCGCGGTTGTCGACAAGATTGCACATACGAGCAGCTTCGGTTTCATGGTGATGGATCGCCAGAGCAATGGCACGTGGGCATACAAAGCCTATACGCGTAAGGGATTGTTGTTAACTACCTGCCTGCAAAATGGCAACAACATCAGTTGCGACAAGACCGGCTATCTGGCGCCGAATTGATGCGTGGTCTTTGGCGGGGCCTGCTGTTGGCCTGCGCGCTGCTAGCCAGCCTGGTGCCGTTCAAGCTGAATGCCGCGCCGGTGAACACGCCGCTCTATCCGGAAATGCCGGCGCCGGCAGCGGCGCCCGCTGATCCTCCGGGACTGGTGGCGCTCGGCCGGCAATTGTTTTTCGATACCCGGCTGTCGGAGCCGCGCGGCACCAGTTGCGCCAGTTGCCACGCTCCGGCACAGGCTTTTTCCGGCAATCACGGGTCACGGATCGGTGTGGCGCTCGGCGGTCGCCCGGCCAGCCTGGGTACGCGCAACACGCCCTCGGTTTTGTATCTGCGCTATACGCCGCCGCGTTTTTTCTATCAGGATGACGATGCACTGGCGCCGATTCCATTTGGCGGCTTCTTTTGGGATGGCCGGGCCAATACCTTGGTGGAGCAGGTGCAAGGTCCTTTGTTCAATCCTCTGGAAATGAATAACCGCGACGCCGGCCAGCTGGCGCGCAAGCTGCAGCAAGCGTATGCGCTCGATATGCGTGTGCAATTCGGAGCCGCCATATTTCAACGTCCGGCACAAACGACCGAGGCTGCCGGCCGTGCGCTGGAGGCCTTTTTGCGCAGCGATGAAATGACCCCGTTCAGCTCCAGGTACGATGACTATATCCGCGGGCGAGTTAAATTGAGTACGGCAGAAATGCGCGGCCTGCGTTTGTTTAAAGATCCGGATAAAGGTAATTGCGCGTCCTGTCATAAATTCAACGACAGTTCCAGCAATCCGGCCCGTTCGTTGTTCACCGATTTTGGCTACGATGCGGTAGCGGTGCCGCGTAACCGCAGGATTGCGGAAAATCGCAATCCGAAATTCTATGACGTCGGCTTGTGCAAAACCGCAGCCCAATTGCAATGGCCCGACAGCAGCCAGTGGTGCGGCTATTTCAAAACCCCCAGCTTGCGCAATGTCGCCGTACGCGAAAATTACATGCATAACGGCGTATTTTCCGAGCTGCGTGACGCCGTCGCGTTTTACGCAACACGCGCGACCAAACCGGGTGACTGGTATAAAAGCGGCGTTAAATTCGATGACGTGCCGCCTGCCTATCGGGAAAACATCAACATCAATTCGGTACCCTATAACCGGCGTGAAGGCAGCAAGCCTGCACTAAGCGACAGCGATGTGGATGATCTGGTGGCTTTTCTGAAAACGCTGACGGACGCCGCGTATGTCAGGCAACAGGCTGGATCCGTAGGCAAATAAAGACTCTCGCACCGAAATCGGCTAAACCATTCACGTCGCGAACACGAGATAGATATTCAGCCAAGACTTACGGTATGCGTGCAAATTGTCCCCAGGAGTTAGGTCATACTAGGTTTTTTACCGGGAGGACGATATGCATGGAAGTACTATGAATGATGCTATTATTGGTGCTGTTAATAATGCTTTTAAAAGTATTTCTATGGCGCACCTGATTTTTGCCGAAACGACAGCAAGTGTTTCCGAGTTGAAAAAAGATCCGATGGGAACCGTTTCTGCCGGCGAAGGATTTCCTGTGGCGATATTAAACCGGAACCAACCGGTTTTTTATTGCGTTCCAGCAAAAGCCTATGAAGTTCTGATGAACAAGCTGGAAGACATGGAGTTGAATGCAGTTGCAGATGCCCGGAAGGGGCAAGCTGTGATCAAGGTCAGGCTGGATGAGCTTTGAACTAGCCTTCCTTGAGGAAGCATTGAAGGAATGGCGCAAGCTGGATCAGGGCATACGGGAGCAGTTTAAAAAGAAACTCGCGGAGCGGTTGCCAAGTCCCTACGTGCCTTCAGCGCAACTGTGCAGCTCCGGAAATCGTTATAAAATCAAATTGCGCCAGGCGGGCTACCGGCTAGCCTACGAAGTGCGCGACAAAGAATTGATCGTGCTGGTTGTGGCCGTGGGTAAACGCGAGCGGAACGCCGTGTACAAAACAGCAGAAAAACGTTAAGCCCGCAGTCCCCCCACTGAGCAGGTTTACTGTTTGTTCAGCATGCTCAACGCCACCGCTTCCGCTACCCGGATCCCGTCAATCGCCGCCGACATGATGCCGCCTGCGTAACCTGCACCTTCACCCGCCGGAAACAAACCAGTCGTATTCAAGCTTTGCAGGTTGTCGTCGTGGCGCTTGATGCGCACCGGCGATGAAGTGCGGGTTTCGACGCCGGTCAGTACCGCATCGTTCATGGCGAAGCCACGAATCTGCTTGTCGAATACCGGCAACGCTTCACGGATGGCGGCAATTGCGTAATCAGGCAGGGCGGTGCTCAGGTCGCCCAGATGGACGCCGGGTTTATAGGAAGGAATCACCGAACCGAGTGTGGTCGATGGGCGGCCGGCGATAAAGTCGCCAACCAGCTGGCCGGGGGCATCGTAGGTGCCGCCGCCCAGTTCGAATGCGCGCGATTCCCACTGGCGCTGGAAAGCGATGCCGGCCAGCGGGTGGCCCGGATAATCGTCGGGCGTGATGCCGACCACGATGCCGCTGTTGGCATTGCGTTCGTTGCGTGAGTATTGGCTCATGCCGTTGGTTACCACGCGCCCCGGTTCCGAGGTGGCGGCCACCACGGTACCGCCCGGACACATGCAGAAGCTGTAGACCGCACGGCCATTTGTACTGTGATGGACCAGCTTGTAATCGGCGGCGCCCAATATCGGATTACCGGCGCTGGGGCCGAAGCGGCAGCGGTCGATCAAGGATTGCGGGTGTTCAATGCGGAAGCCGAGGGAGAATGGTTTGGCTTCGATGTAGACACCACGGTCGTACAGCATCTGGAAAGTATCACGCGCGCTGTGGCCGATCGCCAACACGACATGGTCGGTCACGATTGTTTCGCCGCTGGCGAGCACGATCGCACGCACCTGGCCCTGGTCGTTTTCCCATTTGATGTCGATGTCCTCGACTTTTTGCTGGAAGCGGAACTCGCCGCCCAGCGCTTCGATGCTGGCGCGCATTTGCTCCACCATCTTGACCAGCCGGAAAGTGCCGATATGCGGCTTGCTGACGTACATGATCTCGTCCGGCGCATCGGCCTTGACGAATTCGGTCAGCACCTTGCGGCCGTAATGCTTCGGGTCTTTGATCTGGGTCCAGAGCTTGCCGTCGGAAAACGTCCCGGCGCCGCCTTCACCGAACTGGACGTTGGATTCCGGCTGTAGCTCGCGTTTGCGCCACAGTCCCCAGGTATCCTTGGTGCGTTCACGCACTGCCTTGCCGCGTTCCAGGATGATCGGATTGAATCCCATCTGCGCCAGGATCAAGCCGGCAAACAGGCCGCATGGTCCGGTACCGATGACCACCGGACGTGATTTCAGCTGGCCGGGCGCCTGCGCTACAAAATGATAGTTGGTGTCAGGTGTCGGTATCACGCTGCGATCACCCTTCATCCGCTTGAGAATAGCGTTCTCGTCCTTGAGATCGACGTCTACGCTGTAAGTCAGGATCACCGCGGTTTTTTTTCGGGCGTCGTAACTGCGGCGGAATATTGTGTAACCAAGCATTTCTTCAGCGGCGATTCCTAGCCGCGCCAGAATCGCTGTCTGCAGCGCGTCTTCAGGATGGTCGAGGGGAAGCTGTATTTCATTCAGTCGCAACATGGGTATTCCGGGAAATCAGGTGGGGACAGTGTGTGGTCGCATTGCGGCTGCACTATCCCGCAATTATTTTTATAAAACGACAATGCCGTGTGGCAGGCCGCCATTTTACCTTAGCGGGAGCGGAATGGCAGTCCGGGCAGCCCGGCAAGCCCGCCAGGCTCTGGCCTGCCCTGTATCTTTTGGAAACACAAAATTACAAGTGCCGGCATATTTGTGACCTATATTTTAATCGTCACCAGATGTTCCTAAATGGATGAAGGAGGTATCTAATGAAGATCAAATCGATTTTATGCATCAGTTTGCTGACGCTGGGCGCTGGCTTGATGACGCCGCTGACTCAGGTCCAGGCGGCAACTTACATCGGGGTCCAGATCGGGCAGCCGCCGCCACCGCGTTATGAAGTGGTGCCGCGTCCGCGTTACGGCTATGTCTGGGCGCCAGGATACTGGCGCTGGAACGGCCATCGCCACGTATGGGTAGGCGGCGCATGGATGAGGGCGCGGCCGGGTTACCGCTATGTGCCACCACGCTGGGAACAAGGCCCGCGCGGCGACTGGCGGATGCGGCCATACCGATGGGATCGTTAACCTGCTGCAAGGGCGCCTTTGGGGCGCCCTTTTTATTGGTGCGGGGGCGTGCTGCGGCGTTGTTTTTTTAACAAAAATCGCGCTGGATCGATTGCTGCCGCCAGATCGGCTTCAATCGGCAACGGTTCCCCGTCAAGTTGAGACACCAGCAATTCAGCCGCCAGCGGTGCCCATATCAAGCCGCGCGAGGCGTAGCCAAGCAGGCTATACAAGCCCGGAAAGCGGGCCAGGTCTTTCAATTTCGCTTCGCGCACGGCACATGCACCGGTTTTATCCGGTAAGGCGCCAACCAACGGCAAGCGATCGCTAGCGACACAGCGAAAGCCGACACGTCCGGCCAGCGGCAATGGGCCGGCCTGCCAGCCCGGCAGGATGTTGGCCAGGCGCGCCAGATTGTCGTCCTGGCTGTCCTGGCGCAGCGTCTGCTGCATATCTTCGTCATACGAAGCACCGACGCTGCACAACCCTTCATAAGCCGGCGTCAGGTAGGCTTCGCCGCATATCACCGGCGCGATGGCTGGAACTTGCCCAGCTTCAATGTAGGTAATCTGGCCGCGGATGGCCGTCAAGGGTAGATCTTCTGCCTGCGGGAAATGCAGGGCGTCACAGGCATTTGCCAGAATCACCACTGGTGCATTGGCGATCTCTGCTCCGTGCTGATCACGTATGAGCCAGCTATCCTGCTCGCGTGCGAGTAGCACTGCGCGTCGTCCAAAATGGGTTTGCAGACGAATGCCGCATTCATCCAGCATCGCCTGGCACAGACTGCGCGGCTGCACCCAACCGGCGGCGGGGAAGTACCAGCCGCCGTCGCTGACCGCGCAGCCGGCGAGGTGGCTCGCTGCGGCCTGATCCAGCCATTGCGCATAGTCGGCGGGGTAGCGCCAAAAATCTGCCAGTTGCTGCTGACCGCCAGCATGTTCGGCATCGCGTGCGATTTGCAGGACACCACAGGAGGCGCCGGTAAAGGCAGTGCCTATGCCGCCCAGCCGACGCCAGACCTGCAGGGCAAACAGATAGGCGCTGCGGCTGAGGCGCGAACCGGGGTTGTCGTCGCGCGATAGCACAGGCATGAAAATGCCAGCGCTATTGCCGGAGGCTTGCTGCGCCGGCGCAGCATGGCTTTCTATCAGGTCGATGCTCCAGCCGCGCTGCACCAGGCGTTGGCAAGCGGCGCTACCGGCCAGGCCGGCACCGATGACGATCGCGCGGCGGTCGCCGTGGATAATTGCAGCTGCCGACCGCGCGGTAAAACGTGGCGCAAAACGGGCGCATGAAATGATTGAATCAGTATCTGATTCAGACCTGTTGTCGACATCATTTTCAAACACGAATCCGGCTTGCTGCAATTGCTTGCGCGCCGCGCTTTCCAATCCGCGGATATCCAGGCTGGCATGCTGAGCAGCTAATTTCCCAAGGGTGCCTAGCGCAGCGACAGGCCATGTTCGCCAGCTATGCCCGAGCATTCGGAAGGCATCCACTTTGGCGACAATCTGACGCAAACACGCGGCGCCATCGCCGATCATCAGCGTCAAGACCAGTTGCTCATGTTGCAGGAAAATCCGATGAAACCCCGGCACTGCGGGTGGCCATGCGCTGCACAATTCGGCGTACATGGCCTGCCATTCCGGAAATCTTTCCGCGGCTTGCTGCAGCTCGTCGAGCGCAGCAAGCTGCGGCAGCAGCGCTAGATAATGCAATTGCCGGGGACGGTGCGGATCGCCGCGCCATGCTTGCCAGGCGGCGAAAAAATGTTCGCCGCTGCCGAATTCGCTATCGAGCAGCACAAAGCTGTCCCGCTCACGCCAATGAAGTGCGTGACCGGTCGACGAGGTAACTGGATTCGGGATCAAGATGGCGGTTAATGGCGGTTAATAAACGCGGGTTACCGTATAGCCGCGCTGTTGCAATATCGCCAGCACGCTGTCTTTACCCACCAGGTGCAGCATACCGATGCCGACGAAAGCATGCGGCGTCGCGCCCGCCAGTTTCTCGATGCCATCGGCCAAGCCGGGATTACGCTCATCCAGCAAAGCGTGCTGCACGAATTTGCCGGTGAAAGTATCGTCGCTGGTCATTTCCGCCAGCATGGCAGTCAAGCCCTTGACATCGCCATTACGCCACAGCGTGATCAATTGCAGTGAACGTCGCGCTTTTTCCGGATCCTGTATTTCATCGATGCTGTCTTGCAGGAACTGGATCTGTTCAGTTGAAGTCAGCTTGCCCAGCAAGGCCAATTGCTGTTCGGCGGTTTCCAGTTCGATCAGTGGTTTGTCGTGGCTTTTCGCAAAAGCCGCCAATGTGCTGTCGACGCCATATTGCGGCAGGTAGCCTTGATAGGTGTATTCACTGATGCCCAGCACAGTCGCCAGCAGCCACGGTTTCATGGTGGCCACGGCGGCTGGTGTCAGGCCGTATTTTTCCAGCAGCGGATTGAGCTGCTTTTGCAAAGGCTGCGGCAATTCCTGGGCCAGTGATTTGCCATCGGTGTAGATTCCGTATTTAGTCATCAGGGTGGCCAATCCCTGCGTATTGCCGGGATCGATTTCCAATGCTACGGACGTAGATTGTTGCAGTGCTTGCAAGACTTTGCCATCGAACGGGTAAAAGTCGGTACGGCCGACATGAATGGTGCCGAATACGTAGGCACTTTGACCGGCACGCTGTATCTTGAACAACGCGCCGCCCTGGCGCGCAGGCACTGCTCGGGCTTGCGCTGCAGCAGGCTCGGCAGAGTTGGCCTGGCCGGTCAGGGCAAGCAGGCTCAGCGGCAACCAGCACAATGTCACTATAATCTGACGAAGCACACTTTCTCCTTGGTAAAACAAATGCAATTCCCTGCACAATGGTAACGAATACTACCGCGCTCTGGCTGTTCGATCTGGACAATACCCTGCACAACGCGTCGCATGCAATTTTTCCGGCGATTCACGACAACATGAACGCCTTCATGGCGCGCACACTGGGCAGCGACGGCGTCGATGCCGATGCCGCCACAGTCAATGCCGCTCGTGAAACGTATTGGCGACGCTACGGCGCGACCTTGCTGGGGCTGGTCAAGCATCATCAGGTACGGCCCGAGGATTTCCTGCGCGAAGCGCACCGGTTTGACGATCTGCGGGGGATGATCCGGGCCGAGCGCGGCCTGATCAACCTACTCAAGCGCCTGCCGGGCCGCAAGATCCTGCTGACCAATGCGCCGTTGCGCTACTCGGGCGACGTCATGCGCCACCTGCGCCTGCAACGCCATTTCGGTAAACATATTTCAATCGAATCCATGCATGTCCACCGGCAGCTGCGGCCGAAACCGTCGCGCCACATGCTGCGCCAGCTGGTGGCCAGGGAAAAAATCCCGGCGGGCCGTTGCATTCTGGTGGAGGACACGATTGCCACACTCAAGGCGGCCAAACGGGTCGGGATGCGCACGGCTTGGGTCACCCAATACCTGGCTGACCAGTCAAATGTCATAAAGCGCCCCAAATACGTCGATGTCAAAGTAAAATCGGTGCGGCAGCTAACCCGGAATCTGCACCGCTTGCGTTGAGGTGATTTGCTCGCGAAGGGCAGAATAGCAAGCGGCGGGGAAGCCGCGCTGCAGCAACTGAAGACGCAACTGAAACAAATAAAGCCGCTTGAGCAGGGAGCAAGCGCAGTTTTTTTCCATCATTACTAAAATAAAAATCATGGCAACTACCAAACCCGGCGAGCGCAAACTCCAGATTCTGCAGACCTTGGCCACCATGCTGGAACAGCCCAAGGGCGAAAAAATTACCACAGCCGCGCTGGCGGCCAGGATCGAGGTGTCGGAGGCGGCGCTGTACCGGCACTTCGCCAGCAAGGCGCAGATGTTCGAAGGCCTGATCGATTTTATCGAGAGCAGCGTCTTCGGCCTGGTCAACCAGATTACCGAACAACAGGAAAAAGGCTTGCATCAGGCGCAGGCGATTGCGCTGATGCTGCTCAATTTTGCCGAACGCAATCCGGGCATGACCCGGGTCATGATCGGCGATGCGCTGATCAATGAGGATGAGCGTTTGCAATTGCGCATGAATCAATTCGTCGACCGCATCGAGCTGTCCTTGAAGCAGGCTCTGCGGATCGCGGCTTCGCAAGGCGAAACCAATGAGGCGGAAGCAGCGTTGCGCGCCAACATACTGACGAGCTTCGTACTGGGCCGCTGGCAGCGCTTTGCCAAAAGCCGTTTCCAGCACAAGCCGGGCGACGACGCTGCGCAGCAGATTGCGTTGATGCTGGTTTGATCGATTAACCAGCTACCTAACTGACTAACTAACACCGAATCGATGACGATCGGTATCTTTAAAAAAATGGAGCAGATTCAATGAATAAAGCATGGTTGAGGACTACCCTTTCCGCGGTAATGACTGTCGCACTGGCGTGCACTTACGGCAGCGCCATCGCCCAGATCAAGGTCGGCGTGAGTGTCTCCGCCACCGGGCCTGCAGCCTCGCTGGGCATCCCGGAAAAGAATACCTTTGCTCTGTTACCGAAAGAAATCGCTGGCCAGAAAGTGCAATACATCGTGCTCGACGATGCTACCGACAGCACCACCGCAGTCAAGAATGCACGCAAGCTGATCAGCGAAGAAAAGGTCGACCTGTTGATCGGTTCGACCGCGGTTCCAGGTTCGCTGGCGATGAGCGACGTCGCCGCAGAATCAGGTACGCCGATGATTTCGATGGCGGCGTCGGCTTCGCTGATCGAGCCGGTAGACGCCAAGCGCCGCTGGATTTTCAAGACGCCGCAAAACGATTCGCACATGGCGACCGCGATCATCGCGCACATGGCTGATGCCGGTATCAAGAGCGTGGCCTTTATCGGCTTCTCGGATGCTTATGGCGAAGGCTGGTATCGTGAATTTTCAAAACTGGCCGAACTGCGCAAGATCAAGATTGTCGCCAACGAGCGCTTCGCCCGTAACGACACTTCGGTCACCGGGCAAGTGTTGAAGATGGTCAGCGCAAATCCTGACGCGATCCTGATCGCCGGCGCCGGCACCCCGGCAGCGTTGCCGCAAAAGACATTGAAAGAGCGCGGTTACAAAGGCAAGATTTATCAGACCCACGGTGTCGCCAATAACGACTTCCTGCGCGTCTGCGGCAAGGATTGCGAAGGCACCTTCCTGCCGGCCGGACCGTTGCTGGTTGCTGAACAACTGCCGGACAGTAATCCCGTCAAGAAATCCGCTATGGCTTATCGTAGCGCCTACGAAAAGGCCTACGGCGTCGGTAGTATTTCGACCTTCGGCGGACACGCTTGGGATGCCGGCATGTTGCTCGGTGCCGCCGCACCGTCAGCGCTGAAGAAGGGGCATCCGGGAACCCCGGAATTCCGCGCCGCGCTGCGTGACGCTATCGAGGCCATCAAGAACCTCCCGGTATCGCAAGGCATCGTCAACATGAGCCCGACCGATCACGTCGGTTTCGATCAGCGTTCGCGTGTGATGGTGGAGATCGTTAACGGCAAGTGGAAACTGATAGGCGCTGCGCAGTAAAGTAACGCAGCAAAGCAAAAAATCTATGGATCTTTCAATTGCGGCCATCCTGGCTCAGGATGGCATCACCAGCGGTGCGGTATATGCACTGCTGGCTTTGGCGCTGGTGCTGGTGTTTTCGGTAACCCGCGTCATCTTTATCCCGCAGGGTGAATTCGTTGCCTTCGGCGCCTTGACGCTGGCGGCGATCCAGGCCGATAAATTTCCCTTGTCGGCGACACTACTGGTAGTGCTTGGCATACTCAGTTTTATCCAGGAAGTAGCGGTTGTGGCGTTCGGCCGCGGCGGCGAAAGCCGAAAAATCCGGCAGATCGGCGTGGCGCTGCTGAAGTTCGTGCTGTTGCCTGTGGCGATCTATGCGGTCACTCGCTGGTACGGCCATGCAGCCCTGGCGATGCCATTGCAAGTTCTGCTGACCCTGCTGATCGTGGTGCCGATGGGGCCGATGATCTACCGGCTGGCATTCCAGCCGCTGGCGGAGGCAAGCACACTGGTCTTGCTGATTGTATCGGTGGCGGTGCATTACGCTTTGATCGGTATCGGCCTGCTGATGTTCGGTGCCGAAGGTTCGCGCACGACGCCGTTTTCCGATGCCCGTTTCGAGATCGGCGGCTTGACCATTTCCGGGCAGAGCTGCGTGATTATCGTCGTCTCGTTGATGCTGATTGTTGCGCTCTACTTTTACTTCGAACGCACTTTGTCCGGCAAGGCTCTGCGCGCCACGGCCGTCAACCGGCTCGGTGCGCGCCTGGTCGGCATCGGCACCACGCAGGCCGGCCGCCTGGCATTTACGCTGGCCGCCGCACTGGGAGCATTGTGCGGCATCCTGATAGCGCCGTTGACCACCGTCTATTACGACAGTGGCTTTCTGATCGGTCTGAAAGGTTTTGTCGGCGCTATCATTGGCGGCCTTGGCAGCTATCCGATTGCCGCTGCCGGTGCATTGCTGGTGGGTTTGCTGGAATCGTATTCCTCGTTCTGGGCCAGCGCCTTCAAGGAAGTGATCGTGTTTACGCTGATCATCCCGGTGCTGTTATGGCGTTCGCTGACCAGCAAGCACGTGGATGAGGAGGATCAGTGATGTCAAAATTCTCCCTTAATAATTTTGCGTTGATTGGTTTCGTGGCGATCCTGGTCTTGCTGCCAATCTTGCCGACGCCGGAATTCTGGATCACCCTCGCTAACTACATCGGGCTGTATGCGATTGTGGCGCTGGGCCTGGTGCTGCTGACCGGAGTGGGCGGGCTGACTTCTTTCGGCCAGGCGGCTTTTGTCGGCCTGGGCGCTTATTCCACGGCTTATCTGAGCACCCAGTTCGGACTGTCGCCATGGCTCGGCTTGCTGGCTGGTTTGTGCGTGACGACGCTGGCGGCGCTGGCGATCGGCGCGATTACGATGCGCTTGTCAGGCCACTATCTGCCGCTCGGCACGATCGCCTGGGCGCTGTCGCTGTATTTTTTGTTCGGCAACCTGGAGTTCCTCGGCAAATACGATGGCTTGAACGGCATCCCTGCGCTTAACCTGTTTGGCATCGATCTCGATACGGGGCGCAAGATGTTTTACCTTATCTGGGCGATCTTGCTGGTGGCGCTGATCGGTTTGCAGAACTTGTTGAACTCGCGCTCGGGCCGCGCTATCCGCGCGCTCAACGGCGGTGCTGTAATGGCCGAAGCAATGGGCGTCAACACGACTTGGATAAAAGTACTGATCTTTGTGCTGGCGGCATTGCTGGCTAGCGTCTCCGGCTGGTTGTATGCGCATCTGCAACGCTCGGTAAGTCCGACACCGTTCGGCCTCAACGCCGGTATCGAATACCTGTTCATGGCTGTGGTGGGCGGCGCCGGTTATGTGTGGGGCGCGATTCTCGGATCGGCACTCCTGACCTTGCTGAAAGATCAGCTGCAATCGCTGCTGCCGAAACTGCTGGGCGCCAACGGCAATTTCGAAACCATTGTGTTCGGTATCCTGATGCTGCTGTTGTTGCAGCGCGCACGCGACGGCTTGTGGCCATATCTGCGCAGATGGATGCCAAACAAACCGACAGCGCTGGCGCCGCAAACGGCTGTTGCGTTGCCTGTCCGAGCCAGGCATGCGGATGCTGATGTGGTCCTGGAAATTGAGAAGGCGCGGAAGGAATTCGGTGGCCTGGTGGCGGTCAACGACATGAGTTTCAGTGTCAAAGCGGGAGAAATCGTCGGCTTGATCGGTCCCAACGGCGCCGGTAAATCGACCATGTTCAACCTGGTGACGGGTGTCCTGCCTTTGACCAGCGGTTCGATCAAGTTCCGCGCCCGGAACGAATTGCAGCGCATCTCCGGATTGCCATCACGCCAGATCGTCGCGCGCGGCATTGCCCGCACCTTCCAGCACGTTCGGTTAATGAGTAGCATGACGGTGCTTGAAAACGTCGCCATCGGCGCGCACTTGCGGGAGCATCGAAACGATGTGATCGGCATTGCGCGCAGCCTGTTGCGGCTCAACCGCAGCGAAGAGCAGACCTTGCTGTTTGAAGCGAAAAAACAACTGGAACGCGTTGGACTCGGGCATTTGCTATATGAAGAAGCCGGCAGCCTGGCACTCGGCCAGCAGAGGATTCTCGAAATCGCCCGCGCATTATGCTGCGACCCGACCCTGTTGTTGCTAGATGAACCGGCGGCGGGTTTGCGTTATCAAGAGAAGCTGGCGCTGGCAGATTTGCTGCGTAAGCTGAAGGTGGAAGGGATGAGCATTTTGCTGGTAGAGCACGATATGGATTTTGTCATGAACCTGACGGACCATCTGGTAGTGATGGAATTCGGCAGCAAGATCGCGCAAGGCTTGCCGGCTGAGATTCAACAGGACCCGGCTGTACTGGAAGCCTATCTGGGAGGCATCGATGAATAATTCTGCTGCCAATCCAACACCAGTGCTCGATGTAGTTGACCTGCATGTAGCTTACGGCAAGGTCGAGGCGTTGCACGGCGCTAGCTTGCAGGTTGGCGCCGGCCAGATCGTGACAGTGATCGGCCCCAACGGCGCCGGCAAATCGACCATGCTGAACGCGATCGCCGGCGCCATGCCTAACAACGGCAGCATGCGTGGCGAGGTTAGCTTGCTGGGACAGGATCTCGATGGCGTAGCGATCGAAACACGGGTGGCGCGCGGCATGTGCCTGGTGCCGGAAACGCGCGAACTGTTTGCCAGCATGACGGTGCAGGATAATCTGCTGCTGGGCAGCTACCGCCGCTACAAGGCCGGCGACCGCGCTTATGCCGACCAGATGGCGGTGGTCTACGACTTGTTCCCACGCTTGCAGGAACGGCGCAAGCAGCAAGCCGGCAGCCTGTCCGGCGGCGAACGGCAAATGCTGGCGCTTGGACGGGCGTTGATGGCGAAGCCGCAATTGCTGATGCTGGACGAACCTAGCCTCGGCCTGGCGCCACTGATCGTGAAAGAAATATTTCACATCATCGTGCGCTTGAAACAGACCGGCGTAGCCATCTTGCTGGTCGAACAAAACGCACGTGCTGCCTTGCAGGCTGCCGACTATGCCTACGTGCTGGAAACCGGCGATATGGTGTTGCAGGGGCCGGCAGCAGAGTTGGCGCACGATCCGAAAGTGATCGATACCTATCTCGGACTGGCGAAGAAAGCCGGCTGAAGCTGCACTGCCGGGGTTTGAGCGACTTCTGCAAGGCCGACACTTCTGTGATAAATTCTCTTTTCGCTCGGTAAATCGAGTGAAACGTTCTCAGGGCGGGGTGTGATTCCCCACCGGCGGTAATTGCGTGCAATGCGCATAGCCCGCGAGCGCTTGTTGCGGTATCCGCGGCAAGGTCAGCAGACCCGGTGCGATCCCGGGGCCGACGGTATAGTCCGGATAAAGAGAGAACAGGTTGCGCAGTAGTTGTAAGGAATTTATCAGAGTCTTCTGCTGAGGCAGCGGCAGCGCCGTTTCGGCCGGCCGACGATACTGATGGATTCCGTATAAGTTCTCGCTTCCTTTCGATCCAACACGCCCTGTTTTATTTTCTAAACAGGAGTCTTCAAATGCAGCAGCAACACAATCAAGCAGTCGATATCAAATCAAAAACACCTGGCGCAGCAGCCGGTGAGCGCATCGCTTTCATCCAGGCCGGCTGGCACCGCGATATCGTGGATCAATGCCGGATCGGCTTCATTGCCGAAATCGGCAAAGCCGGCTATGCCGAGCACGACATCGATTTTTTTGAAGTCGCCGGTGCTTTCGAAATTCCCCTACATGCCAAATTGCTGGCCAACAGCGGCCGATACGCTGCTGTAGTAGCTACCGGGCTGGTGGTGGACGGTGGCATCTATCGTCATGAATTCGTGGCGCAGGCAGTGATCAACGCGTTGATGCAGGTACAACTGGAAACCTCGGTGCCGGTGTTGTCGGCAGTATTGACGCCGCATCATTTCCATGCCGGTGAAGAACACCACAAATACTTCTTCGAACATTTCCTGGTGAAGGGAGCGGAAGCTGCCCGCGCTTGTGCCGACGTCATCCAGAAATTGCGCGTCCTGAAAGCTGTGCAGCCTGCCGTACGTGCTTTGCATAGCGCTTGATGCGGTAACTTGCCATCGCCCGCAGCAAACCATGGCGGGCGATAGCGAAGCAAACCTGATCAGACGTTATCTTCAATCTGCGGCGTAGTCGATCCTTTGGCCAGCGTGATGCGGGTCCGCTTCAGCAGAGCCTGTGGCGGCGCACTACCATCCGCGGCGAGCGGTTTCACTTTATTGAACACCACCACAATGCTGTCGTTGGTCACGGTGGCAGACGCGTAGCCTTGGGCATCGTGGTCGACGTAGGCGAAGTCGGGATTGAAGCCCTTCAGCAGGCTATCGAAAATCTGCGGCGTCTGCACCAGGGCGCCGAGCAGGGGATTGACTACCGCAGCGCCAGATTTGATGTAGTTGTAGAACGACTGGCTGCTGATGCCTGCCGTCAAAAAATCCACCAGCACCGGAGTGCTGCTCAGATCGGCTGGATTGGTGCGCACTACGCCGCACTGGAAGGCATGCAGATCGCCGGTGATGGCCACCACGTTCTTGATGTTTTGCGTATTCAGATAAGACAGCAGTTCTGCTTTATGGCTGGGGTAACCGTCCCATGAATCGCAATTGATCACATACAACTGGTTGTAGGGGGGCGGAATGCCCAGGGCCGGTGGCGTCAGGTCGGCCCACATGCGGCTTAGCATGATTTCGTTGCCCCACACTTTCCAGGTCGCATCCGAATTTTTCAACGTGTCTTTCCACCATTGCGTTTGCGTGGTGCCGAGTATCGATGGCGACCGTCCCAGCTTGGCGGTTTCCTGGGCTTCCATTTGCAGCAGGACCGGTTGCGGCACGAAGTAACGCGAGCCTATCGAATCGTCGCCGTTGACCGGATCGTGCCCCGCCTGTAGTGCTACAGATTGCTCGCTGACGATGTGGTCGTCCCGGTACAGGCGTTCGTCGGTCATCACCAGATGCATCAGCTGGCCGAAACGGAAATCGCGATAGATGCGGATGTTTTGGTAGCTGGTGTTGTTCAGATCGAACGACAGGTCGCCGAAATCGATAGGCGTGTACTCGGCCCAAGCCTGGGTGGCGCTGCGCCGGCGTGCCGTTTCCTGCTTGTTTTGGTTGGTGTAGACCTGATGATCCTGCCAGCAATCATCGGAAAATTCATGATCGTCCCAGATCGCAATCACCGGGAATTTATGATGGATGCTTTGCAGGCGGGCATCGGTCTTGTAAGTGCGATACAGCGTGCGATAGTCGTTGACTGTATTGGCATACACGCCGCCGCCGGGGTGCGCCAGGCCATCCGGTATGGTGATCGGCTTATGTGCCGGTTCCACGCCGCCGGCCTGGAACGAGGCGCCCACGGTTTCATAGATGTAGTCGCCGACATGCACCACGAAATCCAGGTTTTCCTGCGCCAGCAACGACATGGCTTGCCAGTGGTTGACTGACCAGTCCTGGCAAGTGAACCAGGCGAAGCGCACCTGGCTGTTGCTGGCTGTCGCGAGCGGCGCAGTTTTGGTCTGGGCGATTAAGCTGACGTCGCTGCCGGCGGTAAAGCGGTAGTAATAGACGGTGTCGGGCTTGAGTTGCGTTACTTTGGCGCGCACTGTGAAATCGTAGTCGGCGACGGCGTTCAGGTTGACCTGTGCAGCCAGAGAGGAAAAGTCTGAGGTGGCCGAGACTTCAAGGCGCACGGCAATCGGGTTGGCAGCGGCGGCGCCGTTGGTCCGCACCACGCGGCCCCAGAACACCACGCTGCTTTCTTTAGGATCGCCGGAGGCAATTCCTTGAGGAAAAGAAAAATCCCCCACGCTGCCATCACTGGTACTGCCACCGCATGCGCTCAATAATCCGGAGGTTGCTGCAACCACCGTAAAAAATGCCGAGCCTTTCAGAAACTGTCTGCGCTTCATCTTCTTGTCCCCGTTTATGGTTATTCGTTGGTTATCGCGACACTTGGCGACGCGATAACAAACCGTAATCTAAGGTACGGGTGGCCATTGGGGAAAGAAAAATCTGTTAATCAGAAGAAATACACTAAAGTGCACGCGCACTATAATTCACCCGTTACGGCATCAACAATGCCGCGTGCCGGAAGTGGATTTTTGATTCAGGGGTGACGGTGTTTGCCGCAAACCAGGCAGCTTGCATCGCGGGCGACACCGATGCGTGTCCACTCCATGCTGCGCGCATCCAGCATCAGCAGGAACCCGGATAATGAAGTGCCGATGCCGGCAATCAGCTTGAGTGCTTCCGCGGCCTGCATGCTGCCAATAATACCCACCAGAGGCGCGAACACGCCCATGGTGGAGCAGGCTATTTCTTCGAACTCCCGGTCTGGCGGGAACAGGCAGGCGTAGCAGGGCGAGCTGGCGTCGCGGGAATCGAATACGCTGATCTGGCCGTCGAACCGGATTGCTGCACCGGAGACCAATGGCACTTGATGAGCTACACAAGCGCGGTTGATTGCCTGCCGCGTTGCGAAGTTGTCGCTACAGTCGATGACTACATCGGCACCACTGATCAACTGAGCAAGACGTGCTTCGTCAGCGCGCTCGGCTAACGCGATGACCTGGATATCAGGATTGATTTGCGTCATGGCGGTCTTGCCGGAACGGACCTTGGCCTGGCCGACACGCTCGCTGGTATGAAGGATTTGCCGCTGCAGATTGGTGAGGTCGACGCTGTCGTTATCCACCAGCGTGATGCGGCCGACTCCGGCCGAAGCCAGATACATCGCTACCGGCGAGCCAAGGCCGCCGGCGCCGATGATCAGCGCATGTGCCGCCAGAATTTTTTCCTGGCCCTCTATGTCGATCTCATCAAGCAGGATGTGGCGCGAATAGCGGAGTAATTGCTGGTCGTTCATAGGGCGCTGTCAAATAGATAAAACTGGTTTCCGAAAACTTCACCGCGAGGTCAAGCAAGCGCTCGGGACCAAAAAAAGGCCGCATCGCTGCGGCCTTAGTGTAGCGTGAAAAACGATTATTTTTTCTCGTTCTTCATCAGGTCCTTCTTGATGACGCCGTCCTCGGCTGGCACTGGCTTGTCATCTTTGATTGCCTTGCTGTCCTTATCGTCCTTGTCGGTTTCCGAGCGGATTTCCGGTTTCACCTTGGACACTTGTACCGGCAGGCCCTTCAACTGGTTCAACGCCTGTGCCAGCTGGAAGTCGTCCTTGCTACCGAATTCCAATGGTTTGCGTTTCTTTTCAGCTGCCGCAATGCGCTGCGCTTCTTCCAGTTCGTCGACCTTAGGCGTAGTAACTTCAGGGCGCTTGTCGGTATCGTTGCTCAGATGCTTGGTCAGGTCGGCTTCACGCAGGCGCAGGCCGTTCAAGCCGTCACCGTCGGCATATTCATCCACCATCACGTCCGGCACGATGCCTCTGGCTTGAATCGAGCGGCCGTTCGGGGTGTAGTAACGGGCGGTGGTCAGCTTGACCGCGGTATTGCGGTCCGGCGGCAACGCGATTACCGATTGCACCGAACCCTTGCCGAAGGTTTGCGTGCCCATGATGGTCGCGCGCTTATAGTCTTGCAGGGCGCCGGCCACGATTTCGGATGCAGAGGCGGAACCGGTATTGACCAATACCACCATCGGTACTTTCTTCAGTGCTTCAGGCAGGCGCGCCAGCGGATCATTGCCTGGATTGGCGTAATACTCGCGCTTGGCGTAGAACGAAGCCTTCGAGCTTGGCAGCTGGCCGTTGGTGGTGACTACTACCGAATCCTTCGGCAGGAATGCGGCGGAAACGCCGATCGCGCCCGGCAATACGCCGCCCGGATCGTTACGCAGGTCCAGCACCAGGCCTTTCAGGTTCGGTTCTTGCGCATAGATGGTGGCAATTTTCTTCGCCATGTCGTCGACTGTCGGTTCCTGGAACTGGGTCACGCGCAACCAGGCATAACCCGGTTCAACTACTTTCGCCTTCACGCTTTGGACGCGGATTTCCTGGCGCATGATGCTGAAGATCAATGGCTTGTCTTCATCCTTGCGCGAGATGGTCAGGGTGATCTTGGTATTGGGCTCGCCGCGCATGCGCTTGACTGCCTGATCCAGCGTCAGGCCCTTGACCGGGGTGGTGTCGAGGCGGGTGATCAGATCGCCTGACTTGATGCCGGCGCGGTAGGCCGGGGAATCCTCGATCGGCGATACCACCTTGATGTAACCGTCTTCCATGCCGACTTCAATGCCGAGGCCGACAAACTTGCCTTGGGTGCTCTCGCGCAACTCTTTATAGGCCTTCTTGTCCAGATAGGCGGAGTGCGGGTCGAGCGAGGCCACCATGCCGGAAATGGCTTCGGTCAGCAACTTTTTATCGTCGGCCGGTTCGACATAATCGGACTTGATCAGGCCGAAAACATCGGCCAGTTGCCGTAATTCCTCCAGCGGTAATGGCGCTGCAGCGCTTTTCTGCGCAATCGCATCGAACTGGATGGAGGCGCCTATTCCCGCTATGACGCCTAAGCTGATTAGACCGATATTCTTGAGTTTACTGCCCATGTTTCACCTAGTAGTTACCCATCCGAGTGGGTCAAACGCACGGCCTTGATGCCGAATTTCAAAGTATAAACCTGATTTTTCATTACCGCCGCTGTTGCCGGCACTGGCAATCACGTCGCCGGTTTTGACCGCATCTCCGGGACGTTTCAATAATGCCTGATTATTACCGTAAATGGTCATGTACTGGTTGCCGTGGTCAACAATGATCAGGTTACCGAAGCCGCGCAGCCAGTCGGCGAAGACAACCCGGCCGGCGGCAACTGCCTTCACTTCGCTACCTTCCGGAGTGCGGATAAACAAGCCTTTCCAGCTCGGGCCGTCGCCTCGCTTGCTGCCAAAGCGTGCCATGACATCGCCGCGCACAGGCAGTCTGAGCTGGCCGCGCAGGGAGTCGAACGGCTTGCCGTAGGCGCTATCGGCTTCCGGGGTCAGCTCGTTACGGGCCAGTGGCGTTGGCGCCGGGGGCGGCGTTGCTGCTACCGGCGGCGGCTGATCGTCGTCGATCGCATCCGGGTTCGGTACCTTCGGTCCCGCCGGGCCAGGTTTGGCCTGGTTATCGGTGGCAGGCGGTTTCCTGGCTTGGTTGGCAAGCTGGCGCTGTTGTTCAAGCTGGCGCTGGCGTTCAAGCGCTGCCTGGGCCTTGGCCGCAGCTTGCGCCAGCTGTTGCTGACGTAGTTTCTCACGGGCCGCCGCCGCAGCAGCATCGGCTTTCTTTTGGTTTTCGATCAGTTGCGCCAGCTTGTCGACCAAACCTGACAAGCGTTGATCGTCGCGTTGGATATTGCCGGCTTCCTTGCGCTGACTCACCAGTTTGCTGGAAAGCTGTGTCAGCAGGGTAGCGCGCTTGGCCTTTTCTTTTTCCAGCAGATTCTTTTGATCGCGCTGCTCCTGGGCAATTTCGTCCAGATCATCCTTGGCATCCTGGGCTTCGGTCTGGTTGGCTTCCACTGCGGCCAGATTGGCGCGCAGCGCCTCCAGCAGCTTGACTTGCGCCTGCGATACGTAACCCATGTATTGCAGATCGCGATTGATGCGATTCGGGTTATCACCCGACAGTAGCAGCTTGATGCGGTCTTCATTGCCGGCAACATATTGCTGGCGCAGCAAGTTGGCCAGCTGTGTTTGCTGCAAAGCCACGGTTTTGCTCAAATCATCGTGCTGCTTCGCCAGTTTGGCCAGCCTGGCTTCGGTTTGCTGTTGCTCTGCGCCAAGATCGCGCAAAGAGCGGGTGGCCTTGGAAACCGCTGCTTCGGAGTCTGCCAGGGCGTCGCTGGCGTTGTCTTTCTCGGTTTCCGTCTGGCTGATGTCGCGCTTGAGGTTGTCCAGTTTTTGGCGCAAGTCGGCGCGCTGCGCTTCTGCCGCTTGTTTTTGCTTGCTGCGCTCAGTGATTTTTGGGGCGGCATTGGCGCCCGCCGGCAGCGCTGCTGCCAGCAAAAGCGCCAGCGCCAACAGCCACGCTGATGGCGCTATGCCAATGGCGTGACTGGATTTACTGCAGGTCAGGAGCTTCAGGAGCCTACCCAGCGAGATATTTATTTCGCTTTCCCCTGGCTGGCGACGGCGTTCATTGCCGCTGCAATCGCTGCCTGGTCGCCGAGATAATAGCTCTTGATCGGCTTCAGGTCGGCATCCAGTTCGTAGACCAGAGGCTGGCCGTTGGGGATGTTGAGGCCGACGATATCCTGGTCGCTGATGCCGTCCAGCATTTTGATCAGGGCGCGCAAGCTATTGCCGTGGGCCGAGATAATGATGCGCTTGCCGCCACGGATGGCCGGGGCGATTTCATCATTCCAAAATGGCAACACACGCGCTACCGTATCTTTCAGGCATTCGGTCAGCGGGATTTCTTCGTGCTTCAAGCCGGCATATCGCGGATCGTTATAGGAAGTGCGCGGATCGTCTGCATCCAGCGGCATTGGCGGCGTGTCGTAGCTGCGGCGCCACACCATGACTTGTTCGTCGCCGTATTTGGCAGCCGTTTCCGCCTTGTTCAAGCCTTGCAGTGCGCCATAGTGACGTTCGTTGAGACGCCAGTGGTGCCGGACCGGCAGCCACATCAGGTCCATTTCGTCGAGCGTGCCCCACAGGGTGCGGATTGCGCGCTTCAATACGGAAGTGTAAGCCAGGTCGAAAGTGAAGCCGGCTTGTTGCAGGAGCTGGCCAGCCTGGCGGGCTTCGGCCACGCCTTTTTCGGTCAGGTCGACATCGACCCAGCCGGTGAAGCGGTTAGCCAGGTTCCAGGTGGATTCGCCGTGGCGCATTAGTACGATTTTGTACATGGTAAAATTTGCAATTTGCTAAGAGTGGGAAATCTGTTGCCTGCCATTGGAATTCAGTTGAAGGCTCCCCATTTACGCAACTGTAAAGCAAGTGCGGGGTGCAAAGGTTGTAAAGGTTTTTGCAAGGGGGCCGATACGAATTGAATGGCGCGTCAGCTTCTATTTTATAATGGCGGGATTAACTAATACCATTGGATCACTGTGAAATTCTTGATTGATAACATTTTTCTGTTTGCAGTAGCAATTTTGTCAGGTGGCGCGCTGTTGCTGCCTTTGTTGCAAAAACGCGGTAACCGGGTCTCGACCTTGCAGGCTACCCAGCTGATCAACCAAGGTAAAACGCTGGTGCTGGATGTCCGTGACAGCGTTGCTTTCGCCGCCGCTCACCTGATCGATGCCAAAAATATTCCCTTGAAAGACTTGCCGCAACGTATGGCTGAACTGGACAAGTTTAAAGCAAAGAACGTGTTGGTAGTGTGCCAGACCGGCAATCAGTCGGCCAAAGCCGTTGCGCAACTGGCGCAGGCGGGCTTCACCCAGGCCTATAACCTGGAGGGCGGTATCGCAGCCTGGCAGACCCAGGGTTTGCCTACCGTCAAGTAATGCAGCCGGGATCCATTGCAGGATCCGGCCAGTAGAAGGAAAGTACAAGGAACAATCATGACTGCCCAAGTAGTAATGTATAGCACCGCAGTGTGCCCGTATTGCATTCGCGCCGAGCAATTGCTGAAGGCAAAAGGCGTGGAAAATATCGAAAAAATCCGGATTGATCTCGATCCGGCACAGCGCGACACGATGATGCAAAAGACCGGACGCCGTACGGTGCCGCAAATTTATATCGGCGAAACCCATGTCGGCGGCTTTGACGACTTGCATGCGCTCGATCGTGATGGCAAGCTTGAGCCCCTGTTGCAAAGTGCCTGATTTTCGGCCGCCGGATTTCAGCAACTAATTCTCGGCAACGGATTTTCGTCAATTTGCCGGCGATTCAGGTATTGTTGCAGACTGTCCTAGCGACTTTAAGAACCGGCCAGATGGCAGTGTTTGTTATTTGGCTAATTTAAATTAACTGAAAGAGTGTCATGGCTGAAGAGAATCAACAAGTTGAACAACCACAACCGGTGTTCCAGATTCAACGCGTTTACCTGAAAGATTTGTCGCTTGAACAACCGAATTCGCCGGCCATTTTCCTCGAGCAAGATGCTCCGCAAATCGAAGTAGCGGTAGATGTCGGCGCTGAAGCGCTGGCCGAAGGCATTTTCGAGTCGACCGTTACGGTTACCGTCACCGCCAAGGTGAAAGACAAGGTAGCGTTCCTGGTTGAAGGCAAGCAAGCCGGTATTTTCGAGTTGCGCAACATCCCGACCGAACAACTGGATCCATTGCTCGGCATCGGCTGCCCGAACATCGTTTATCCTTATCTGCGCGCCAATCTGGCAGACGCTATCACCCGTGCTGGTTTCCCGCCGATTCACCTGGCCGAAATCAACTTCGAAGTGTTCTACCAACAACGTCTGCAAGCACTGGCCGAGCAAGCGCAAAAGGGCAGTGGCGACAGCATCGCGGTTGACGGTACTACAGCGATTAATTAATTTCGCACAGCAAGCAGGGTGGGTCGACGGTGTTTTGCCTTGCCTGGCGTCAAATAAATGGCGGCGGGCATGAGCGGCGCTGTCCACCCTGGACGTTTTACCGCAACTGGAGAGCAATAGATGAATTTTGCACGCGTAGCGGGTTCTACCGCTTTGTTGCTGGCAAGCTTGCTCGGTGTCGCCGGTTCTGCCCATGCACTTGACTTCAAGTCGGTCGGTGCGGCGCCGGTGGTGCTATACGATGCGCCATCTGAAAAAGGCCGGCGGGTAGCAGTTGCCCCGCGTGGCATGCCGGTCGAAGTAGTGTTGACTTACGGCGAATGGACCAAGGTGCGTGACGCCAGCGGCGATTTGTCGTGGTTGCAGTCCAAAGGGCTGGTCGCCAAGCGTAATCTGCAAGTCAATGTCGCCAACGCCAAGATCCGGGCCAATCCGGACGATGCAGCAGCTGTCGCATTTACTGCCGACAAGGGTGTGTTGCTGGAATTGGTTGATCCGGTGGCATCCGGCTGGGCCAAGGTACGTCATCGCGATGGCCAGACCGGCTATGTGAAGGCGACTGAAGTATGGGGCGACTAGGTTTTGCGCCTCGCCGATTTTTGTTTTACTCGTTTTCCACACGTTTGATAGCCGCCCGTGCCTCCTGAATCCACCCCCCTATCCATGCATTCACCCATGAGTATTACCGTACTCGGCGCCGGCGCCTGGGGTACCGCGCTGGCGATTGCATTGGCCCAGCGCCACAATGTGCTGTTATGGGGACGTAATCCGGACACCATGGCTGCGGCGGCCGCGCAGCGCGAGAATACCGCGTATCTGCCCGGTTTTGCCTTGCCGGACACGCTGACTGTCAGTGCCGATTTTGCGCAGGCAATCGCGCATGTGACTACCGATGCCAAGGCGAGCCAGAGCGAAGCATTGCTGATCGTCGCGTCGTCAGTTGCGGGTTTGCGCGAACTGGCGCAACAGCTGCAGGCTTTTCCGATCCCGAATATCGTCTGGCTGTGCAAGGGCTTTGAAGAAAACACCCGTTTGCTGCCGCATCAGATTGTGCGTCAGGTGCTGGGTGATACGATTCCGGCTGCCGCGCTTTCCGGCCCGTCTTTTGCACAGGAAGTCGCGCGCGGCTTGCCTTGCGCCTTGTCGGTGGCGAGTGTCCATGCGGGATTGTGCGAGCAGGTGGTCGCCGCGGTTCACGGCGGCAATATCAGAGTTTATTCCACTGACGACCTGGTCGGCGTAGAGGTCGGCGGTGCGGTCAAGAATATCCTGGCGATTGCCACCGGCGTCGCCGACGGCCTTGGCCTTGGCTTGAATGCGCGGGCAGCCTTGATTACCCGCGGCCTGGCAGAAATTACACGGCTTGGCGTCGCTCTCGGCGGCCGCAGCGAAACCTTCATGGGTTTGTCCGGCGTTGGCGATTTGATCCTGACCTGTACCGGCGATCTGTCGCGCAATCGCAGGGTAGGGCTAGGGCTGGCGCAAGGCAAACCGCTGGCGTCGATCGTGACCGAACTCGGCCATGTCGCCGAAGGTGTGCGTTGTGCCGCTGCGGTGCGTGCTTTGGCGCAGGAGTGCGGGGTCGACATGCCGATTACTAACGCCGTGGCCGGGGTCTTGTTCGACGGCGATTCGCTGCGGACGGTGATGGAACTGCTGTTATCGCGCAATCCGCGTGAAGAAGCGGCCTGAATCATCCGCTAGGCCACAGCTGTTTATCTGTTGTTTACCAACTGTTCTACTAGCTGCTTTACTACCTGCTTTACGAATTAAGCGCGACGATGCAACGTCGTTGCGCGTGTTTGAAGTAGTATCATTTCTTTGTGTCAAACCAGTGACAAAACCTGGATAGATACGCCAAACAAAATTAAGTGTGACTTTGTGTATTTCTCATGCTTGTAAGCGAGGAATGCGGCATATAATCGCCTTTTCCAAACATGCTCATGGTTTTTTTGATAAGGAAAGAAATGCATAGCACTATGTTCCCTGCTGTTCGACGCCGCTCTACGCTTGCAGTGCAACGCGGATTCACGCTGATTGAAATCATGGTGGTGGTGGTGATCATGGGGATTCTGGCC
>FTFY01000775.1_pt1 | contig 29147 bp, 30 predicted proteins | sample 1640561 | NCBI WGS metagenome assembly FTFY01 (sample SAMEA3914789, study PRJEB12502) | metagenome | biome: forest; material: soil | place: Canada | collected 2011-07-03 | depth 0.3 m | reverse complement strand
GACATGTTTGAGCGCAGCGAGTTGGTCTTTCCACCCGACTGATACGTGACGCATTTGGGGACCTGACCGAAGGGAAGGCAGTGGCTTTGCGGTCGCCTTCTTTTGGTTACTTTTCTTGGTGCCCGACGAGGGGCGAAGCAAGAAAAGTGACTAGCCGCCGGGCTACCCCCGGCATGCATCCACGGAGCAGTTACCGTTTTAAGTAACTATGAACCTCGTCGCATGCAGCAGCACTTACTCCGTAGCCCGTTAAAAGGGGTCAGAGTAATTTTCGCAAAGGGCGCGAAAAAAAACTCTGACCCCATTTAACTGATTTCGTGTAACGCCAAGCATAAACCGGCATGACAACTTACTGATGAAAATTTCACGAAAAATCCTTCTCATTGCTGGTTTGTGCCTGAACATCACGCTGGCACACGCCAAGATCGACCCTGCGCTGCTCAAGCCGCTAGCCGGCGACGATCCCGACGCGCGCATTGTTGCGGTCAACCAGATAGCTGCGCTCGCCAATGACGATGCGCTGAAAATTCTCAACGCCCTGAACACCGATGCACTCTACGCCCAACCCGACGGCACAGTACTGATCGTAGACGACACCCAGGCATTCAACCCAGCCACCGATCAAACCCTACCCACCCCCGACGACGCCGAAGGAATCAGCGTCAACAACCGCCTGCGCGGCACAGTAGAAGGCGCCCTCTCCGGTCTGAAATTATTCTCATCCAACCGCAAACTGCGCATGGCCGCCGCCACCGATCTAATGAAAACCGCCGACCCAGCCCAAATCCCGCTGATCAGCAAAGCACTCCAAAAAGAAAGCGACCCCGAAATCCAGGCCACCCTGCAACAAGTGATCGCCACCGCCAACCTGCACTCCCCCGACGCCGCCACCCGCAAAGCCGCAGTGCAAACCCTCGCCACCAGCACCAACGCCAATCTACGCCCAGCCCTGCAAAACCTCCTCAACAAGAACCCGGACGGCAGCTACATCGAAACCGACGAAGCAGTCCGCATCGAAGCGGTACGCACCCTCGGAGTACTAGACCGCCACCTGGCAACCGTCGACTTCATCGGCAAAGTGTTCTACGGCATATCCCTCGGCAGCGTCCTGCTGCTGGCCGCACTCGGACTAGCGATCACTTTCGGCCTGATGGGCATCATCAACATGGCGCATGGCGAGCTGCTGATGATCGGCGCCTACACCACCTATGTCTGCCAGTTGCTGTTCCGCCAATACTTCCCGGCAGCGCTGGACGGCTACCTGCTGGTAGCGCTGCCTGCCGCCTTCATAGTCACCGCCGCCGTCGGCATCGTGCTGGAACGGCTGGTATTGCGCTGGTTATACGGCCGGCCGCTGGAAACCCTACTCTGTACCTGGGGTATCAGCCTGATACTGATGCAACTGGTGCGCTCGATTTTCGGTGCGCAAAACGTCGAAGTCGCCAATCCCAGCTGGATGTCGGGTGGCGTCACCGTGCTTGGCTCGCTGGTGCTGTCGTACAACCGCATCGTGATCATTTTCTTCGCGCTATTCGTGGTGCTGGCCGTCTGGCTGATCCTGAACAAGACCCGGCTCGGCCTGTTTGTACGGGCCGTCATGCAAAACCGCCGCATGGCGTCTTGCGTCGGCGTCTCGACCGGCAAGATCGACATGATGACCTTCGGCCTCGGCTGCGGCATCGCCGGACTGGGCGGCGTAGCGCTGTCGCAATTGGGCAATGTCGGACCGGACCTCGGCCAGGGTTACATCGTCGACTCCTTCATGGTGGTGGTGCTGGGCGGCGTCGGCCAGCTGGCGGGCACCGTCATCGCCGCCTTCGGCCTGGGCGAGGTCAACAAGTTCCTGGAACCGATGGCGGGTGCGGTGCTGGCCAAAATCGCGATCCTGGTATTCATCATCGTCTTCATTCAAAAACGTCCGCAAGGCCTGTTTGCACTGAAAGGCAGGAGCGTCGAATGAAAGCCGCATCTCAAAGTATCTCTCAACACATTGCTGCGGCCAAGACACCGCTGTTCTCACGCCCAGCATGGAGCGGAATCATCTTCTGCAGCGTGATCCTGGCGCTGCTGCCGATACTCAACCTGGCATTCCCTGCCGGCCACGTGCTGCACATATCCAGCTATACGGTGGCGCTGGTTGGCAAGTTCATGTGCTACGCCATGGCGGCGCTGGCGCTGGACCTGGTGTGGGGTTACACCGGCATCCTCTCGCTCGGCCACGGCGTGTTCTTTGCGCTGGGCGGATATGCCCACGGCATGTACCTGATGCGGGCGATCGGCCGCGATGGCGTCTATCAAAGCAACCTGCCCGATTTCATGGTGTTCCTCGACTGGAAAACCTATCCCTGGTTCTGGTCCCTGACCGACAACTTCTGGTACTGCATGGCGCTGGTTGTGCTGGTGCCGGGCGTGCTAGCTTTTGTGTTCGGCTACTTCGCCTTCCGCTCGCGCATCAAAGGCGTGTATTTCTCGATCATCACGCAAGCCATGACCTTCGCTTTCATGCTGCTATTCTTCCGCAACAACACTGGCTTTGGCGGCAATAACGGTTTCACCGATTTCAAGCGTATCCTGGGTTACTCGATCACGGCGCCGTCGACCAAGGCGGTACTGTACCTGATCACGCTAGCCTTCCTGCTGGGCGCCCTGCTGCTGTGCCGCTGGATCGTCACTTCCAAGCTGGGCCGGGTGTTGCAGGCAGTACGCGATTCCGAATCACGCCTGATGTTCATCGGCTACAACCCGCTCTGGTTCAAGCTGTTTGTGTGGACCTTGTCGGCGGTTTTGTGCGGCATTGCCGGCGCCCTGTATGTGCCGCAGGTCGGCATCATCAATCCGTCCGAGATGTCGCCGGCCAATTCGATTGAAATGGTGATCTGGGCAGCGGTCGGCGGCCGCGGCTCGCTGCTGGGGCCGATCATCGGCGCCTTCTCTGTCAACGGTCTGAAAAGCTGGTTCACCGGCGCCTTCCCCGATTTGTGGCTGTATGCACTGGGCTTGATTTTCATCCTGGTCACGCTGTTCATGCCGCAAGGGATCCTGGGTCTGGTCGGGAAGTTGAAAAGCAAATCCAAGACTAGCAAGGAGGCAGCATGAGCCAGCCAATCAGTCCGATCTATAACCCGGAGCAACCATCCGACAAAGTCGATAACGCCCTGCATGCCGACTACGGCACCTCGTATGCGCGAATCAAGCCGGAAGGCGTCGACACCACCCACGGCGCTATCCTCTACCTTGAAAACATCACGGTCTCGTTCGACGGCTTCAAGGCGCTGAATAACCTTAACCTCGATATTTCGGTGGGCGAACTGCGTTGCATCATCGGCCCCAACGGCGCCGGTAAAACCACCATGATGGATGTCATCACAGGCAAGACCCGTCCCAGCGCCGGTACCGCCTTCTTCGGTCAAAGCATCGACCTGACCAAACTCACCGAATACGACATCGCCCACGCTGGCATCGGCCGCAAATTCCAGCGGCCGACGGTATTTGAACAACACACGGTGTTCGAGAATCTCGAGCTGGCCATGAAGATGGACAAGCGCGTCAAGACCACCTTGTTTTCCAGGCTGAGCTCGGAGCAGATCGACAAGATCGATGCCTGCCTCAGGCTGATCCGCCTTAACGGTAACGAACGACGGTTAGCCGGCTTGCTGTCGCACGGCCAGAAGCAATGGCTGGAGATCGGCATGCTGCTGATGCAGGAACCGCAGCTGCTATTGCTGGATGAACCGGTAGCCGGCATGTCGGATGCGGAAACCGCGCGCACTGCCGAGCTGCTGAATGAACTGCGCGGCAAACACTCGATCATGGTGGTCGAACACGACATGGGTTTTGTCGCCGAAATCGCCCAGCAGGGCAAGGTCACGGTCTTGCACGAAGGTTCGGTGCTGGCGGCCGGCAAGATGTCCGAAGTGCAGGCCGACGAGCGTGTGATTGAAGTCTATCTCGGGCGCTAGAAGAATATGTTAAACGTTGAACAACTGAATCAGTATTACGGCTCTTCGCACACCTTGCGCGGGATTTCGCTGTCCCTGGAAAAAGGAAAATGCCTGGCCCTGCTGGGTCGCAACGGCGTCGGCAAAACCACCTTGCTGAAATGTCTGATGGGCGTGCTGCCCAGCGCCAGCGGCAAGGTCATGCTGGAAGGCCGCGACATCACCAGCCTGAAGCCGCACCAGCGCGCGGCGCTGGGAATTGCCTATGTACCGCAGGGACGCGAAATCTTCGCCCGCCTGTCGGTGGAAGAAAACCTGTTGATGGGCATGGCCACCAAGTCGGGGAAAAAGGCTTTGCTGATCAAGGATGAAGTCTACGAATTGTTCCCGGTACTGAAGGAAATGCTGCAACGGCGCGGCGGCGACCTGTCTGGCGGCCAGCAACAGCAATTGGCGATAGCACGCGCCTTGCTGGCGGAACCCAGGCTGATCATCCTGGATGAACCGACCGAAGGTATCCAGCCATCGATCATCAAGGATATCGGCCGGGTGATCCGCTTGCTGCGCGAGCGCGGTGACATCGGCATCCTGCTGTGTGAACAGTACTTCGATTTTGCGCGTGACCTGGCAGACAACTTTGTGGTTCTGTCGCGCGGTGAAGTGGTGGCTGCCGGCGGCCAGGAGAACATGGATGATGACAGCGTAAAACGACACTTGGCGGTATAGTGCCGCATGGATAATCTGATTACCCTGCTACCTTTGCCGGCAGCCGGACTTGCTCCGCCTGTGCCGGTTATGTCTGTCGCCCAATCAACACGGCGCAGCGGCGACCAGGCCTGGCTGTCTTTGGCATTTGCCGACGACCGCGGCACCACGCGCTTGCTGGATCGCGCCCACTACGGCCCCTTGCGCGTGCAAAAGGCGCTCTATCCGGAACACCCGTCGATCTGCCACGCCATCATCGTTCATCCACCTGGTGGCGTGGTTGGCGGCGATCAGCTGAGCATCAAGGCCAGTGTCGGCGCACACGCGCATGCCTTCCTCACCACACCCGGCGCAGCCAAGTGGTACCAGGCCAACGGCAAAATTTCGCAACAGCAGGTAACGCTGCAGGTTGCCGATGGCGCTGCGCTGGAGTGGCTGCCGCAAGAAACCATTTTTTTCGACCAGGCGCATGTCGCGCTGGAACACCAGGTCGAGCTGCAAGGCGACGCCCGCTATATCGGCGGCGAGATCCTGTGCTTCGGCCGCACGGCGTCGGGTGAAACCTTCAACAGCGGCCGTATTTCGCAACTCACCAGCATCCGTCGCGATGGCAAATTGTTATATTTTGAACAAGGCATGCTGAACGGCGGCAGCGACGCCATGCGCAGCCGCCTGGGATTGGCGGATTGCACGGTTTGCGCCACCTTGATTGTGGTCGGAAAACAATTCCCCGCCAGCTTCGTGCAACAACTGCGCGAGCTCGCCAACCAGTTGGCAGGAGACCAGGCCAGCGTCGGCGCAACCCAGATGAAGTCGGTTCTGGTGCTGCGCCACCTGGGACACTCCAGCGAACTTGCACGACGCTGGATGATGCAGACGTGGCAACTGATCCGTCCGCAATTGCTGGCGCACGAAGCACTGGTGCCACGGATCTGGAATACCTGATAGTTGATCTGAACACCGATCTGAACACCGCACTGAAAATCGATCTAAAAGAAAGAATAGAACCATGGACCTGACGCCAAGAGAGAAGGACAAGCTGTTGATCTTCACCGCCGCATTGCTGGCGGAGCGCCGCCTGGCGCGCGGCTTGAAGCTGAATTATCCGGAAGCGGTCGCCTTGATCAGCGCCGCCATCATGGAAGGCGCACGCGACGGCAAGAGCGTCGCCGAGCTGATGTCCTATGGCAGCAAGATCTTGACACGGGCCGATGTCATGGACGGCATCGCCGAAATGATTCCCGATATCCAGGTTGAAGCCACCTTCCCCGATGGCAGCAAGCTGGTCACTGTACATCACCCTATTCCCTAGACTGGAGCAGTCATGATCCCAGGAGAAATGTTCATCCAGCCAGGCGACATCGAACTCAATGTCGGCCGCAGGTGCACCACCGTCAGCGTCGCCAACAGCGGCGACCGGCCGATCCAGATCGGTTCGCATTTTCATTTTTACGAAGTCAACCCGGCTCTGCTGTTCGAGCGCGAGGATGCCTACGGCATGCGGCTTAACATTGCGGCCGGCACCGCGGTCCGCTTCGAGCCTGGCCAGAAGCGCACGGTGGAACTGGTCGAGCTGGCTGGCGACCGCATCGTCTACGGATTCAATGGCAAGGTTATGGGTGCATTGACGAAACGAGAAAAATCATGAGTAAAATCGCAAGACACGCCTACGCCGAAATGTACGGCCCGACCACCGGCGACCGGATTCGCCTGGCAGACACCGAGCTCTTCATCGAAATCGAAAAAGACTACGCCACCTACGGCGAAGAAGTGAAATTCGGTGGCGGCAAGGTAATCCGCGACGGCATGGGCCAGTCGCAGCGCATGCACAAGGATGTAATGGATACCGTGATCACCAACGCCGTGATCATCGACCACTGGGGCATCGTCAAGGCCGACATCGGCATCAAGGGCGGCAAGATCGCCGCCATCGGCAAGGCCGGCAACCCGGACATCCAGCCGGATGTCACTATGATAATCGGCGGCGCCACCGAGATTATCGCCGGCGAAGGCAAGATCGTGACTGCCGGCGGCATCGATTCGCATATCCATTTCATCTGCCCGCAGCAAATCGAAGAGGCCTTGATGAGCGGCGTCACCACCATGCTCGGCGGCGGCACCGGTCCGGCGGCAGGCACCGCCGCTACCACTTGCACCCCAGGTCCGTGGCATCTGCATGCAATGCTGTCGGCAGCCGATGCTTTCCCGATGAACCTGGGTTTCCTTGGCAAGGGCAATATCAGCTTGCCGGGGCCGCTGGAAGAACAGGTACGCGCCGGCGCCATCGGCCTCAAGTTGCATGAGGACTGGGGGTCGACTCCGGCCGCCATCGACAATTGCCTGAGCGTCGCCGACCGCATGGACGTGCAGGTCGCGATCCATAGCGACACCCTGAATGAAGGCGGCTTCCTGGAACACACGCTGGCCGCGTTCAAGGATCGCACCATCCATACGTTCCATACCGAAGGCGCGGGCGGCGGCCATGCACCGGACATCATCGCCGCAGTCGGCAACAGTAACGTACTGCCCTCCTCGACCAATCCGACCCGGCCGTTTACCGTCAACACGCTGGATGAACATCTCGACATGCTGATGGTCTGCCATCACCTCGATTCGGCCATTGCGGAAGATGTAGCGTTCGCCGAATCGCGCATCCGCCGTGAGACGATCGCCGCTGAAGATATCTTGCATGATATCGGCGCCATCAGCATGATGTCTTCCGATTCGCAAGCCATGGGACGGGTCGGCGAAGTCATCATGCGTACCTGGCAAACCGCGCACAAGATGAAAGTCCAGCGCGGCACGCTGGCCGAAGACAGCAGTAAATCAGATAATTTCCGAGTCAAACGTTACATTGCCAAATACACCATCAACCCTGCGATCACGCATGGCATCGCGCATGTGGTTGGTTCCATCGAAGTCGGGAAAATTGCCGACCTGGTCTTGTGGAAACCGGCTTTCTTCGGCGTCAAGCCTTCCACCATTTTGAAGAGCGGCATGATTGCAGCAGCACAGATGGGTGACCCGAATGCGTCCATTCCGACACCGCAACCGGTGCATTACCGCATGATGTTCGGTGCCTACGGCGGTGGTCTCAAGACTTCGCTGACCTTCGTTTCGCAAGCTGCGTATGACGACGGCATCGGCGAACGCTTGAAGCTAAACAAGCCGGTAGTGCCGATCAAGGATGTACGCCATCTGCGCAAGCACCACATGATCCACAACGGCGCCACGCCGCACATGGAAGTCAATCCGGAAACCTATGAAGTACGTGCCGACGGCGAACTGCTGATATGCGAGCCGGCCAGCATACTGCCGATGGCGCAGCGTTACTTTCTATTTTGATTTTGACTTTGATTTTATTTTAACGAGAGCCAGATGTTAATTCTCAACACAAAAGTAGAACATGCCGAATTGGTACAAGGCGAACTGATCTTGCCCTATGAGCTACGCGAAAAAAGCCGTTTGCGCGCTGCGCTGACCACGGGCGAGGAAGTGGGTGTATTCACCGTGCGCGGCACCGTGCTGCGGCATGGCGATTTGATCAAGGGCAGCGATGACGACGGCCAGGAACGCGTGGTCAGGATACTGGCCGCCGCAGAAGCCACTTACCGAATCGAATGCGCCAGTCCGCACACCCTGTTGCGTTGTGCTTTCCATCTTGGAAACCGGCACACGCAAGCCCATGTCGGCGACGGCTTCCTGCGCATACGCAAGGATCCGGTATTGAAAGAAATGCTGGAAGGATTGCACGCCACGGTTATCGAGGAACTGGCGGCGTTCGAGCCGGAATCCGGTGCTTACGGCGGCGGCCATCACCATCATCACGACGGCTTGCTGGCGCCGGTACCGTTGCGACAAAAGATCCATCGCCCCGGCGACGAAACTGCAGTCTGACTTTGGCAAACACCATGCATGCAACAGCGCTGCTTCATTTACTGCAACTAGCCAGCCCGTCGCTGCCTATTGGCGCCTATAGCTATTCGCAAGGGCTGGAAACGGCAATCGACAAGGGTTGGGTCAAGGATCCGGAATCTGCACGCAACTGGATCTGCGACAATTTGCAGCAAGTGGTCGCGCAGTTTGAAGCACCGGTGTTGTGGCGCCTGTTGCAAGCGTTCGAGCGACGTGACGGCGCTGCGGTCGAACTTTGGACTGAACGCTTCATCGCCGCCCGCGACACTGCCGAGTTCCGCGCCGAAACCATACAGATGGGATTTTCCCTGGGTAAGCTGGCGATCGAATTACAGATTGGAGACGCCGAACTTCTAGCTATCTTGCAAGCCCAGCCGGAACTGCCGTTGCCAACTGCTTACGCCTACGCTGCGGTGGCCTTGCAAGTACCGCAAGAGGCAGCATTGCTCGGCATGCTGTTTTCCTGGGCGGAAAACCAGGTGCTGGTATGTGTCAAGACAATACCCTTGGGCCAGGTTGCCGGCCAGCGTTTGCTGCTGTCCTTGCAAGCTGACTTGCGGCTGGCAGCCGAGAACGTACAACACCTGGCCGATCATGAACTCTGCAACTGGTCACCCGGATTGTCGCTGCTGTCGATGCAGCACGAAGAACAGTACAGCCGTCTCTATCGCTCCTGAAATCAAACATTCAATATTTTTAAGCGAACCTCAAAATGAGCACTTCTTCAACATCCAATCCACTCCGCGTCGGCATCGGCGGCCCGGTCGGTTCCGGCAAAACCGCCTTGTGCGAAATGCTTTGCAAAGGCATGCGCGACCACTATGACATGGCAGTCATCACCAACGATATCTACACCAAAGAAGATATGGAGATCCTGCTGCGCGCCGATGCCCTGCCGGCCGAGCGGCTGATGGGCGTAGAAACCGGCGGTTGCCCGCATACGGCGATACGCGAAGACGCATCGATCAACCTGGAAGCGATTTCCCGCATGAGCGCCGATTTTCCCGACCTCGACCTGATCCTGCTGGAATCCGGTGGCGACAATCTGGCGGCCACTTTCAGCCCGGAACTGTCCGACCTGACCATTTACGTAATCGACGTCGCCGGCGGTGAAAAAATTCCGCGCAAGGGCGGCCCTGGCATCACCCGTTCCGACCTGCTGATCATCAACAAAACGGATCTCGCGCCCTATGTTGGCGCCAATCTCGACGTGATGGCGCATGACGCAAAAAAAATGCGCGGCGAGCGACCGTTCATCTTCACCAATCTGCGCAGCGGCGACGGGGTTGAGCAAGTGATCGCTTTCATCCGCAAGCAAGGTCTGCTCGATCAGCCCAAATAAACAATATCAACAACTCTCATCAAGGTACTCTTCCATGCCCCACCCTTCTGCCAGCACCTGCGGCCGCCTCAGCGCGCTCGCCATCGCCGCCCTCGGCATCGGCTCCGCATTCGCCCACCCCGGCCATCCTGACGTATTCGGATTCAACGACGGTTTTTCTCACCCGTTCTCCGGCATCGATCATTTGCTGGCGATGCTGGCCGTCGGCCTGTGGGCGGCGCAAAACAAGCGCTCCGCGCTATGGGTGTTGCCGCTGGCGTTTCCGCTGATGATGGTGGTTGGCGCACTGCTGGCGTTTTCCGGCTTGCAGATGCCCGGCGTCGAAACCGGCATCGCGACCTCGGTCGCCGTGCTGGGCCTGCTGATCGCTTTCGCCATCCGCATGCCGGTCTGGGCCAGCGCCGGTGTGGTTTCTATCTTCGCACTATTCCACGGTTATGCGCACGGCAGCGAATTGCCGCACGGCGCCTCGGCGCTTTGGTATGGCGTCGGTTTTGTGGCGGCGACGGCGCTGCTGCATTTGCTCGGCCTCGCGATCGGCTTGGTCGCTGGCCAGAAAATGGCAGCGCAGGCGGTACGACTGGGAGGCGTTGCGATTGCGGCGGTCGGCGGTTATTTGCTCGCCTTTGCATTCTGAGCCACGACCCGGGATCTCTCGCCTGATCACAGCACGCGATCACGAAAACGGTCTGGCACTTAATCAGAACCAGGTTCTTTCGCAGTCACGCTGCGAGGACCTGGTTCTTTTTTTTTGCACTCTGCCTGGAACATTCAAATATGCTAATGTCTCCAACCTGTGCAAGTCGTTTTGTTGCAGCGGCCTTGTTTTTTGTTTATTTAAACCAGGACACACTATGACAACCCCGATCATATCCTCGATTGCCTACCGGATTCCCGGCCGCGCCCGCGATCTCGGCGAGCTGGTGGTGCGCCGCGTACTACCCGCGGGCCGCCATCAAAGCGTTGGTCCCTTCCTGTTTTTCGATCATATGGGACCAGTTGATTTTGCCAGCGGCCAGGGCATCGATGTCCGGCCTCATCCGCATATCGGCCTGGCAACAGTCACTTATCTGTTTGAAGGCGCAATTCGCCACCATGACAGCCTGGGCAACGATCAGGAAATCATTCCCGGCGATGTCAACTGGATGACAGCCGGACGCGGCATCGTCCACGCCGAGCGCACACCCGCAGCGCAGCGCGCCAGCGGCTGGCGCCTGCACGGCATCCAGACCTGGGTAGCGCTGCCGTTGGCCGAGGAAGAATGTGCACCGGCCTTCGCCCATCACCCGGCCGCAAGCTTGCCTTTGATACAAGGTGACGGCTACCAGCTGCGTGTCGTCGCCGGCCGCGCCTTTGGCCGCGAAGCACCAGTCAAAATCAATTCACCGACCCTGTATGTCGCCGCCGAAATGCAGGCAGGAGCACAGTTCACCCTGGAGCCGGAATATCCGCAACAAGCCGTGTATGTCGCCAGCGGCAGCGTGACTATCGATGGCGAAACGTTGGAAATGGGCGTGCTGGCGGTACTGCAAGCGGACCGGGCGGTGAAGATTGCCGCCAGCGAAGCAGCACAGGTCATGCTGCTGGGCGGCGCCCCTATCGACGGCCCGCGCACCATCTGGTGGAATTTCGTTGCCAGCAACCAGGAGTTGATTGAAACCGCCAAACAGAACTGGCGCGAGCAGCGCTTTGATCCGGTGCCAGGTGACAACGAGTGGATTCCGCTGCCGGAAGCATGAGCACAGGTCGCAAGGACGTTTGTTCTCTTACGGTGAGCGGTGCTTCCCGCCCCGTCCGCATACGCGAACGGGGCGTTTTTGTTCCATGCTAATTCCACGCTTGATAGCGCATATGACGAACGTTCGTGCGTATATCGACTGCAGACAAAATCTCCCGGAACGCGCAAACTGGCAGCAAAATCCACATCCGTCTACCTGCATTGTCCGGGATGGTCTGAGCGACGCCCTCCCTCTGTTTTTTATAGTCGCCCGGCAGAACAGGAGAATGCAATATGACAGCGAAACTCAACATAGTCCTGGTACACGGCGCATGGGGCGACGGCTCTCATTGGGGCCACGTGATTCCACCGCTTCACGCAAGGGGATATCGCGTGCGCGCAGTTCAAAATCCACTCACCTCATTAGCCGAGGATATCGACCGCACCACCAGATTGGCCGCAGCGCAGAACGGACCGACTCTGCTGGTCGGCCACTCCTATGGCGGCATGGTCATCACTGGCGCGGGCCATGCGCCGAATGTCGTCGGCCTGGTATACGTTGCGGCTTTCGCTCCCGACGAGGGCGAAACCCCGGGAGGCATTTTCGGCATGAGGGAAGCGCCGCCCGGCGCCGCTAGCATCGCGCCGGACGACAACGGTTTCCTGTGGATCGACCCGGATAAATTCCGCGACAATTTTTGCCAGGACCTGGGTGAAACAGAAGCCTTGGTGATGGCGTTGACGCAAAAACCGATCGCCGCCCGTTGCTTTGGCGACGCCTCCGGACCGCCTGCATGGAAGGTCAAACCTTCCTGGTATCAAGTCTCAAGCAACGATCGCATGATACCGCCGGAAACGGAACGCTGGTTCGCCGAACGGATGAAACCACGGAAGACCATCGAGCTGGCGGCGAGCCATGCTTCCATGGCGTCGCACCCTGATGAAATAGTCGCCCTGATTGAAGAGGCGGCGCGCGCTTTGGCCTGACCCGTCGTCGAAACGCCACAGCGGCCGGCAGCCTATCGGCTGATTGTGGCGTAGTCGCGTTGCCGTTGCAACGTTTGAATTCTTAGCTTGAACTAACGCACTCTTTCGGCTTCCACAACGACCAGCCGAGATTCATTCCGGCGGCGGCGATCAGAATCGCGGCAGCCCCGATCAATTGTGTCAGCTGCAGCCGATGGCCGAAAGCCAGGAAATCGACCATGATCGCCACGATGGGATAGATGAACGACAGCGATCCCGTCAGATGTGTAGGTAACTTCTGGATCGCGCCGTAGAGCAGGATATACATCAGTCCGGTATGGGCCACGCCGACCGTGACCAGGATGCTCCACGTGCCGATATCGGTTGGCAGCTGCGACAGGTGCGCAAAAGGCGCCAGCATTACCATGCCGACACAAACCTGGATCAAGGCAATCAGATGCGGTGGCGTACCGGCAAGCTTTTTTGTGATGATCGCCGCGACGGCATAGAAGAAGGCAGCACCGAGCGCCATCATGATTCCGGCGAGATAGTCGCTGCCGCTATATGCGCCGGCACCGGCACCAGCGCCGCCAGGCTGCGCTAATACGATCAGCAGCATGCCGGCAAAAGCAATCGCAAGCCAAGTCAGCTTGTTGACGGTCAGCCGTTCAGAGAAAAACACTGCACCGAGACCGACCAGCATGAACGGCTGGGTGTTATAGACCGCGGTACTGATCGAGATCGACGCACGCGAGTAAGAGACGAAAAGCAGCAGCCAGTTCAAGACAATCGCAACACCGCCGAGCGCGGCCAAAGCCAGCAGGCGCCAGGTGATGGCGCCGCGCAGCAACCCCATTCCAGCGCACACCACCAGCAAGGTCGCCGCACCGAAGACACAGCGCCAGAACACCACGTCCAGAACCGGCTGGCCAGAGACCACGACGAACCAGCCGATGGTTCCCGAAATCACCATGGCGGCGGTCATTTCAACCGAGCCGCTTACCTTGTTATTCATCAATAACTCCTGAAACTGTCAGGGACTGATAATCTCATCTTGCCATGCGATTTTCCATGCCTTATAAAAGGAAATATGTGAATATTTCCTAATTAAATAAGGCAATATTACGAATATCCGGAGAAATATGAAATGCTGAACAATGTCGACCAGCGCATCCTCGAAGTCCTGCTCAAGGATGCGCGCATCTCGCTGAAAGACCTGGGCCAGCAGGTCGGCCTTTCCTCGCCAAGCATTTCGGAGCGCTTGCATCGCCTTGAAGAACGCGGCGTTATCCGCGGCTTCACGGTAGACATCGATCCGCAGGCGCTGGGCTACCAGTTGCAGGCTATCGTCCGCATCCGGCCGTTGCCTGGCAAGCTGCAGATCGTCCAGCAGCTGATCGAGGAAACGCCCGAGTTCTGCGAATGCGACAAAGTAACCGGGGAGGATTGTTATATCGCCCGCCTGTATGTGCGTTCGATCGCACAACTGGACCAGATTATCGATCGGATTGCCGACAAGGCTGAGACCAACACCGCGATCGTCAAGGCGCAGCCGATCAAACGGCGGCCGCCGCCGTTTGCGATCGGATAGTCGATCTCCGGCCTGCGGCAGTCACGGTAGAAAATCTCAGCGTTCGATCATGCGGCTCCAGCGATCGTTCCAGGCGGCGCGTTCTTTGTTGATGACATCCCAGTCGACCGTGTTGATATTTTTCATCAGCTTGTCGACATTGCCGATCTTGGCTTGCACCGATTCCGGGATTTTGACATTCTTGTTGATCGGAATTGCGTTGGCATATTCCACCGCCTTGGCTTGCGAGCTGGCGCTCAACAGGTACTCCGCCAATTTTTGCGAGAGATCCGGCTCGGAATTGTTTTTCAGCGCACAAGCACCGACCATCAACATCACCGCGCCCTCTTTCGGCGTAGCGAATTCGGCCGGGATCCCCTTGGCTTTCAAATTCGCAATTGCCGTCGGCGTCAGCGGGAAAATGGCGGTTTCGCCGGTTTGCACCATTTCCGAGATTTTCGCCGAGCTCGACAGATATTCAAGAACGTTAGGACCAACGGTGCTACCCCATTTTTGAAAACCCGGTTCGACATTCTTGTCGGTGCCGCCGACCAAACGGTTAAACATCAAAAAACTGTGCAGACCGAAGGTGCTGCTCTGAATCGACTGGAACACCACTTTCCCCTTGTATTTCGGATCGGCGAAATCCATCCAGGAAGTCGGCGCGGCCCAGCCCTTTTCATCAAACATTTTTTTGTTGTAACCGATACCTACAGTGCCGAGTTCGATCCCCACTGCCTGGTCGTTCGCCATGCGGGCAAAAGGATAAATTTCCTTGAATACCGGAGCATCTTTCAGTTTCTGGCACAAGCCCATGCCGATCGCGCGATACATGACGCCATCGTCAAGAAACACCAGATGCATTTGCGGCTTGTCTTTTTGTGCGGACATCTTGGCCATGATGTCTGCCGAAGTGCCTGGAACCACTACTATCTTGACGTTATTGGCTTTCTCGAATTCTGGAAATATATAGCTGGTGTAGTTCTTTTCCATGCTGCCGCCATTCATGCCGACATACAACGTACGTGTCTCCGCGTTGCTGGCCGCAGCAACGCCTAATGCTGAAATGAATCCTGTTGCCAGGATAATGTGCTTGAATTTCATGCTTCCTTCTCCTCAAGAATTAAACGCCCCGATGTTCCCGACAGATGCAAACTACCTACGTAACTACGAACACATTGATGTCAGCTTATAGCGCTGAACCTGTCAATTCTGAACGACTGGATCGGGGTTGCCGTAGCCCCATGGACCACCAGGTCCGCCAGCACTTCCCCTACCGCAGGCGCTAACTGAAAACCAGCGCCGGAAAAACCAAAAGCATGAAACAGGCCAGGAGTTGTCACGCTGGCGCCGAGCACTGGCTGATGATCCGGCAACATGCCCTCGACGCCAGTCCAACTGCGGATCACCAAAGCGTTTTGTAATGCCGGAATGAATTCGCACGCCAATTTCATCGAAGCGAACATCGAGGCGCTGGTGGGACGGGTGGAGGCAATCGCCAGTTGCCCTGTGCCGCGGCCGCCACCCAGGACGAAATTTCCTCGCGCCACCTGGCGCACATAGAAACCGCCGCCGACGACGCCGACATTAGGTTCGACCAGTTTCGGCATCGGCTCAGTCACCCACATATTCGGAAATATAGGAAATTCCGGTACATGTTCACCAAACTGCTCCGCAAACGTGGCGCCCCATGCACCGGCGCAGTTGAGCAAGAATTTTGCTTTTACTTCGAGTCCATTGCTAGCACGAACCGTAAACTGCTTGCCATCGAAGGCAGCAGTTTCTACTGTCGCGCCTTCACGGATGTCGGCGCCTTGGCGTTTTGCCGACAGTGCGAAAGCAGCTGCCACCAGCCGCGGATTAGCGTGGCCGTCACTTGCACACAGGGAACCGCCGGCAACCTTCTCGCCCAGCCACGGATAACGCTGACGCAGCGATGCCCGTCCAAGAATTTCAAGTTGCAAGCCGAATTTTTCAGCTTGCTCACGGTACTCCTCAAGCAGTGCCATTTCGGCGTCGCTACGCGCCAGCTTCAAATGACCCGAAATTGTATATTCGCAGTTGCTACCCACCAGCTCGGGCAAGCTCTGCCAGATTGCATGCGAACGCTGGGCCAGCGGCAGTTGTATCTCAGGCCGGCCCTGGCGCCGTACCCCGCCATAATTGACACCGCTGGCTTGTGCACCGCACCAGCCTTGCTCCAGCAGCAGCACCGAGCGATTCATGCGGCGCAAGGCCAGCGCCGCCGAGCAACCCATCAAGCCGCCGCCGATGATGGCAACATCTGCCGTCAGGCACTCACTCATGAAGCCTCCTGTTCAGCATTCTCCGCCACGCACTCCACCACGTGTGCCGCCACCCCGACTGCCACCGGAAACGGTTTGACCGGCGGTTGCCCGCGCAACCGTCCGACTTCCACCAGCGACTTGCCAGCGCTGCAAGCCAGGATTTCGGCGGCAACCGCGCTGCAGACGCGCCCCTGGCATCGTCCCATGCCAACCCGGGTCAATGCCTTGAGGCGGTTAATTTCAACCGTGCCGGCATGATTCACTGAATGGCGCAACTCGCCGGCCGTAATTTCTTCACAACGGCAAATAATTTCGTCATCCGCACATTCGCGCGCCCATTCGACAGGTACCGGGAACGCACTTTCCAATCCACGACGAAACCCTTGAATACGTTGCAGCGCACGGTCAAGCCGCCGGATCTCACTCAAATCGACTGTCTTTCCCAAATCTTCAAGTAAGGCCAGCGCAGCGCGTTTTCCGGCCATTTCGGCGGCATCCGCGCCGGCGATGCCAGCACCGTCACCGGCAAGGTATACCCCGTTGACGCTACTGCGTCCGGCCGGGTCGCGCTGTGGCAACCATTGTTGATTAAGCTGATCGAATTCGAATGCGCAACCGGCCAGGTCGGCCAATTGGGTTTCCGAGCGCAAGCCGAAACCGCTAGCCACGGCGTCGCACTCTATCGTTTCTTCAGCGCCATTTTTATGCCATGAGATTGCCTGTACTTTTTGCTCGCCGGCGACGGCGATTTTTTGCACGCTCTCAACCACCTTTATGCCATGACAGCGTAGCCACGCGAGAAAATACAAGCCTTTGCCCAAGGTGAGCGGTTGCCTGGCCAGATCAAACGTCGCCCGCAACTTGCCGGAAAAGGATGCGGTATCCAGCACCGCCGCAATCTTGGCCCCTGCCTTCGCATATTGATAGGCAAGCAGATAGAGCAAGGGGCCGCTGCCAACCAACACGATGCGGCTGCCAATTACGCAACCTTGCGCCTTCAGCGCGACCTGCGCTGCACCCAGGGTATACACGCCGGGCAACAGCCAGCCGGGGAACGGCAAAATGCGATCGATGGCGCCGGTGCATAGCATCAGATGCGTATATGCCAGCGACCGATGCTGACCACGCCCCAGCAGATCCAGTTGCCGGCCATCGCAATTCCACACCAGGGTTTCAGGCAGATAGTCGATATGGCTGCGCAATTTATCAAATGTGCGATGCAGAGCATCGGCCTTGGCCGACTCGAAACCGTATAGCTGTTTTTTTGAACGCGCCGAACCGCCAAACGCGGCAGGCGGCTGGCGGTATATCTGGCCGCCAGCGCGCTGGTTCTCGTCGACAATCACGGGCCGCAAGCCGGCCGCCGCCAGGATCTCGGCGGCACGCACGCCAGCCGGGCCGGCGCCGACGATTACAATCCGGGGCTCGCTCTGCTGTTCACTCACCTGTGCCTCCCGGAACCGAGCTAAGCAGCCGCATGCCGCTCTGAATTTCGGTACTGCAGGCGCGCACCGGCTGTCCATCCTCGGTATGCATCCAGCAATCCTGGCAAGCGCCGATCAGGCAAAAGCCGGCGCGCGGCCGACCGCAGAATTCGGACCGGCGCAAGCTGTCTGCCTGCGTCAGGACGGCAGTCAATATGGTATCGCCCGCCAGTGCGGTCACGGCACGGCCGTCAAGCGAGAAAACAACCGATTCGCGCTGCGTCTCGGCGACTCTGGTAAATATGGTCATTGCTTGGTTTCCAATTCCTGGCATGGATTCATCCCTGCTGGCCGATCAACACTTTGTCCAGTCCGTAGACCCGATCCAGAATCAGCATCGCCACTCCCGTAATCAGGATCATCAATGCGGATACAGATGCCATCATCGGGTCGATGGATTCGGTGGCATACATGTACATGCGTACCGGTAAAGTGACCGTGGCCGGCGTGGTCACGAAAATCGACATGGTCAACTCGTCAAAACTATTGATAAATGCGAGCAGCCAGCCGCCGGTAATGCCGGGCAATATCATGGGCAACGTAATGCGCCGAAATACGGTCCACGGTCCCGCACCCAGAGACTGCGCCGCATGCTCGGCGCTTTTATCCATGCCCACCACTGCGGCCAGCACCAGCCGCAATACATAGGGGCTGATCACCACCACATGGGCAACCACCAGCCAGCCGAACGAACCGCTAACGCCCATGCTGGCAAACAAACGCATGAGCGCTACCCCCAACACCAGGGTGGGAATAATCAGCGGCGACAGGAACAAGGCATTCAGGAAATCCCGGCCGGCAAAGCTCAGCCGCCCGATCGCCAGGCCGGCCGGCAACGCCACACACAGCGAGAGCGTGGCCGACAGCAGAGCCAGCAATAAGCTGTTGTAGAACGATTGCACGAAATCCGGATGCTCAAAGATCGCCTTGAACCAGCGCAATGAAACACCGTGGGTCGGCAGGGACAGCGTGTCTTCCGGCGTAAACGCGACCAGGCACACGACCAGCAGCGGCGCCAGTACAAACGCCACTATCAGCGCATGGAAGATCAGTGAAACAGGACCATTGTTGCGCATGCTATCGACTCTCCAATTAACCCGGTTAACCCAGCGTCCTGGAATATTTACGTTCCAGAACCCGGTTGTAACTCAACATGATGAGCAGATTCGCAAGCAGCAGGATGATGGCGATCGATGCTCCCAGCGGCCAATTCAGGGAGCCGAGGAATTCGTCATAGACAGTGGTCGCCACCACTTTCAGGCGGCGTCCGCCAAGCAAGCCGGGAATGGCAAAGGCGCTTGCACTGAGGCCGAACACAATCAGGCTGCCAGACAGAATGCCGGGCAGCACCTGCGGCAGTATGATCCGCCGCAGCACGGTTGTCGGCGAAGCATTGAGCGACAACGCGGCTTGCGCGACGGTGGGATCGAGTCTTTGCAACGAAGTCCACACCGGGATCACCATGAACGGCAGCATCACATGCACCAGGGCGACCACGATTGCCCCTGTGGTGTAGAGTAGTTTGAGTGGTGCAAAACCAAGCCAGATCAGAGTCGAATTGATTAATCCATTAGCGCTGAGCAGCATGCTCCAGCCGAAAGCGCGTACCACCACCGACACCAGCAACGGACCGAGAATGATGATCAGGAAAATCGACCGCCACGGCTTCGCCATGCGGCTCAACACATAAGCCTCCGGCGCACCAAGCAATATACAGATGAGAGTGGTTAGCCCTGCCACCCAAAATGTACGCAGGAAAATGGAATGAAAATATTCATCGCTAAAAACCAGCCAGTAATTGCTCAGGCTAAAACCAGCCTTGATGCCGGTAATCGAATCGAAGCCATAAAAGGACAAGAGCAAGGTTAACAACAATGGCACGAGCACCATCGTAAAAAAGAGAATTACGCCCGGCGCAGTCAGCAGATACGGCAACGATGCCGAAGATAGCGCATTCGCCTTAGCCATGCTGCGCCTCGCGATGTTCGCGCTTGACTATGTGCAGCGCGTCGGCCGGCCAACGCAATGAAACCTCTTCGCCGTCACTGCATGCGGCATTGCCGCAGTTCTGCCAGGTAGCCAGCAAATCGCCCAGGCCGGTATCGATGTGATACAGCCACTGGTTGCCGAGAAACATACCCGAACGCACGCGACCGCGGATGATTTCATCTTGCGGACTGCAGCGCTCCAGTTTTTCCGGGCGCAAGCAAAGTGTGACCCGTTCGCCGATCTGCAACGTTGCGTCACAGGTACTCAGCAACTGTCCATGCACATTCAGCGCCGACCCTTGCTGATTGACGGATGCAACCAGCCCTTCAAACAAGTTGGCCTTGCCGACGAATTGGGACACGAATTGATTCACCGGATTTTCATAGGCGTCGAAAGGCTTGGCGATTTGTATCGCACAGCCGGCATCCATGACGACCACGCGATCGCTCATCGATAGCGCTTCCGACTGGTCATGCGTGACCATGATGGTGGTGGTGCCGACCGTGCGCTGGATCTCGCGCAGTTCGACCTGCATGTCTTCGCGCAATTTGGCATCGAGATTCGACATCGGCTCATCCAGCAGCAAGACCGGCGGTTCAATCACCAATGCGCGCGCCAGTGCCACACGCTGGCGCTGGCCGCCGGACAACTCGCGCGGGTAGCGATGGCCGAATTTATCCAGATGCACCAGCGCCAGCGCCTTACGTACCCGTTCCGCGCGTTCGGCTGGCGCAATCTGCCGCATTTCCAGGCCGAAGCTGACATTAGCGCTCACTGTCATGTGCGGAAACAAGGCATAGCTCTGGAACACGATCCCCAGGCCGCGCCGATTGGGTTTCTCGCGGGTGATGTCGCGCCCGTCCAGGATCACGCGCCCTGCGCTCGCCTCGACAAAGCCGGCAATCATTTGCAGCGTGGTGGTCTTGCCGCAGCCCGAAGGTCCGAGCAGGGAAACGAATTCCCCTTTCTCAACCGTCAAGTTCAGTTTTTCAACCGCGGTGAAGTCACCGTAATGTTTGGACAGGTTTTCCAGCTGTAGAAACGACATCGACTTGTCTCCTATGACGGTCGGTTTTGATCCCAATACGCTTACCGCAACACCACCAAGCTATTTCTGCAATATAGAGAAAAGAAAAATCACGGTCAACGCAATATTCCATATAGCAGACTAATTATTTGATATATTCCATTTAATGGATCATTATTAGATATATAGATAAACTAATTTCATTAGGAGGAAATAGTGAAAGATCAAGATGCCTCGGCAGGAACCAGTCTTCAGCGCGGCTTTGCGATTATCCGGGCACTGGCGACAACCAATGGCGACGGCGCCAAGCTGACGCATATTGCCAGTGCAACCGGCCTGGCCCAGCCCACGGCTCACCGCATTCTTCGCGCGCTGACAGGCGAAGGCGTCGTGGAACAGGATGAACGCAGCAAGGCCTATCGCTTGAGCGTGGAATTTTTTGCATTGGCTGCGCGCGCCGGCCATCGCGGCAATTTGCGCGATATCTGCCGGCCTATCTTGTTACGGCTGTCGGCCTCACTAGGCGACACCATGTTCCTGCTAGTGCGCAGCGGCTACGACGCCATGTGCCTTGACCGTAGCGAGGGGCCGTTTCCAATCCGTTCATTCACGGGTGATATTGGCGGCAGGGTCGCGCTCGGAGTTGGTCAGGGAGCGCTGGTGATTCTGGCGTTCCTGCCCGAAGCAGAGCGCGAAGAAATCATCCGCTTCAACCTGCCGCGCCTGCTGGATCTAGGTTTATACGACGAAGTGTATTTGCGAACTGAAATCAAGCGCTCACTGGAACTTGGCTACGCAGCCAGTCATGGAGTGGGCTTGTTGCCAGGTATGGCAGGTATTGCGGTACCGGTACTGGACCGACAGGGTCGTGCAGTCGCAGCCCTGAGCGTTGCCACGCTGGCGGAAAGATTGAACGCAGACCGTCTGCCGACCGTAGTGCAGATACTCAAGAAAGAAGCCGCGAGCGTCGGCGCGCAGATCAATCCGTTCGATCCGGTTTTACGCCGGCCAGCTCAGATACTCGGCGGCCTGCCGATTGAGGCACCTAAGTAACGCCACTAGGTAACGCCGTTCTTGGTTTTGTCCAGCAATAAAATTATGGGTCTCTCCAAGCCTGCTGCGCGGCTCAAGGTCGGCAGGAGAAGCGCAGCCGTAGAAAGTACGGTGAGCATCGCAGTGTCGAGATTGGGTCGCGCAGCGGGCTTGGAGAGACCCATACAGGAGATGACTCCCGAAACCCAGTCCTATCTGGAAAGTGGCCCCGGCGAAAGGTGAATCAACTCTTGTATCGGTTCGCTGAAGAAGAACGAAAAAACCGAAACCCTGAAATTCCAAAAAAACCGTGCACGCAAAAACACTACGAGACACATCAGGAGAAAATCAAGGCAGGATTTTTTACTGAAACGGCAAGGAAGATTTAATCATCTTTCTTACCTGGAATTTGGAGCGGGAGAAGAGTCTCGAACTCTCGACCTCAACCTTGGCAAGGTTGCGCTCTACCAACTGAGCTACTCCCGCATATGGAGTGTTTGCAACAGGGAGCATCAACATAATCCCCCGTATCGCTAGAGAAATAATTTCTTATTTCGTAAAACAGGCAAGATTCTAACACGGGTTTTGGAAATTGCAAACCAAAGCCTGTCTTTTCTTTCGTAAATCCCCGCTTATCCGGCTTCCTATCGTGTTGACCGTCTCGAATACAACACACTGCTGCCCCCGTCCGGCAGAAATTTCTCCATGCATTTCAGCCCAGTCAACCTATATGGGGAGCATCCCGAGGAAATCTTAGTATTTCTACCCAATGACCCGCGCTCCCGGACAGTCTATTTTTGATTTATACGATGACAAATTGTGCGGCATTGAGAATCAAAAAAGTCAGGGGAGATTCACAATGAAAAACATACACACGTTTTTAAAACGCGTAGCAGCCGCTTTGTGGCTGATTTTTCTTTTTGGATTTATGTCCAATGTAGACGCCAATCCTCTTTTTGCCAGGCAAACCAGCCTGAAGTGCTCGTCCTGTCACACCATCTATCCTGAACTCACGCCGTTTGGACGAAAGTTCAAACTGGGCGGATACACTTTAGGAGAACGCGAGAAGATCCCACTGGCTTTCATGGCAATCGTTTCACGCAACTCAATCAACAACGCGACCGACAAATCCAGCAACGATCTGCTTTTCGCGAAGAACCGCGAACTGGTCGTCGAAGCAGCCAGTTTGTTTACCGGCGGGAAATTCACCGATTACGCCGGCGGTTTTGTGCAATGGACCTACAACAACATCAGCACCACGGACAATTTGAGATACGTCGGACACGGTGCGCTGGATAACACCGATCTGCGGTTAGTGAAAATGATGGGATCGGAAGAAAAGCCAACGTTTTTCGGCCTGACTTTGCACAACAACCCTACCGTTCAAGACATCTGGAATACTACGCCTGCCTGGAGCTTCCCATACTACAGCCCGACTATTGCGGGCCCGGGCCGCGGAGTGCCGACCTTCCTTGAGTCCGGCGCGCGGGTGGCTGGCATCGGCGCTTACACTTACCTGTTCGATGCACTCTATCTGGAGGCGGCCTCGTATCAGACCGCCAAAGGTCCGCTGTCGGCTTTACGCTGGGGCACGCCCGACGCGCAAAGAGTAACGCTGGCGGGCTCCAACCCTTACTTGCGCGCCACCTACACCTTCGGCAGCGACCACCAGAATTTCACCATCGGCGCCACCGCTGCCAGAGTCACCATGGCAGCGCCAGACGCGACTCCCCAGGGCGATCGTTTCACCGACCTGGGATTCGACGCCACGTATCAGTTTTTCAGTAAAGATGATCACCATATCGTCACAGCCATGGCTTCCACAATCCACGAAAAAGCCGATTGGCGGGGCGGTTTCCCGAATGGGAACAATGACAATCCGACCTCGAACCTGCGCTCGACCCGAGCCAAGCTCAGCTATCTTTATGACCGCACTTACGGCATTACGGGCGCCGTGTTCAAGCTCACCGGCGACGCTGACTTCGCACGATTCGGCACCAACAATGGCAAACCGGATACCGCGGGCTATATCGTCGAACTGAATTATTGGCCGCACTACGTTTTTTCCTGGGATCCACAGGCGAACGTCCGCTTCGGACTGCAATACACCGGCTATACGAAATTCAATGGCAGCAAAACGAATTACGACGGGACGCTTAGAGACGCCAAGGACAACAACACGCTTTACCTCTACGCCTGGTTTATGTTCTGACGGCAGTCAGGTGTTTTTCCTGATCGCGGCGCGAGCGGAATGGAACTATGTAGACAATCCAGGTCGGATTGTTTTACTCGAGGGAGAATCGCCATGAGTCAAGAAAAAAAAACATCGCGCCGGAATATGCTGCGCCGTAGCGGCGTCGTGCTGGGTGCAATCATTATTACTCCTCTCGTGACGACTTCACCACCTGTCAAGGCAGGTTCCACGACTAAAGGCATGCTCCATTATCAGGACACTCCCAAGGATGGGAAAATGTGCGCCGACTGCGCTGCGTACACTCCACCACCTTCGCCGGAAGCAGGCACCGGCACTTGCAAAATTGTGGCCGGGCCGGTCAATCCTCAAGGCTGGTGCATGGCCTATTCGCACCGCTAAAGGATCAGGGCGAATTTTCATCGAACAGGCGGCAAAGACCGCATCTCAATGTAGCCTGGCGGTATTCGCAAATCCTGCCCTCGACGAGCCGGGTCATATCACTCCAGCGACATTGCCGGACCGTCTGGAGGTTTTTTGGAAGGCGTATCTGAAGACAAGAGCGGGCCGTCGGCTGCTCCGTTGACGACATTCGAGGTATTGCCGGCACGCTCGATCAAACCCATGTCCAGCGCCATAAGGATAAGTTCTGCCGCATTGCGCAAACCGAGCTTGTGCATCAAATTAGCGCGATGTTTTTCGACGGTCTTGGCGCTAATATTGAGGAATTCGCCGGTCTTGCGATTTGTACGTCCCTCCGCAACCAGTTTAAGGATGCTGCGCTCACGCGCAGTCAGCTTGTTCCAGGGTGTTGCGGCCTTCTTGGGATCGCCTCGACGCAGGAAATCATTGATCAAGTGCATCGACACATCCGGGCAGATATATTTTTTGCCACCGGCGACCGTCTGGATCGCCGTCACAAACTCGTCGTATGAAGCATCTTTCAATACATAACCGTCCGCCCCTACCCGCAGCGCTTCTGTCACATATTCGTCGGTCTTGTAGACGGTCAGCACAAGAATGTGAATATCTGGTAAACGCCTCTTGATCTGAGCAGTGGCTTCAATCCCGTTCATGCCGGGCAGGGACAAATCCATGAGGATCATATCCGGATGCAATGAAAGCGCTTCGCGAATCGCCTCTTTACCTTCCCGCGCCTCGCCCACCACCTCGTAGCCGGGCAGCGCCGTGATCATCGATCGTAGCCCGTGCCGGAGCAGGTTATGGTCCTCGACTATCAGAATTCGGTAGGTCATGACGTTCCTCCGATGACTACAGGTTGGCGCGACGATGGCAACGTCGATTTACGGCCGGGTTTTCCGGAAACGGGCGGGCTAAACAAGAATCTCCACTGATTGTAGGTCTCAACCCCTTCGAACGCACTATCTGCTCGAGAAAATCCGCTGCGCTTGATAGTCGATTTGACGGAACTGCTGACTACCCCGCTGATCTGTTCGCCATTGCGCAACAATTCAAATGCTCCGCCGGTGACCGGGTCGACATAGGCACGGCGCAAATGCCGCACTGGCACCGGAAAACGCTGATCTTCAACCAAATCGTCAATACTCGTCGGCAGCATCTTGCCAGCCCCGGGAGTGGCGTTATAGTAGTGTTCAATCGCCAACCGGTACTGGTCGCCGACGTACAACAGATCCGCTTCGGTTTCGCGCTGCCGTTCGACCGACCATACTTCGACCGCTCCCATCAGCGCCAGGGCCATCAGCCCCAGGGTCAACAGCAACGCCAGCAATACTATGCCGCGCTGGGGACGTTTAATTTTTGGTAGCGGTATCATCCCCGACCCCGTTGCTCTTTGCCGCGCTTTGGATATCATAGACCCCGCTCAGAGAGGTATCAAGGGGGGCGATGACGATCCAGTTAGGACTTTCTGTAATCGGGTCTACCGGGACGCTGCGCAGATACCGCTTCTGTACCAGCTCGTCGAGCGTTTCCGGATAGCGGCCTTGATCGCCGAAGAATTTATCGAGCGCATCCCGCACCGTTGCAAGGTTTTGCTGTTGCACCTTGACTTTGCCGTTGTCGAGCGCGACGAAATAGCGCGGCACGGCAAGCGTCAGCAGCAGACCTATCACGGCCATGACAATCACCATTTCAATCAATGTGAACCCAGCCCCGCGGCCCGTAAAATTTTGCCTGGAACGCCTGCTGCGAAAGAGTGAGAACGGTCGTAACATCGGGTGTAACATGGCTACCACTCCTTGTACGCGATGCCATTCATGCCCTTGCCGGTCGAGAGCGAAGCGACGTCATACACATCGTTGCCCGGCATCGGATCGCTGGGCGGGCTGCCGTAGCTGCGCAAAGCCCAGGTTTGTTCTGCCGGCTGGGCAGGATCCGGGTAAAACGGGTCGCGCGGCACATGGCGCAGAAACACCAGCTTGGAATGATTGACATCCTTCGCATTTTCGACGCCGTCGACCAACACTTCCAGCGAGGGGGGATAGCCGGAATCGCCGGCATCCCTTGTAATCAGGCCGGTATCGGCCGCATTCTTATAATTATCCAGCGCGGTGCGAATCTGGCGTAGGGCAAGTTTCAGCTCGGTTTCCTTCACACGCGTTGCCGAAATTTCATAGAGCGGCAAGGCGACCATTGCCACCAGGCCTACCAAGGCCAGTGTGATGACCAGCTCTATGAGCGTAAATCCGCGCGTTTTCATGGTTCGATCGTCAGTTTCAGCGGCTGTGGCCGGGATATGTTGCGCAAAGCACCGCCGCCGCTCATGCCAAGCTGCGCCAGTTGCATCTCCACTAGTGTCTGCTTGCTGGATATCTTGGCCGCAAAGGTCAGGTTCATCAGCGCCCCCGAACCGGCAAAGAATTTGCCGGCGTCGGCGTCCAGTGTCATGTTGACGCGGCCGGCTGCGTCATTGATGACCGGGTCGATATTACTGACGCCAACCCGGCTGCTGACCGCTCCCGGGGTGGCGCCAACGAAGGACAACACCCGCGGGTCGTAGAGGATATAGAACGGCAGCGAATGAACGCCATCGAAACTTGAAGCGTTAAGAGTGACCTTGAACTGATCTCCCGCCCTGACACTTTCAAGCTTGCCCCAGGTGATCTGCGGTCTGCCACCGGCAGTGTTAGCGCTACCGTTGCCAGTGCTTGCGGCCGGCGCCGGACTTGCCGATTGAGCGCTCTTGTCTGTTGTTGCACCCGCCGCCATAGCCGCCACTGCCGGGATAGCTGCGGCAGCCACGACCGGTGCCGCACTTGCAGGTGTAGCGGCGGCAACGACCGCAGGTATCTCTGCGGCCGATTCACTAACCGGCATGGCCGCCGGTGCGACCGCTGGCGCAGCAGCTGCCAGCACCTTGTCCGATGGCAGAGCCGCCGATTGATCCGTCGGCGCCGGCTTGGCCGACTCCGGTATTGGCACCGGTGCCGGCGGCGACATAGGAGCAGGCGCAGGAGCAGCTTGGTAGCCGCCGTCAGACGGGGATGGACTACCGGCGTCGAATCCGTGCGGTTGCGTCGCCGACGGCGCCGGCGCATCAGATACCACGCCGTTCAGGATGGCCGGGGTAGCTGCCGGAGCCTGGGGCGTGGCGACAACAACAGGCGGCGCCGGCAGTATTACTGCGGCGGCCGGCGCCGGTGTCGATGCCGCATCGGCACGCGGCGCGCTGTTACCGCTTACGCCATTACTGGTGCCTGACACGCTGGAGATCGGACCAAGGCGGAACTGACCCGAGTGAATCGTGGTTTCTGTGCCAGACCAGACATCGCGCATCGTATCTTCGGCAATACCTTGGGCGCGTATGATACGAGGCGTGATTGACAACACGATCTCAGTCTTGGTGCGATCGCCGTTATGTTCTGAGAACAATCGTCCAATGATTGGCAACTGACCGAGGCCGGGAACCTTGGCGGCGGCATTGCGATCCGAATCGCTGATCAACCCCCCAAGCACCTGGGTTTCACCATCGCGCAAACGCAAACTTGTCGTAGCACTGCGGGTGCCGATCTGATAGGCGAGCGAGCCGGAAGGACCTGAGATTTCCTTGACTATATTGCTGACTTCCAGATTCAGCTTGATGCCAACCTCGCCTTCCGGATAGACATGCGGTTCAGCTTCAAGCTTGATGCCGACATCAATATACTGGATCGAACCGGTGACCACCGACGCGCCGGTTTGTATCGGTGTCACGGTATTGGTGATGATAGGTACTTTATCGCCGATCAGGATCTTCGCCTTTTCGTGATCGCGTACGCGGATACGCGGACTGGCCAGCAGATTGGCATCGGTATCCTGGAGCTTGAAACCTATGCCCAGCGAGAACGGCGTCACTTGCAACTGGCCGCGCGTCAAATCACCGAGAGCACCAAGTGTCAGAGCACCGGCCGCCCCTGTCGGGGTCGATATCGTGGCACTGTTCGGCCAGGTTATGCCAAGGTCAGTCAAGCGATCGCGTGAAATTTCCAGCACTTCGACTTCCAGCATTACTTCAGCATCCGCCAGATCGTGGGCTGCAATCACTTTGGCAGCAACATCCAGTGCTTCCGGCGTATCGCGCAAGACCAATGTGTTGGTGCGTTCGTCGACCAATGCATCCTTGATCTTGAGCACCGACTTGAGCACTGTCAGGATGTATTTCGCATCGCCATTTGAAATATGAAAAGTGCGCACTTTCAACTCTTGGTATTCTTTTTGTTTAGCCGCCGTGGCCGGATAGATGAACATCGTATTGACGTTGAGTACTTTCTTTTCGAGCTGGTTCTGCAACAGAATCAGATTGACGGTATCTTCGACCGAGCCTTCATGCACAAAGATGGTGGTTTTAAGATCGGGGCGCACGTCGCGGTCGAAGATCACGTTGAGGCCGGTGGTGCGGGACAAAGCTTCAAACACCATGCGCAGATTGGCGTCGCGGAACTGCAGCGTGACCGGCTTCTTCATTACCGACTGGGAAGCGGTCAACGCCTCTTTGGCGCGATGCTGGGTATCGATCTCGGTATT
>FTFY01001164.1_pt1 | contig 30036 bp, 25 predicted proteins | sample 1640561 | NCBI WGS metagenome assembly FTFY01 (sample SAMEA3914789, study PRJEB12502) | metagenome | biome: forest; material: soil | place: Canada | collected 2011-07-03 | depth 0.3 m | reverse complement strand
CCGGTACCTTCATGCGTTACGCCCACCATCGCCTTCTTGATGAAATCGATATTTTCCTGCTTCAGCGGAATCCGGTAACTTTCCTTCGGCACGGTTTCCGTCCGCGTGCGCGTTGTGCCGTCTTCGATGATCTTCACCAGATGCGGTTTCATCACTACCCCATCGTTGACCAGGGTCGCTACCGCATGCGCCATCTGCAGCGGCGTGAAAGCATTGAAGCCTTGGCCGATTCCAAGTGAAATCGTATCGCCGCCAACCCACTTTTGCGCTGCCACCCGTTTGTAGTATTTACGCTTCCAGTCAGTCGACGGCAATATTCCGCGCTGCTCGTGCTCCAGGTCGATGCCGGTCAGCTGGCCGAAACCGAACGGCTTCATGAAATCGTGGATGGTGTCGGGGCCAAGGTCGTTGGCCAGCATGTAGTAATAGGTATCGCAAGATTCAACGATGGACTTGTACATGTCTACCCGTCCGTGGCCGCCTACCTTGTCGTCGCGGAACTGGTGTCCGCCCAACATGAAATAGCCGATATCGTTGATGGCGAAAGAAGTGGTGCGCTTGCCCAGTTCCAGCGCTGCCAGCGCCATGAACGGCTTGTAGGTCGATCCGGGCGCATAAGTGCCGCTCATCGGGCGATTGATCAACGGGTGGTCGGGCGAATTATTCAGTTCGTCCCAACTTTGCTGATCGATGCCTTCGACAAACAGATTGGGATCGAACGACGGCTGCGAGACATATGCCAGCACGTCGCCGGTGGACGGCTCGATCGCCACCAGCGCGCCGCGACGATCGCCGAACGCTTCCTCTACCACCTTCTGCAGTTCGATATCGATCGACAGGATCAGGTTGTTGCCCGGTATCGCAGAAACGTGCGACATGTTGCGCACCGCGCGCCCGCTGGCGGCGATTTCGATTTCTTCGTAGCCGGTGGTGCCGTGCAACTGCTGCTCGTAACTCTTTTCCAGGCCATCCTTGCCGATATAGCTGGTGCCTTTATAGTTGGCGGCGTCATCGCTGTCCTCGATCCGATCGGCATCCTTCTGGTTGATGCGGCCGATATAGCCGATCACGTGGGCCGCCACCTGGCCCAGCGGATATTGACGGAACAAGCGCGCCTGCACATCGATCCCCGGGAAGCGATAACGCTGCGCGGTGAATCGCGCCACTTCTTCGTCGGTCAGACGGGTGCGGATCGGCAGGCTGGCAAAACTCTTGGAATCTTCCAGCAATTTCTTGAAGCGGCGCCGGTCTTTCGGTGTAATGCTGACGATCTGCGCCAGATCGTCAATCACGCTTTCGAGATCGCCCTTGATTTTGGAACGGGTGATTTCCAATGTATAGGCGGAATAATTACGCGCCAGGACGACGCCGTTGCGGTCCATGATCAGGCCGCGGTTCGGCACTACCGGCACCAGCGAAATCCGGTTGTCCTCGGCTTGCGCCGCGTAGGCATCGTGGCGTATCACTTGCAACCAGACAAAGCGCGCGCCCAGCAAGCCGAAACAGATCAGCACGAAAACCACGGCCGCCGAGATCCGCAACCGGAAATTTCGTAGTTCGCGCTCGGTGTTTTTAAATTCGGTCATGGGTAAACTAAGGCTAAAGCTGACATCGGAGTTGCGATTGGCAACACTGGCAACATCGGCCGCTGGCGATGAATATCAAATTGGGCGATTGTCATCGCGGTCGACCGCACGGCGTTGCGGCGCCAGCAACAGCCACACTACCAGCGGCCACAATGCTACGCAGACAAAGCTCTCGGAAAAATACAGCCAGCCCGGGAACTTGCCGCTGACGGACATGCGGATGACCAGCTGTATCAACTGTGTCAACAACATCAAAGGCAGCACGTGCAAAGCCTGGACGCCCACCGAGAACCACAGCACGCGGCGATGGATCATGATCGCAAAGTACGATAGCAGAGTATAGGCCAGCGCGTTCTGGCCGAGTAAGGTGGCTTCGTGCACATCCATCAGCAGCCCATGCAAAAGGCAATGCCGATGCCGATCTTGCGCGGTTGGTGAATGCTCCAGAACACCAGCACCAGCGCGACGAAATCCGGCACGCCAGGCCACTGCCCCCACGGCAGCAAGTTGAGCAGGAACGCCAACAGCAACGTCATCGCAATGAACAACGGATTGGCCGGCAACAGGATGTAATGAGGACGCATCATCGGACACCTGCTCCTTGCGGATTCTTGCGGGCGCCGTCGAGGTTATTATCTTTCACCGCTTCTTTCGCTGCTTCTCTGGTTTTGTCGCGCGTGCTTTCGGTCAGCCGGCGTTTGCTGAGTATGTCGGCTTTGCTGTCAGGGACCGCCGCTTCGTCGTCCGGCCGCGCGATCGGGCTCGGGTCGACCAGCAGGATCAGCAACTGGGTGTGCCTGTCGATGCCGGCGATCGGCTCACAAACGATATGGGCAAAGGCATCGGTCGATTTCGATTCGACCTGCACTACCTTGGCCACCGACAAGCCGGCCGGATAAACGCCGTCGATACCGGAAGTCACCAGCACATCGCCCTTCTTGATGTCGGCATTGAATGACACGAAGCGCAAATCCAGGTAGCCGGACTGGCCGCGGCCGTAGGCAACGCTACGCAAACCGTTGCGCAGCACCTGCACCGGAATCGCCTGATCCTTGTCGGTCAGCAGCGTCACCTCGGAAGTAAACGGGAAGACGCGCGTCACCTGTCCAACGATGCCGGCATCGTCAATCACCGGCTGGCCGGTGGCAACACCATGCCGCGAACCGCGGTTCAAGATCACCTTGCGAGCGAACTGATCGCGTGCGTCGTACAGGATTTCGCTCATCAGGGATTTCACCGGCACACGCTGCTCGGCTCCCAGCAAGTTGCGCAGTTGCGCATTTTCAGATGCCAGCAGTTGCGCCTGTTGCAATTGCTGTGCGCGCTCGCCTTGCTGGCTACGCAGAGCCTGATTTTCTTTTTCCACCGTCGACAGCGAAGAAAAATAATCGATCACGCTGTTGGCAGCGTTACGCGGCATCAAGGCCACCATCTGCAAAGGATAGAGCGCGGTGCCGACGGTCTGGCGCAGCAACAGCAAAGCATGTATACGTGAATCGGCAATCAGCAGCGCCAGCGCCAACAGCGTGCATATCACCGCCTTGGCGCGAGCCGAAGCACCTTGCTTGAAGAGGGGTGGTGGACTGTATTCCATCAATAATCGACAGATTCGGATTGGTCAGTGGCTGGCGGTGCAAACACATTCGTGCTCATGTTCGTATTCATACCGTAGATATGACAACGGGTCGTATGCGCAATGCACCGACCCGGTTGCCGCTACCCGACCTCAAGATCAAACTAGTGAGGTTGGGCAAGCGTCGCATCAGCCTGGATTACTCGTAAGAAAAGATCGAGCCCAGCTTGTCCATCCGTTCCAACGCCATGCCGGAGCCACGCACCACGCAAGTCAGCGGGTCTTCGGCGACAATCACCGGCAAGCCGGTTTCTTCCATCAGCAGACGGTCCAGATCGCGCAGCAAGGCGCCACCGCCGGTCAGCATCATGCCCTTTTCGGCAATGTCGGCGCCCAGTTCCGGCGGCGTCTGTTCCAGCGCGTTCTTGACGGCGGAAACGATGTTGTTGAGCGGGTCTGTCAGGGCTTCCAGGATTTCGTTGCTGGAAATAGTGAACGAGCGCGGAATGCCTTCCGACAGATTGCGCCCCTTGACTTCCATTTCGCGTACTTCCGAACCCGGAAAGGCGGAACCGATTTCCTTCTTGATGGCTTCAGCGGTTTGTTCGCCGATCAGCATGCCGTAGTTGCGGCGAATGTAATTGACGATGGCTTCATCGAATTTATCGCCGCCTACGCGTACCGAGCCTTTGTAGACCATGCCGCCCAGCGAGATGATGCCGACTTCGGTAGTGCCGCCGCCGATATCGACCACCATCGAGCCGGTTGCGTCCGACACCGGTAAACCGGCGCCGATTGCTGCCGCCATCGGTTCTTCGATCAGGAACACCTGGGATGCGCCTGCACCCAGCGCGGATTCACGAATCGCGCGACGTTCAACCTGGGTCGAACCGCAAGGCACGCAAATGATGATGCGCGGCGAAGGCTTGAACAGCTTGGTGTCGTGCACCATGCGGATGAATTGCTTGAGCATCTGCTCGGTGACGGTAAAGTCGGCAATCACGCCGTCTTTCATCGGCCGGATCGCTTCGATATTGCCAGGGACTTTACCCAGCATCTGTTTTGCTTCACGGCCGACAGCTTGAATCGTCTTCTTACCGTTAGGGCCGCCTTGCTGGCGAATCGCAACAACCGATGGCTCATCCAGGACGATACCTTGATCGCGTACATAAATCAGCGTATTCGCGGTACCCAGGTCAATCGCCAGGTCATTCGAAAAGTAACTGCGTAAAAATCCAAACATGAATTGTTCCAATGCGCAACAATGGTGCGCTCAAACGTTTTTTAGGGGGGTGTCTAGTATCCGGCGCATGGTAAAGATCTATTACCTGCCGCATGGACGCAACATTCTACCTTATAATTTGACTCAAATTAGGGCGTATAGCGCTCAAAATGCTTGCTTTTTACAAAAATCTGAGAAGTCATCGGCAAGCGAAGTGTTTCTTTTTTAACCATAATACCAGCAGCGCCCTCGTGCGCCATCGAAAATCATGTCATTAGCCCTTTCCGACGTTAAGCGTATTGCCAATTTAGCACGCCTTGAACTCACCGAAGACCAGGCCGCTTCCACGCTCGATAAACTGAACGGTATTTTCTCGCTGGTCGAGCAAATGCGGGCGGTGGATACCACCGGCATCGAGCCGCTGAGCCACCCGATCGCGGCGCTTCAGCAGGATTTGTCGCTGCGCTTGCGCGACGACGTGGTGACCGAGTCGAATCATCGCGAGGATTATCAAAAGGTAGCGCCGGCAACTGAAGATGGCCTGTATCTGGTGCCGAAGGTAATCGAATAAATTACTCTGCCTTCAATAGGTAGGGTGGGTAATTTTTTTTGCCCACCCGCCATTTGCTCCAACAAATCAAGTCAGCAGATTTTAAAAAATTCTCATGCATACCAAAACTCTCAAGCAACTGTCGGTGCTACTGCACGAAAAGAAGATTTCAGCCGAGGAACTGGCGCAACTGTATCTGGCGCGCATCGGGCACAGCGATCTGAACGCATTTTTGCATGTCGACCAGGAACTGACGCTGCAGCAGGCGCGCGCCGCCGACCAGCGCCTGGCGCAAAACGACAGCACGCCGCTGACCGGCGTGCCGATCGCCCACAAGGATATTTTCGTCACACGTGGATGGCGCGCTACCGCCGGTTCGAAAATGCTGGAAAACTACACCAGTCCGTTCGACGCCACCGTCGTGGAACACTTCAGTAACGCCGGCATGGTGACCTTGGGCAAATTGAATTGCGATGAATTCGCGATGGGTTCATCGAATGAAAATTCGCATTTCGGCCCAGTGAAAAATCCTTGGGATAAAACTGCAATTCCGGGCGGTTCATCGGGCGGCTCAGCTGCCGCTGTAGCTGCGCGCCTGACGCCAGCCGCCACCGCCACCGATACCGGCGGCTCCATTCGTCAACCGGCGTCCCTGTGCGGCGTCACTGGCATCAAGCCGACTTACGGCAGCGTCTCGCGCTACGGCATGATCGCCTTCGCTTCGTCGCTCGACCAGGCCGGCCCGATCGCGCAAACCGCGGAAGATTGTGCGCTGCTGCTAAACGCCATGACCGGCTTCGACCCGCGCGATTCGACCAGCCTGGAACGCAAGAAAGAAGATTTCAGCGCCAGCCTGAACCAGGATCTGGAAGGCCTGCGCATCGGCATTCCGCGTGAATATTTCAGCAGCGGCCTGTCAGCCGATGTCGAACAAGCCGTGCGCGCGGCGTTGCAGGAATATGAAAAACTGGGCGCTACGCTGGTTGATATTTCGCTGCCGAAAACCGAGCTGTCGATTCCGGTCTATTACGTGATTGCACCAGCCGAAGCATCGTCTAACCTGAGCCGTTTCGACGGTGTCCGTTACGGCCACCGCGCCGCCGATTACAAGGATCTGGCCGACATGTACAAGAAGTCGCGCGCGGAAGGATTCGGCGAAGAAGTGAAGCGCCGGATCCTGGTCGGCGCGTATGTGCTGTCGCACGGTTATTACGATGCCTATTATCTGCAGGCGCAAAAAATCCGGCGTCTGATTGCGCAGGATTTCCAGAACGCGCTGACCGGCCCGAACCGCCAATGCGACGTCATCATGGGGCCTGTATCGCCGACCGTGGCGTGGGATCTGGGCGCCAAGGCAGACGATCCGGTCGCCAACTACCTGGCGGATATCTACACGTTGTCGACCAGCCTGGCTGGCTTGCCGGGCATGTCGATACCTTGCGGTTTCGGCCAGGGCGAGAAGAATGCGAAGCGTCCGGTCGGACTGCAAATCATCGGCAATTATTATGACGAAGCCAAGCTGCTGAACGTCGCGCATCAATATCAGCGTGTGACCGACTGGCATTTGCGCAGCCCTGAATAAGAACGATCGCCAAACCATGCCATCGATCTTGCGCTTTTTCGCTGTTCGCCGCACTAAGCTGACGGCGCCTGTCGTGCTGGTCTTGAGCGCTGCGTTGATGGCGTCGGCAGTCCAGGCGCAGCAATTGCAGACCAAATTCGGCTGCTCGCTGACGCGCGACGAAGACGGCGAGAAAGTGATTTATGGCGACACCGGTGAATTCAAGCTGGATGGCGACAAGATCGAAGCGTTACGTTGGGAATCGGCGCAGTACCGGCCGACCCACGGTTTCGAATGCAGCATCGATACCGGCGATGGGCTGCAAGCTGAACTTCAGCAAGACGGGCTGAAAGACAACTGGCGCATTACATTGAAAGATCCGATCGCCGCACGCCATCAACGCGGCTACGATTCTTTCAATCACGGCATGAATTGCAGCATCCGTTTGCAGCGCGAGGGCGACAAATTGCACGTTTTGCCAAGCTGCCCGGCATTGTGCGGATCAAGAGTAAACTTTACAGAGTTGTCGGTGAATCTCAAAACCGGCGACTGCAGTTACCAAGATAAATAAGGAAACTATTATGCAGTGGGAAGTCGTGATCGGTCTGGAAACGCATACGCAACTCTCGACCAACTCAAAAATTTTCAGCGGCTCGTCGACCCAGTTCGGCGCGGGCCCCAACACCCAGGCCAGCCCGGTCGACCTGGCGCTGCCGGGCGTGCTGCCGGTGCTGAACCGTGGCGCAGTCGAACGCGCGATCCAGTTCGGCCTGGCGGTGAATGCAACGATTGCGCCGCAATCGATCTTCGCGCGTAAGAATTATTTCTATCCCGACCTGCCGAAAGGCTATCAGATCAGCCAGTTTGAAATTCCGGTGGTACAAGGCGGCAAGGTCTCCTTCCTCCTGGAAAAAGACGGCAAGAGCGAACTCAGGACCGTGCAGCTGACACGCGCCCATCTGGAAGAAGACGCCGGCAAATCGCTGCATGAAGACTATCAAGGCATGACCGGCATCGACCTCAACCGCGCCGGCACACCTCTGTTGGAAATCGTCACCGAACCGGACATGCGCAGCGCTGCCGAAGCGGTCGCCTACGCCAAAGCCTTGCACTCGCTGGTGATGTGGCTGGGGATTTGCGACGGCAATATGCAAGAAGGCTCCTTCCGTTGCGACGCCAACGTCTCGGTGCGCCCGGTCGGCCAGGCTGCCTACGGCACCCGCACCGAAATCAAGAACCTCAATTCATTCAATTTTATGGAAGAGGCGATTAACTACGAAATTCGCCGCCAGATTGAACTGATCGAAGATGGCGGCACTGTCGTGCAGGAAACCCGCCTGTACGACCCGGACAAGAAAGAAACCCGTTCGATGCGCAGCAAGGAAGATTCGCAGGATTATCGCTACTTCCCGGATCCTGACCTGCCGCCGCTGGCGATCAGCGCAGAATGGGTTGAGCGCGTCAGGGCAACCATGCCTGAATTGCCAGACGCGATGCGTGAACGTTTCGTGCGCGACTTCAGTTTGTCGGCCTATGATGCTGCGGCGATGACGCAATCGAAGGCGATGGCGGGCTATTTTGAAGCGGCCACCGCCAGCGGCGCGCAAGCCAAACCTGCGGTTAACTGGCTGATGGGGGATATGTCTTCTACGCTGAACCGCGAAAATGTCGACATTTCCGAAGCACCGGTCAGCCCGAAACAATTGGCTGTATTGCTGCAACGGATTGAGGATGGCACGATTTCCAACAAGATCGCCAAGGAAGTATTCGGCGCCATGTGGGAAGCCCGATCCGCGCAGGAAAACCTGGCCGACGAGATTATCGAAAGCAAGGGCTTGAAGCAGATTTCCGATAGCGGTGCACTGGAAAAGATCATTGATGAAGTATTGGCCGCAAACGCCAAGTCGGTCGAAGAATTCCGTGCCGGCAAGGAAAAAGCCTTTAATTCCCTGATCGGACAAGCCATGAAAGCCAGCAAGGGCAAAGCCAATCCGGCGCAATTGACTGAACTGCTGAAACAGAAACTGACCGCCTGAAATGCATGCGGCCGGTGCATACGCCGGCCGCATCGTCACCGTCTCACAAATTCTTAGCGCGCCGCCTGCGCGTCAGGCATGGTGCTCATCAATTCCCGATAGTGTTTCACCGTTTCATCGAACTTGCCGTTGATGCGCCCCAGCTCGGCCTGATGGTCCACCATGTTTTTCTGGTTGTAGGCGATGTCGCGATTTGCTTCGTCTATCTTGTTGCGCAGCGAAGCGGGCAACGTTTTCCTGTGTTTGTAAAACTCGGCTTCCGTGTAGGCAGCTTTTAACTGATACTTCGCATCGTCGATGCCGACCTGGTCGCGCTTGATCAGATCCTGCGACAGCGACAGATAGTAACGGCGCGAAGACTCGATGTCGGCTTCGCTACGATAACGGGACAGCAACGCGCGATCTTGCTGGCGCTGCTGCTCTTCCGCCGCCACCTCGGCCCGACGCTTGTCTTCCAGCACTTGCTGCTGGCGCTTTTGCTCTGCATTCAACGGCGCCGGGATTTCCCGTTTGACCATCCCCGCCTTACTCAACTCCACGACTTTGCGATCGGAACATTCCGGCATCGGATGATCGGCGGTGACAGTGCGTCCGGCAGCATCCTTGCAGGTATAAATCTGGCCGTGCGCAAGCAGCGGCAGCAAGCCTGCCGCGCTGAAAAACAAACCCCGTTTGAGAATAAGAGTAATACGATTCATTCGGTCATCCACGTGTCGACACTTTGCATGTTGCAATCCGGCGTTCTGGCTATGATTCAGCTGTGCCGCACGCAGTGCGTCACCGATCACGCCACGCCGTAACGTTCCCGGTAAGCTGCTACTGCAGCTTGATAACGGTTCAGCTCGGCATCCGCGCCAGCGCCGGAAATATATTCCAGCAAGTCGTTCAGGTTACCGATCGAAATCACCGGCATGCCGTACGCTTGCGTCACCTCTTCCACTGCCGAATTAGCCGACAGTGCTTCATCCTTGCCGGACCGTTCCATCCGGTCCAGCGCAATCACTACCGCACATGGCGTAGCACCGGCAGCCCGAATCATCTCGACCGACTCGCGCACCGAGGTTCCGGCCGAAATCACGTCGTCAATGATCAGTACCCGCCCCTTCAATGGGCCGCCGACGATGTTGCCGCCCTCGCCGTGATCCTTGGCTTCCTTGCGGTTGTAGGCAAATTGCACATTGCGTCCCTGTGCCGCCAACGCCACCGCAGTCGCCGATGCCAGCGTGATGCCTTTGTAGGCTGGCCCGAACAACATGTCAAATTGCAAACCCGAGTCGATCAGGGTGCGAGCATAAAATTGCGCCAGCTGACCCAGTGCGGCACCCTCGTTAAACATGCCCGCATTGAAAAAATACGGCGAGGTACGCCCAGCCTTGGTCACGAATTCGCCGAACTTCAGCACTCCGGCCTTCACCGCAAATTCAATAAATTGTTGACGTAAATTGTTCAAAATGCACTCCAGACGGTTGATGCTGACAAATTTTGTCGCTATTTGCAGTGCAATAGCGACACCAGACCGCCATTTTAAATGGAGTTCACCCCTTCCACAGCAGTTAGTGCAAACACCGTGCCTGCCCGCGGCCGGATTTTTAACCGCAAGCGCCATCGCCTGCCGCACGCGACCACCGCCCTTCGGTTATCCTTAGAGCTTGACCGGGCATCCCCCTTATTACTTTTTTTATCGATCAAACATGCCAAGAATCATTTCCGCCAATCTCAACGGTATCCGCTCAGCGGCCAGAAAAGGCTTCTTTGAATGGATGGCCAAGCAGTCTGCCGATTTCATCTGCGTCCAGGAGCTGAAGGCGCAAGCCGCTGACATGACGCCGGAATTCCTCGCGCCCGAGGGTTACGTCGGACACTTCCATTACGCTGAAAAGAAGGGCTATTCCGGTGTCGGCCTCTACAGCAAGCGCAAGCCGAACGCAGTACGGATCGGCTTTGGCAATCCTGAATTCGACGCCGAGGGGCGTTATGTGGAATGCGATTTCGGCGATCTGACGGTGATTTCGCTGTACTGCCCGTCCGGATCTTCCAGCGAAGAGCGGCAGATTGCCAAGTTCCGTTTCATGGAAGCGTTCCTGCCGCACCTGCAACAACTCAAGGAGAGCGGCCGCGAAGTTGTCATTTGCGGCGACTGGAATATCGCGCATCAGGAACGCGACCTGAAAAACTGGAAGGGCAACAAAAAGAATTCAGGCTTCCTGCCGGAAGAACGCGCGTGGCTCACCCATCTGTTTGAACAAGTCGGCCTGGTCGACGCCTTCCGCGTGGTCGACCAGCGTGATGAACAATACACCTGGTGGAGCAATCGCGGCCAGGCCTGGGCCAAGAACGTCGGTTGGCGCATCGATTACCATATCACTACGCCTGGCATCGCGGCCAACGCGCATGCCGTGGCGATTTACAAGGATGAGCGCTTCTCGGACCACGCGCCGCTGACGATCGACTACAGCTGAGTCTGGATTAAGAAGAACCTGAGAGGGTAAGCCTTACAACGGCACCGGCTGGCCGTCGACAAAGACGATCAGCTCGCCCTCGTTAAACTTGGTCCATACCTCATTGGTAGTCAACGGCTCCGTGACAATGACTGCCACCCGGTCTTGCGGTGTAGTTACTTGCGAAAAATCGACGCTGACATCTTCATCCGACAGATGGGCCTCGGCAAACGGAAACTGGCGCACGATGTAATACAGATTGGTCGAGCAATGCGTGTACAGGGCTGAGCCATCCGACAACATCATGTTGAAGGTTCCGTGGGTGGCAATCTGCTGCGTCAGTTCGCGCAAGGCAAGCGCCAGCTCGGCCTGCGGCGGTGGCGTGTCGCCGAAGCGCTGCCGTAGCTGCTGCAGCAGATAGCAAAACGCCAGTTCGCTGTCGGTATTTCCTACCGGCCGGTACGGCCCGTCCAGGAGCGGCGCAAATTCCTTGAGATCGCCGTTATGGGCGAACACCCAGTAGCGGCCCCATAATTCACGCACAAACGGATGGCAATTCTGCAACGCCACCTGGCCTTGCGTGGCTTTGCGGATATGGGCGATGACGTTTTTCGATTTGATCGGGCAGCGCCGGATCAACTCCGCTACCGGCGATGCAATTGCCGCTTGGTAGTCGACGAAATGACGCACCCCGCTACCTTCGAAAAAGGCGATACCCCAACCGTCGCTGTGATGGCCGGTCTGGCCGCCGCGCGTGGCAAAGCCGGTAAAACTGAACACAATGTCGGTCGGCACATTGCAGTTCATTCCAAGTAACTGACACATATTCGTGAACCAAGTGAAATAGACGGAAACAGCGCGCAAATTGCAACTTGATAACGGTATCACGCAGCAGCGCTAATCAAAAGTTAAATATGGGGTGCTACGCCGCCACATATCACCTCGGCGCTATACCTTGTATAGCCGCCCTCAAATGGCCCGAAGCCGCTTTACCAGCAATATGTGAGAACAAATGCGTGCCGACATCAGATTCGGCGCCTTATAAAGAGGAAGAGACAATGTCGCTGGCCCCCCACACGTCCTGCACGGACACACGCCCCGCTATTAGCAAAATGGAATGTCATAAACATCACAAGCCGCCTATGCGCTGGTGGCTCTTGTTGCTGCCGCTGGCGCTGCTGCTGGCAAGCGTGAGCGCCATTACCAGCGCTGCCGAGCTACCCAAGATCATCTACGTGCGGCCGGTGCCGAACAACGACGATGTACTGCTGCAACAAGGCACTAGCGGCGTCAATAACGCTGCCAAAATATACCGGATGCAAGCCAGTACCCTGGAAAGCGTGGCGACCCGCGCCGGCCGCCAGCAGCAACTGGACAACGCGGTCAAGCAAGGCGCCAAGATTGTGGTGCTGATGGGCATTGAATTCAAGGAAATCCTGGAGAACACAGCACGCCAGGCGCCGCAAATCCGCTTTTTGATTCTGGAACACTGCATCCCCAACGCCGCTCCCAACATCACTTGCGTCACTTTCCGCGAAAACGAAGCTAGTTATCTGGCCGGCATGCAGGCTGCACTAGCTTCGAGCGCCGGCAAGATCGGCATGATCGGCGCCGTTAACACCCCCTTGCGCCTGAAAAACAGCGAGGCTTTCGTGGCCGGCGCACGCGCGGCCAAACCCGGCATCTCGATTCATGAACCGATGTGGGTGGAAGGCGCTCAACCCTTCAACGATCCGTCGCGTGCAGAAATGTTGACCAAAACCATGCTCGGCGACGGTGTCGACGTCATCTGGGCTGCGGCCGCCGGCAGCAATTCCGGCGTATTCAAGGCATTGACACCGCAGTCGCGCGCCAAGGCGATCGGCAGCGGCGTCAACCAATGCATACAGGCCGCGGGACGTGTACTCGACAATGTCGAAGTGCATGCCGATACGGCAATCGTGATGGCGGTAGGTCTACTAGTCAACGGCTCGACCGAGCCACGCTTTGATTTCGGCTTGAAAGAAGGAGCGGTGTCCTTGACCGCGCTGGGCCTGGACGCGGCTTATTCGGAGTGTGAGATCTTGCGTCAGCGGCCGGTGGTGTTAAAACTGCGCGAAGCCAACAAGGCCATCGTCAGCGGCGCGCTCAAAATGGATTAAATGCCGCGATTCTGATAGCGTGTTGGTTTTATTCAGGGTGGAGCGGCATGGATCAACTGGCAGCGATGCGCGCATTCCGGCGCGTAGTCGAGACCGGCAGCTTCACCGCTGCCGCCGCAGAACTCAATCAGTCGCACACCATCGTCTCGCGCCAGGTGCGCCAGCTGGAGCTGCAGCTGGGTGCGCAACTGCTGAACCGCACCACGCGCCGCTTTGCGCTGACCGAAGCCGGCCAGGAATATTACGAACGCAGCCGCCAGATCATCGATCAGATAGATGACGCCGCCCAGGCCGTGTCGGCACATCAGGCGCGCCCCTCCGGCATGTTGCGGATTAATGCGCCGATGGCGTTCGGCACGCTGGAACTGGCGCAATGGCTGCCGCAATTCATCCTGGCCAATCCGCAACTCAGTGTGGACCTGGTCTGCAACGACCGCCTGGTCGATGTGATTGAGGAAGGCTTCGATGTCGCGCTGCGTCTGACCCGCTCCCTCCCCGACTCGACCCTGGTGGCCAAACGGCTGGCCCGCTGCGAGATATTATTGGCGGCCTCGCCGGCATATCTGCAACGGCATGGCGTACCGCAGCAGCCAAGCGACCTGACGCAGCACAATTGCCTGACTTATACGCTGGCGCAAAAGTCCAATGAATTCCAGTTCCACGCCGCCGACGGCAGCGAGCATACGGTGAACGTACGCGGCACTCTGCAAGCCAACACCGGCATCGCTTTGCGCTCGGCGGCATTGGCTGGCCTGGGTATCGCCGCCACCAGTTCTTTCATCGTACATGAGGATCTGCGGCGCGGTGATCTGTTGCAAATCTTGCCCGACTACACGATGAAACCGCGGGATCTATATGTGATCTATCCGCAAAACCGGCACCTGTCGCCGAAAGTCAGGGCGTTTGTCGATTTTGCGGCAGACTGGTACAGCACTCCGCGCTGGGATTGACGCCCCTCAGATGCTCTATAAATGCAGGTGGAAATGGCCGCCGCCAAACAAACCAATCAAACCGATGGCGATCAGATAGAAAGCGACGATATAGTTCAAGAGTTTGGGCATGACCAGGATCAAAACACCGGCAAGCAAGGAAACCACCGGTACAAGCGAAAGATGAAGATTCATAGGCAAATTTTTATGATGGAAAATGGTAAACGCAACCCGGCTCACGCCGGCGGTCAGGCCGGGGATTTTACAAGATCGCAGCCATCATACGATGATTTATCAGCCGCAATTTAGAGGGTTACAGAATGTCACTTGTGCCGGACGAATTCACCGTTCGCATTGAGCCAAAGGGATCGACGTTTGTTACATCCGGCGCCGTCCCTTTGCTTGAGGCTGCGCGACACGCAGCCGTCAATTTACCGAGCTCGTGCAGAAACGGCACATGCCGCACCTGCATGTGCCGTCTGCTGAGTGGGCAGATACGTTACCGGATTGAGTGGCCCGGCCTGAGCAGCGATGAAAAGAAGGACGGCTGCATACTGCCCTGCGTCGCCTATCCGCAATCAGACCTGGTGATCGAAGAACCTCGGGCCAGCGTCATCCTCGCCTCAGGTTAGCGCGCGGCTTGCAGGCTCGCCGCCACCGCCCGATGCGTTTGCGTCAATCCACCGTAACCATAAGCTGCGCCGCGCACATCGTGGACATGGACATAACTTTCATGATGCAGATCACCCAGCACAGCGCCGATTTCCTTGAAAACGGCATCGATATAATCCGCCTTTTCGTCGGCGGTATTGGTTTCATCGGTGATCCGGATGTCGAGGAAAAAACTGGTTTTTTTCTGTGCCGCCAGGGACGGGCCGCCGACAAACCAGTGCGTCGGATCGACATGCGAAATCGCAATCGACGTCAGCTCCGGTTTCTTGTGCAGGATCGCCGCAGTCAGGCGCGACAAGGTGCTGGCGACCTTGGCGGAAACGATAGTGTCAGGTGTTGTGGATAGCAGTACGGTGAGGATAGGCATGATGCGAACTCCATATTTAGTTAATTAGAAATACAGGTCTCAGTTGACCAGTTCGAGAATCGCGCTGGTGGTACGGATTTCCGCAACCGCATCGGATAATCCGGTCAATACCGCCCGATGCAGATCCTTGTGATTAATCACGCCGCCATCCCAGGTTTCAATATCGCGGGTGGCGCTGGCATCGCTGGCGATGATCACTTTATGGCCGTTGGCGGTGCCGTCGAAAGCCGAAGCCGCTACGCAATTGTTGGTCATCAAACCGCTGATGATCAGTGTCTTGATACCCTTTGCCAGCAATTGCAGTTGCAAATCGGTGCCGGCAAAAGAGCTCGCGAAAAGCTTGCGGATGGTCGAATGATGCGCAGCGCGTTGCACTTCCGGATGGATCTCAGCCATCACGGTGTCTTGCGTGAACAAGGGCCGCGTGGCCGGACTCCATTGCTGGATATGAAACACCGGCATGCCATGCCGATCGGCCAGCGAGATCAGGCGATTGGCATTACGCAGCACCAGCATCCCGTCGGGAATAGGCAACTGGCCGTCGAAATATTCGTTTTGGATATCGATCACCAACAAGGCAGTCGATTTTGGATCGAGACTGGTGCTGGCAGTGGCGCCGGCGATGGTGCGAATGGTTGGGTTGCCGTGCAGTTTGCTAGCCGAGGTGGTCATGTGAACTCCTTGTTGTGATCTGGAGTACACAGGTTAAGCCTGCGGTCAGGCAGAGGACAGCAGGCCGGCGACACATTATTTGTGCTGGATTAGCACAAATGCTGGAATGGTATGAATCGCCTAAATTGACGGGGGAAACAAGGGGCGGACTAAATTCAGACTATAATCAGTCCATTCGATCATAGCAAAAACATACGATCCGTCCGGCAACCGCGCAAGGAACTCAGCAATGAAATTCTCTACTCAAGTCAAACCGATCAGCTATCTCAAGAGTCATGCAGCAGAGATCGTCAAAGAGATCACAGAGACCCGCGAACCCATGCTCATCACTCAGTATGGCGAAGCCAAACTTGTCGTGATGGATGTGCGCTCATATGAGGAACATGAGGAAACCCTGTCGCTGCTGAAGATCCTGGCGCTGGGCAACCGTGAGATTGAACAAGGACAAATCCGTGCAGCGGAAGACGTATTTGCGGAACTGGACAAAGAAGATCCGCAATGAGCTTTCAAGTCGTTTTTCTGCGTTCGGCAGAGTTGGATTTGAAGGAGCTGAAAACCTACATCACCAATAATTTTGGCCAGGAAGCGTGGCAGGTCATTTACGGCAAACTCAAAAAATCTGTGACAAGCCTTGGTACTTTCCCGCTCAAGGGAAACGTGCCTGAGGAAATTGAGAGTTTGAATCTCACTCAATATCGACAAGTTATCTCTGGCATGAACCGAATCATTTATGAAATTCGCCAGGAAACCATCTTTATCCACATCGTTTGCGATATCCGCAAGGACATGAGATCGCTGCTGACAAAGAGACTGCTAAGAATCTAACCTCCGCGTCCCTTCTTCATTTCTCAATCCGCCAATGGCAACGGACTGGACGGTTTAATCTCTTCCAGGCACACCATCGACCGCACGCCGGCAACTCCCGGCACTTGCATCAAACGATCGGTCAGGAACGCCGATAGCGATTTCAGGTCGCTCGCCGCCACCTTCAGCAAATAATCGAAATCCCCAGAAATCGTGTAGCACTCCAGGATTTCAGGAAACAGGCGGATCGCCTTTTCCAGCTTGCGCACCTGCTTGAATTGTTCGCGCGCGATATTCAGGTTAACAAAGGCAACCACGCCAAGCCCGATGGCCGCCGGCTCTACTTGCGCCGCATAACCACGAATGATGCCGTCCTTCTCCAGCCGCTGCACCCGCCGATAACACTGCGGCGGCGACAAATTGACTTGCTCGGACAACTCCACATTCGACGCGCGCCCGTTAGCCTGCAAGGTCCGCAGCAAAATACGGTCATAACGATCCAGTTTTTCCATCTCACTCCCCTTCTATGCACGATTCGTGCAGATTACATCCAATTGATGATCAATTATGCACAAATATTTCCAGTGCTTGTGATTATCATGTAGCCAGATGCAACACACATATAAAACAACATTTTGCAGCTACCTCTAAGCGCCGCAATCGCGCCCCGAAAAGAAGTGGCCTCACCAGGAGCAAAACATGAAGAACCATGCAATAACTCTCGAAGACCGCTATTGCGCGCACAACTATTCACCGCTACCAGTGGTACTCAGCAGTGGCAAAGGAATCTGGTTGTGGGATCAGGACGGCAAGCGCTACCTGGACATGATGTCGGCCTACTCCGCCGTGAGTTTCGGCCATAGTCATCCTGCTCTGGTAGCAGCATTGAGCAAACAGGCCAGCCAGCTGGCGGTTGTCTCCCGGGCGTTTTATAGCGACCAGCTGGGACCATTCCTGCAACTGCTCTGCGAAATGACCGGCATGCCGAAGGCGCTGCCGATGAACAGCGGCGCGGAAGCCGTGGAAACGGCCATCAAGGCGGCCCGCAAATGGGGCCACAAGGTAAAAGGCATTGCCGACCAGACTGCAGAAATCATCGTGTGCCGCGGCAATTTTGCCGGCCGCACCACCACCATCGTCGGTTTCTCGTCGGAAGCCCAGTACCGCGACGGTTTCGGACCGTTTTCCGGCGGCTTCGTCAGCGTGCCGTTTGGCGACGCTGCTGCGCTGGAAGCGGCCATTACCCCGCGCACCGCAGCTTTCCTGGTGGAGCCGATCCAGGGCGAAGCCGGCATCATCGTGCCGCCCGAAGGTTACCTGGCGAAATGCCGTGAAATCTGCGACCGCCACAATGTGTTGCTGATTTGCGACGAAGTGCAAACCGGCCTCGGCCGCACCGGCCGCTTGCTGGCCAGCGATCACGACGGCATCAAGCCGGACGGTTTGATTCTGGGCAAAGCACTCGGCGGCGGCCTGTTGCCCGTCTCGGCATTTTTGGCCAGGGAAGACCTGATGGCGGTATTTACGCCTGGCGACCACGGCAGCACCTTCGGTGGCAACCCGCTGTCGGCTGCAGTCGGCCATGCCGCATTGCGCTTGTTGCGTGATGAGAAGCTGGCAGACAACGCTCAGCACATGGGTGAGCGCTTACTGACTGGCTTGCGTGCCATACAGCATCCGGCCATCCGTCCGGTTCGCGGCAAAGGTTTGCTGATCGGCATGGATCTCGATCCAAGCTTCATTTCTGCACGCGAATTCTGCGAACGCCTGATGCAACAAGGTATATTGTCAAAAGATACACATGATACGGTAGTGCGCTTCGCACCGCCGCTGGTCATTACCGCCAATGATATCGACGCAGCACTGGAAGCTATCAGACATACATTTTCATCTTTATCTTCACCACCCGCCCATCTGACCGAAAGGAGCTACGCATGACCAACCACCTGCTGGACCATACCGCGGAGGACACATTCCTGATGTGCGCTCCAGACCATTTTGAAGTTTCTTACGTCATTAATCCGTGGATGGCTGGCAATATTGCGCATGGTAATCGTAGTGTCGCCATGCAACAGTGGCTGGCGCTGGTGGAAGCTATCGGACAGGTCGCTAACATCAAGATGATGCCGGCCATGCCGGGCGTTCCTGATCTGGTGTTTACCGCCAATGCGGGTGTGGTGTTGGGCAATAAAGTGGTGCTCTCGCGTTTTCGCCATGTCGAACGGCAGGCGGAGGAAGTCTATTTCGACGCAGCGTTTACCGCCCATGGTTTCGAGGTGCTGACCTTGCCGCCGGAATTGCCTTTCGAAGGTGCCGGCGACGCCTTGATGGATCGCAGCGAAAATCTGCTGTGGTTCGGTCACGGGCATCGTTCGGACATCGCCTGCGCCACCCGGTTGTCGGAATTGCTGGACATTGAAGTACAGCCGTTGAAACTGGTCGACGCGCGCTTTTATCATCTGGATACCTGCTTCTGTCCTCTGGCCGGTGGCTACGTGATGTATTTCCCGGAAGCGTTCGATGCGGCGTCACAAGCCGAGATCACGGCGCGCGTTCCTGCTGACAAACGGATCATCGTCAGCAGCGAAGATGCCCTGCATTTTGCTTGCAATACTGTCAATTCCGGTCGTCATATCTTCCTGAACCAGGCATCCGAGGCCCTGGTCACGCAGTTGCAAGCGCATGGCTTCGTTGTACATCAGACAGCATTAACTGAATTCCTCAAGGCTGGCGGTGCAGCAAAATGCCTGACCCTGAAGCTGAATGAACCACATCAGGGCGCTACGCAGGTAGCCCGTCAGGAAGCTGCATAATCAGCTAAGGGCCATACGCAAGCCCTTGATTTAACGTATAATTTCTGGCATTGCCCTTGCAAACAACCCGGCGCTATCGGCGACCGGGTTTTTTGCGTTCTAACTGACCAGAGTACGCTAATGACGCTTTCCGCCACAACTCCGACCACTGCCTTGACCACTGAAGCCCGCCTGCGCCAGCTGCTCGCGCAACGCATCCTGATCCTGGATGGCGCGATGGGCACCATGATCCAGCAGTATAAGCTGACGGAAGAAGATTATCGCGGCGGCCCCAACGGTCGTTTCATTGACTTCACCGGCCCCGGCCGCGAGTTGTTCGTCAAAGGCAATAACGAACTGTTGTCGCTGACCCAGCCGCACATCATCAGCGCTATCCACGAGGAATATCTGGCGGCCGGCGCCGATCTGATCGAAAGCAATACCTTCGGCGCCACCACGGTGGCCCAGGACGACTACCATATGGCGCATCTGGCCTATGAGATGAACGTCGCCTCGGCGCGGCTGGCGCGTGCCGCCTGCGACAAATATTCAACGCCCGATAAACCGCGCTTCGTCGCCGGCGCACTCGGACCGACACCGAAAACTGCATCGATCTCGCCTGACGTGAATGATCCGGCGGCACGTAATGTCACCTTCGACCAGCTGGTTGCGTCGTATCTGGAACAGACCCGCGGCCTGGTAGAAGGCGGCGCCGACGTACTGCTGGTCGAAACCATTTTCGATACATTGAATTGCAAGGCAGCGCTGTTCGCCATCGATACCTTCTTTGAAGAATCTGGCCTGCGCCTGCCGATCATGATTTCCGGTACCGTGACCGATGCCTCCGGACGCATCCTGTCGGGACAAACCGTACCGGCTTTCTGGAATTCGATCCGGCACGCCAAGCCGCTGACGGTTGGCCTCAACTGCGCATTGGGTGCGGCATTGATGCGGCCTTACGCAGAAGAATTGTCGAAAATTGCCGACACCTTCGTCTGTATTTATCCCAACGCCGGCCTGCCCAATCCGATGAGCGATACCGGCTTTGACGAAACCCCGGACGTGACTTCGTCGCTGCTTAAGGATTTCGCCGAAAGCGGCTTCGTCAACATCGCCGGCGGTTGCTGCGGCACTACGCCGCCGCATATCAAGGCGATTGCCGACACCGTCGCCAACATTGCGCCGCGCACCGTTCCCGAAACCACGCACGAAATGCGGCTGTCTGGACTGGAACCATTCACCATCGACGACGACTCGCTATTCGTCAACGTCGGCGAGCGTACCAACGTCACCGGTTCCAAGGCTTTCGCACGGCTGATCCTCAACGAGCAATACGATGAAGCATTGGCGGTAGCGCGACAGCAGGTTGAAAACGGCGCGCAAGTCATCGATATCAACATGGATGAAGCGATGCTGGATTCGGTGGCGGCGATGCAGCGCTTCCTCAACCTGATCGCATCCGAACCGGATATCGCCCGGGTGCCGATCATGATCGACTCGTCCAAATGGTCCGTGATCGAAGCGGGCCTGAAGTGTGTGCAAGGCAAAGCCGTCGTCAACTCGATTTCAATGAAAGAAGGCGAACCGGAATTCCTGCGCCAGGCTAAATTATGCCGCCGCTACGGCGCGGCCGTGATCGTCATGGCCTTCGATGAAAAGGGCCAGGCCGATACCTACGAGCGCAAGATCGAAATTTGCGAGCGCGCCTACCGGTTGCTGGTTGATCAGATCGGCTTCCCGCCGGAAGACATCATTTTCGATCCGAACATTTTCGCGATTGCGACCGGTATCGAAGAACACAACAATTACGCAGTCGATTTCATCAACGCCACTCGCTGGATTCGCGAGAACCTGCCGCACGCCAAGATCAGCGGCGGCGTCTCCAACGTCAGTTTCAGCTTCCGCGGCAACGATCCGGCGCGTGAAGCAATCCACACCGTGTTCCTGTATCACGCGATCAAAGCCGGCATGACGATGGGTATCGTCAACGCCGGCATGATGGGCGTGTACGACAACCTGTCTGCTGAACTGCGCGAGCGGGTCGAAGACGTTGTATTGAATCGCCGCGAAGATGCCACCGAACGCATGATCGAAATCGCTTCCACCTTGAAGGCTGGCGACAAGAAAGAAGAAGCAACACTGGAATGGCGTAGCGGCACGGTTCAGCAACGGCTGGCGCACGCGCTGGTGCAAGGCATCACGCAATGGATCGTGGAAGATACCGAAGAAGCGCGGCAAGAATTGCTCGGCAATGGCGGCCGGCCGATCCATGTGATCGAAGGCCCGCTGATGGATGGCATGAACATCGTCGGCGACCTGTTCGGCCAGGGCAAGATGTTCCTGCCGCAGGTGGTCAAATCGGCGCGCGTGATGAAGCAGGCTGTGGCTCATCTGATTCCCTACATCGAAGAAGAAAAACGCCTGCACGAAGAGCTGACCGGCATCGCCGCCAAGCCCAAAGGCAAGATCGTGATCGCAACCGTCAAGGGAGATGTACATGACATCGGCAAGAACATCGTGTCGGTGGTCTTGCAGTGTAATAATTTCGAAGTGGTCAACATGGGCGTGATGGTGCCGTGCTCGGAAATCCTGGCGATGGCGAAAGCGGAGAATGCCGACATCATCGGCCTGAGCGGTTTGATTACGCCGTCGCTGGAAGAAATGGCGCACGTCGCCAAGGAAATGCAGCGCGATCCGTATTTCCGCAGCGTCAAGATGCCGTTGCTGATCGGCGGCGCGACTACCAGCCGCGCCCACACCGCAGTCAAGATTGCACCGAATTACGAAGGCCCGGTAGTCTACGTACCGGATGCTTCACGTTCGGTATCGGTTGCGCAGTCCTTGCTGACGCCGGAACAGCGCGATCAGTACATCAACGACATCGCGCTCGATTACGAACGGATTCGCGAACAGCACGCTAACAAGAAGGCTGTGCCGCTGTTGACGTTGGCGGCTGCGCGCGAGAATCGCACGCGGCTGCAGTTTGCGCCGGTCAAACCTAAATTCATCGGTCGCCGCGTGTTCAAGAACGTCGACCTGGCCACATTGGCGCGTTACATCGACTGGGGTCCGTTCTTCCAGACCTGGGATCTGGCCGGTCCATATCCCGCGATTCTCAAAGATGAAGTGGTGGGCGAAGCCGCCAGCAAGGTATTCGAAGAAGGCCAGGCGCTGTTGAAGAAGCTGATCGATGGCCGCTGGCTGACCGCCAATGGCGTCATCGCGCTGATGCCGGCCAATACGGTGAATGACGACGACATCGAGATCTATACCGACGAAACCCGCAGCAAGGTCGCGTTTACTTACTATGGCATGCGTCAGCAAACCGTGAAACCGGTGATCGATGGCGTTGCGCGTCCTAATCAATGCCTGTCCGATTTCATCGCACCGAAATCTTCCCGCATTGCCGACTATATCGGTTTGTTCGCTGTCACCAGCGGCCTCGGTATCGAGAAATACGAAAAACGCTTTGAAGATGCGCACGATGACTATTCGTCGATCATGCTGAAGTCGCTGGCTGACCGTCTGGCGGAAGCTTTCGCGGAATACCTGCACGAGCGGGTGCGCAAGGATTTGTGGGGTTACGTTCCGGACGAAAACTTGTCCAACGAAGCCTTGATCAAGGAAAGCTACAGCGGCATCCGCCCTGCTCCCGGTTATCCTGCCTGTCCGGAACACACGGTCAAGGCGGACATGTTCAAGCTCTTGCAGTGCGACGAAATCGGCATGCTGCTCACCGATTCATTCGCCATGTTCCCGGGCGCTGCGGTATCCGGCTTTTATTTTGCCCATCCTGAATCGAAGTATTTCGTGGTCGGCAAGGTTGGCGACGATCAGGTCAGCGATATGGCGGCCCGGCGTGGCGCCAGCAAGGACGATGTCGAGCGCTGGCTGGCGCCGAATTTGTAAATCGAACTTATAAAAAAGGGAGCGTTTTGAAACGCTCCCTTTTTTTCAGCTACTCATTTTCAACGATTCATTAAGTGAGCCGGTTTTCAGTCGCCACCCAGGTGGATGAACTTGAACAGGAAGATCGCAGCAATAACCCAAACCATCACTGGCACTTGCTTCGCGCGGCCGGTGAACAGTTTCAACGCTGCGTACGAGATGAAGCCGAAGGCAATCCCGTTGGCAATCGAATAAGTGAACGGGATCATCAGCACGGTAATCACGGCCGGTACGCTTTCTGTGCTGTCTTCCCAGTTCAGGTGCACCACCTCGCGCAGCATCAAGCCGGCGACATAGAACAATGCCGGCGCGGTAGCGTAGGCTGGCACGGCGCCGGCCAGCGGCGAGATGAACAGGCAAGCCAGGAACAGGATACCGACCGCCAGCGAGGTCAGGCCGGTACGGCCGCCAGCCTGGACGCCGGCGGCGCTTTCGACATAGGCCGTGGTGCTGGACGTACCCAGCAAGGTACCGGCGACAATCGCCGTGCTGTCCGCCAGCAACGCCTTGTTAAGACGCGCCATCTTGCCGTTGACCAGCAAGCCGGCGCGGTTCGCCACGCCCATCATGGTGCCGGTGGCATCGAACATCTCGACCAGGAAGAACACCAGCACGATGTTCATGATGCCCATGGACAAGGCGCCCATGATGTCGAGCTTGAACAGGGTCGGCTCGATCGATGGCGGCATCGCCACCACGCCGGTGAAGGTATTGCCGCCAACCACAAAGCTGAGTACGGTGACGGTCAGGATGCCGATCAGGATCGCGCCCTTGACCTTGAGGTGATCAAGCACCACGATTAGCAGGAAGCCGATAATCGACAGGATAACCGGGATTTGGTGCAGATCGCCGATTTGCACGAAAGTGGCCGGATTGGCGACCACCAGGCCCGAGCTCTTGAGCGCGATGAAACCCAGGAACAAGCCGATACCGGCGGTAATCGCAATCCGTATCGTGGGCGGAATGCCGTTGACGATCATGCCGCGTATACCGACCAGGCTGACGATGATGAACAGGCAGCCGGAAATGAAGACCGCGCCCAGCGCCACTTCCCACGAAACGCCCATGCCCTTCACCACCGCGTAGGCAAAGTAGGCGTTGAGGCCCATGCCGGGTGCCAGGGCAATCGGATAATTTGCGTATAAAGCCATGATCAGGGTACCGATGGCGGCTGCCACGCAGGTAGCGACGAAGACGGCGCCCTTCGGCATGCCGGCATCGCCCAGGATGGCCGGGTTGACGAAGATGATATATGCCATCGTCAGGAAAGTGGTGAGTCCGGCAATCAGTTCGGTGCGGACGTCGGTACCGTTTTCTTTAAGCTTGAAAAAATTCTCGAGCAGCTGCATTGTGTATGTCTCCTTGATTATTGTTGTTTTTGGTTTTCTGGCTGCCGTGCTGCGCCGCTTGATGCGGAGTTCCGGCAAAATACTGTGCTACGGGATGGGGTCACAATTATGCTCCGTTGGAAATATTGATTATTCAGGCGTGATGATAACCGCTCCCGCTACCGCATTGATAGCCCTGCAATTGTGGCCTCCAAAGATTTTCCGCGCCTGAAATGCCTTGAAAACTATCAAATACGTCATTAATCGGTCATCGATCAATAATATCGCTCCGGCAATACCTATATTTTCCAAATGGAATTACTTATGCGTTCTCTATTCCATTTTAAAGATACCTGACATTAGCCGTATCGCTATATGGAGCCTCGGCGCAAATGCTAATCTGGGGCCATAATTAATAGACCGTTGCAAAGTCAGTCTGGCCATATGTAACGAGCGGTAGAGTCCACAGGCAATACCGGCGATACGGCCCCGAAGGCAGAGTTTTTTGCAACAGTCGCCACTCGATTGGAGATTGTCTTGTCTACGCCCGCACCTAATTCCACGGCCGAGAATGTCATCCGTTTCTACTACCGTGGCGAAATCCACACTGTAGATCAGGCTGCGCCTACCCGCACCATCTTGCAACACCTGCGGGAAGACCTGCACTGCACCGGCAGCAAGGAAGGCTGCGCCGAAGGCGATTGCGGCGCCTGCACCGTCGTTATCGGCGAACAGACTGCAGATGGCGTCACTCTCAAATCGGTCAATTCCTGCATCCAGTTTCTACCGACGCTGGACGGCAAAGCCTTGTATACAGTTGAAGACCTGAAACAGGACAACGGCGCCTTGCATCCAGTCCAGCAAGCCATGGTTGAGTGCCACGGCTCGCAATGCGGTTTCTGCACGCCGGGTTTTGTGATGTCGCTGTGGGACCTGTATCTGAAAAACGATGGTAGCCAGGCTCCTGCCTGCGGCAAGTCCGCCGGAACTGCCGCAAGCGCTGGCGCGTGCCAGCCAGTGAGCCGCAAGGATATCGACATCGCGTTGTCAGGCAACCTGTGCCGCTGCACCGGCTACCGCCCGATCATCGACGCCGCACACCGGATGGGTGAATTACCGGCAGTCGGCTTCGACCGCGAGGCCTTGCAACACGCGCTGCAACCTTTGCAGCGTGACGACATCTTCGTCTACAAGCACGATGGCCAGACTTTCTACGCACCGCGCACGCTGGCGCAACTGGTGGAAGTACGCGCCGCCAAACCAACCGCGCGCATCCTGGCCGGTTCGACCGATGTCGGCCTGTGGGTCACCAAGCAAATGCGCGATCTGGGCGACATCATTTACCTCGGCCAGGTGACAGAACTGAATACGATGGTCACACGCGACGGCCACCTTGAAATTGGCGCCGGCGTAACGCTGAACGACGCCTACGCAGAGATCTGCAAGATATACCCGGAACTGTCGGAAATGTGGCAACGCTTTGCCTCGCTGCCGATTCGCAATGCCGGCACCTTGGGCGGCAACGTCGCCAACGGTTCGCCTATCGGCGACTCGCCGCCATGGCTGATTGCACTCGGCGCGCAAGTCGTGCTGCGCGGTCCGGCCGGGCAACGTGTGATGCCGTTGGAAGCGCTCTACCTGGACTACATGAAAAAAGACATGCAGGCCGATGAATTTGTCGAAGGCGTACGGATTCCATTGCCGCATGCGGGACAACGCTTCCGTACTTACAAACTGGCCAAGCGTTTCGACCAGGACATTTCCGCCGTCTGCGCAGCGTTTTCCGTCACCCTCGACGGCGACAAGATCAGCGATATCCGGATCGCCTTCGGCGGCATGGCGGCCACGCCGAAGCGTGCTGCGCTGACCGAAGCTGCGTTGCGCGGCCAGGTCTGGAGTGAAAGCGTGATGGAAGCCGCGGTAGCGCTGATGACCGACGACTACAAACCGCTCTCCGACATGCGCGCCTCCGCCGAATACCGGATGAAGACGTCGCAGAACCTGTTGCGCCGGTTCTGGCTGGAAACCCGTGTCGATGCGCCATTGCGCACCGATCAGGTGAATCCTTTCGTGTGCGCCTAAGTTCACCGCCGGTAAAGACAAAGAGTAGACATCATGAATAAGCAAACTGAAGTTTTTATGAAAGCCACGCCGCAAGACAGCAGCACTGCCTGGGCGGAAGTCGGTCAATCGCATCCGCACGAATCGGCGATATTGCATGTGCTGGGCGAAGCCACCTACACCGACGATATCCCGGAAGCGCAAGGCACATTGCACGCCGCGCTCGGCATGTCGCAAAAAGCCCACGCCCGAATTCGTTCGATCAACTTCGACGCCGTTCGCAGCGCACCTGGCGTGGTGGCAGTATTCACTGAAGCCGACATCCCAGGCACCAATGATTGCGGCCCCATCCTTCACGACGATCCGATCCTGGCCAAGGGCCTGGTCGAATACGTGGGACAGCCGATCTTCGCGGTAGTCGCTGACAGCCATGACAATGCGCGCCGCGCGGTGCGCAAGGTCGTCATCGATTATGAAGAGTTGCCAGCCATCCTGACCCCGCAAGCGGCACACGCCGCAAAATCCTATGTATTGCCGCCGATGCACCTGGCGCGCGGCAATGCGCAGAAAGCTTTCGAGAGCGCACCGCATCGTGCCAGTGGCCAGTTGTATGTCGGCGGCCAGGAACAGTTTTACCTGGAAGGCCAGATTTCCTACGCCATCCCGAAAGAACAAAACGGTATGCTGGTGCTGTGTTCGACCCAGCATCCGACCGAAATGCAGCACGTAGTGGCGCACGCGCTGGACGTGCATTCGCATAACATCGTGGTGGAATGCCGGCGCATGGGCGGCGGGTTCGGCGGTAAGGAATCACAATCGGCATTGTGGGCGGCGGTAGCGGCAATTGCTGCGGCCAAGCTGAAACGCCCGGTCAAGCTGCGCGCCGACCGCGACGACGACATGATGGTCACCGGCAAGCGCCATTGCTTCTTTTATGATTACGAAGTCGGTTACGACGATGCTGGCCGGATAGTTGCCGCAAAAGTCGACATGGTGAGCCGCGCCGGTTTCTCGGCCGACTTGTCGGCGCCGGTAGCAACCCGTGCAGTCTGCCATTTCGACAATACCTACTACCTGTCCGATGTCGACATCAAGGCTAGTTGCGGTAAGACCAATACCCAGTCGAACACAGCGTTCCGTGGTTTTGGCGGACCGCAGGGTGCGATTGCGATTGAATACATCGTCGATGAAATCGCCCGCAACCTGGGCCGCGACGCACTCGATATCCGCAAGCTGAATTTCTATGGCCGGAACGATGAAGAAGGCCGCAACGTCACACAATACGGCCAGAAGATCGTCGATAACGTAATTCATGAGTTGGTGGCCGAACTGGAAGCCAGTAGCGAATATCGCCAACGCCGCGCTGCCATCGAAGCCTTCAACGCCACCAGCCCGGTATTGAAAAAAGGCCTGGCGCTGACACCGGTGAAATTCGGTATCGCTTTCAACGTCACCCACTTCAACCAGGCCGGCGCGCTGGTGCACGTGTACACCGACGGTTCGGTACTGGTCAATCACGGCGGCACCGAAATGGGCCAGGGTATCAACACCAAGGTGGCGCAGGTAGTGGCGCATGAACTCGGGATTCCGCTGGAACTGGTTCGCGTCAGTGCGACCGACACCAGCAAGGTCGCCAATACTTCGGCTACTGCAGCCTCTACCGGCGCCGATCTGAACGGTAAGGCAGCACAGGACGCAGCGCATACCATTCGCCAGCGCCTGGCTGAATTCTTCGCCAAATTGCACGGCGGCGACGCCAAGGCGGTGACTTTCGCCGCCGGTGCAGTCCATCTCGGCGAACACAGCATGGCGTTTGGCGAATTGACGCAAAAGGCGTATCTGTCGCGGGTCCAATTATGGTCTGACGGTTTCTACGCCACCCCAGGCTTGCACTGGGATCCGAAAACCATGACCGGCCGGCCGTTCTCTTACTTTGCCTACGGTGCTTCGGTGTCGGAAGTGGTAGTCGACACCTTCACCGGCGAATGGAAATTGCTGCGCGCCGATGCGTTGTACGATGCTGGCCAATCACTCAATCCGGCGCTGGATATCGGACAGGTTGAAGGTGCGTTCATTCAAGGCATGGGCTGGCTCACCACGGAAGAACTGTGGTGGAACAAGGATGGCAAGCTGATGACCCACGCGCCATCGACATACAAGATCCCCGGCATTTCAGATTGCCCTGAGGATTTCCGCGTGAACCTGTTCAAGAACCGCAACGTCGAAGACAGCATCCACCGTTCCAAAGCCGTTGGCGAGCCGCCTTTGCTGCTGCCGTTCTCGGTGTTTTTCGCGATCCGCGATGCGATCGCCAGTGTCGGCGGCAAGCGCTTCAATCCGCCGCTGAATGCACCTGCGACCAGCGAAGCGATTCTCAAGTCGGTCGATGCAGTGCGCGCAATGGCACGTGCGGCCTGATCCAGCGCACTTACCATCATCGGGAGACTCATCATGAGCAACTGGCTGGATGCGCTAACCACGCTGATCACGCAACCTTCGCAAACCACCACGGCGATCCTGGTCACCGTAGCGCAGGTCGAAGGGTCCGGTCCGCGCGAGCCGGGTGCAAAGATGGTGGTGACGGCAGTCGGCCAGTTCGACACCATCGGCGGCGGTCATCTCGAATTGCAGGCTATCCGGATCGCCCGCGAAATGCTGGATGAAGACTTGTCGCTTACCCGTGAGCGTCGCCTGCAACGGTTTTCCCTGGGACCTTCGCTTGGCCAATGCTGCGGCGGCGTCGTGCATCTGGCGTTTGAACGTGTAACACCAGCCGCGGCGGATTATTTCAGTTTCCTGCAACGCCGCTTGCGCGAGGCCGAAGACAGCTGGCGCCTGGTCGCCCTGGATGATGCAGCACCACCGGCGCTATGCGATGGCGATGGCGAACGCCTGCATGGACCGGGACGGCTGCCGACCCTGCCGTCTTTATCGACGCCATCGGTCAACGCCTTCGGCGCCTGCATGGTTTTGCGCGACGATAACGGCAAACGCTGGCTGCTTGATGCCTGCCTGGCGACACGGCCGCAATTATTCCTGTTTGGCGCCGGCCATGTCGGCGCTGCAATCGTCAAGGCACTCGGCGATCTGCCGTGCCGGGTGGTCTGGATCGATGAGCGGGAAGAAATGTTCCCGGATGAGTTGCCGGCCAATGTCTGCGTCGAAGCTACCGATACGCCGGAAGCTTTGGTGGATAGCGCCCCGGCCGGATCCAGCTTCCTGGTCATGACCCACAATCACGCGCTGGACCAGCGCCTGTCGGCGCAGATTCTGCAGCGCGATGGCGTTGCCTGGTTCGGCCTGATCGGTTCGAAGAGCAAGCGCATGCAGTTCGAGCATCGTTTGCATGAGCGCGG
>FTFY01001072.1_pt1 | contig 31129 bp, 30 predicted proteins | sample 1640561 | NCBI WGS metagenome assembly FTFY01 (sample SAMEA3914789, study PRJEB12502) | metagenome | biome: forest; material: soil | place: Canada | collected 2011-07-03 | depth 0.3 m | reverse complement strand
GCGGCGATGCGGCGCACCCTGCTGCGCATTTGCTGAAGCCAGGCAATCAAATCGGGATCGCGGTAAGCGTCGAAATTTCCGGTGCCGCTGGCGATGAGCAGCGTATCGAACTGATGTGTGCCGACAGATGCCAGCGATGAAGTCATGATTTGCACCGAGGCAGACGACATGATCATGCCGCCCGAGATAGAAAGAACTGAAACCGCGTAACGCGTGGTGCCAGGAAATACCGTCGAAATCAGCTTGTCGCCGATGCCGAAAACATCTGCAGCGCCCACCACGTCTGCCAGTACGACCCCCTCGAAAACGATAATCCCTATATGTCTGGTCGAGCTGGTGTCTGAGCTGCTGTCGCCTATCACCTCAAGTGTCTTTGTGCACTCGATATCCATGTGACTCTCCCCACACGCAATCTACCTTTTTGCATTGCCGGGACGCAATTTTTTATTGGTAAATTACTATGTTCCATTCTGCTACAAAATTAGATTTTGTCCAGCGAATGATTGTTAAATATAGTTAGTTCTGTAGCGTATTCACACAAAATTTCTTACGGCAACAAAAAATCCATTCTTAAATTTCCTCTGTGCATCAGTGTTGGTTTTCATCAAGCATTTAACTGCGCGCCAAACTGTTTTATTGCATCCGAACTTAAACAATATCGCTCATCGGACTGTCATCTCTCAACCTGTTTTTGCGTTCATTCAATTGGACGAACTGTAGTGTTCGTGTATTCCCCTTTTGTCGTCGAGCGCGTCTTGCAGGCGAGAATTTTCCAGCGTCAGTTCAGCCACAATTTGCTTCAGCTTGGCATTCTCTTCTTGCAGGCACTTCATGTCGTGCGGATAACCTTGCAGGCCACCGTATTGCTTCTTCCAGTTAAGGAAGGTGCGTTCGGTAATTCCAGCTTGCCTGATCACGTCGGCCAACGGCATGCCTAGCTCCTCCTGTTTGAGAGCGGCAGCAATTTGGTCGCTTGAGAATGGCGAACGCTTCATGGCATTCCCTCGCCTTCTGGTGGTTAGCGATCTTTTAATTGCGATAGATCGGGCAGTTTATCCAAACCAAGTCGAGCACGAATTACGGGATCTTTGTACTGATCGCCGATATTATTTATATTGTTTTGACCGATCACGCCGGTTGAAGCTGCCGAAGGGGGAACCGGTGCGGCTGGTGCTCCAGGTGCTGCTGCTCGTTCCATGCCAGGGCAAGAACGTCCGGTCGATTCAACTGCTTTGCGATTCGCTTCGCTTTGGCACAACAAGGCAAGCGCGACATCGTTCAAACCCATTGCACGGAACTCACGCGAATCGAGCCGGCGTACGCAAGCCTGGTCGACCATGGTGGTACCACCGGTTGCGCCGAAACCTGTGAACGACAAGCCGAACGATGCAGAACCCATGCAAGTGTCGGACAGCGTTGTGGTCAACGATGGCGCGACAATGTTCGGTACGGTCTTGACGGTATATGTGCCACCGTAGTCGACCGTGGCTTTGGTGTTGTTAGGGCTGCTGCCTGGATCGCCAGCGGCGCTGCTGGAGCCTGTTCCGGCTCCGGATGTTGTGCCGCTTCCGCTTCCGCTTCCGCTACCGGAGGTACCTGAACCTGGCAGTGAAACCGATACGCTCACAGTCGAATTGCCGCCGGTCCCCGAGCCGCCGGTTGCGCTACCGCCATTGGTTGCCGATGCGCCATATGTTCCCGATATCGTATTGGAAGCAGTGCCGCCGGCTGCAGTACCGCCGGACGCCGTGCCGCCGGTGCCGCCGGCGCCACCATTTGCGTTTGATGTGGCCGACGATGTTGTTGTATTTGTTGGGGCTCCCCCTGATCCCGAGCCTGAGCCGTAACCCCCTGCGTGTGCTACCACTGGTGCGGCGAAGGCTGAGGCTACCAGGATGCCTATAAGTATGCGTTTCATGGCTTCTCCATCGTAAAGATTGGTTTGACAAACGAGAGGGAAAAATTTCCTCCCTCCCGCAACTCATTGGTAACCGAGCCGTTGCCTGTTGTTATTAGTAACTATTGCCGGCGCTTGCTTTCGATTTTGCATTACCGCCATTGCCGCCATCGCCAGCAAAAGCATTGCCAGATTTGCCGCCACCTGCGAACACAAAGTTTCCAGCTGAGCCGCCGGTATTGCTGGCGCCAATCGATGCGTCAGAGCTGCCGGTATGGGAACTGGCTGATCCGCCGCCAGCAAGTGCATTGCCGTTATAGGCTTGTGTGCTGCCTGTAGTATTAGGTGAGCCGCCATTGCCGCCAGTGGAGTCGCCATGCTTGGTATTGCCGGAGTTGCCGCCGTTGGCGTTGCCGTTGGAGGTTGCGCCGGCTGTAGTTGCGCCGCCAGTTGCCGAGCCGCCGCCGGCGCCAGTCCAGTTGTTGCCACTGGTTGCTGTGCCACCGGTAATGCTTTGGTTTGCAGCGCCGCCGGTTGATGTACCGCCGGTGGCCGATCCGCCAGTTGCGCCGCCCGAAGTTGCCGATCCGCCTGCGCCACCATTGCCGCCGATAGATGCCGCAGCTGCGGTGCTAGTGACAGTAGTGGTGGTGGTGCTGCCTGATGAAGAGTGATGAGCGAATGCAGAGACGGCGAACAGTGAAACTACGGATGCGGCAATAATTTGCTTTTTCATTTCTGTTTCTCCTTGGAGTGGGGGCATCATTCACCAGAGTGTCTTGCCTGTGCGCCCCTAGCCACAAACAAGCGTTATCACTGATAGGTACATGCCAGCTACGCATTGCGCCGCGAAGTTTCGTTTGCCGAAACTACCTTCCCTTGCGACAACAGGCGTTGCGGATGTCTAATCAAACCAAAACGAAAATGTCTTGTTTCGACAAGGCCAAGCGCGATCGGATAGTGATGTGGAGTAAACGATCAACACCAGACTCACCGAGTGAGAGCATTTGCGTTGATCTGATAATAGGATTGCAAAACGGAGTGTTAATGACAAAACCTTGTCTGGTTCGGACACCTGAAATGGCCGATATGGATATTTTTTTCTCAGAATGCCGGATGTGAGCGCTAACAAAAAATGACAAAAATGACAGTGCATTCACAGGCTGCCCTCGAAGCTCGTTGTGAATAGTGGCGTACGGAAATCTTATTGGTATTAGAGGTTGTCCGTTTTTGACAAGAGATAAAAAGAACTCGTGTCTTTTTCGACTGTCGGTGTCGGTAACCGTAGCGGGAGCCGTAACAGGAGCGGGGATTTACTTCATTCTTGTCAGTGTGGGCGCTGTGTGAAAAGTGGAGTTGCAGAGGTCTTGGCAAAAAAGTTCTTCCCTCTTTTACGCATCCCGCGGTTATCGGATATATTGCCGCATGAAAATGAATTTCTGCTTCGTGTTTATCCCAACTCAAAAAGACCAACAATGAATATCGCTGAATTGCTTTTGCTCGCCGCCATCTGGGGCGCGTCGTTTCTCTTCATGCGCGTCGGCACGCCGGAATTCGGCCCGGTGCCGCTGATTGCCTTGCGGGTGGGGATAGCGGCACTGGTGTTGCTGCCGGTGCTGCGGTCAGCCGCCGCCCGCGCTCATGTGCGCAGGAAGGCATGGCCGCTGCTGGTTGTGGGGGTGACTAATTCGGCGCTGCCGTTTTCACTGTTTGCCTACTCGACCTTGTATGTCAACGCAGGTTTCGATGCGGTTCTCAATGCAACCGTCCCGCTTTGGACCGGGCTGATTGCATTCGTATGGTTGAAAGCGCCAATGAGCCGGCCGCAAGTCACCGGCATGCTAGTGGGCATGGCCGGCGTGATTGTCTTGGTGTGGGACAAGATTGGTGAGGGCCAGCCGGGTGTGTGGCTGGCGACAGGCGCGGTATTGCTGGCCACGCTGTCCTACGGCTTCGCGATCAATTATTCGAAAACCCGGCTGGCCGGCGTGCCGCCGTTGGTGGTCGCATCCGGCAGTCAATTGGCGGCGACGCTGGTGTTATTGCCGTTGGCATTCCTGTATTGGCCGGCCGCGCCGGTTTCGACCACGGCTTGGTACGCAGTGTTGGCCCTCGGCGTGGTTTGCACTGGCTTCGCATACGCGCTTTTCTATCGTTTGCTGGATCGTGTGGGTTCGGCCTATGCGGCCTCGGTGACTTTCCTGATCCCCATATTTGGCGTGATCTGGGGGGCTGTTTTCTTGAAGGAAGCGGTGACGGTATCCATGATTCTGGGTTGCCTGATCATATTGTTTGGTACGGCCCTGGCAACCGGCAAACTCGATCCAGCCGGTTTTTTAAGCGGCAAAACGGCCAAATAAGGTCCGGGTTTCCTGTATCGGGGAAATCCGGCAATCGTGAATATATGTAACATTCCGATAGCCAGTATGTCGTTTTCGCGGGTTCCAGCAGCGTAAATTGCCTGCTTCTATGGCATAATCAAGAGCTAAATTCACTGTTTTGCGCGCCTCGCAGCCGCCCTGGATCATGCTTAAAACGCTCTACGATAAACTTTGGGAATCTCACGTCGTCCATTCTGAACAGGACGGCACGGCGATTTTGTACATTGACCGGCACCTTTTACATGAAGTCACCAGCCCTCAGGCTTTCGAAGGGCTGAAGCTGGCTGGCCGCAAACCTTGGCGGCTGCCGGCCAACCTGATGGTGGCCGACCATAACGTACCTACTACCAGCCGCGCTAACGGTATTGCCGATCCAATCTCGCGCCTGCAAGTGGAAACCCTGGATGCGAATGCCAAAAGCTACGGCTTGACCTATTTCGGCATGAACGACCATCGTCAAGGCATCGTTCACGTGATCGGACCGGAGCAGGGCGCAACTTTGCCTGGTATGACCGTGGTCTGCGGCGATTCCCACACTTCGACTCACGGCGCGTTCGCTTGCCTGGCGCATGGCATCGGCACTTCCGAAGTCGAACACGTGCTGGCGACCCAGACCTTGCTGACTAAAAAATCCAAATCGATGCTGGTACAGGTCGACGGCGTGATTCCTAACGGCGTCACCGCCAAGGACATCGTGCTGGCCGTGATCGGCCGCATCGGCACCGCCGGCGGCACTGGCTATGCAATCGAATTCGCCGGTTCGGCGATTCGCGCATTGTCGATGGAAGGCCGCATGACGGTCTGCAACATGGCGATTGAAGCCGGTGCACGTGCCGGCATGATCGCGGTTGACGACACTACCATCAACTACGTCAAAGGCCGGCCGTTTTCGCCGGTCGGACCGCATTGGGAGCGCGCCGTGGCTTACTGGCGCACCTTGCATTCCGATCCGGGCGCCAAGTTCGACATGGTGGTTACCCTCAACGCCGCCGAGATCAAGCCGCAAGTGACTTGGGGCACCTCGCCTGAAATGGTGGTGGCGATTGACGGCCGCGTACCTGATCCGGACAAGGAAAAAGACGCCACCAAGCGCGACGGCATGGAGAAGGCTTTGGCCTACATGGCGCTGAAACCGAATACCGCGATTGAAGACATCCGTATCGACAAGGTATTCATCGGCTCCTGCACCAACTCGAGGATTGAAGATTTGCGTGCCGCAGCGGCAGTAGTGCGCGGCAAGTTCCGTGCTTCCAACGTCAAGCTGGCGATGGTGGTGCCGGGTTCCGGCCTGGTCAAGGAACAAGCCGAGCGCGAAGGCCTGGACAGGATTTTCAAGGATGCCGGTTTCGAATGGCGTGAGCCGGGTTGTTCGATGTGCCTGGCAATGAACGCCGATCGGCTCGAGCCGGGCGAGCGCTGCGCTTCCACCTCGAACCGCAACTTTGAAGGCCGGCAAGGCGCCGGCGGCCGCACTCACCTGGTCAGCCCTGCGATGGCGGCGGCAGCGGGTATTGCGGGTCATTTTGTTGATATCCGTTCCCTGTAATTCGATCGCTTTCAAGAAAATATTTACCGAAGGACAAAGATGAAAAAAATAGTCACCTTGTGTGTTTTGCTGGCCAGCGTTTATGCATTGAGCGCTTGTAATACCTTCCACGGCTTTGGTAAAGATGTGGAACACGTCGGCGAGAAAATTCAGGGCAAATGATCACCTCGCGTTGGCGGGGATGGCAGATTGGGCAGATTGGAATCAAGAAATGAATAAATTTACTGTACTGGATGGCTTGGTAGCGCCGCTGGATCGCGCTAATGTGGATACCGACGCGATTATTCCGAAGCAGTTCCTGAAGTCTATCCAGCGGACCGGTTTCGGCCCGAATTTGTTTGATGAATGGCGTTACCTGGATCATGGCGAGCCGGGCATGGATAATTCGCGGCGTCCGTTGAATCCGGATTTCATCCTGAATCAACAACGTTACCAGGGCGCATCGATTTTGCTGACCCGCAAGAATTTCGGCTGCGGTTCGTCGCGTGAGCACGCCCCATGGGCGCTGGACCAGTACGGTTTTCGTGCGGTCATCGCGCCGAGCTTTGCCGATATCTTCTTCAATAACTGTTTCAAGAACGGCTTGTTGCCGCTGGTGCTGCCAGAGGCGCAAATCGACCGCCTGTTCGATGAGGTCAAGGCATTCCCGGGCTATCGCCTGATAATCGATCTGGAAAAGCAAGTGGTCTGCACAGCCAATGGCAGCCTGGCCTTCCCGTTTGAAGTCGGCGAATTCCGTAAATATTGCCTGCTGAACGGTCTCGACGATATCGGCCTGACCTTGCGCCAGTCCGACAAGATTCGCGACTTCGAAGAGCGCCATTTGTCTGCCCAGCCCTGGCTGAGCAATACAATTTAAACGGCTTGACCAGTAACTGGTCACTGACACTGATACTGATATTTTTTGAATTATTCAATCCAGGAAAAAATGAAAATAGCAATTTTGCCAGGTGATGGCATCGGTCCGGAAATCGTTGAACAAGCGGTTAATGTGTTGAACGTGCTTGGCGAAAAATTTGAACTGGAATCGGCCCCGGTCGGTGGCGCCGGTTATGCGGCGCACGGTCATCCATTGCCGGAAGGTACCCTGAAACTGGCCAAGGAAGCCGATGCCATTTTGTTCGGCGCCGTAGGCGACTGGCAATACGACACCCTGGAGCGCTCACTGCGCCCGGAACAAGCAATTCTCGGCCTGCGCAAGCACCTCGGCCTGTTCGCCAACCTGCGTCCGGCGATCATGTATCCGGAACTGGCCGGCGCTTCGACGTTGAAGCCGGAAGTCGTGTCCGGACTTGATATCCTTATCATCCGTGAACTGACCGGCGACATTTATTTCGGTCAGCCGCGCGGTGTCCGCACGGCGCCGGACGGCGCTTTCAAAGGCGAGCGCGAGGGTTTCGATACCATGCGCTATGCCGAACCGGAAATCCGTCGCATTGCGCACGTCGCATTCCAGGCGGCGCAAAAGCGCGGCAAGCGCCTGACCAGTGTCGACAAGGCCAATGTGCTGGAGACGTTCCAGTTCTGGAGAGACATTGTCACTGAAGTTCATCAGGAATATCCGGACGTTGCGCTGGATCACATGTATGTCGATAACGCAGCAATGCAGCTGGTGCGTGCGCCGAAGAATTTCGATGTCGTAGTCACCGGCAACATGTTCGGCGATATCCTGTCGGATCAGGCTTCGATGCTGACCGGTTCGATCGGCATGCTGCCATCGGCCTCGCTGGACGCCAACAACAAGGGCTTGTACGAGCCATCGCATGGTTCGGCGCCGGACATCGCCGGCAAGGGTATCGCCAATCCGCTGGCGACCATTCTTTCGGCGGCCATGATGTTGCGCTACTCGCTGAACAAGGCGGAGCAGGCCGACCGTATCGAAAATGCGGTCAAGAAAGTATTGGCGCAAGGTTTGCGTACTGCCGATATTTACGAAGCAGGCACGACCAAGGTCAGCACCGATGAAATGGGTGCTGCGGTGGTCAAGGCGCTAGGGTAAAAGAATTAGGCAGATGGGTCTGCCGTAATGTGAAGTGCGGGGCTTTTCCCGTTTATTGTTAGGGAATCATGATGAAACTGGTTGGTTTGGTCGGTTGGCGTGGCATGGTGGGTTCGGTCTTGTTGCAGCGTATGCAAGAAGAGGGCGATTTCGCCCATATCGAACCGGTATTCTTTTCAACTTCAAATGCTGGCGGTAAAGCCCCGGCATTGGCGAAAAACGAAACAACGTTAAAAGACGCCACCGATATTGAAGCCTTGAAAAAATGCGACATCATTATTACGTGCCAGGGCGGCGACTACACCAGCGAGATTTTCCCGCAATTGCGTGCCGCCGGCTGGAACGGCTACTGGATTGACGCCGCTTCGACGCTGCGCATGAAAGACGACGCCATCATCGTGCTGGATCCGGTCAATCTGGATGTGATCAAGGATGGTTTGAAGCGCGGCGTCAAGAATTACATCGGTGGCAATTGCACGGTGTCGTGCATGATGATGGGCTTGGGCGGTTTGTTCGAGCACGATATGATCGAGTGGATGACCTCCATGACTTATCAGGCGGCATCGGGCGGCGGCGCGCAGCACATGCGTGAACTGCTGACCCAGTTCGGCTCCATCAATGCCGAAGTCAAGGCGCTGCTGGACGATCCGAAATCGGCTATCCTGGAAATCGATCGCAAGGTGCTGGGCAAACAGCATTCCATGTCGGCTGACGAAATCAAGCAATTCGGCGTACCCCTGGGTGGCAACCTGATTCCCTGGATCGATAAGGATCTGGGCGAAGGCTTGTCAAAAGAAGAATGGAAAGCCGGCGCGGAAACCAACAAGATCCTTGGCCGTGGCGCCGGTTTCAGCAATGGCGGCAAGGTTATCCCGGTGGATGGCCTGTGCATCCGCATCGGCGCCATGCGCTGCCATTCCCAGGCTTTGACCATCAAACTGAAAAAAGATGTGCCGCTGGATGAAATCAATGACATCATCGCTAGCAATAACCAGTGGGTGAAGGTGGTGCCTAACGACAAAGAATCGTCGATGCGCGACCTGACGCCTGCGGCGGTTACCGGCAGCCTGACAATTCCTGTCGGTCGTTTGCGCAAATTGCAGATGGGTGGCGATTATTTGTCAGCATTTACCGTAGGTGACCAATTGTTGTGGGGTGCGGCAGAACCATTGCGCCGCATGCTGCGGATTGTTCTGGATACCTGACTTGTTACGGTAGTTGTGATATTGTTGCCGACTTGCAATATGGCCCGCTAAATATTTTCTTAAGGAAAGTCTTAGCGGGCTTGGCGTATGTGTCGGTATAGTATTTGTCAGTGTATTTGTCAGTGCTTATCGACCGTTACGCTAATTGGTGCAGTGCTACATAAACAAGCCCATTGTTTGTGAGGCGCCACACTAATGTCAATCTAGATATTGATTTTTAAAAAAACTGGGTACAGTATTTGCTTTCAGCAAGATTTGTTTCCCAATACGTCAACGGACAGCCCTTCATGCCACACAACATGCACCCGAATTCTTCGAATAAATTTATTTCCACTGGTTTAAAGACCCTCACTGCAGCCGTGGTTTCCGCCATGCTGATGATTTCCAGTGCTGAGGCTGCCGGTCTGGGTAAATTAACCGTGCTGTCCTCGTTGGGACAACCGTTACGTGCAGAAATTGAGCTTACCTCGGTAAGCCAGGACGAAGCGGGTTCGCTAGTGGCGAAACTGGCTAGTCCGGAAACTTATCAGCAAGCCAATATCGATTTCAATCCAGCCCTGCTGTCTTTGCAATTTGCCATCGATCAGCGCAATGGCCGCCGTTTTGTGCGGGTAACTTCGACCCAGCCTATCAATGAGCCGTTTGTCGACATGCTGATGGAACTCGGCGGCACCAAGGCACGTCTGGTGCGCGAATACACCTTGTTGCTTGATCCTGCCGGCCAGCGCCAGGCACAACCGGCACAAATTGCAGCGCCTGCAGCGCCGCGTGCCACTGCCGCAACCGCTACCGCCGCTGTCGCACCGCGTTCGGCGCCAGTCCAGCAGGCTGCACAGGCATCATCCTCAACCGGTTCGACCATCACCGATGCTACTCGCGCCGCCGCTGCCAGGGCAGTCGCCAGCGGTGCTAACGGCGCCACCGGTACAGCCAGCAAACCAGTCGCTGCTACCGCTAGTGCTGCCAGCCCCGCCAAAGCCACGGCCGCCGCGCCTGCAGGCGGTGATTATCACGTCAAGAAGGGCGATACGCTGGCACGCATAGCTAGCGAAAACCTGCCGGCCGGCATCTCGCTGGACCAAATGCTGGTCGCGTTATACCGCAGCAACGAAGGTGCGTTTGTCGGCAAGAACATGAATCGTCTGCGCTCAGGCCAGATCTTGTCGATTCCTAATGCTGACAGCGCAGGTGCCGTCAGTAAAACGGAAGCCAGGAACGTCGTCGTGGCGCAGTCCAAGGACTTCAAGAGCTATCGCAATACCTTGGCCGGGCTGGTGGAATCGGCCGCGCCGAATGCTGCAGCTGAATCCAAGCAAAGCAGCGGCGGTAAAATTACTGCCAAGGTGGAAGAGCAAGCCACTCCAGCCAGCGAATCCAAGGACAAGCTGAAATTGTCGCGCGGTTCTGCTGCGGCTGCGGCCGGTGCTGCCGACGCCAAGGCTGCTGCCAACGCGGCGACTGAAGAGAAGATTGCACGGGAAAAAGCTGCCGCCGAGGCTGCTTCGCGCGTCAAGGAGCTGGAAAAAAATGTCAGCGACCTGCAGAAAACTCTCGAGTTGAAGAACAAGAACCTGGCTGACCTGCAAAATCAGGCTGCCAATGTGAAGCCTGCCGTACCTGCACCCGCACCTGCACCTGTTGCAGCGGCGCCGGCGCCGGCAGCGGTAACACCACCGCCGGCCGCCCCGGTTGTGGCAGCTCCTGCAGCAGCCGGTGCGGCAAGTTCAGCCTCCGCCCCGGAAGCAGTTGCTGCTGCTTCGGCGCCCGACGCAAGTGCTAAGCCAGCGGCCCCGGTGGTTGCTGCGGCGCCAGCTGCCGTAACGCCTGCAGCGCCAGCTGCGGCTAAACCGAAGGTGACGGCACCGCCTACGCCAGAGCCAGGTTTCATTGAAAGCCTTACCGAAAATCCATTATTGCTGCCGGTTGGCGGTGTCCTGGTGGCGTTGCTGGCCGGTCTCGGCTTGTTCCGTTATCGTCGCAACCGTGCGCGTGAGCAGGCTTTCCTGGATAGCAGCGGCGCGCCGATGACCAATTCGGGCTTGAAGGGTAACTCCTTGTTCGGCTCGACAGGTGGCCAGAGCGTCGACACCAAGAACAGTATCTTCAATTCGAATTTCGTACCGTCGGTCAGCCATCTGGATACCAATGTCGATCCGGTTGCCGAGGCGGATGTGTATATCGCTTACGGACGCGATGCGCAAGCCGAGGAAATCCTGAAAGAAGCGCTGCGCAACCAGCCAAACCGCAACGCGATTCGCGTCAAGCTGCTGGAAATCTACGCGAACCGTAAAGATCCACGCTCGTTTGAAATCCTGGCCAGCGAGTTGTATAGCCTGACCCGCGGTGAAGGTGAAGACTGGCAGCAAGCGGCCGCTCTTGGTCTGAATGTCGATCCGGCCAACCCTTTGTACGGTGGCGGTAAATTGCAGGATCAGGTGATTGCCAAGGCCAATTCGATCACTGCGCCGACGCAGCCGATGGAAGGTCTCGATTTCAATTCGTTGACTGCGCCGACCGAACCGCAAGCTGCGCCGATTCCTGAGCTGGTGCACACCGCGGCCCCGGTAGAATTGCTGGCGCCGTTGACAGCAACGGAGCTGGGCAAGCATGCCAGTGCGCCTGCACCTGCAGCTTCTGTAAGCGATATGGATTTCGATCTGGAGGAACTCGGCAGCGAGGCATCCGCCAACCAGAACACTGTATTGCTGTCGCCTTCACACGAAAACGCCAAATCCATGCTCGATGCACTCGATTTCGAGTTGGAGCATAAGCCTGCAGCAGCGCCGAAAGTCGCGGAAAAGAGCGCACCGGCACCGGCGCCGATGGCGTTTGGCACGCTGGAAATCCCTGCTGGCGGCCAGCCTTCGAATTACGAACCGGCCCATGCCCATATCGATATTCCAGCGGAAGCCAAGCCAGTCAAAACACCGGCGGCGCCTTCGTATGCGCAACATACCGAACCTATGGTTGCACCGCTGGAATTTAATCTGGCCGGCATGAACCTGGATCTGGACAGTGCGGTTCATGCACATGCTCCGACCCGGGCAGAAGGCGGCGCATCTGCAGCAGCGGCGACTGACGTTGCCGTATCTGCCGCAGCCAATCCTGAAATGGCCACCAAGCTGGACCTGGCCGTTGCGTACAAGGAGATCGGCGACAAGGAAGGTGCGCGCGAACTGCTGGAAGAAGTATTGAAAGGCGGTAGTGCAGAGCAGGTCGATGCAGCGAAGACATTGCTGGCCAAGCTGTAACTAGCATGTAAGCTAGTACAATAACCGTAGCATTTTGCTTTTGACGGGCGCAGCGTTATGCTGGCGCCCGTTTTCCTTTTTATTGGAGTCGGAAACTTAGATTCGGCAGTTGACCGCTTATTTATGTTTGGAAAGTCGTATGAGTAAAAATTTTCTTTGGTTTAAGGGGTTTCCCGTGTTCGGTGAGAGCGCTACAGGTGTGATTGCACATTTTTCCGGCCCTCTGGCGTCGTTGCTCCTCCTAACGGAATGTAGTCCGCGTCGTCGTCGCGCCTAGCCAGAGAACCGGAAAAATGCACACTCACACCTGTCCAACTACCGAAGCTAAGTTGAAACGTATCGTTCTCGGCGTGCAGTATGACGGCACACCTTGGCAAGGATGGCAGACCCAGCCTAACGGCAAGACCGTGCAGGACCGGCTGGAAGCGGCTTTGCAAAAATTTACGCAAGGCCCGATAAACACGACTTGTGCCGGCCGTACCGATTCCGGCGTACATGCGCTCGAGCAGGTGGTGCATTTCGATACGTCTTTGTCGCGCGAAATATCTTCCTGGGTGCGTGGCTTGAATGCCTTCCTGCCGTCATCGATCGCCGTGCGCTGGGCGCATGAACTACCTGAGTTGCCGGCGACTGCTGAAGGGGATGTGGCAGATCGCGGAGCCAGGGATCAATTCCACGCGCGCTTTAGCGCCACTGCCAGGACTTACCACTACGTGCTGTACAACAATCCGGTCCGCTCACCGCTGCTGGAAGGCAAGGCAGGTTGGGTGTTCCGGCCGTTGGAACTTGAGCTGATGCGTCAAGCGGCGGAGCATTTGGTCGGCACCCACGATTTTTCGGCGTTCCGCGCAGTGGAGTGCCAGGCCAAGTCGCCGGTACGCACGATGGACGAAGTTCGTATCGAGCGCCGCGGCGACCTGATCGTATTCAGCTTGCGCGCCAACGCTTTCTTGCATCATATGGTGCGCAATATCATCGGTTCCCTGATCTATGTCGGCAACGGGAACAAACCGCCGGAATGGATTACAGAGTTGTTGTTGCAGCGTGATCGGGGGCTGGCCGCGCCGACTTTTATGCCCGACGGCTTGTATCTGGCGCAAGTGGCTTATGATCCCAAATGGCAGTTACCCCAGCAGCCGGCCGGGCTGATGCCCTGGTTTTAGGGGTTTCGCGATTGCAATGCCCAATGGTTGTCAAACAGTCGCTTACCGAAGATGATGTTTTCAAAATGACATTTTCAAAGTGATATAGTCCGCATAACAATGTTTTTTGACTAAACTAAATCTTATGAGTCACCGTACCCGAATTAAAATCTGCGGTTTGACCCGTGAGCAGGATGTGCAAGCCGCCGTCGCTGCCGGTGCGGACGCCCTTGGTTTTGTGTTTTACCCGAAGAGCCCGCGCTACGTCACCCCGCAGCAGGCCGCCAGGCTGATTGCCACGGTGCCGCCGTTCATTACCACGGTAGGTCTGTTTGTCAACGCCGAACCGGCGCAGGTGCAAGAGATAGTCGCGCAGGCGCCGGTATCGCTGTTGCAGTTCCATGGCGACGAAACCGTAGAGCGCAGCGATTCCCTGGCGCAATCGGTAAACCGGCCATTTATACGCGCCATGCGGATTGGTAGTGCTACTGTGGCCGCCGATTTGCTAGAATACGCTCAGGCGTATCGTTCCGGCAGCCGTTTGTTCGCCGGACTGCTGCTCGATACCCTGGTTGAAGCTTATGGTGGCAGTGGAAAGGTATTTGATTGGTCTCTCATCCCAAAAGAACTCGCGCCTCAGGTCGTTTTAAGTGGTGGCTTGAGCGTGCACAATGCGACTGACGCGGTAAAGCGCGTACGTCCCTTTGCGGTCGACATCAGCAGTGGCGTCGAGCAAGACAAGGGCATCAAGGACGCCGCCAAGATTCGCGCATTTATTGAAGCGATACGGCAGGCGGACGCCGATCACGATCAGTTAGGTTAGAGAGATATCATGAAAGAATTTACCCCCCTCGAGCAATATGCCGAGCGCCAGCCGCTCGCCAGTACCTCCTTGCATCAAAGCGCCCAGTACAACCTGCCTGACGCCAAAGGCCATTTCGGCATGTACGGCGGCAGCTTCGTATCGGAAACCCTTACCCTGGCGCTGAGCGAGTTGCAGCAGGCTTACGCCAAATATCAAAACGAGCCGCAGTTCCTGGCTGAATTCCACAGCGAGTTGAAACACTATGTCGGTCGCCCCAGCCCGATTTACCATGCCAAGCGCTGGTCCCAGCAGATGGGCGGCGCGCAGATCTATTTCAAGCGCGAGGATTTGAATCATACCGGCGCCCACAAGATCAACAATGTGATCGGCCAGGCCTTGCTGGCCAAACGCATGGGCAAGCCGCGCGTTATCGCCGAAACCGGCGCCGGCCAGCACGGCGTGGCGACCGCAACCATCTGCGCGCGCTTTGGCCTCGAATGCGTGGTCTACATGGGCAGCGAAGACGTCAAGCGGCAAATGCAGAACGTGTATCGGATGAACCTGCTCGGTGCCAAGGTGGTGCCGGTCGAATCCGGTTCGAAGACCTTGAAAGACGCGTTGAATGAAGCCATGCGCGACTGGGTCACCAATGTTGAAGATACTTTCTACATCATCGGCACGGTCGCCGGCCCGCATCCGTATCCGATGATGGTGCGCGATTTCCAGTCGGTGATCGGCAATGAATGCCTGACGCAAATGCCGGAAATGACCGGGCGCCAGCCTGACCATGTGATCGCCTGCGTCGGCGGCGGCTCGAATGCGATGGGGATTTTCTATCCCTACATCGATCATCACGACGTCGCCCTGGTCGGGGTGGAAGCTGCCGGCGAGGGACTTGCCAGCGGCAAGCACTCGGCCTCGCTGACGCTGGGTTCACCTGGTGTGCTGCATGGTAATCGTACTTATCTGCTGCAGGATGCGAATGGCCAGATCATCGAAACCCATTCGATTTCAGCCGGTCTCGATTATCCGGGAGTCGGGCCGGAACACGCATGGTTGAAAGATACCGGCCGCGCTACTTATGAAACCGTGACCGACGATGAAGCGCTGGCGGCATTTCATACATGTTGCCGCATCGAAGGCATCATCCCGGCGCTGGAATCCAGTCATGCCTTGGCCTATGCGGCCAGGCTGGCTGCGACCCTGCCAAAGGATAAGATCATCCTGGCCAATTTGTCGGGCCGCGGCGACAAAGACTTGCATACCGTTGCCGAACGGTTGAAGCTGGCTTAACACGGTTAGCCGAGATCCCGTCCACCGCAGCCAGGTCTGCTGTGGACGGACAAACAACCACAACGCATTCCATATCTATAGATCCTATGTCACGAATCCAGACTACCTTGGCGGCACTCGCCGCAAGCAATAAAAAAGGGTTGATCCCTTTCATCACCGCCGGCGATCCGGCGCCGGAACTGACTGTGCCGCTGATGCATGCGCTGGTCAGGGGCGGCGCCGACATCCTGGAACTGGGAGTGCCGTTTTCCGATCCAATGGCGGAAGGTCCGGTGATCCAGCGCGCTTGCGAACGGGCGTTGAAATTCGGCGTCAGCTTGCATGACGTACTGGGTTATGTGCGCGAGTTCAGGCAAACCAATACCGGCACGCCGGTGGTGTTGATGGGTTACGCCAATCCTTTGGAGCGGATGGGCGTCGATGCCTTTATCGCCGCCGCCAAGGAGGCAGGGGTTGACGGCAGTATCGTGGTTGATTATCCGCCGGAAGAGTGCGAAGAATTTGCCGAAAAAATGCAGGCTAACGGCATGGATCCGATTTTCCTGCTGGCGCCGACCTCGACTGAAGAGCGGATAGCGCAGGTAGCAAAGGTTGGCAGCGGATTCACGTATTATGTGTCGTTGAAGGGGGTCACCGGCGCCGCCAATATCGATACCGCCGAAGTCGCGGCCAAAGTGGCGGCGATCCGCAAACATGTCAAATTGCCAATCGGGGTCGGTTTTGGCATTCGTGATGCGGTAACTGCCAAGGCCGTGGCACAAGTATCGGATGCGGTAGTGATCGGTAGCCGGATTATCCAGGAACTGGAAAATACGCCGCGTGAGCAGGCTGTGGCGGCGGTAGAGAGCTTCTTGTCAGGGATACGGAAAGCGCTGGACGAGTAATTTAGATGTCGGAGTGGAAATATTTCCTGAATCAACGGGTTTGATTAGCTATTTCGCTGATTTAGGGATGAAGGTACAATTCGGCAAGAAAAAAATCTGAAGGAGGTCACTCTATGAGTTGGCTAGAAAAATTACTACCCCCACGTATTCAGCGCAGCGACTCGGCAACCCGTAAATCGATCCCTGAGGGATTGTGGGTCAAATGCCCGTCGTGCGAAGCAGTTTTGTATCGCACCGACCTGGAGTCGAACATTCATGTTTGCCCGAAGTGCGACCATCACATGCGGATCCGTGCACGTGAGCGCCTGGACGCCTTGCTGGATGCCGGCGGGCGCTATGAAATCGGCCAGGAAACCCTGCCGATCGATACCCTCAAATTCAAAGACAGCAAAAAATACCCGGACCGCCTGAAAGCTGCGATGGACGCCACCGGCGAAACCGATGCGCTGGTCGTGCTGGGTGGTTCCATCATGACGTTGCCAGTGGTCGTGGCGGCGTTTGAGTTTGAATTCATGGGCGGCTCCATGGGTTCGGTGGTAGGTGAGCGCTTTGTGCGCGGCGCGCAAGTTGCGCTGGAGCAAAAGGTGCCATTTATCTGCATCACTGCTACCGGCGGCGCCCGTATGCAAGAAGGCTTGTTGTCCCTGATGCAGATGGCCAAGACCACTTCGATGCTGACCAAGCTGTCGGAAAAGAAATTGCCATTCATCAGCGTCCTGACCGATCCGACCATGGGCGGCGTTTCCGCCTCTTTCGCCTTCATGGGCGATGTCGTGATCGCTGAACCAAAGGCGTTGATCGGTTTTGCTGGCCCGCGTGTGATTGAGAATACCGTGCGTGAAAAGCTGCCTGAGGGCTTCCAGCGCGCTGAGTTCCTGGTCACAAAGGGCGCGGTCGACATGATTGTCGATCGTCGCAAAATGCGTGAAGAGATTGCCCGTTTGTTGGCGCTGTTGCAAGATCAGCCGGCTGAATCCATCGCTTGATGTAGATTCTGCCATGGGCCTGAACTGTTGCGGTTCAGGCCTTTTGTTTTTAGTTGGATGTCAAAATGTCAAATATTTCCGCTAAGCCTGTGACGCTGGCCGACTGGCTTGCTCTGCTTGAGTCACGCCACTTCAAAACCATCGACATGGGTCTGGATCGCGTGGTGCAGGTGAAGGAAAGACTTCAGCTGCAATTTGCCTGTCCGGTCATCATGGTTGCCGGCACCAATGGCAAAGGCTCGACCTGCGCCATGCTGGAATCGATCCTGCTGCGTGCCGGTTACAAGGTCGGCCTTTACATCAAGCCGCATTTCCTCGATTTCAACGAGCGCGCGCGCATCAACGGCGAATCGGCATCCGATGCCGCCCTTATCGCCAGTTTCGAGGCAGTAGAGGCGCAGCGCGGCGACATTTCCCTGACTTATTTTGAATTTACTACGCTGGCCATCATGCATCTGCTGGCAGCGGCCAAGCTCGACGTAGTGATTCTGGAAGTCGGTCTGGGCGGACGCCTGGATGCGGTCAATATCGTCGATGCAGATGTGTCGATCGTCACCAGCGTCGATATCGACCATACCGAATACCTGGGCGATACGCGCGAGAAAATCGGTTTTGAGAAGGCCGGTATTTTCCGTGCCGGTAAAGCCGCCATCTGCAGCGATCCGGTGCCGCCGCAATCATTGATCGATCATGCCAACGCGATCGGCGCAGATCTTTGGTTGCTGGGGCGCGATTTCAACTATACCGGCGACAAGCAGCAATGGAATTACGGTGGCCGCGGCCAGCGCCGCAACTCATTGGGCTATCCCAGCCTGCGCGGCGCAAATCAGCTGTTGAATGCCTCGGCGGCATTGGCAGCGCTGGAGGCGTTGCGGCAAGAGTTGCCGGTGAGTGCGCAAGAGGTGCGTAGCGGTTTTGTCATGATGGATTTGCCGGGCCGCTTCCAGGTCTTGCCGGGACAGCCGCTGGTGATCCTGGATGTCGCTCACAATCCGCATGCGGCGGCAACCCTGGCCCAGAATCTCGACAATATGGGCTTTCATCCGTACACCTATGCCGTATTCGGCGCCATGCTGGACAAGGATATCGAAGGCATTGTTGCGCAATTGAAGACGCGCATCGATCATTGGTGTCTGACGGCATTACCGTTGCCGCGTGCCGCCACTGGCGAGCAGTTGAAAGAACGGTTGCTGGAAGCCGGTGTCCATCCGGAAGACGGGCTGAATGCGCAATCCAGCATCATGTCTTTCGATTCTCCTGCAGAAGCCTATGCAAATGCATTAAGTAGAGCAGGTGAGAATGATAGAATTGTGGTTTTCGGATCGTTCCTGACAGTGGCCGGTGTAATGGCGGCCCGAAAGTCTGGATTTCACTGACGATTTATGAGCGGGTATGATGTGTATCCGCCGCTCACTAGCTAGCAAAAAATATCGCATGGGTTTGTTCTCTTTTCTTCGCAAAAACAAGCAGCAAACAGACCCTGACCAGGGCGTTTATCGTTCAAAGGCGGATACCGGATTCGGTCCTGGCGCGGAACAGGGCGAACTGCCCCTGCGCTCGCGCAAAGCCAAGTCAAACAAGGCCGGCAACCAGCCGAATGAAGCGGTCGATCCGGTCTTGCCGGAAAAGAAGCGGGCCCGGCGCCGGCTGGTGGGAGCTGTAGCCCTGGTGCTGGCGGTAGTGATCGTGTTGCCGATGATCCTCGATTCCGAGCCGAAGTCGCTGCCTAACGACATTGCAATTCAGATCCCGTCGCGCGATAAGGTGGATGCAAGCGCCTCGGCCAGCGCGGCATCGGTCAGTAATAGTAGCGGCCTTGATCAACAGGAAGAAATAGTCGACCCGGCCAGCAGCACCCCGGTTGCGCCAACCCCGGCACCAACGCCAGCGGCCGTGGCCAAACCTGCCGTGTCCGACAATACTGCGGCAACCCCGCCTAAGGTGGTAGCAGTGACGCCACCTGAGGTTGCGCCTAAGCCGGAGCCTAAACCAGAACCTAAAGCAAAGCCGGAAACCAAGCCGGAACCGAAGCCGGAACCTAAGCCAAAGTCTAAAGCCGAGCCGAGCCAGGTCGCCGATAGGCAGGATGACGCAGCGCGGGCGCAAGCGATTCTGGAAGGGCGTGGCGCAACCGCGCCGGCAGCCGACAAGAAACCTGGAAAATTCGTGCTGCAGGTAGCGGCACTGGCAACGCAAGACAAAGTCGATGAGCTGCAAGGCAAGCTGAAAGATGCCGGTATTCATTCATATACACAAAAAGTCCCAACCCAGGCGGGTGATCGCATCCGTGTCCGCGTTGGCCCGTTCAGCAGCAAGGAAGAAGCTGAAAAGACGCGCGCCAAGCTGGCTAAGCTGGGTTTGAGCGGCAGTTTGATTCCTGGTTGATAACGAGCTGGCGGACAAGCGGCTTGATACAAGTGGCTTGATTTTGGCCGTATCTGGCGCCATATAGGTCACTGATCAAAGATATGCAGACAACGATGCGGACAGCGTGACAATTTTCGACTATCTGGTGTTATTCGTACTGATCTGCTCGGTCGTGATCAGCACCTTGCGCGGCTTGGTAAAGGAAGTCCTGTCGTTGGCAAGCTGGGTTGTAGCCTTGGTGATCGCCAACGCGTATGGTGAAAATCTGGCAAAATTGCTCCCCGAAGTGATTCCTGGAAATGTAACGCGTTTAATTGTGGCTTTCCTGGCATTGTTTATTGGCGTAAGGTTATTAATGATGTTGTTGAGCATGGCGCTGGAAGCCGTGATCAAAGCCAGCGGTTTGGGACTGGTGGATCATGGGCTGGGTGTGTTGTTCGGCGTGGCGCGTGGCCTGGTGATTGTGTTGGCGGTGGTTTTAGTATGTGGTGCTACGGCAATTCCGCAACAGCCTTTATGGCGCGATGCGCTGCTGAGCCCGATGGCGGAGACTGCTGCACGTACTGTCATACCCTATTTGCCGGGTGAGTTCGCCAGCCATCTGAAGTTTTGAATTTGCTTTACAGGATTTGCGCAGGATTTCGCCGGCACGGCATGGCGAAGTTGCATGAGTCCCATTGAGTAGTCCCGGATTGTTTATTGTTTAGGAGTCCACCATGTGTGGCATAGTCGGCATCGCTTCCCACAACCCCGCTAATCAGCTCATTTATGACGCCTTGTTGCTTTTGCAACATCGTGGTCAGGATGCGGCGGGGATCGCTACCAATCACGGCAACGGATTTTTCATGCATAAGGCCAACGGCCTGGTGCGCGACGTCTTCCGTACCCGCAACATGCGCTCGCTGCCAGGTAATTTCGGCATCGGCCAGGTGCGTTATCCGACCGCAGGCACGGCCAGCGCGGAAGAGGCGCAACCGTTTTACGTCAATGCGCCGTTCGGCATCATCCTGGCGCACAACGGCAACCTGACCAACGCCGAGCAGCTGAAAATCGAGATGTTCAAAAACGATAGACGGCATATCAACACCGATTCCGACACAGAAGTGTTGCTGAACGTTCTGGCGCATGAAATCCAGCAAGCAACCATCGGCTACTCGCTCGATCCTGGCGTCTTGTTCAAGGCCGTGGCAAGCGTCCACAAACGTGTGCGCGGTTCTTACGCCGTGGTGGCGCAGATTGCCGGCCATGGTTTGCTGGCATTCCGCGATCCGTACGGGATCCGGCCGCTGTGCATCGGTCTCAACGAAACCGACAAGGGCACCGAATACGTCATCGCCAGCGAGTCTGTCGCACTTGAAGGCCTGGGTTTCCGCTTCCTGCGCGATGTGATGCCGGGCGAAGCGATTTTCATCGACATCGACGGCCAGATGTATAACCAGCAATGCGCTGACAATCCGACCCTGAATCCTTGCGCCTTCGAATTCGTCTACCTGGCCCGCCCTGATTCGATCATCGACGGCGCTTCGGTGTACGCAACCCGCCTGAAAATGGGCGAGTACCTGGCCGACAAGATTAAACGCGAATTCCCAGGCGGCGATATCGATGTGGTCATGCCGATTCCCGATTCGTCCCGTCCTGCGGCAATCCAGCTGGCGCTCAAGCTGAATATCGAATACCGCGAAGGTTTCATCAAGAACCGTTACATCGGCCGCACCTTCCTGATGCCAGGGCAGGCAATCCGCAAGAAATCTGTACGCCAGAAGCTCAACGCGATCGGCTCCGAGTTCAAGGGCAAGACCGTGCTGCTGGTCGACGATTCGATCGTGCGCGGCACTACTAGCCGTGAAATCGTGCAGATGGCGCGTGATTCCGGTGCCAAGCGCGTGATCTTTGCCTCGGCTGCGCCACCGGTCAAGTTCCCCAACGTCTACGGCATCGACATGCCGACCCGCGGCGAACTGATCGCCTACGGTCGCACCGATGAAGAAGTTTGCCGCGAAATTACCGCCGATGCATTGGTGTACCAGGATATCGACGCCCTCAAGCGTTCGATTTCCGACGTCAATCCAATGCTGCGCAATTTCGAAGCATCCTGCTTTGACGGCAACTACATCACCGGCGACATTTCGCGCGACTACCTCGACCGCATCGAGTTCGCACGCAATAATCCGAAGCCGGAAAGTGAAGATGCGGTGCGTTCACAGTTGAATCTGAGCCTGGCGCAAGTCGACTGATTGTCCGGTTGTGAAGTAGGGTGGGCACGGCATGCCCATCCTGCGGGCCAAAGCTCTAAAGCAAGTATTAATCAAAAATGACACAAAAATACGGCTTCACCACCACCATCCTGCACAGCGACCGGCAAAAAACCATCGAGCACGGCGCACCGCACAAGCCCATCCACACCTCGGTAACCTGGGGTTACAGCGATGCGCGCCAGCTGGCCGAAGTATTCCAGGGCAAGCAGTCCGGCTACCGCTATGGTCGCCAGGGCAACCCGACCGTCGCCGCGCTTGAAGACAAGGTAACGAAAATGGAAGGGGCTCTCGCCACCATCTGTTTCGCTTCCGGCATGGCGGCAATCGGCGTGCTGGTGCAAGCCTTGCTGCGCGAAGGCGATCACGTGGTGTCGTCGGTATTCTTGTTCGGGAACACTGCAAGCCTGTGGCAAACGTACGTTGGCCAGGGCGGTAAAGTGAGCATGGTCGACGCCACCGATGTGGCGCACGTGGAAGCCGCATTGACGCCGGCGACACGCATGGTGTTTGTTGAAACCATCGCCAATCCTCGCACCCAGGTTGCCGACCTCAAGCGCATCGGCGATTTGTGTCGCGAGCGTGGGATTTTATTCGTGGTGGATAACACCATGACTTCGCCCTACCTGTTCCAGCCGAAATCGGTGGGCGCCGGACTGGTGGTCAATTCCCTGACCAAATCGATCGGCGGCCATGGCAATGCATTGGGCGGCGCGCTAACCGATACCGGCTTGTATGACTGGAGCTGCTATCCCAACATCCTCGATGCCTACAAACGCAATCCCCAGCCACAGTGGGCCATGGCGCAGATCCGCGCCAAAGGCTTGCGCGACTTCGGCGCATCTCTCGGACCAGAAGCTGCGCACCATATCGCCGTCGGCGCAGAAACCGTGGCGTTGCGGATGGAGCGTAGCAGCGCCAGTGCACTCGCTGTGGCGCAGATGCTGGAAGCCGATCCGCGGGTAGCCGCAGTACACTACCCGGGCTTGAAATCACATCCGCAGCACGCGTTGGCAGCCGATCTGTTCCGCGCATCGGGTTATCTGTTCAGTTTTGAATTGAAGCCGGAGATCGATTGTTTCGATTACCTGAACCGGTTGAAACTGGCGATTTCCGGCACCCATCTAGGCGACAACCGCACCCTGGTCATCGCCGTAGCCCATACCATTTTCTATGAGATGGGGGCAGAGCGCCGCGCTGCCATGGGCATCAGCGAATCGCTGATCCGGGTATCGATCGGGATTGAAGATACAGCAGACCTGGTGGAAGATTTCCGGCAAGCGCTGCAGGCTTAATCAGGCAGCACTATATGAAACGGGGTGGACATTTTACTGTCCACCCCGTTTGCATTTCAAATTGCATTTCAGATGGTGTTGCGGTCCAGCCATTTCGGCACGTGATGCGGCACAAACGACCTGAACCGTTGCAGCAGGTCCGCAGGCTGCGCTTCTGCTATCAGGATTTCCGCCTGTTCGCCTTTCAGGAAGCGTTGCGACACCATGTGCTGGATGAACTGCAGCAAACCGTCGTAAAAACCGTCGACATTCAGCAAGCCGATCGGTTTCTGGTGGAAGCCCAATTGGGCCCAGGTAAATACCTCAAACAATTCTTCCAGCGTGCCGACGCCGCCCGGCATGGCGATAAAGCCATCGGACAGGTCGGCCATCATCGCTTTGCGCTCATGCATGTCCTTGACGATGTGCAGCTGCGTCAGGCCGTTATGGCCGAGTTCTTTTTTCAGCAGTGCTTCCGGGATGACGCCGGTGGCCTGGCCGCCAAGGCGCATGACTTCATCGGCAATGATCCCCATCAGGCCGACATTGCCGCCGCCGTACACCAGCGCTATATCCTGTTCGACCATGGCTTGCGCCAGTCCGCGCGCTGCCTGTGCATAGACCGGCGTAGCGCCGGGAGAAGAGCCGCAATAAATACAGAGAGATTTCATCAGACGTTGTTTTGCAAATATTTGGTTTTCAATTGTTCAAAATGGACCAGCGTTTCGCCGCGCAGATAAGGCTGCATCAGCGCCAGCACCTGGTAACAGCCGCTGGCCAGGGCATGTTCGACTACTGCTTGTTCCGTATATTGGCGAGGATTCAGGACGTACTGGTATGACAGCCAGTAACTGGCAACCACCACCATGTTGGACGCCAGGGCGTCGATCTCGGCCGGAGTTGCATGTAGCGCCTTATCTTCGTGCAAGCCATGGCACAACTCTTTGACCACTGCAATCTTGTGACCGAAGATTTCCTTGAAATGGAGCTCCAGGGTGCGATTGCGGGACAACAGGTCGTTGAGATCGCGATAGAAGAAGCGATAGCGCCAGATCAGCTGGAACATATGGTGCAGATAATGCCAGACGTCGATCATGGTAGGGCGCTGACCTTGCGTCATTGCCAGCATACGGCTGATTTCTTCCTCGAACGTGACGAAAATCGAATTGACGATATCGTCCTTGTTGCGGAAATGGTAGTACAGGTTTCCCGGCGAGATCTTCATCTCGTCGGCGATGATGGTGGTCGTGATATTGGGTTCGCCGAACTCATTGAAGAGTCGCAGCGACAGATCCATGATTTTTTCGCGGGTGCGACGCGGCGCCTTTTGCTCCATGACTTATTTTCTTTCTGATATCCAGTCCGCAATGCTGTTTTACCAATTGGTAAATAGCTTCAGTGAAGATTGTATATTGCTTCCTGCCTATCGACGTAATTTGCGTTGCTGAAATGATAGTAATCATATTTGCTTGACTAGGCGTGGATCTTTGTTTCTTCCATTTCTTGACGTACCTAATCACCGCACCCATCCTTCTGCTGTTATAAAATGGAGCGCCTGGTGCCAATATCCGGGCAACGCTTTACATATTAAAAGGTCAGCATGTCAGAGTCTCCTCCGCAACGTCCCGATACCCCATGCGTGGCGGTTTGTTCCACTACTTTCGACGACGTCTGTCGCGGTTGCGGCCGTACCGTCAACGAAGTTGCCCATTGGGTCTTCATGACCGAGGAAGAGAAAACCAAGGTCTGGCAACGAATTACCGCCGAAGGCTATCCACGCCGGCAAGGATAGTCGCAGATCTCGACTGCCTGCGGCGGATTGACGCCGTTGTCGACCAGTGACGAGTGACGAGTCATCGGCGAGTCGCATCGATGCCTTCTGCAGCAGGCGATCGACAGCAGCGCCATCCCTTGGTCGATCCGACCCAAATCGATCTTGTCTTTTATGCAGCGTTTTGCGCCGGTCATCAGGATTATGTTGTTTTCGATCACCAATATGACTGTAACTGAATGAAAATGATCCGGTTTACGCCGTTCTTTATGTTAAAACTTACTGTATATTTCGGCGTAAAAACAAGCTCTGTCATAAGGGATTGCTAGAAAAGGTTACCGATAGTGACAAGGCATGGTTAATAATGTTTCTCTGCGGCATATAGCCGCGTATGGCATATAATGCCGCGCGAAATGCAGTGCTTATGATTGAAATTACGACTGGAATTGCCATCGGCTCAACTCCCAAGATTGCTGGCAGAACAGGAATCGATTTGATGGGTGTCGGAGAATGGTGAGATGAAACTCGGAGGTGTCAGGCTTTCAATTGTATCTGACGCGGCATGGGCGCCTGGACTGGATACGGCTGCAGCATGGCTGGCGTGGGCCAACGATCCATACGTCATTGCCGGCAGTGGCGAAGCCGCTGTTTCCGCCATGCCTGCCATGTTGCGCCGGCGTGCGGGTGCGATGGGAAAAATGGCACTGGAAGCGGCTTACCGTTGCCTCGATGGCAAGGCCGATGTGCCAACCGTGTTTTGTTCCCGCCACGGAGAATGCGTGCGTTCGGTAGAGTTGCTGGCCGATCTGGCGCAAGGTCAACCTCTGTCTCCTACCTCTTTCAGTTTGTCAGTCCACAATGCTGCTGCCGGCTTGTTTTCCATTGCCCGTCAGGATCAGGCCAGTCATGCGGCCCTGGCGGCCGGCCACAGCGGTGTGGAGCATGCGGTAATTGAAGCCTGCGGCTTGCTTGCGGACGGTGCGGCCGAGGTGTTGCTGGTGGTTTATGACGGTTTTTTGCCGCAAATATTTGAAGAATTTCAGGATTGCCAGGAGCAGCCATTTGCCTGGGCCTGGTTAATGCAATCAGCACCGCCAGCAGAGCTGGCAGGCACGGAATCGCGGAATGCCCGCAGTATCATTTCTCTGTCCTGGAACGGGCTGGCTGGAGTTGAAACGGATGCAGTGGAACGGGAACCGGCAAGCGGCCGGCAACCCGCGGGTTTGGAAGTGTTGGCTTTTTATCTGCGCCAGGATCCCGAGCTGATCCGCACGGTCGACGGCCGCCGATGGTGCTGGAGGCGTCTTGCTTAAGCGTGCAAATCGCTATTGGCGCGTGCTGGCAACCGGCTTCAGCTTTGTGCTGTTTGCAGTTGGCGGCTTGCTCTTGCGTGTCACGGTGTTCCCGGTAATGAATCTGCTGATTTGGGAACGGCAATTGCGCATAGTGGCAGCGCGCCGTGTGATTCGGCTGGCATTTCGCGGCTTTGTCGGATGCATGCGATGGCTGGGTGTGTTGAACTACGAAATCAGCGGGCTGGAACGATTGGAGCGGCAAGGTTTGTTGATTCTGGCAAACCACCCGACCTTGATTGATACCGTGTTCCTCATGGCTTTTGTCAAGCGTGCGGATTGCATAGTCAAAGGCCGGCTCTGGGATAATCCGTTTACGCGCGGGCCGGTCAGCGCCGCCGGTTACATCAGCAACGAACGCGGCAGCGAACTGATCGAGGATTGCATCAGCTCCTTGCGGCGTGGCAGCAACCTGATAGTTTTCCCGGAAGGCACCCGTACTGCCGGTGATGGCCAGATCAGCTTAAAACGCGGTGCGGCGAATATCGCCGTGCGCAGCTTGTCAAATGTGACGCCGGTAATAATCCGTTGCCAGCCGCCGACTTTGGGCAAGGGCAGCAAGTGGTGGCAGGTGCCGCCGGTAGCGGCGCATTTCAGCATTGAAGTAAAAGAGGATATAGAAGTACACGAATTTTTGGCAAAAGCCGGTAGCGAAGTATTGGCAGCAAGGCATTTAACTGCCCATCTGCAAGATTATTTTAGGAAAGAAAGCCAGGGCTATGCAGCAGCTTGAAGAAGAAGTGAAGCAGATCATCATCGATGTCCTGCAGTTGGAAGATATCACTACGGCCGATATCGTCACCGACGCGCCGTTGTTTGTCGACGGTCTCGGCCTGGATTCGATCGACGCGCTGGAGTTGGGCGTAGCGATCCAAAAGCGCTACGGCATTTCATTGTCGGCAGACTCGGCGGAGACGCGTAACCATTTTGCATCGGTACGCGCGCTGGCTGCGATGATTGCCAGCAATAGAAAGAAGTGATGGTGTGAAATGATATTGACCAACTCCATGAGCAAGGAAGAAATTTACCTGTGGCTGGTGAATGTGTTGCATGAAATGTTCGAAGTCGACAAGGACCAGGTGACGCCGCAAGCCAATCTGTATACGGATCTGGATATCGATAGCATCGATGCGGTAGATCTGGTGGTCAAGCTCAAGCAGCTTACCGGCAAGCGTTTGCAGCCGGACGTGTTCAAGGCCGTCCGTACCGTGCAAGACGTGGTTGACGCACTGGCCGACCTGCTGGCAGAGGATGGCAAGTAAGATTGCCAGGGATCTTCACACAGGATGCAGAATTTACCCGATATCAAGTTCAGGCTTAGGCGCTTTTTGCCCACCGTAGTAAGCCTGCTGGTCACCTTGCTCTATCCGCTCGCGATCTGGTTCGGACACGGGCGGGTCGAGCCGCGCGTGCTGGCCCTGTTACTGGTGGTGGCCGCCGCCACCCGCCTGCCGACCCTGAAACTGAATCGCGCCAGCCGCTGGTGGCTGGCCGGCGCCTTGCTGTTGGCGGCGCTGGCGATATGGAACAACGCGTTGCTGCCGTTGAAGCTATATCCGGTGCTGGTCAATCTCGGCATGCTGGCGGTGTTCGGCTACAGTTTGTATGCGCCGCCATCGGTGATTGAACGCATGGCCCGCCTGAGCGATCCGGCTTTGCCGGCCTACGCGATTGCGTATACGCGCCGGGTTACCCAGGTATGGTGCGTTTTTTTCGTCATCAATGGCACGTTGGCCCTGGTGACAGCCATCTGGGCCTCTGCCGCCGTCTGGTCGTTCTATAACGGCGTCCTGGCTTATGTGCTGATGGGTTGCTTGTTTGCCGGTGAATATCTGGTGCGGATCATGGTCCGGCGCCGTCATCGTCGACTCGATGCACAACAGGCCCGGCAAGTGGATGGGCAACATGTTTAATCCTCCTGATTTGCTGACGTTACTGAGTGCGCCATCCGGTCGCAATCCGGGGCAGGGCCAGGATCAGGAGCGCCCGTTCGCATGGCGCGACGGCAAGCCGCTCAGCCATACCTGGCTGGTTGCGCAGGTTGCCGCCTGGCGGCGCTTGCTGTCGCGCCAGGCAGGATCGCGCTTCGCCCTGTATTCAAGCGACAGCGTCACCTTTGCCTGCATCTTGCTAGGCGCATGGCAAGCCGACAAGACGATTTATTTGCCGGGCGATGTGCTACCGGCCACCTGCGCCAATCTGAGCGCGCTGGTAGACGGCTATCTGGGTGAGTTCCCACCCCAATATGCGCCGTTGACCCTCGATATCGACGACGCTAATGCTAACGATTGCCACGCAGAACCCGAATTCAAAGCGTTGCTGCCGGATTTTCCCGGATTGGTGATTTATACCTCGGGTAGTACAGGCGAGCCGCAAGCCGTACCAAAATTTTTGTCTCAGCTGGCCATCGAAGTGGCGTCTCTGGAACAGTTGTTTGGCGCCAGAATCGGCAATGCCGATGTCGTCTCCACGGTCTCGCACCAGCATATTTACGGATTACTGTTCAAGATACTGTGGCCCTTGACCAACGGCCGTGCAATACACGCGCAGCAAATTGCTTATCTGGAAGAGCTTCAGCCGCAGCCCGATGACAAACCGGTCATCCTGATATCAAGTCCTGCCCACCTGAAGCGGCTACCCGCCACGTTTACACGGGATCAGGTTGCTTCGATACGCGCCATATTTTCATCTGGCGGTCCGCTGGAAGCAGAGGTTGCCGTGGCTGCCGGGGCGCTGTTGGGATCGATCCCGGTTGAGGTGTACGGTAGTTCTGAAACCGGTGGCGTGGCCTGGCGCCAACGTGCCGCCGGCGCAGACGACAGTTGGCAAGTGATGCCTGCGATTACCTGGCGCGTCGGCGTTAACGACGACGTGCTTGAAATCTGTTCGCCGCATTTGCCCGACTCCAATTGGTACGCATTGGCTGATCAGGTGCAGCTTATCGATTCGCAGCGTTTTCGCTTGAACGGGCGCGTCGATCGTATCGTCAAAGTTGAAGAAAAGCGCATTTCTCTAGATGGGTTGGAACGGCAGTTGAGGGCAATGGCGCAAGTGGCAGATGCGCGCGTTTTGTTGATCGGGCAGCCAGAGTCCCAACAACGGCAGCGGATTGCCGCCTTCGTTGTGCTGTCCGCTGCTGGACTGCAAGTTCTGGCAAAGCAGGGCAAGCTGGCCTTGAATCGCATGCTGCGCAACGGCATGGCGCATGCGGTGGAAGCGGTTGCGTTGCCGCGAATCTGGCGTTATCTGGACGCGATGCCGGTCAACGCACAGGGCAAGACCACCCGCGCCGATTTGCTGGCGCTGCTGGAATCGCCAGCACCGGCCAGCCCAAGCCCGGTCGAGCTTCCGCGCAAGCCGCTCGTGCGTCTGCTGGAACAGGAAACCGATCGCGTATTGCTGGAGTTGACCGTGCCAGCCGACCTCCTGTATTTCAATGGCCACTTTGATGGTGCACCGATTTTGCCTGGCGTAGTGCAACTCGATTGGGCGATCAGTTATGGATGCCAGTATTTTCCATTGGCGCCGTATTTCCTCGGCATGCTCGGCTTGAAATTTCAACGTGTGATTTTGCCGGGCGCGGTGGTGCAACTGGAGTTGCTGCACGATGCTCAAAAAAGCAGTCTGGCGTTTCGCATGATGTCGGCAGCCGGGCCGCACGCCAGCGGCCGAATCACGTTTGGAGCAGGCCATGCAGCAAGCTGAATTCAGACCATGCGCGGTAATCCCGGTCTACAACCATGAACATGCCATCGGTACGGTGCTGGCGGCAGTACTGGCGCACGACTTGCCTTGCGTGCTGGTGGACGATGCCAGTTCGGCCTCGTGTGCGGCAGTGCTTGATGCATTGGCAGCCGCTCATCCGGGGCAGGTCACCTTGTTGCGCCACGCAGTCAATCGCGGCAAGGGCGGCGCTGTGTTGACGGGGGTTCGGCATGTTGCCGCCGCAGGTTACACCCACATGCTGCAGATCGATGCCGACGGTCAGCACAACACCGACGATATCCCGCGGTTTTTGCAGCAGGCCGCTGCCCAGCCGCAAAGCGTGATCGCCGGTTGTCCGCAATATGACGATAGCGTGCCGTCGGTGCGTTTTTATGGGCGCTATCTGACCCACGTCTGGGTCTGGATCAATACCTTGTCGTTGGATATCAAGGATTCGATGTGCGGATTCCGCGTCTATCCCTTGCCGTCCTTGATGCACCTGGTGCGGCGTAAGCACATCGGCGAGCGGATGGATTTCGATACCGACGTGCTGGTGCGTTTGTACTGGGATGGCGTGCCAGTCGTCAATTTGCCGACGCGCGTGACTTACCCCATGGACGGCGTATCGCATTTCCGCGTTGGCCGCGACAATCTGCTGATCTCACGTATGCACGCGACCTTGTTCTTTGGCATGCTGATACGCGCGCCGCGCTTGCTAGGGCGTCGTCTGTGGTTGGCGCGAGGCCGATCTTGAGCGCCGGCCAGCAGCATTGGGCGGAGATCAACGAAGCCAGCTTCGTGGGTGGCATGCGGCTGTTGTTCGCGATCTACCGGATCGCCGGCCGCTGGCCGTTTCGCCTGGTGCTGTATCCGGTGCTAGTCTGGTATTTGCTGAGCAAGCCGGCCGCCCGCCGCGCTTCCATGCTTTATTTGCAGCGGCTTTGCGATTTTAATCCGGTCGTAGCCAGGCTCAACCGGATTCGACCGGACTGGCGCGGGGTGTTCCGGCATTTTGCTGC